>WNFS01005013.1_pt1 | contig 10122 bp, 13 predicted proteins | sample 5400141 | NCBI WGS metagenome assembly WNFS01 (sample SAMN13153358, study PRJNA577476) | soil metagenome | isolation source: 60 cm saprolite under Madrone tree | place: USA:California | collected 2016-06-14
TCTTGTCGGAGGCGCCAAGAGCAAGTACCGCGATGGCGAGGGTCGCAAGCGTCAAGCGAAGTCGGCTATCTTGACTGGGATTCATGTCGCCTCCATAGTCAGGTCCAACCCGCGACAGTCGATTCGACACCGCCTCCAGCAACACGCTCATCGGGTAGCCGAGGCCGTAGCTCACACCCACCGAGCGCCGTCCACCTGGCCCAGGATGGCGTTTTGGACCGCGACCGGCAGCCGAGCAGCCCGAAGCTGATCCTTCACAGTGTGCCGAGTCGAGGCCACAGACCTTTTTCGATCTCTTGCAACACCCCGAGGGCTTGCTCGCGCAGGTGCTCCGAGATGGTGCGACGGATGCGATAAGACCAATCGGACGGCGCGGCACCCCAGGGCATGCTTACCATCGTAGCTGGACGCCCCAGAAGTACCTCAAAGTCAGGGAACATCTAGGAATGCTAGGACTACGGGTAGTCGCGGTGGAGTAGCGACCCCGGCGGGAGGGGCAGAGACAACCGACGACGTGCTGTAACTACGCGCCGCTTCGAAGTTCCACTTGAAGGCGTTCTAACCTGACTGAAAGATTCTGCGTGTCGCTTTATGCCGGTGGTGCAGGCACACGCAGGAGCCGCACTCTGAACGTGCTCCCCCTTCCAGGTCCGTCGCTCGTCCTCCACACGAAGGACCGCGCTGTCGCCCTCGCCGTTGACGGATACGAGAATCGAACCGCCAGCGACAAGACGCCATCGCATTACGAGGAGGACCACTTCATCTCGCTTGAGCTGGGCGCAATCCCCGCGATCCGAAGAACCTGTGGCCGGAGATGTGGGGCACGCCCGGCACGCCGCTGACGTCACGCGGCCCGTTCCCACCGCACCTCGTCGGGGCCAAGGCAAGGATGCGGTCGAGAACGAGCTCCACAAGGAAGTCTGCGCCGGGATGCTGACGCTCCAGGAGGCGCAGCAGATCATCGTGACGGACTGGTTCAAGTACTATCGGGACCACGTGTTGAAGTAGGCATGGTTCCACGGCGAGCTGATTGGGGGGGTCGACGTAGGGCTTCCAGAAATTTGGTTACTCCCCGGCGCGTCTCGTAGGATGCGAAGAACCTACAAAGCTCGAGGACAACACAATGAGTGATCAGGGATGGCTGGAGGTGGAGAGGCAATGGTTGGAGGTGCGAGAAACAGTAGACGCCGTAATCGCGAATCTCGATCGTCTCGCAAAGCGCGCGCCACTCCATCATCCCAGCGTCAAGACGCTTGACGGCGCGCCATCACTTCCAAATCTTGCCGACGAAGTCGTAATCCTCGTGAGAATTCTCTTGAGAGCCCTTCTGGATGCAATGAAGGCGCGTCGGATCGCGGCGGCTCCGAGCCCTCTTTCTGGTTGGCCCGATGCGTCTCGGCTGGCCCGGCGAGTCCGGGCCCGATAGTCTGTTGACGCTCTCCGTCTGACGCCCCACAGTCTCCGGCGTCTCACCCGCCCGTTCGGTGGAGGTGGCGTGCACCGACGGTTCTTCCTGGCAGCGCACTACTACGGTGCTGCGGGGTATTATCCCGCGCACTACGGCGCGTATCGGATGCGCTGAAGCGAACCGACACGCCAGGGCGTCCCGTGTTTCTCGGCTCGATCAGCGTGCCTCTCGTGTTGTGACGGCATCGGACGAAGGTGGTCGCCCGATCACCAACGCCGCGTAGCTTCCCCGAATCCTTGCCCGTTGATGAGCACGCGATTGACGGCCTATCTGCCCTTGATCGGCACTTCCCAAAAGTTTCTTCCCGGTGGATCAGGGTCCTGGCGACCTGTGTCTGAGCTTCATCCCGCTGCACAAGACGTTGGGGAACGGTCAGATTGAGCAGGAAATTGTGCGGGTTCCTCAGGCCTGCAGCAACGGGGACTTCCGGCCTCCCGAAGTTGCACCCGCGTCCAGAGCTGCCTTCGCGGGGTAGACTGCACGGCGTGCCGTGGGATCCTCGCATCGTCCGAATGCTGGAGCGCTTTCCGGCGCTCAAGGTCATCGGCAACACGCCGATGGTCCGGGTCGATGTCCTGCGCGGCGAGCTGCCCGAGGTGGAAGTGCTCGCCAAGATGGAGTGCCTCAACCCCGGGGGCTCCCTCAAAGACCGCCCGGTCCTGCGCATGCTGCTGTCGGCGCTGGAGGATCACCGGCTCGCCTCCGGCAAGACGGTGCTCGACAGCTCCTCGGGCAATGCCGGCATCGCCTACGCGATGATCGGAGGCATCATCGGCGTCCCGGTGGAGATCGTGATCCCCGAGAACGCCAGCATCGAGCGCAAGAAGCGGCTCCGCGCCCACGGAGCGCGGCTCGTGTTCACCGATGCGCAGCTCGGCTACGACGAAGCCTTGCGTGAGGTCCGGCGGCGGTGGAAGAGCGACCCGGATCACTATTTCTTTTGCGACCAGTACGGCAACGACGACAACTGGCGCGCGCACTATGAAACGACGGCGGCGGAGATCCTCGAGCAGACCGGTGGTCGTCTCACCCATTTCGTCGTCGGCGTGGGGACCGGCGGAACCCTCACGGGCGCGGGCCGCCGCCTGAAAGAGCACGACCCGCGCATCAAGATCGTCTCGATCGTCCCCGAAGTCTTCCCCGGCATCGAAGGCCTCAAACCCCTCGGCCGCCCCGAGGACATCGTGCCGGCCATCCTCGATCAGGCGCTGATCGACGAGCGCGTGCCGATCACGTCCGATGAGGCCCACGCCATGTGCGTCCGCCTGGCCCGCGCCGGCTTCTTCGTGGGCCAGTCGTCCGGCGCGTACATGGCCGGCCTCGAGCGCGTCGCCCGCCGCGAGCGTCGCGGCCGGTTCGTGACCCTGTTCAACGACCTCGGAGAACGCTACTTCTCGACTCGCCTCTGGGACTGACGACAAGATCGCCGACGCAGAGTTGGCTAGGAAAACAGCGATGCGCCGGAGGCCAGCAGATCGTTTAGTACGCGGCGCGACATGGGACGTGTACGCGGCCCATCCCTCGGTTGTTCGGCGCGGTTGCTCGCCACCGCGAACCGGTCAAGAGGAAGGCGTACGTTGCCACGAGTGGGTAAAAAGTTTCCACAGCCGAAGCTGCTCCTCGTTGTCTACGGCGGATAATGTGATGGAACGGATCTTGCGCTTCGCCGAGCCGGGGTTCACATGCGACACAGCGGCCGCAACGTCCGCGCCAGCGTCATCAGCAGTCGGACTCCCGCGCCTGTCGTCCTGGTCGTGGATGACTACGCCGCGACCCGCGAGATGTACTTCACGTATCTCACCTCGAAGGGGATGCGCGTCCTTGTAGCCGGTGAGGGCCTCACGGCCCTGCGTCTCGCTGAACGCGAGCCGCCCGAGGTGATCGTCATGGATCTCTCGCTGCCCCTACTCGATGGATGGGAGGCGATCTCGCGGCTGAAGGGGAATAGCCGCACGGCTCACATCCCCATCGTCGCCTGTACCGGGAACGCCGTTGGTGGGAGCGGAGAGCGCGCCATCGCGGCTGGCTGCGATGCCTACGTCATCAAGCCGTGCTTGCCCGAGCAGCTCTTCGAGCAGGTCCGCATGCTGCTGACGCGGAAGGCCCGGCGTCAGCGGCCGGCGTGATCCAGCGATGTTGAGTGATGCCGAGCGCCGAGTTCTGGCTCAACACTGCCATGGTCATGCCGTGGCGGCGTGCGAGGACTGTCGCCGGAACTTCACGTTCACCGAACTGGGCTTTGACGTTGTTGGGCGGCGATACTACTTCTGCCCATCCTGCCGACTCGATCTCGTTGACCATCTCCGTCTCCACGTCCTGAACTGTCGCAGCATCGCCGCTTCACTCGAGGAGCGTGTTGCGCGCAGCCAGCACTTGATCAAGGACAGCGACGGGCTCAAGACGTCATCGGCGATCCTCGCCGCGGAAAGCCAGGAACGGGCGCGGCGTGTTCTCGAGCGCCGTGTGCCGGCACGGTAGAATCGGCCTCCCGCGTCGTAACTTTCGATGAGGGTGTCAGACGCCTGCGTCAAGGTAGGAGTGGTTGATGCCCGAATCGGACGCTTACGCGTTCGTGCTGTTCGTCAAGTGTTGAACATTAGGTCGATTCTGGAGTTGGTCCCGATATTGCGCATGCGCCCGGCATGGCGCCCGACGAATCCTCGGTCCGTGCAATCGACCTCGCCGACATTCACGTGCTCGTCGTGGACGATTACGAGGACACGCTCGAAGTCTTCGGCGCCGCGCTGCAACAGTTCGGCGCCAACGTCCTGAAGGCTCGGAATGCGCAGCATGCCCTGACCATTATGAAGACGGCCCGCGTGAACGTGATCGTGTCGGACCTGACGATGCCAGGTGAGGATGGTCTCTGGCTGCTCGAACAGATCCGCCGACTCAAGCGCGAACATGGCCGCAGCGTCCCAGCGATTGCGGTCACCGCGCATCGGGAGCGCTACGCGGCCAGCCGGCTGATCGAGCTTGGCTTCGAAGCGTTTCTAACGAAGCCCGTCGATCCGATCGACCTCGCCAGAACCGTCGCGTTCCTCGTCGGGCGCTAACCGACGACGGCCCTGGATCTACGCCGACTCCGCGCTGATCTCCCTCACCCGGGTTTACCCGGGCGCCGGTGACTTGGACGGCCTTGAAGCTGCCTTGTAATCGGAGGTCGATGGGAAAAAGTTTTCCCACTGGAGCGAATGTCACCAGATGGCCCCGATCCCCGGTTATGATAGGCGCAACCCGATGAGCCGACCCGAGGCCGTACGCTTGCGTCCGATAGATCTCACTGACGTCCTTGTCCTGGTCGTAGACGACTATGAGGACGCGCTTCAGCTCTTCCGCTCGGTGCTACAAGCGTTCGGGGCGAAGGTTTTGACGGCGCGCAACGCCCGAGACGCCCTGACCGTGATGAAGGCGGTACGCGTCAACGCCCTGGTGTCGGACCTGGCGATGCCCGGAAAAGATGGGCTCTGGCTGATCCAGCAGCTCCGCCGACTCAAGGCCGAGCGAGGGGGCAGTATCCCGGCGGTCGCCGTCACCGCGCACCGCGAGCGCTATACAGCCGAGCGCGTGCAGGAGTTCGGGTTCGAGGCGTTCCTGACGAAGCCCATCGAACCGTTCGATCTGTCCAGAACAGTCGCCTCCCTCGTCGGCCGCTGACCGATCTGTCGGGCGCCGGGCGCCCGCATGGCGCTTCACTTCACGACGAGATCCATGAGCCACGCCATCGTCAGGACCGCGAGGATGGCAAGCGCGAGTACAACGATGCTGCCGGTAACGAGGATGACGCGCTTGCGTCTGGAACGACGTTGCCATCTCCTTGAACGTCGGCGTCGGGGTTGTCGGTCGGAGACGGGGTCGGTCACCGCCTGACGCGTCCTGATCCAGCATCCGAGGTGCGGGACGCGGTTGTCGGCCGTTGGCGGTCCCACTGGCGCAGCGCGCTTGACGGCCGCCTTGCAAACCGGGCAGATCGGCTCGTTACGGTCTTCCATATCCTGACCTGATAATCGGACACCGCGGCGACTTCGCGGATATGGAAAATGTTTTCTAGTGCCACTGGGCGATGTGGCGACGGGGCGATCGGAGATACGCTGAGCGCGTCATGCGAAATCCTCGTGGCAAGCGCACAGCGGGCGGGTCGTCGAAGACCCACCACGCTTCTCGCCCGCCACAGCTCCGACGTGTGCTCATTGCTGATGACAACCTCGCCGAGCGCGAGATGTATGCCTCGTATTTCGCCGCGCACGGTATCCGCGTCCTCATGGCGGGGTGATGGCGTGAATGCCGTCCACATCGCCCAAGAGATGCGGCCGGACGTGATCCTCATGGATCTCTCGCTCCCCTCCCTTAATGGATGGGAGGCGACGCGCCGCCTGAAGCACGACGTGCGCACCGCTCGCATCCCAATTCTCGCGTGTACCGGGCATGCCACCCACCTTGCCGTTGACTGGGCGCTCGATGCGGGATGTGACGCCTACGTCGTCAAGCCGTGTTTGCCGCAAGAGCTTCTCCGGCTGAGCGCCGATCTCGTGGCACGCCAGACGTCACGGCAAAGGGCGTCATCGCCAGGACGTTGCTGAAGGGCTATCACTGGCGACGATGCGTTGAACGAATGCCCGCACCGCGATGGCAAGTGTCCTCTCTACATCATGGGTGACGAGGACCAGAACCCGACCGGCTTCCTCATGTGCGACGACTTCGGCGCGATCGGCGACGACCCGACCTTCATCGCCAGCGTGCGCACCTCGGCTTAGCAGCCTTCGGCGATACTAGCGTCCGAGGAGGGCTGCCACTTCCCGTCACTCGCCTGCCGCGGAATGGCAAACGTGACGAATCGCCCCTCGCAACGTAACGATACGTATCGCATTTTGCGTTGGCATAGAGCCTGCTCCCCTTGTCTCACGATGAAATCGGTCGTGAGGCTGCGGCCCGGCTGGATCGCCGCCCTGTGCATCGGGCTGCTGCTGGCGGCATCTGCCGAACGACGACTCGCCGAGCTCTACATTCCCTGGCTCGACGTTGTCGCGTTCGAGAACGCCGAAGAACCCGAAGGCGATCAGATCGCCAAGCGACTCGTCATTGCCGAAGACTACGCGCCGCTGCGCCCGCCGCGGCTGATCGAAGTCCGGCGCACGGCTGCCGACACCAGGCCGCCGCGTCTTCATCCGACTCCGGCCGCCGGCCCACCCGAGCCTCGCGCTCCGCCGCTCGTCTGACGTTTCTGGATTGTCAGGACGGCGGCGTGAGCCACCGTATTCGAGTGCAGTCATTGCGAAGGAGGGGCATATGGTCAACTTCTGGCACAAGAGACGCTGCACGATGGGCGATCAACGCGGCTTCACCCTCATCGAGCTGATGATCGTCGTCGCGATCATCGGCATCCTGGCTGCCATCGCCGTTCCGCTCTACGCCAACATGCAGGCCCGGGCGCGCATCGCCAAGGCCCAGGCCGACATTCGCGGCATGGCGTCCGCCGTCGTCGTCTGGGGCGCGCACATGGGAGTGTTGCCGAGTGCGCTGGGGGTGCTGACCGCAATCGCGACCAACGCTCAGAACATCACGGCCGGTCCGTTCATGGCCGCGATCCCGACCCCGCCCAGCACGGCGTGGGGTCCCGCGTATAGCTACACCACCAACGCGCTTGGCACCTTCACGATCTCGGCCGCGGGCGACGGCGCGACCATCTCAGCGCCGTAGCCTAGCGTCTCGAGAGGAGCCTCAGGCGGCGCTTCCCGCCCCTGAGGCTCCTCTTCTGTCCACACGCCTCGATCAGCGTCTCGGTGCACCCTTCCTTACGGCGCTGGTTCTCCCAACCGGGTCGAGCTTCAGATCGACAACTTCGCGACCGCCGAACAAGGGCGTGGCCGCCGGGCGCGGCCTGGCCGACAGCTTCAGCCACGTCTGCGTGTTGAAGTTGTACTGGTAGACGTCGCCGCCCTCATCCAGAGCGAAGAGATCATTCTGCGACGCGCAGAGCTGGAGGAACGTCGCCCCCCTCTGCGATTCATCCGGGGTCTTCACGCGGCCGCCGCGTCTGCTCGAGTCGTCGCGGCACACCCAGCGCAGATGGTCCACGCCAAGCCGATCCCGGGACGCGTGTAGACGCGAGAAACGAACATACCGGCGTAAGCGGCGCTGGCCGCCATCGCGTCGCGATGAGCGACGGAGGAATCGTACGACCTCGACGAGTTGACCTGCTGCGCCTCGTCGTGCCCGCAATGGTATTCACCGGACATCCTCGCCGGAGGCCTTCGTTCATCCATCACGCGCCGTCCTTTCCGCCGGCATCGGGGCTGCGGCGCGGCGGGTAACCCCGGTGAGCCTGGCGAGGATCTCGCGCGTGCGCATGGCCAGGCGACGAAGACGGACGATGGCGTGCCGCTTCATGGGAAGTCCTCACTGGGCCGCGGTGGCCCATGGCCGGTCGGTGTCGATTTCGGTCTTTTGACGCTCTCAGCTATGCGCGTGCCAGAACTTGCGCTGGGCGATGATCACGAGCGCAGCGCCGGCGAACGCGACGAACGCCGTCGCGATCGGGCCAACGTCCGACGCGCCGTCCAGGACCGTCAGCGCGGCGGTCGCCGCGCTGCTCCCGATCACGCCGAGGGCGAGGTCCCGGACCAGCCCGTGACTCTCGTCCTTCATCACCATGCCGGCAAGCCCTCCCGTGAGAAGGCCCACCGCCATCCACGTCGAGAATATCACGGCATTCATCGGGCGTCTCCTTCGTCCTACGCATTGACATATATCACGATATGACTTATATAACAATAAGACACTATATATGAAAGACGATCAGCGCCGGGTCCTCCTCATCCTGCCCCAGAAGGTCGTGGACCGCGCCCGCGTGTTAGCCGGTGAGGCCATGATCGTGCTCAAGCTGCCCGTGAGCCTGCAGATCGTCTTCCGGGTTCTGATCGAACACGGGCTGAAGCGGGGCGGCGACCGCGCGGTGCTCGCCAGCGTCGCGAGTGAGGCCACGGCGATCCATCAACGGCGGCGGAGCCACACTCGTCGAACACCGGCCGAGCGACGGCAGCCGAGTCGCCCCGCCCAGCCGACCGCCCGGTAAGTGGGAACGCGGCCGCAGCGACTCGATGGTCAAGTGGGTGGCCGTGACGGCGTGGGCGACCATCGCGGCGGTCACCTTGGGCTGCGCTCATCCCGGTCCGGTGCTGACGACGCCGGCTGCCCTGGCGAGCGCCAGTGCCGCGCCCGCCGAGGCGAGGGAGAACGCCACGGTAGGAGACGAGACCGATCACGCGACCGAGGCGACACGGCTGAAGGCCGCGGCGTTCTACCTCTACTTGCTCGCGCGTTCTCAGTAAGGCCACGTATGGAGGGCGTTCGGATGGGCTCGCCCTCGAAGACCGATCACGCGATTCGACGACTCCGGTGTGTCTTACCGCGCCGTCGCCGTGAAGCGCAGCTCCGAAAGGACCAGCGACCATACCGTCTCGTAGCGGTCGGGGCGCTGAAAGAGTAGGCGGCGGCAGGTCACGACCTGCTGCGGGGGACACGATCACGAGCCTGCTCACCACGAAAGTCGGAAGCAACGCGTCCGTCGGAGGCCTGAAGTGATGCCGCCGCCTCTTCTGGAAGAGCCGATCCGGGCCGAGCTCTTTGGTATCGAGCGCCTCGAACAGCACGCCGAGAGCCTCGCGGCCGCCCAGCGCGTCATGAGCGAGTCGGGACAGAGCCGTCGATTGTTGCCTCGCGTTCTCGAGAACGGCCGTGTCTTGCGCGACGCGCATCGAGTCATCGCGAAGGCGATTCGCGAGGAGCGAGCGATCACGCCCGCGGCGGAATGGTTGGTCGACAACTTCCATCTCGTGGACGAACAGCTGCGCGAGATCCGCGACGACCTGCCACCCGGGTTCTACCGTGAGCTCCCCAAGCTGGCTGACGGACCTCTCGCGGGTTATCCGCGCGTCTACGGGCTGGCCTGGGCGTTCGTCGCACATACGGACAGCCGGTTCGATCCGGACGCACTCCGTCGGTTCGTCCTCGCCTACCAGCGGGTCCAGCCCCTGACCATCGGGGAGCTGTGGGCGGTCGCCATCACCCTCCGGGTGGTCCTCGTCGAGAATCTTCGGCGATTGGCCGAGGCGATCGTTCGCGGGCGAGCGGCGCGCCAGGAGGCCGATTTACTGGCCGACGACCTCCTCGGACTCAACGGCCACCCGGCGGAGCCGCCGGCGGCGATCCTCCAGCGGCTCGAGAAGGCCCCGCTGGTGACGGCGTTCGCCGTGCAGCTCGTCCAGCGCCTGCGCGATCAGGATCCCGTCGTCACCCCGGCGCTGCTGTGGCTCGACCGACGCCTGACGGTGCAGGGCACGACACCCGATGACATCGTCAGGATCGAGCATCAGCGGCAGGCCGCGATGAACGTGACCGTCCGAAACGTGATCATGGGCATGAGCCTCATGTCCGCGCTCGACTGGGCCGAGTTCTTCGAGAGCGTGAGCCTCGTCGACGAGGCGTTTCGAGAGGGCACGACGTACCTCACCATGGACTTCGCGACCCGCGACGGCTACCGGCACGCCATCGAGGAGCTCGCGCGGGGCTCGGGCCGCTCCGAGCTCGAGATCGCTCAGGCGGCTGTGCTGCACGCGAAGCGCGGACTCGACGAGCGGCGGCAGGATCCCGGCTTC
>WNFS01005015.1_pt1 | contig 10121 bp, 9 predicted proteins | sample 5400141 | NCBI WGS metagenome assembly WNFS01 (sample SAMN13153358, study PRJNA577476) | soil metagenome | isolation source: 60 cm saprolite under Madrone tree | place: USA:California | collected 2016-06-14
GGCGACCGGCGACCTGAAAAGGAGCGTCTGACACAAAGTCCTTGTTCGCGTTGCCTTTCCGCGCGTAACTTTGTCCACACCGCTACATCTACGAAAGCCTAACTGTGCTTCAGGAGCGCGTCAAGTAAGCGATTGGGGCCACGTTTGCGGAATAGCATCAACGGCTTGCTGGGGTTGTTTGCCGTGCTGCTGCGTCGATACACTGGAAGCGCCGTTGGCGTATTCGGTTATCGAATTCGCTCGACGACTGGTTAGCCGGACCAAAGAACGATGAGCACAGTGGAGCCGGCTCGCTGGCTGACGCGACGTCGACCCACGCCGTAATTTATGAAAAGTCAACTTACCGGACACTGGGATCAAGTTTCCGATTACCGCGTTACCGGGCACTGTCTTCTTTGGCGGACAATGCCCGAACGTAATAGCGGTCAGAAAACGGATTCTTTTGCCGAAAGCCAGTTAGGGATCCCAAAGACCTTACCGGCTCTTATTGCGGGCCCACGGTCTTTAGGAACGCAGCGACCTTCGTCTGGTCGATCAGGGTTTTTTTGAACCTATCCTTCGCATCGAAGATACCATAGGCTTCGTCACAGTACTTGTTGACCCATGCCCAGGTCATCTGCTGCTTACGTCCCCAAGTCACGCAGACGGGTCCGGAGGGTGTATATCCTGGAACATAGACGTAGTGACCGCCCCAGGAGCCAGGTGCAGAGTCAGGCCCAGTGGTCACGTCCCACGGTTGCCCTGTTTGGATTTGGTTCTTCGCGTCGTTGGGGAGTTGAACGCCAAACCCTAGGCCAACATCTGCATAGACGGCTTGGCGGACCTCATCAGCATTCGTGAAATTGACTTGGGCGAAGGCCTGAATTTTGTACTTGTGATCTCCGACCTTCCACCCGTTGTGACGCCACTCCTTGAGAGAGTCAAGTACGACCAGACCTGTGTCGGGGCCGCCCGTCTCCTGGAAGTATTCATTCAGCACGTCTTGATCCCTGATCATCAGCACAGACCCTTGCTCGATATCCTCGAAGCGAAGGGTCTGATGTGCCCTGCCCGCAATAACACAGTCCCCGTGAACGTCATTTCCGAACATCGGGGTCGGAATGCCCGCGTGGCTTAGGTCGAAGTCGTAGGAAGGTGGCAACGCTGGTGCTGCCAGCAGAAGTGATGCGAACTTCAGATTTCGGTCGTCCTTCTTGGCCGGAGCCTTGCCGAGTTTGAAGAGCTTATGCGCTTGGATGCCCTGTGCTTGAATGCCGGGTGCTGTGGACATAAATGTTCCTCCAATCGGTTTCTGTTGGAAGCGCTCACTGGATAGCGCCCCCTTTATTGAGTGGTGACGCAAAAGGCTGGTTCGTTACAGCCGAGTTCTTGTGTCCACGCCCTGTAAAGAGCCGGGTGTACTTCCTCTGGCTCGCGCAGTCGCAATGATGGTTGAAGGGAGCTCGGCACGAGTCTTCCGTCTTCGAAGTCATGAACGGGTCTCAAGGGCAACCCAGTCAGCGTTGTTTCTTGCTTTCGTTCTGCGCAACCCGCGCCTTCACCAGTTTCTTAATAAGCGCAGTCGGCAGTGGCTTGTCCGTGGGGAAGTGGATGGTCCCTTTGGATGTGAAGAAGCCCTTAAGTTCGTTCTTAAACGCCTCGATCACGGACGAACCCGGAAACAAACTGCAGTGCTTCGAAAACGCGGCGAACCACACCAGCACTCCTTTGTGCTTGAACGCAGGCATCCCATAGCTGATGGCCTCGGTAGCCTCCGGTGGCACTGCCGACCAAATCGCCGCGCGCATCTTGTTCAAGCTGCTGCGGGCAGGTTCGGCAACTCCGGCAAGGTATTCATCCACGTTTTTCGGAGCGCCATTGCCTTTCGCCGCAGAACGGCGATTGCCAGATTTCACTTTTTTCATGCCGGCAATGCTACAAGAACTTCCACTTCAAGGCCATGCCCCAGACCATCGTGCAGCCGTTCGACATGAAAAATGCCACAGCCTCTTCTGCCACGCTTTCACTTGCCGTGTAGTCGGATGAGCGGGCATTTGCCCAGGCGATCTGACAGGCGTCCCACTTGTCCGGTTTCCGCGTTAATCGGGAGTTGGGACGATTTCAGCTTTCCTGCCGAGAATAGCGTTGCGGAAATGTATGCTGGGCCTGAGGTTTGTTCTTCAATTCACGCCAGACACAGAAAAAGTGTAGATGAAGTCCGGGCGTGCATCGCCGCGCGCATCCGAGACGCGGACAAAGAAGGTGACGGGCGAAGTCCCCGAGCCGGGAACCTGGAAAGCGTAGTAGTTGCCAGACAAAGCCGAATATTGGCTCCCCGGAAGCCTGTTGACGCACGGAAGGTTGTTCACTTGTCCGGGCAAAACCCCATAATAGCCACAAGTTTGGTAGCGCGTTCCCGTGGAATCGACAATCTCGAGCACGGGCTGCATAGAATTGGGCTGGGGCGGCTGCAGGAAATCGTTGTTTGGTGCTGTGTAGACCTGCACGATAGAACCGGGCGCTGCGCTCGCCGAATATACGTCTACGTCTGGCCCCGCGGAGCTGGGATCACTATAAGGGCTGATCGAGGCCAAGAGGCTTATGTTCGACACTGGAGTGGCAGTCGCAATGGTGTCATTCCGCATCATCTGGCCGCGATCTTTCACGGTCAGGGTCAGTTGCTGCGAAGTTGTCTGATGGAGATTCCCGGTATTACCGTCGGATATTGTCAAGGTGAAAGTGTACGCCCCCGCCTGCGCGGGTGACCCAGAGAGTGTTCCGTTTCCTCCGATCGTGCTGAAGATCATACCAGGGGGCAAGGATCCCGACGACATGCTCCATTGGTAAGGGAAGTTCCCGCCGGTGGCGGCCAATCCGAGCCAAGTTGTGCTGCCAGTTGCTATCGTGGGCAGTGAGCTGGTCAGAATGGCGAGTTTGCCAAACACCTGAAGAACAAAGTTGAAGTAGGTAGCCCTCTGCGGTGGATTACTGCTGTCATGCACGGAAATATTGGGGCTCGTATAGCTCGCGCCGCCAGCCGTGCCGCTCAGCGTTCCCGTTGCAGCGTCGAAGGCGAAGCCGGGAACTGGTCTATCTATGGCCCAAGTATAGGGCGGAATACCGCCGCTCGCCGGAAACGTAGCCGAATAGCTTTGATTGTAGAGAATTTGAACAAGGCCAGGTCCGGTGATGGAGAGCGGATCACTGATTCGTATCTGGAAATTCTGCGTTGCAGTATTAGGCGTTTCGTACGAATCAGCCACCTTCAGGGCGAATTGGAACGTGCCATCCTTGGTGGGAATCCCGGTAATACTAAAGCCAGACGAAGTTGAAATGGTGAGGCCATCCGGCAGTGCCCCGCTTGCAAGCTGAAGCGTGTATGGCGCTCGGCCCCCGGAAACAAAAATGCTACTAACGTAATTTAGACCCCGCGCGAAGTCTGGAAGCGTTGTGGTCTGGAAAGAGAGAGGCGGCTGGACGTTAAGACTGACAAAGGGACTTATCGTCGCGGGAGTGGAAGCGGAATCAGAAATTACCACCATAAAGAAGTCAGCATTCTGTAAGCTAGCTGTCGGGGTCCCTGAGACCTCGCCAGTAACAGGGTCCAGAGAAAAACCAGCCGGCAGAGTGGCGTTTTGGCCGAGGGCAAAGTGATAGGGAGGCGTACCTCCCCCAGGCTTGATGAACTCCGCATAGGCAACATTCTGGACGGCATCCGGGAGTGTGCTGTTCGGCAGTACCAAGTTGTTTTGCACTTGAAGACTGAACGACTGGGTCCCATGCATTTGTGTTTGCCCACTGTCGGTGACTTGTACCGAAAAACTGTAAGAACCGGGGGTAGTGGGCGTTCCTTGCACCAGTCCCGCGGTATTGCCATTGGAACTTAGCGTAAGTCCAGGTGGTAGTGGACCTGATCCGGTAGTCAATGTGAAATTGAATGGCTGGACGCCTCCCGTCACTGCCAAGTAGAAGGAATACTGTAGGGCGATGTTTCCATTCGGGAGTGCGGGACCCACTGAAAAAGCGAGTGGCGCCGCAGCAATCAATTCCAGTTGCGCGCTGGCCGTTGCTCCCTTTGAGTCCTGAACCTGGAACTGCCCCCCCGCTATCCCCGGTGCGAACGTGGTTGGTGTTCCGCTTAGCACACCGCTTGGGCTCAACGAGATTCCGTCCGGCAAGTGTCCGAGACCCTGGGGCATACTCCAGGTGTATGGAGGCGAGCCTCCGCTTGCCTGCAAAGTGACCTGGTAGGGCTGCCCCACAATTGCTTCCGGTAACGGAGAAGTCGTAGTAATTGCCAACGCTGGAGGTGGGGGAGGCGGTGGCGGAGGTGGACCGGAAGCACTTCCCCCTCCGCAGCCGGAAAACGCAAGGGATATCAAGACAGTGGCCACGAGCAAGCAGTGGTTTGTGTGCAAGCCCCTCACGTCGTTTGTCGCTCCCCGATCGTTTGCTCTCGTCGCAGCCAGATTGCTCGCAGATAAGGCGTCAGGAGAGAAGCGCTCTCAAACGCGTCGAACCGTGGCAGAGTCCCTTGCAGGGTGATGTTGAAGGAAGTTGTGGCGCCGGCAGTAACACTGACTGCGGCCGCCAAGGAATAGGTCCCCGGTGCAGGGATTGGAGGATCAAGGGACCCGACGCTCGACCCTCCCGCAAACCCCGCAAAGACCGACTCCACCTGCAGCGTGTATGTGCCGGGCGGCAGTGGGATTTCAAAATGTCCAATCAATGCCGGATCATGCGAACCGAAGGGATCTCCAAGATTGGAGCACGTTTGCGCCGTGGGCATAGCCGGATTCACACATGTCACGGTTTGTCCCGGATTTCCGGTAAACAGAAATCCGGAAACGGCAGAGGCCGCATTGCGGCGCGGCAAATTCACGTTGCGTGCGATGACGTTCACTCCCTGGGCGGGAGTCACGCCATCCGAGAAAAGCACTGTTCCGCTGATTGTTCCGTAAGCCGCATTGAAACTTGTTTTACCCGCCGGTGGGGGAGATAGAACCGGGTAGAGCTTTGAGATCCACGCGGCGTCATCCACAGCGAGGATGGGCAATCCAGCGGTCGTCCTGGCGGTGCAAAGCCCTAGAACGGGAAACATCAGTGGCATTCCTGCGTTGTCGTCCGTCGAGCAGTTCGGGACGCCGGTATTGATGGCGTTGAGCAGAACATCCACATTGATTTGCGAATGTCCTAATCCCAGAAAATGCCCGAACTCGTGGGTGAAAGCCTGATCAAATTCCGCCGCCGTCAGCTCGAAATTATTTGCATTTGGATTGTTGATTCCATCCTGAAATCTTCCGTTCAGGATTGCCCCGGCCGAAATGATTTTTCCGGTCGTCGCATTGAATGCACACTGAAAAGCGAATCCGATGACTTCAGGCGGCAGACCCAACCCATCGAAAATGCTCCCGTCCGCGTCAAACAAAATCGGGCTTTGTCCGCCGCCGTTGCAGGAATTCGGATCTGGGGCTTGTCCGCTCACGTCGCCAGCCACTGTCAGGAAGTCGTTGACGGTTTTCACATCACCGTTTGCGGGAAAGCTGCCCACCGCTAAAAGGCCGCCGGCATTGGTGATTGTGAGATTTGCGGTGGGCACCGCTGACCAGTTGGCGAACATATTCTGCACGCGCGTTACGCCCTGCGCGTTATTAATGACCACGGGGCCGCCATTGGGCTGCAGGCTCAGAGGTCCGTTGTCCACTCGATATGCGATCGGTTTGGTGTTATCCCAAAGCAAGGGCACGCCGGAGATGCCCTGCGTTGGCCCACCCACCGCCAGTGGTCCGCCCGCGAACACGACATGCGCCGGCGAGAGCAGGAAGCTCAGCAGCACAGCCGCGCTCCTGGTCCACAATCCGGCAGATTTTCTCCGTGCGCTCATTTCGTGGAATCGGCTGCCGCAATTGTTCGAATCAAGCTCTTCAGGTGCTCAAGCGAAACCGGGCCCGTCGCCGGTTTTGTGATCATCTCGTGGACTTCTGCGGTAACCCGGAGACCTCTGGCCTGCAACTGGGATTCCAGTCCGCGGAACAGACCCGCATTGCCGAATCCGTTCGTGGCCAGCAGTTTTCCTTCGCCGCCGGCCTCGATGCGAAATCGGCCTTGCTCCATTCCTGCTGGGCTCGCCAATCCAAATCTGCTCGGGCTGATTAGCACCAGCAGTACGTGCTGTCCCGTTCGGTATCCCAGGTATTGTTGTTGATCCCGTTTGTCGATCACGGCTTGCCGGAACGTGAGAGTTTTCAGGTTTTCGCCCTTCAACGTCTCTTCTACTTGGAGCGTTACTACGACGGTCATGAGATTCTTTAATTGTTCGTGGGGTTCCAGTGCCACGCTAGTGACCCATCCCTGCACGACCATTTGTGACTCTATTACGAGTTCTCCGAGGTTTCTAGGAAGCGTGATGGCCCTGCTTTGTGCAGAAGCCGGGACGGCGAGAGGCAGAGAGCTGGCGCAGAACCACAGTATCGCGAAGTAAAAAGAGGTGCTTCGATAGAACTTGCCCGCTTGAGAAGGGAGGGGCTTCATGGCAGAACTGCATGACCCATTAAGATTCGCAACAAACTAAGAGCGAGACTATCTTAGTTGATTGATAAAGTCAACCATTAACACAAGGCAAACGCGAATTCATTGCATTTTTTTGAGAACAAGACTCACCCCAGTAGCACACTACCAATCCCACCGTTCTGACGGTTTTTTTCCGTTGGTGCTTACAAAGATGGTATGAACGTTTGCGGATGTACCTTCAGGAAGAAAGCAAGCGAGTGAAGGTACTGAACGTACTGCGAAAAGCTCTCCTGCTTTCGGAAGCCGGAAAATTGTGAAGCAAGGCGCGTCCTCGGTTCTAAGTGCCCGATTAGTCGCCTTACCGGAGAAGTGGAATCCAGATGTTCGACCGTAGCGTTAGGCCGTAGGCTGAACTAGGTTGATGAGGTTCCCGCAGGTGTCCTCAAACAGTACGGCGATGATGGGCCCCATGCTCTTTGGTTCCCCACGGAAGCTGACACCAAGCGCCTTTAGACGCTTATACTCAGAGTCGATGTCGTTCGTTAGGAACGCAGTGGCTGGAATGCCAGCGGCAAACAAGGCCTTTTGATACGTCTGAGCAGGCGCGAAACCGATAGGCTCCAGCACCAGTTCGACGCCTTCCGCCCCCTCCGGCGAAGACACGGTCAACCAACGAAATTGACCCATAGGTATGTCCTTGTTTTTCACGAAGCCCAATATGGTCGTATAGAAGCGGAGAGCATTCTCCTGGTTGTCAACCATTATGCTGGCCAGCCTGATCTGCACGGGAGCCTCCCGTTTGATGTGGTTTAACGCCGTCGTCGCAAATGTACAACATTCTGAGCAGAACTTCCGATTGGGACCTCAGGCTCTCTTCCTTCCCTCGACTGGTTCGGCCCTTCTTCCAACTTCCAACATCGAACCTCTAGTGTCGTTCCAACTACTCAGGCTGAAGCGGCGTCACAGCCTTCCTGTTCAGACGGGGCCGAATGCCCAGTTATGGCACTGCCTCCTATCTCGCAGCAGACAAAACACTTATAAGTAATCACTTGACAATAGGTACCGATGTGTTATAATGTGTTCGTTACGTCAGCGCGGTTCTTTCGCGCTTTTCCAGCCATGGCGCACCGCCAAGCGGTCCTTCTAACCCCTTCAATATCATCTTTGCGCTTCATTCAGGGGGTTTCCTGCGCACAAATCACGCACGAAACTCCTCAAATCCCCTTCTTTGTTTTCAAGAGCTTGCGCACTCTTTCATTTTCCGTATCCTGTAAGTCCTGTGTTTGTCACTCTTACGCGAACGGCCGGGTGTGTACCAACAATTCCCATTCCGGAACTCAATATCTGACAGGTCTCACTCGCGGCCTTACTCAAGTTCTTTATTTTCACATTCTTCCGGACTCTTTTGCACTCTCGCAAAGCTCAACTCTTTTCTTTTCATGCACTTCCGGTCTCTTTGGCAAAAACACCCGGGGGTGGGAGGGGTAGTATTCGTAGGTTAACCAGAAATATCCGAAAAGGCCAAGAGATCGCGCCTGACTGGGCCGCTGGCTTCCCGGACCCCTTCCCGTGGCAACGGATTAGGCGGCGGGGCGCTGCGTGTGAAGCATCATGACCTGCCGGGCCACTTCTTTGACGTTAGCGACGCCGAACAGGCCGATGGTCATTTGGGATACCGCATTCATATTGCTCGAACGAAGCAGGGAGTTGGTGCGTATGAGGACGTCGCCGGAGCCGTCGGGGCGCTCGCGGTGCTCCACGGAGACGATGTCGGCAGGAGTGCAGGACTTGACGGAGCGGTTGCTGGTGCCGCTGATGACCATGACGCGCTGATTGGTGACGGCATAGACCGTGCTGCGGCCCTTGAGATAAGCCCAGAGCGGAGCAAGGATGATTGCGAGGCCGACAAGCAGGAACGGCAAGCCAAACAGCGGAAAGAAACTGAAGGACTTGGCGAAGGCGTTGGGGGATTTGGAAATGGAGCTGGAGGCGTGGTAGGCACCGTTGATCCAGAAGAGGGCGAAGCCGGCGAAGGGAATGCCGAACAAGGCCGCAGGAATGGCTGATAGCGTGGCGCGGCGGGGGTCAGCAACGCCGGTCCAGCAGAGGCTTTCCCCGGGTTGCAATTCGGACTGAGCGCGGAGCTGAGCGTCACCAAGATCCATGGGCGATTCTCCTTTTGCTGCGTCGCGGAACGATGCACTCCCTCAATTTTAGAAGTGTTTCGAGGAGCCGCCTATTAGCAGATTGGAACAAAAAGGGCAGGTGCCCAATCGACCAAGGGAAGGGGGACAAACCGAGTTCGAGGAGTTCAAGAGCCGATTGCGCAAGCGAGAACGGAAGCTGGGACTGAATTCGCGCGCCTTGGGGTAGCACTTTCGAAGAACCGAAGAGGAAAGTTGGAATCGACGTTGGCAAGTTAAGTTATGCTCACAGACAACTATGGCCCGCCATCCTGGTCCGGAGCGCCGACGCAAAGGACGCCTGAAGCTCCCGCAAGTTGTGCGCGTCAGGCCATCGGACGCCGATTTCCACGACTTCGACGAGATCTTGCCGACCTTGAACGCGGCGCGCGACAGCGTGTACTTCGCGTCCAAAAACCAGTTTTACAGGGAGGGGATGCGCCTGTTCGTTACGTATCCATACTCTGACACCCTCGGCTCGATCAACCGCGAGTTTGTGGGAAAGGTGGTGCGCATCGACGACCTTGGTCATGGCCGCCGGGGGATTGCGGTGCAGATTCTGATGCCCATTTACCTCGGCGGAAAAGAAACCGTGCGTTGACGATCCCGGCGATACGCGGTGGGCAATTCGCGCGGTGGTTGAGTCACTGCCCAGGCACCTCTGAGAGCGTTTCGCGGACGAATTTGAACTAGTGCCGTTCCAACTTGTTCAAGCAAATCCCATCGAAAAGCGGCTTGCTGGACGCAGAGCGCAGAGGCAGATAAACTGTTTGTTTTTATCGAGCCAAAAGCAAGAGTAAGTGAGGGTATCAGCGCCAATGCTGAAATTCTGCACAGCCGGCGAGTCGCACGGGCAGGCGCTGCTGGCGTTTATTTCCGGCCTGCCCGCGCAACTGCCCATTGACGTGAAGTTCATCAATCACGAGCTGCACCGCCGGCAGCTCGGGTACGGCCGCGGGGGGCGACAAAAAATCGAGAAAGACCAGGCGGAGATTTTTGCCGGCGTGCGCCACGGGAAAACCATCGGCGCTCCGATTGCCCTGCGGATCGAGAATCGCGACTGGGCGAATTGGGAAAAGATTCTTCCGGTGGAGGCAACGGAAGATGATCCCGGGACGAAAAAACTTATCGCGCCGCGTCCCGGGCACGCAGACCTTGCAGGATCACAGAAATTCGACTATCACGACGCGCGCTACATCCTGGAACGCGCTTCCGCGCGCGAAACGGCAGCGCGCGTGGCGGCGGGGGCGTTCGCAAAACTGCTGTTGCGCGAATTCGGCACGGAGATTGCGAGCCACACGATTCAGGTGGGCCACGTGCGCGTGGAACGTCCCGCGACATGGAAAAAAATTCGTACGGTGAGCGCGGACCTGGATTCGCCGTTGCGCTGCATCGATGCTGCCGTTCAGGAGAAAATGAAAGCGGAAGTCGACGCGGCGCTGAAGGCCG
>WNFS01005020.1_pt1 | contig 10115 bp, 7 predicted proteins | sample 5400141 | NCBI WGS metagenome assembly WNFS01 (sample SAMN13153358, study PRJNA577476) | soil metagenome | isolation source: 60 cm saprolite under Madrone tree | place: USA:California | collected 2016-06-14
TTATCGAGCTGATGAAGGCGCTATGGACCCAGGACGATCCGGTGTACCACGGGAAGACGGTAAGCGTCGAAGGCGTCAAGTTCAGCCCCAAGCCGGTTCAGAAGCCGCATCCGCCAATCGTCGTCGGCGGTACGAGCGATCTGGCACTGAAGCGCTCAGCGCGCTACGGCGACGGATGGTACGGGATCGCAAAAAGCCTCGAAGAGGCACGTACGCTAATCGGCCGGCTGCGCGAACAGGAGAAGGCGTTTCCCCGCACGAAGCCGGTCGAGATTACGCTTAGCCTCAGGACAGGCCATCCGCACACGCTCGACGAAATGAAGCGTCTCGCTGAATTAGGGGTGGACCGCGCACTTGCCGGCCTGCCGCTGCGCGCCCTCGACGAAGACGAACTCGTCCGCTTCCGCGACGAGATCATGTCGAAGGTATAATGCGACGAGATCCTGAGGGTCGTATGCCGGTCTTGGGCGCGGCGCAGAGTATGGAATCGGCTCGTGTAGCCGATGCACGGCTCTAGCCGCGTTCCAGGTCGGCGGCGAAGATGCGCACGTCGGACGCGCGGCCGGCCGCGAGCAGCAAATCGCCCGCCTTGAGCTGATAGTCAGGAGCGATCGGCATAAAGCCGGCCTCGGGATTCGTAGCGTCCTGGAACGCGAGCACGCTTACCGAATAGCGGGAACGCGGATCGAGTTCGCGCAGCGTCTTGCCTTGCGCTGCCGGTGGTACGTGGATGCGCGCGACGCGATAGCCGGCTGCCCAGAAAATGCCCGGCTCGCGCGCTGCGAGCGTTGCGACGGATAGCGTCACGCGATTGAACGTCTGCGCGATCTCGCGGCGCGCGACCAAGCCAACGAACCGGCCACTCGGGCGCTCGATCACCGGCAACTCGTCGAGCGCCTCATACTCCATCAACTGCACCGCCTCGTCGAGACTCGATTCCGGCGTAACGGCCGGCGGGTTTCGGCGGCTTATGTCGTACGCGTTGACCAGCGGGCCCAACTCGCTTCCGCTGGCGAGCAATGCCAGCAGGTCGCGCGTCACGATCAGTCCCGCAAGCCGACCCTCGCTATCCACCACCGGCAAGGTTGCCTGCGTGGTCTCTCCAGCGACCCGCAGAACGTCCGCGAGGGATGCGTTGGGCGAAACCACGCTCGCCTCTTTCGTCATCACGGAGCTGGCCGGCAGTTGCGCGAGCATCAACCTTTCCCTGCCGATATCGAGCGTCTTACCCTCGCGCGCGAGACTATACGTATCGATCGATTCGTTTTCGATCCCGCGCGCCACTACCAGCGCGGTTATCGTCGCAATCATCGCGGGCAGCGCGATTCCGTAGTTGAGCTGCGTCATCTCGAAAAGCAAAAAGAGGGCAGTGAGCGGCGCGTGCGTCACACCGCCTAGAAACGCGCCCAACCCAATCAATGCGTAAGACCCGCGCGCACCCGTAAGTGCCGGTACGATGAGATATGAAAGCTAGCGAAACACGCCACCCGCCATTGTGCCGATGAAAAAGGTGGGGCCGAATACGCCGCCCGGCGCGCCGCAGTCGAGCGAGATTGCGCTCGCGAAAAACTTCGCGAGCATCAGCGACGCCATCAGCGTGATTCCAAACTGGCCCGCGAACGCTGCGTTGATTACTGGATAACCGTCGGAAAGATTTCGCGGCAAAGGGATCGCGATGAGGCCCACGATTGCGAGTCCGGCGGTCAGTTTAAGCGGCTGGGGGAACGTCAGCCGCCGAAAGAACCGGCCAGTTGCATGAAAAAAACGAATATACGCCACCGCCAGCAACCCGAGGAATGCTCCCATCAGGCCGTACGTGACCATCTCCCAGTTGCTTCGAATCACGAACGGGGCAGGATGGAAGACCACGGCGTCGCCGATGACGGCCCGCGAGGTGACGACCGCGCTGAACGTCGCGATGAGCACGAGGATGAGGTTGGCGAGCTCGGTCTGTCCCAGGAGCACGATTTCCAGCGCGAACAGCAGACCGCCCATCGGAGCGTTAAAGGTCGTCGCGATGCCGGCGCCCGCGCCGGCCGCTACCAGCACTTTCGCGCGGTCAGCCGAGAGCCGCGCCAATTGCGCGGTCACCGAACCGATCGCACCGCCGATCTGTGCAATCGGTCCTTCGCGTCCGACCGAAGCCCCGGCGCCGAGCGAGAGTGCCGCGCCCGCAGCCTTGACGAAGATCCAACTGCGCCTGATGCGCGCGCTGCCCAGGTTGACCGTTTCGAGGAAGTTCGGGAATCCATAACCGAGTACTTCCCCCGGGAAAAAATAATCGAGGATGAGTATTCCGGCGCCGCCCGTGAGCAGAATTACCGGTATCAGAAATTCAGTGACTGTGCCTTGACGGATCCCGAGCGCCCGCCATTCGAGCGACCGGAAGAGCCACGAAAAAAACTCGATTAGCGAGCGGAACCCCAGATTGCCGCAGGCCGCGAGCACACCCACGGCGGCAGCCAGGGCGATGAGTTCGATGTATTCGTACTGATCGATGCGCAGAGACAGCGCCGACACTCCCGAAGCTGGCTGCGTTGGCGGCGCGTTCGCTTCCGCGCTCAAAGCTGGAGGAACCTATGCACGTCCGCAAGGAATTCCTTGAGCTGGTCGTGATGAACCCAGTGGCCGGCGTCTTTGATCGTCACCAACTCCGCGGTGCGGAACGCGTCCAGCCGCCCGTCACGCTCCCAGTCGCCCGCCCACGAAGCGTCGCCGCGCACCAACAACGTCGGACAGCGGATTCGCGACCAGATCTCGACCGCGTCCCTGAGATTGAACTGGTATGGCGAAGTGGCGCGCGTGTAATTGTCGTACTTCCACGAAAAAGTGCCGTTCTCGTTGCGCCGCACACCGTAGATCGTCAGATGGCGCGCGAGACCGGCGCTCAGATGCGGGTTCGCTTCCATCATCCGATGCATCGCCTGTTCGATCGACGGATATTCGCGCGGTTTGCGCTGCGCCAGCGCGAGCATGTCGACCATCCAATGCTCCATCCGCTCATGCGCCGGTGTCTCGCGCATCATCGCCGCGGGCGGCCCGAGCCCCTCGATTGCAACGCATGCGCCCACCGACTCGGGGAAGACGCCCGCGCGTTGCAGTGCGACACCCGCGCCAAGCGAATGACCGATCAGCACCACCGGCTCCCTGGGTTCGAGCGCGTTCACCAGTTGGCCCACGTCGAGCACGTGATCGGTTATCGAGTAGCTGCCGCCGATCGCCCAGTCGGAATCGCCATGCCCACGCAGGTCGACAGCAACTACGTGAAAATGGTTGCGCAGGTCGAGTGCGACGAAATCCCAACTGCGGCAATGGTCGCGTCCGCCGTGCAGCAGGATCGCGAGCGGCTTGTCGTGGTTGCCCCAGTCGACGTAGTGGAGTTTGAGGCGCTGCGAATAATAAAGATGCGACGTTGGGCCGATAATGTCCGTCATTGGCAATGCCTCCGCTCCCATCCCCAGGAATGATCTGAAATTTAGCTGACGCTGAGATGCAGGCATAGTGGGCGATCTCTTTGGTGCCAGCGGCCTCGACGGCATCCGCGGCATCCGTGTCCTCGCCCTGAAAAGGGCGAGGACACGGATGCCGCGTCGTTACTTCGCGCGTGTGGGAGTTCGCGCCGCGCGCGAACTCCCACACGCGCCCAGACTTCGCTGCTCTTCTGCTTGCTTCGCCCACCGATAGCCAGCCGCCCGCTTCGCGGGCGGCTGGCTGGCCCATGCAAACGCGGGCGCAGCGTCACACGCTGCGCCCGCGTTTAATAAGCGCGCCGGCTCGCCTCGCTTGCGGGGCGAGCGGACGCGCAGCATCGGCTACAGATTCGGATGCACCTCGTCGAGCGCCGTGCGCAACGTATGCACGGCAAACTCCACCTCCGGCGACCCAATCACGAACGGCGGCGTGAGCATCACGCCATCGCCCGCCACCGGCCCGCCATTCACTCGCCCCGCCATTCCGGTCGACGGGTACAGGAACAGGCCATGCTTGAGCGCCGCCGCCTGTACTTTGCTCGTCACGCGCTTATCCGCTGGATACGGCGCGTGCGAATCGCGATCGCTCACCAGTTCGACTCCCCAGAACAAACCCATGCCGCGAATGTCGCCGACCATCGGATGGCCCGACAGTTCTTCCTTGAGTTGCGCACCCAAACGCGCGCCTAGTTCGGCCGATCGCTCGACGAGATGCTCCCGCTCCATGATTTCGAGCACCTTGTCAGCGATCGCGCACGCCAGCGGATGCGCACTGTATGTGTAGAACATCAGGTCGGCGCGCGCATTCTCGCATTCCACTACCAGCCGCTCGTCGACCGCGATCATCCCCATCGGCATGTAGCCGCCGGTAAGTCCCTTGCCGCCGATCAGCAGGTCGGGCTTGACGTCCCAATGATCGACCGCGAAGCGTTTGCCCGTGCGTCCGAACCCGGTCATCACTTCGTCCGCGATCAGCAAAATATCGTTGCGCCGGCATATTTCCGCGATCATCGGCCAATATTCCTTGACCGGCGGAACCGCGCCGCCCGACGCACCCATCATCGGCTCGGCGATAAACGCAGCAATCGAGTCCGCCCCCTGCTTGCGAATCTCATCTTCGAGTGCAGTCGCGCAATCGATTCCGCATCCCGGGTATTTCTTGCCCCACGGACAGCGATAGCAGTACGAAGGCCCGATATGCGGCCAGTCGAAGAGTACGTGCTCGTAGTCGGCTCGGCGGTTAAGGTTTCCGCCGACGGAGAGCGCGGCGAGGGTGGCGCCATGGTACGAGCTCCAGCGCGAGATGATTTTCTTTTTTTGCGGCTTGCCCTTTACGGCCTTCTGATACATCAGCGCGAACTTGAGCGCCGCTTCGACCGCCTCCGAACCGCCGCTCGTGAAGAAGAACCGATTCAGTCCGGGCGGCGTCCAGCGCGCAAGCCGCGCGCATAGCCGTTCACGTGCCGGCGACGACCATACTGGTACGATGTAGTTGAGGCGTGCGATCTCTTGCGCGGCGAGCTTCGCGATTTCCTCGCGTCCCTGCCCGATATTGACGACCACAGCGCCGGCGCCCGCGTCTAGAATCTTGCGTCCGTCGCGCGTGTACAGCCATGGCCCTTCGGCCCGCTCGATCATGAGTGGCTCGTACGGGCTCTTCATGAACATCGCCGTATGCTCGGCCATCTCGAAACCGCCTCCCCGGTTGATGCTACGACGCCATTCGGCGTCGAAGCCGCACAACTTCTATCTTAGCGCTTTCGGCCCAAGCGAGGCAGTTACTTGATCGCGCCCTCGGAGCGCCAGCGCTCGACGTCCGCCTGCGTGAATCCCAGGTCGGCGCAAACCTCGTCCGTATGCTGTCCGAGCGTCGGCGCGAGCGACCGAATCGATCCCGGCGTATCCGAAAATTTGAGCGAGATTCCGACCTGCTTCACCTTCTCGCCCGTCGGCGTCGTCACTTCGACGATCATGTTGCGGGCGCGGATCTGCGGGTCATTCTCGATTTCGTCCAGCGTGAGCATCCTGCCAACCGTGATGTCCGCCCTGCTCAAATAGTCGAACCATTCGTCACGCGTCTTGGTTTTGAAAATTTGCCCGAAGCGCTCTCTCATCTCGTCCCACTTCGCGTGGTTGAACTCATCCTTGATGTATTCTTCGGTACCGAGCGCCTTGCACAAGTTGGCGTAAAACCACGGCTCCATCGACGCGATCGTGATGATCTTCGCGTCTTTCGTTTCGTACATGTTGTACATCGGAGCAGCGCCGTCATTTGCGGTCTCGCCGCGCTTCGGCACCTTGTGCGTCGTGTAATAATTCGAAATCGCCTGCGCGATCACGAGCATCACGCCGTCGAGCATCGCCGCGTCGACGTATTGCCCGCGCCCGGTCTGCTGCCGCGCCACCAGTGCCGCGAGCACGCCGATTGCCGCATGCATTCCGCCGCCCGCGTAATCCGCGAGCAGGTTCAGCGGGATCGTCGGCATCTGATCCTTACGGCCCAGGAGCGAGAGCGCTCCAGCGGTCGCGATGTAGTTGAGGTCGTGGCCGACGAGGTCACGGTACGGCCCGGTCTGCCCAAAGCCTGTGACCGCGCAATAGACCAGCCGCGGATTTCGCGCCGACAGCGTTTCGTAATCGATACCCAGCCGCTTCGCCACGCCCGGCCGGTACTCCTCGACCACGACGTCGGCGCGTTGCGCAAGGCGCAGGAAGATGTCGCGGCCCGCTTCACTCTTCAGGTTGATTCCGATCGATTTCTTGTTGCGTCCGAGCGCGTTGGTCGGCGCCGATCCGATATTCGGGCGCGTGACGCCAGCCGCTCCGGCCTGTTCGGCGCGCCTGCCCGTAGGCGGTCCCGGTTCCTCGATCTTGATAATATCGGCGCCCAAATCGCCCAGGATCATCGTGCAATGCGGCCCCGGGGCGAGCTTGGTCAAATCGAGAACCTTGATGCCACTGAGCGGCGCTGCTGCGGCCATCGTCTTTCTCCTTGCTTATTTGTGAGCTATCGCAATCGAATGCTGAACTGTCGCGGCGAGCGCGACCACGTACCTCATTTAGATTGTTTGGCGGCGGTGCGCAAATGAGCAAGATTCACGACGCGCTTTGGGCGCTAAATCGCCGCGGCGCGTACCCGCGCGAGCAGCGCGGCCAGTGACTTCAAACCCGTCACCATGCGCACTCCGTACCAATGCAGGTCGCGGCCGCTGATCAGCACAGCGCGCCGAGATAGCGCCGGCGGGAGCATCGGCTTGAGCTCCTCGACGTCCTTCGCGCCGAACTCGTACGGTTCGTCTGGCAGTAATATAAAGTCGGGCCGAAGCTCGATCGCATCCTCCAGCGTGACGCGTGGATAACGCTCCCCCGCCGACGCGTAGATATTGTTGAAGCCAAGCATGCGCAGCACGTCATGCGCATAGGTGTCCGCGTTGAATGCCATCCACGGGTTTTTCCAAATCGGACAGAAGACGCGAAAACGAAGCTTGTTCCACATCCCGTTGCCGGTCTCGATTTCGCTCACGGAACGCACAATCCGGCGCGCCATCGTGCCGGCTTCGGCTTCTCGCCCCACCGCGCGGCCAAGTTTCAGAATCGACTCGACCGCCGTTGCGATCTTGCGCGGATAGGTAGTGAAGACTGCGACCCCCTGCTCGCGCAGGCGCTCGATATCCTCGCGCCGGTTCTCCTCGGCGTTGGCGATCACCAGGTTCGGCGCAAGTTCAACTATCGCTTTAATATTAGGATTCTTGGTGCCGCCGATTTTCGGGACCGACGCCACCGCCGCAGCCGGCTCGACGCAAAAGCGCGTCACTCCGACGATCTCGCGATCGAGCCCCAAGGCGAAAAGCGTCTCGGTCCAGCTCGGCACCAGCGAAACGATACGCCGCGGCCGACCTTCAAGTTCTACTTTAAATCCAAGATCGTCTGTGGTTTGCATCCACGCCTTCACTATAACGCATTAAAATAACGATCCGGCCGGGCACTCGCTTCGATTTCGCCTCGCATCGACGTTACTGAAGCGCCGCTGCTGGCTCAAGCCGAAACCTTACGGGTCGTGCTTGTCATTGGTTTGCCACCGCGCCTAAACTCTGCGCACTGAAACACGAAGCGCGTCCCGCTCCGCCCGGATGCGCCGCGGGTTGGATAAGAAGAATCGCACGATGCCCGAGGTTTTCTTCCGTTCCAGACACCTGCTTGACGGCGACGACTCCCGCAATTGGGGTCTGGGCGCGCTTATCGCAATAGGCGTGCTCTGTGCGTGGGTTTCGTGGTTCTTCTTCGCGCGCGTTGCGATCTACAGAGTCTCGGACGTCGCGCGGCTCGAGTCGGGCGGTGCGGCGTATCAGGTACAGGCTCCGGTTGCCGGGCGCATCTTATCATCCAGCCTAAGCCTTGGCCTCCAGGTTGGAAAAGGCACCGTCCTGGTCCAGCTCGATGACGAAGCCCAACGGCGCCAACTACAAGAGGAACGTACTGCGCTGAGTGTTATTGCTCCCCAACTCGCCGTGGTGCGCGACCAGATTAAGGCGGAGGAGGCGGCGCTCGCTGCTTCGCAGCAGACTGCGCGCGTGGCCCTCAACCAGGCGCGCGTTCAGTTGCACGGGGCGATCGAAGCGCTACGTTATGCCGACGACAAAGCCAGGCGCTACGAGGAAGCACGCGGCGCCGTTGCCGAGATCGATCTGCTGCGAGCGAAAGCGGAGGCCCAGGAGCGTCGTACGGCCGCCGACGCCGACCAACTGGAGCTCTCCCGGCTGGATCACGACGAAAAAACGCGAGAGAGAGACCGTACCGCGCATATTGACGACTTGAGGCAGCAGGCAACGGTGCTGCAGGGACAGATGGAGACCAAAGCCGCTACGATCAGCCGGTTGGAGTACGAGATCGAAAGGCGACGAATTCGTGCCTCGGTGGCCGGGAGTCTCGCGGAGGTGGCCAATCTTCGACTGGGCGGTGTCGTCGGCGAAGGAGACCGGCTTGCCGCCATAGTTCCGCTTGGGACAATTCGCGCGGTGGCAGAGTTCGGTCCCTCCGAGGCGCTCGGGCATATCCGTCCGGGACAACATGCCTGGATTCGACTGAAGGGATTTCCATGGACCGAATACGGAACTATCAAGGCGACGGTGACTAACGTTGCAAGTGAGATACGCGACGGAACAATACGCGTGGAATTTGCGGTCGACATAGATCCTAATTCGCCCATTCCTTTTCAGCACGGCTTGCCCGGAACGGCCGAAGTCGAGGTCGAGCGTACGTCGCCTGCAATATTAGCATTGCGCGCAGCTGGCCAACTGCTAGCCAAGACCGCAATACCAAAATCCTGAAAGCCGATATCCCGAAGGGTGTAGGACGGCGGGAGGAGGACGGATGACTGCATTCACAAAGCGACGCTTCCTTGTGCCCGAGGTGGTGCAAACCTCCGCCATGGATTGCGGCCCCGCGTCGCTCAAGTGCTTGCTCGAAGGTTTTGGTAGAAAGGCCAGCTACGGGCGTCTGCGTGAGGCCTGCCAAACGGATGTGGACGGCACCTCGATCGACACGATCGAGGAGGCGGCGGTGCAGCTCGGGCTGGATGCCGAGCAGATTATGCTGCCGGTCGATCACCTGCTGCTGCCCGAGGCACGAGCCCTGCCAGCCATCGTCGTTGTCCGGCTACCCAACGGCAATACCCACTTCGTTGTTGCCTGGAGTTGTCAGGCTGGTTTCGTTCAGGTGATGGACCCGGCAACGGGACGGCGCTGGCCAAGTTCGCGGCAATTCCTGGACGAGCTCTACGTCCACGTTCTGCCAGTATCCGCAGCCGCCTGGCGCGACGCGGCCGGTTCGCACGAGTTCATTGGGGCCCTTCGTCGGCGTCTAGTGAGCCTGAATCTGTCCAGAAGCACTATCGTGAAATTAGCCGACGCGGGCCTCGCCGATTCCACCTGGCGTTCAATTGCAGCACTGCATGCTGCGGTCCAAATGACAGCCTCGATCGCTCGCTGCGGGGGGCTGCGCGGTGGTGAGGAGACTGAGCGGGTGCTCGAGCATTTGTTCGAGCAGTCGCGAAAAGAGCAGCTACTCGAAGAGCAGGTCATTCCAAGTGACTACTGGCCAGTGCTGCCTGCCTCGGCGGCTGCCGATGGCGAAGAGCGACTGCTGCTTCGCGGCGCGGTGTTGGTGCGCGTACGGGGACAACGACCTGCGGGATCAGCACTGTCGGCAGAGGGAGCGTCGGAAGGAGAAGCGGGACCATCTCCTCTCTCCCCCGAACTGGTTGCCGCGCTTGAAGAGCCACCAAGTCGCCCGGGGAGAGAGCTTGTAAGCCTACTGCGGGCTGACGGTCTGTTTACGCCGGCGGCGCTTGCAGCCGCTTTGTTTGTCGCGGCGCTCGGGGTTTTGGTCGAGATCGTGCTGTTTCGAGGCCTGTTCGACCTTGGTCGTGACCTCGGCCTCGCCGAACAGCGCCTCGGAGCGATCGGCGCGCTGGTGGTTTTGGTTGGCGCGCTGCTTCTGCTCGAGCTTCCCATTGCGGCCGCGACGCTTCGTCTTGGACGCCACCTCGAAGTACGTCTGCGCGTCGCATTTTTGGAGAAGCTCACTCGTCTTGGCGACCGCTACTTCCAGAGTCGCCCGACCTCAGACATGGCCCACCGCAGCCAT
>WNFS01005022.1_pt1 | contig 10115 bp, 8 predicted proteins | sample 5400141 | NCBI WGS metagenome assembly WNFS01 (sample SAMN13153358, study PRJNA577476) | soil metagenome | isolation source: 60 cm saprolite under Madrone tree | place: USA:California | collected 2016-06-14
TCCCAGTTCACGTTCAAACGGTCCTCTGGCACCTGCGAGAACCACCGTCGCGCGGGATTACCAATGTGCGCAAAGCGCAGACTCGAGTTGATTCCGGGCGCTCCGGGGAATATTGGAAACCAATTAGCTATGGGTGCCTGCAGGCATCCATGAATGTTCAACAACAGTGCATCGTAGAGAGACCTCTGATGCAGATAGTCGAAGTCAATGCGAACTCGGGTTCCGGCGCTGCGCGTGGCACCGCTTCGCACTTCATACACATAGGAGAGGAAGGGATTGTCGAACATTCCCTCCTTGCACCAGAATTCCGCTCCGTTTCGCACCACCGGGACTTTGCCCTTGAATTCATCGACTGTGAAATACACACCTTCGCGTTCCAGGGTACGGAGCGATTCTTCAATCCCATCCCTCGCAACCCAATTTTTCAGGTCGTCGAAATGGATTTTCTTCGGTTCAAGCAGCTTCAGGTAAGGGCTACTGGAATACTGGAAAACACCTTTTTCGACGAAGTTCAGAAAGTTCTCATCGCGAGCCGCTACACGCTTCTTAATGGAGCTTTTCGCCAGGGCAATAGCTTCCTCTGGCGTCATTCGTTGCTTCGCGAATCTGCGAAAACCCTCAACGAATCGGAAGTACTTTCTCATCGAAAAATTTGCCGGCCGATTACGCCGACTGTCTCCTATTGGCTGGTCAATCGCGCGACTTCCACTGTTTGTGCGACATGGAGGAGAGAGGCACCTTTATGACCAAAAAACCGGGCCGCGATCACCCTGTAAGTCTGTATTTTTCTTAATGTTATAAAAAATGCGGTCCCCAAGCTCCTCTTTTCGGGGAATCCTAAGGGCAAAAGTGGAAACGGCTTTCCATGGGCGTCTCTGGCGCATAAAACCCCCAATCATTGACAGTTTTGGTCACTTCATGCGGATTTGGGGGGGACGGCGATCAACGGTTCCGAACGAAAGTGATAGCGATTCCCAGATGATCATGATCCGTGTTCCGACCGAAGATGATCAGTGATTCCGCGTGATCAGTTGCTGGTGATCTCTGGACGGTGATCTCAGTGGAGCGAAAGCGTCCCAACCAGGAGAATGCGCGGCCGGCGGCTGTGGGCAAGATCAAGGAAGTCCTCCCGCCTCGGCTTTGAGCTGAGGATGCGGCAACGGGAGATCCCCGAGCTTATTCGGTCAGCCAAAAACCCTCCCGAGATTTCTCAGAGGCACCGGAATGCACAAGAGGTTGTAAAGCTAAGCCTACAATGGCAGGAGAATGTCTCGTTTTAGAAAAACATTGCCGTGCGACAAGCCCCGCCTTGCAGCTAACTATGGTATTTACAACAACATATGATGATGTGTTATTTGGTAGCTAAATTGCCTTTGCCAACGTCAGCGTCGCCGCAGCGATGTCTATCGGTGTGAATACGGAGAATTGGATGAAACTCTTACGGGCAATTTGGGTTCTAGCTGCACTCATGATCGTGACGCCGCTGGCGCAGGCTGACGGCACAACAAACATGGAGTTCACTGGTGTGAATGGCGCGAATAATGGCGTGTATTACGTCAGCCCGTACACCGGGATAATGAACTACGGGACATCCAACGCGCAAACGGTGCTCTTGTTTTGCGACGATATCAATAATGAAGTTTCTATGAACCAGGTTTGGAATGCGAACGTGACCGGTCTGGCGTCGGGAAATTTCTCGAAGACGCGCTATGGGAATGGCTCCATCAACCCCAATCTCGGTGGCACGAATCCTCAAAATCTGTACGAAGAAGCCGCTTGGCTCGTAACTCAATTCGCTTCACATTCTGGGGACTACGTCAGCCTGCAATATGCTCTCTGGGACCTTATGACTCCTGGGGCGGAGCCCACGAATTTCGCCAATGCTGATGGCACTACCGTGGCGCAGTGGCTGGCTCTGGCGGCCGCTAATTACGGCCAAATCAATCCAGCGAGCTTTATCATCATCACCAACACAGGGACACTCACCTATAAAGGTCAAGTCCAGGAATTCATTGTGCAGACCCCGGAGCCGGCCACGGCCGTTCTTTTGCTGATCGGAGTCGTCTCGATGTTCCTTCTCATCCGGCGGAGCCAACAGCATTCGGCCTAATTCTGCTAATCCTCTGATTTTGATTCTGCCTCCGTACCTCGGTGCGGAGGCAGTTCTCTCTCTAACGCTGGTAATTCCTGCCGAGACTGATTCCGCAGCAGTGCGGTCTGGCGGCCCCAATCCTAATCGGCGCTGGATTCCGAAACGGTGTTGTGCACGGTGAAGTAATCGGCCATGTTGACGGCCTTGCAGCTGGCCGCGATCTTCATCAAGGCATTGCCGTAAACCCCATTCACAGGAAAACCGTGCAGCGTGAGGGGGTGGTACCAAGCGTTGCGTTGTCCGAGAGGAAATTGATGTTTCCCGGCGTATCTGCGGCTGTACCGCCGCGTTAGACGTCCACACTGAGGCCTCGCTACCGTTGTGCGCAAAGTGAGCATGCCGAGCCGTTGCAAAGTGGGCACCGTGCGAAGCCCGCCTCAGATCGATCACGCCATTAAGTAACAACAGATTGCGCGTTCTTTGTACGACACAGGATCGCACGTCACCTGACTCGTTGTGTTGCGGAAGGCTGCGGGGATTATCGTCGGGGCTGCCGCGCTGCTCCAAGCCTGTTGTGGGTCCAGAACATGCAAGCTTTAATATAATAGTAACTCCCATTGGCGTTCTTGGATATGGCTACAACAAAGATCATCCCTGCGGCCAGAATCGAACGTAACAGCCTCGTCGGTTCGATTTAGCAGCATAAGCAATCATCTTTTTTTGCCTATGTGGAGAGAAGCGAGAGTTCGATTCCCATCGCCCGCTCCAGAATCATTTAAAACGAACTTATGCGAATGTAGCCCCGTTCGGCGCTTGGCTCCAATTGAATTGTTGCGCGATGCTCAATTTTCTGTGCGCGCGTTTGCTGCTCGTTTCTGTGCGTCGTTCCTGTCTTCGTCGTCGCAGATCCAATTGTTTGTGTCTGATTCAGAACTCGCAGCAGGCCACTGCTGAAAGCCGGTGAAGTTTCAGTCGGAAAACAGAACGGTAAAAGGTCTTTTTCCACAGCCATTTGTTTCGGCGCTTCCCTAATTCCTGCTATCTTGGCCACTACTTCCTGGAGGAGCCAACATGATCGTCGAGGAACAGATCTCCGCTCGGCAACAGCGCGCCCGGAAAGCGATTCAGAACATTCTTACGGAGCCGGCCGGACAGGCTTATGGCGACTACGTGGTGAAGTCGGCAACCGGCAGGAAGTATCGGGTGGCAATGCGCGGTCCGAGCCTGTTTGAAAACTTTTGCTCGTGCGCCGATTTTGCAGTGAACACCCTCGGCACTTGCAAACACATCGAAGCCCTGCTGCTTCGTCTGCATCGCCGCTTTGGTCGATCCTTTGATCGCCAGCGGTATCAACGAACGCGAGCCTCGCTTTCTCTCCACTATGGAGACACTCTAAGCGTGCGTCTCCGACTTCCGTCTGAGCCATCTGCGGATCTCCGAAAGATTGTCTCGGACTACTTCGACTCCAATGGGTTTCTACAAAAGGACAATCTTCGGCGATTCGAGCAAGTCCTCGAGAAGTTGCGGGCCGTGGACGAGACGACCGTTGTTTACAGCGATGTGCTGGATTTCATTGATCATGAAAACGAACTCACCTCGGGTCTTGAAGACGAGCGCCGCTACCTTGCGCAGTTGAAGAAAGGCAAGCGCCCACTCGAAGGCCTCCTGAAAGTGCCCCTTTTCCCCTACCAAATTCGCGGAGCGCTCTTCGCCGCCTGTCGCGGGCGAGTGATCCTCGCCGACGATATGGGTCTTGGCAAAACAATCCAGGCTATCGCTGGCGCTGAGCTGCTGCGGCGCCGTCGAGGCATTGAGAGGGTTCTGGTGGTTGCTCCCGCTTCCGTAAAGTACCAATGGCAGGCCGAGATCGAGAAGTTCTGCAATCTTCCCGCACAAGTCATCGATGGGCTAATGCCGCATCGCAAAAAGCTCTATGCCAGCCCAACGTTCTTCAATCTCACTAGCTACGAACTCGTCCTGAAGGACATCGAAGACATGCACAACATGCGTCCAGACTTGATCATCCTGGATGAAGCCCAGCGCATTCGCAATTGGGCGACAGCCACTGCCCGCATCATCAAACAGTTGAACAGTCGTTATGCCTTTGTATTGACGGGTACGCCTCTTGAAAACAAACTCGAAGAGCTCTTTTCGGTCGTCGAGTTCGTGGACGGTCGCCGTTTGGGGCCAGCCTTCCGTTTTCTCAAGGAACACCGCATGGAGAACGAAGAAGGGAAATTACTCGGTTATCGGGGCCTGGAGAAAATTCACAAACAACTCGAGCCGATCCTGCTCCGCAGGACTCGGAAAGAGGTGCTTCCCGAACTACCCAAGCGGACGGATCAAATCTTCCGCGTTCGGATGACGCCCGAACAAGCAGGTCCCTATTCAGAACAGAGTGACATTCTCGCGAGGCTGATGCACAAATGGCAGCGACAGGGCTGGCTCTCCGAGATCGACCTGCGTCGCATCACTTGCTGCATCCAGAACATGCGCATGCTTTGCAACTCTACCTTCTTGTTTGACAAAACGACCAATTTCTCCCCCAAGCTTGAGGAGTTCCGCGAGATTGTTCATGAGCTGGCGGTGGAAGAAAAGCGCAAAGTGGTCGTCTTCAGCGAGTACGAGCGAATGACGCACCTGGCCAGTCAGGAACTGACGAAGCTGAAAATTGGCTGGGTGTCGTTGCACGGCAACGTGCCCGCGCGGAAACGTGGCGGGCTGATTGCCCGGTTTGGAAAGGATCCCGACTGCAAGGTGTTTCTTTCGACCGATGCTGGCGGAGTCGGGTTGAACTTGCAGGCGGCCTCGGCAGTCGTGAACTTTGAGCCCCCCTGGAACCCTGCCCGATTAGAGCAACGTGTCGGCCGTGTTCATCGCTTCGGCCAGACGCAGCCCGTACAAGTGATCCATCTGTTGACCGAGAGCAGCATCGAGGAACGCGTTTGGGAAACTCTTAGGCTGAAAAAGGCGTTGTTCACGGGATTATTCGATGAGGCGAAGGACGAAATCAGCTTTGAAAAGCTCGGCCGCAAGACCATGATGCATGTGATCAAAGACGTCTTCAGCGATCAGCCTGGTAGGGCGAAGCCCGTACTCACTCCGGAGGCGCCCCAACCAGTGGCTGTAATGGGAGCGAAACGGAATGCCAAAGCCGCGACGAAAAACGCCGACGCCCGTGGAATTCCGACAGGGACAGGGCTTGAGCTTCCTGCGGATGGGACGATCCGCGTTGCGCAGGGTCCAACCCAAGATGGCGATGCACGGTCCAGCTTGTTTGTGCCGGACGCCAGACAGGCTGTTTCTAAGTTTCTAGAAGCGGGTCTGACCCTCTTGGAGTCGCTCTCAGCTCCGAGTGGCGCGGACGGTTTTGGACGGATCGAACATGGCCTCTCCACGTTGTTGCGGACGGATGCGCAAACCCGACGTCCGACTCTTGAAATCCCTCTACCCGAGTCCATTACTGCCGAACGTCTCGCGAGGGTGATTACCGGATTTCTCGGCAATTTGACCAGACCGCATTGATTTAGGGAATGAGCCCAGTATGGCGTAATGCTTTGGCCGCCAGTGGCGCGGGATTTGTGACGTGGGTCAGGCTCTGCTGATGTTTTGCCTTAGAGTTCTCCGGCTGCCGGCATGAGCGCGCCATGAACTCTCCAGGTTCCACAATCTCTGGCATCGACTCGGTGGACCGCGAAAGTCTCTTGTGGAATCCGGTCTGTAGTGATCTACAACGCGAAAAAATGACGTTTGGCCCTGTACCTTCTTTCTAGGAACACATGTTTCTAAATACTTCTGGCGAGTGGTTCAGCCCATGTGACCTGACTGTAGCCACGAGCCCGTGAGATGGGCGGTTGAGTAACGCGGATGTTTCTTAGGGTTGAGGCGGACCGTCGACCAAGAATTGCTTCCAGCTGATGGCTTGCAGCCCGTGACGGCGGGCTATGGCCTCGTCCCCAGGCGCGGTGATGATCAGGGGGCGAAACTTCGTATTCCGCCTGCAGAACTCCAGAAGTCCTCTGAGATCGTATAGATCAAAGCTGCCTGTCTTTATTTCGATGGCCCAGGCTCCCCAACTCCCCTCGAACACTGCGTCGACTTCCAGGGGCTCTTCGCGCCAGTAGGTCACCCGCTGCCCTTGGTTAATAGCGAACGCGAGGCATGCATTCTCCAGCCACAAACCGAACCTCGCAGGCTCACGCTCTGGATCTGGAGGTCCGTCCGGGTGCATTGAGGATAAGAGCGCGTTGTTCAGTGATACGAGCTTAGGTGGAGCAGCCCGGCGACGGTGTGTTAGCTGCGAAAATCTTTCCAGAGGCGCTACCAAATAGGCGTCTTGAAGCAGCGCCAGATAGTGGGCCACTGTTTCAAGGGCACCCTTGTCGCGAAGTTGCCCTTGTAGTTTTTGCAGTGAAACAATCTGGGCGGGGCATCCGGTTGCCACTGCAAACACCTGTCTCAGCAGCCCGGGCCGTCGAACTGTGCCTAACGCCAGAACATCGCGGCCGATAGCAGGGTCTATGATGGCGTCTTTGACATAGGCAGCCCATCGTCCAAGATCATTCCGCAGCGCCATCGCACCAGGATAGGATCCGAGCTGGACGATAAGCGAAGCCGCCTCATCTGCGGGAATTCGAAAAACGTTCGCAAGCGAAGAAGCCGACCAGTGGCTGAGGGTTAACCGTTCGAAGCGCCCAGCCAGACTCTCGCGCGATCCTGTCGTTACCCGCAGTGCGGATGAGCCCGTTGCGACGATGTGGACTGGAATAGCCTGTCGACGCAGGTGGTCCCAATACCCTTTGAGTTGCTTTGCCCAATCATCCAAGTAATGAATCTCATCCAGCAGGAGAATCGCTGTCGCGCGGCGAGCGCGGGCTTCGGCGTCGGATCGACGACGCTCCCAAAATCCGGGAAGTGCCGCGTCTGGTTCATCCCCAGCAGCGTAGACTGCGGCCTCGCCAAACGGGGCGGCGATCTCAAGGAGCAGGGTGGTCTTGCCAACCTGCCGAGGCCCTGTGAGAAGCTGGATTCAGCCTGGTGCGGGTTCCCGGAGGCGTTTCAGGAGCAGGTCCCGACACGGTACGTAGTCGTTTGTGAATTCAGACATAGTCGAATAATTAGTCAGGTATATCTGATGAATGTCAAGAAGCTAACGCCAGCACATCGACAAAGGGCGGCTGCGTCTTAACATGGTCGCCCGCGCTTGGCGCCAGGGCAAGTCACTCGGAAAGCTAAGTGCCGCCAGATCAATCGCTTTTCAGAGTTTTATTAAGAGCTTCCCAAGCTTCGGACGTGAGTTCGATTCCCATCGCCCGCTCCAGAAACAAACGGTAAGGCTGCGCTTGAGCCTTCCATCCGATTCTCAGTTTCGTAATTCCTTGCGTCGTCAACTTAAGTGGGGAATTAGAGCTTGACTGTGTATAACTCTAGAGTTATAGTCTGTTCGTGGCCTGGGACATAGAAACGTGGGCCAAGCTTTCAGACGCCGAACACGAGGTTATTACCGTCGGTGTGACGATTCTTGAAGAAAAGGGACCAGCGCTCGGACGGCCGAGAGTTGATACGCTGGCAAAAGATTCGAAGCATCCCAACATGAAGGAATTGCGCATTCAATTTGCAGGCAAGCCGTACCGAATTTGTTTTGCGTTCGACCCACGTCAGACTGGGATCCTCTTAATTGGCGGGATTAAGTCTGGTAAGAACTGGACTTCGAAAATGGTCGGCGCCGCAGACAAGATTTACGATACCTATTTGGCTGAATTGAAGAAGGAGGGACTTCTCTAATGGCGCGAATTAAATTTAGCGAACTCGCAAAGCAAACGATGACGCCGGAATCCATCGCTCGATCACGCAAAGCGGCAATCAAGGAAATTGCAACGATGGAACTCGCCGAATTGCGTGACACCCTGAAAGTTACCCAAGTCGATCTCGCGGAACGCATGAAAGTTTCCCAGGCCGCAATATCAAAACTCGAAAAACCGAATCGAAACATCCACGTTGATCAGCTTCGATCAATCGTGTCCGCGATGGGCGGAAACCTCATTATCATCGCGGATTTCGAGGACCGGAAAGTCGAACTCAGCCATATTGGCAAAGCAGGAGATTCCTACGTTAAGAAAGTGCGCCGACACAAAGCACCTGCTCCGAAGGTACGGGCACTGCATTCCCGATCTGCCTAACACATAGGAGTCGAGGGATGTGGCCCCCGTAGGCGCGCTATCCAGAGCGCATAAACGAGTTCACCTCAATCGACGGCGCAAGTGGGCAAAAAAAGGCCGCCACAATTTGTAGCCGATTTCAGTTTCCAGTTTCCAACTAAGGCCATCACTCGGGAAGCTAAGTGCCGCCAATTCAATCAGTTTCAGAGTTTTATTCAAAGCTTCCCAAGCTTCGGAGGTGAGTTCTAGAACCAATCCGACCGGTACGCAATCCACCAGGAAACCGCAAGAATCGGAAATGTTGCGGCCACCGCCCACCAGAACGGCAGCGTGAAATCCGCCACCAGCCCTAAACCAGCAAACGTCAGCCAGAATATTTTCTTCTGCATGTCTCCAGCTTACTTCGAACTACTGCACCTGGACCATAATCGACTCCATGCGGTACGAACCACCTGATGCAGAAGAGCGACTCGAACGCAGCCTAGAACCAATCCGCACGGAAGACCTGATCGTCATGGATCGCGCCTATGCGTATGCGCGAACGCTGGCCGGAATCGCGGTTCTAGACGAAGGCGGTATAATTCTAATTGATTAATTAATTGGGAGTGAGCTTGGTTTTTGATGCCGGTCTTACGTCATGGGTTCCGCGAGAAGGTGACCTGATCACCGGCCCCTTGGTGGAGACACAGGCTAGCCGATGGACGACGGATCGAAAAACAACCCAAAGCCATATAAGGTCAGCCATGCTGATCGGACCCGTCGTAGAAACGAGCGATGTAGTCAATTACTTAGCCTTCAAGCGCTTGATAGGCAATGATTTAAGGCTTGATTGGTGTCGGGTTTTTGTATATAATAAGTGTCGGGTTTTTGTAAGGAGCTTTTTATGCTTAGGTCGAAGACATTGCGGGAGAGGATCGAGAGCCGGATCGCCCGGAAGCGCGGCGAAGACGTATTCTTGACGCGGGAGTTTCGGGATCTCGGCGGAGAGGATCAGGTTCTGCGTGCACTACGCACTCTCGTGCGTGAAAAACGCCTCGTTCGCCTTGGCTACGGAGTCTATGGCCGCGCAGTTGTCTCGCGTCTTTCCGGCGACCCAATCCTTTACAGCCAGAACGGATTTCTAGGCGCGGCACGGCAAGCTCTGACTAAGCTTGGGGTGACGTGGGAGCCTTCCGAAGCCGAACGCGACTACAACGAGGGACGTTCAACACAGATCCCACTCAATCCGGTAGTGCGGGTAAAGGGGAGATTTTCGCGCCGACTCCGCGACGGAAATCAGGAGCTGGTAGTTGCGCGATAAACCGTCTCTCCAGGATCTGCTTGAAGCTCAGAAGAGATTTGAACTGCCAAGCCCGGTCCTCGTCGAAAAGGACTGGTATGTCGTAACGGCGCTTGCGGCGATCAATACCGCTGGTGTGAAGCCGTTTCGTCTGGTGTTCAGCGGCGGCACGGCTTTGAGCAGGGCCCACCGTCTTATCCGCCGCATGTCCGAAGACATCGACTTGAAGATCGTATCGGACGAACCACGCTCACGCTCGGAACTGCGTAAATTACGCGACGTCGTCACGGGTGCTCTGTTGCACGCCGGGTTTCAGTTTGATCCTGAGAATGCCGCACACCGCGAATCCGGCAACGCGAGCCGCTATACGGTCTATCACTTGCCCTATACAGCGCAGGTCACCGGTGAGGGGGCGCTGCGACCAGAAATCAAAATCGAGACAGCCGTGTGGCCACTGCGCCTACCATCCGTCGAACGAAGCGTGACTTCTTTTTGGGCGGAGGCCCTTAGGCAGCCTCCAGAAGTGCCATCGATTCCTTGCGTAGCACTCGTCGAGACGATTGCGGAGAAGTTTGTAGCGCTGACC
>WNFS01005025.1_pt1 | contig 10114 bp, 8 predicted proteins | sample 5400141 | NCBI WGS metagenome assembly WNFS01 (sample SAMN13153358, study PRJNA577476) | soil metagenome | isolation source: 60 cm saprolite under Madrone tree | place: USA:California | collected 2016-06-14
ATGCGAGAAGCTGTGGTCCCTCCTATAACAAAATGCATGGGACGTATTAGAGGACTAGTGGGGCTGGAGGGTGCATTTCGCGGTTGTAGGAAGAGAGGTCCTGAGGGTGCAGGGATGCTGGGGAGGTACTAGGCAAACAATTCCGGGTCAAAAGGTTAATATTGTTTATGTGGTTTAAAGCAGTCATGATCTTGCTGCCCTTTCCAGTGGATTTAGAGCCGCGCGAAAGGACCCGGATTGTCGAGCCTGGCAATGCTTGATCGGACAGTGGTGCTCAACTTGATCTCTGTGTCAAGTCTTGTGGTTGCTGGAGCTCTGGAGAACCGGGGTGAGGCACCGGCGAGGCAAAGTCCAACTTCCGTGGATTGGTGCAGTGGCGAGCCCAGGGAAGACCTAAACTTGAAGAAAAACCTCCGAGTCCGTCTTCGCAAGGTCAACTACTGTGCCATCTGGAATGCTCTCCAGATCCGTAGTTTTGCCTATGATTCTCAAATCGATGACGAAGCCGTTTTGACGCCTACGAGTCACCAATGATGACGATATAACCAATTCTTCACACGGCCAGCCACTGGACGGTTGCGCCCACAAGTACACATCCACTTTCCCCCATCATGCCAGTAGACCAGCCGTCCAATATTTACCGCATTCAACTTTCGTCAGAACATCACGGCCTTGCGTTATGGGAACCAAATCCTGTTGAAGATCTCTTCAAGGATCCCGGTCACGTTTCCATCGGCGATGTCGGCTATGTAGATAAAGGCGCTTTCATACGCATGTTCAATGTGACACTTCCTTGGGACCATCCATCGAACCGCCTACTCGGAACACCGGAGGAATACAAGCCCCTTAAACGAGAACATTTCGGAAATGTCCGTCGAAATGAAGACCACCAAGAAGAGTACCAATTTCATGTGTCCAAAATAGATGGTGTTCATGCTAACACACATGACGAGTGGGCAATTGTCTTGTCTTGTACAGCTTCAATCCCACTTATATCTTCTGTTTCGTTAGGGGCTTGGGTCAAACATATGAGTGCAAGGCTTGGAGTCATGGGGCGCTTTTGTCTCTTCCTTATGGGACACGCTCCCAGGATGTTATCCGCACGAAAATATTCGAGGACTATATCAGAGATAATGTGGACAGCTGGTTCCGCTGGTCAAAGAAGGAGGGGTTGCCCGTCGAGCACATGGAAGACCTCATTCTTGTGACTGGATATAATTTGACTACCTCATGGGCCACTGCTGTGTTTGATGGCACCACGTCAAGCAATTCAGAGGCCACGAAAATATCTCTAGAGGCACGAAAGTTCGATGGCGGTGGGGCACAATTCTTTTGGCGCAACATTTGTGGAGACGTAAAACACAACCATAGGGACTCAGTCCGTTCTCCTGCCTGTTTTTCCCTCGCCATGAACTGAATTTTCTTTCATCATACTAGAACTTTGAAAGACCCCAGTCCGAGAATCAATGCATCTTCATCAGGGGCTTCCGAGCAAAACGTCGTTTCTTTTGGACCAAACACCTCCGGGCTGCAGCAGAGCCCCTTCCTTACGACCCTTACAACCGCCAGGAAGATGAGATACAAGTGTCACGAATTCCAGGTGGTTCAAAGGTAGGTACTCTTCCTTCGTGAGGTGATGGAGAAAGGATACTTGACGCTTTGGTTCCAGTATCGGGACCCGCTCGTTGGGGTTTTGGATTATATCGTGCAGGTTCGTCCGTTTGAGTATGGCAGCTTATCTTGATTGTACTCAGCTCGCCAAGAAATGTCGTGAGGATGTCTCATCAGCCGAGGACATTATCGCCATTGCCCATGACGATGACCTCCAGCTTATCGAAGGCGTGGTATGTCCATGTCAAATGTCCTGGAACTTACACCCGAAGTAAACTGTATCGCACTGGCCTAGGAAATCCTGACTGCGGATGCAATAGAGAAATTCTTACATGAAAAGAAAGTGCCTTTACTGATTGAGAATGGCGGTGTGTCTTGTAACACGTCAAAGAATGCGGGAACTGAATACTGGTTTCAACAGCCGCAATCCTATCCGACCTAGGGGATGAGCCTCCAGTTTCCGATGACGAAAAAGCAGTTTTTTACGCGGCTGCCCAGTTGAATGTGCGATGTCTTCTATGGAAATAGAATCAAAAGTACTAATGATCTCGATACAAGGGAGAGCCAGTCCAACTCGACATACACCCAGTATTGATAAAGTATAATCTCAAACTCGATGTGGCCGAGTCGTCCGATTATGACTACGGTCTCCCATACGAAGAAATATCCGCCCCGGCTGTATACCCACACGCGCAATCACTAAGACTTGAGTACTTCCAAGGGTATCCGCAAGTTATCAGCATCGATGCTTCCAGCGACTCTCAAGGTGCTGAAATCACTGTTCAAGATGTCCTGAGGGTGATACATGAAGACATGAGGAAAGCTTCTTCCAAACGCGAATTAGGCACGTTCGCCCGCATAGAGCAGACCGCGATTAGGGACACGTTCAGAAAGAGATGCAAGAGCGAAGAGGAACGCAGCAAAGGCCTGTATAGGATTGACTATTTGCGTGGTAGGGATAGGCTTCAGATTTTACCGAGACTTCCGCTCGACGGCGCATCATATCCTATCCCTGTTATACAACCTTCGAACGTTTCGTGAGTCGACAAGACTTCCCGTGATCGGTTTTCCTTCTCGGCTCACCTGATCCTACGTTGTGTTAGGGATCAATCAAACGTTGCGGGCCCTTCGAGGATCCCGGCATAGTAAGGGAGAGAACTGCCGTGCTCGCTGTTTTGATGTTGGGAGCAGGAAGAATGAGCCTGGCAAGTGGAAATTCAGTGTGGGAAAGGAGTTGAGTGTCCGATTGCACGCTCACTTTTCTGTTTGCCGGCCCAGTCGGGACGTACAACGTTCAATAATCAGGTCTGGGCACTGGTATGTACTGTAATTAACGCCGCTACCAAGATATTCCATGTTTTTCCATTCGACTTTTTTGGCGCATTTATTATCAGTGCGGTGTACTGCATGGGTAGTCCGTGATAGTGAATGGGGACACATGGGTTGTCATCGATACTGCGCGCGAAATCGCGTTTTCTTTCTTACATTCGTCCGAAGTGCGCTCCTAATCTTTAGCCGAGCGGCCGCCTGCAGCGAGCGCTGATGTGCCTGAATTAGCACACATGAGACTGGGACGGGTTTGAGGCTGCGGTGCCATGGTTGCCGATCTTCTTTTGGGTGAGTAGAAGAAAGGGCAAAAGCAATAGATATTAGAGACTGGGGACCGAGACGCATACAGGGATTCGGGGGTAAGATTACAATAAAATTGCATTCGCATGAGATCAAATCGAAAGATTATACTCGTACTCGCCACTTCCGCTTTGCGCGATCCAGAGGACGACTGCTGAAAGCATAAGGCACACGTTCTCTACGACGTTGGCATACCCATAGTACTGATACTGCTCTGAATACCCGGGAATAATGTACTTGAGCACCAGCAATGCCTACATGCATGATCATTAGACTTCCTAAACTCTTGGTGAGAGAAAAAATGACGCACCACACTGCCTGCCAAGCCGCCAGCCATGAGGGCAAACCCAACAAAGAGGAAGAGACGCGCGCGCCAAACGGCTCGCGAATCGCTAAAGCCCTCTTCTCCACGGATGCGATCCTTGTCGATCAGGTTTATGACGAGAATGCCGAGGAGCGAGCATAACCCGGGGACCCAATCTGCGAAGGTGACATGCACGGGTACCGGGTAATTTGGTTCGTTATATGGCGGGTGCGCGTGCGCAGAGAGGATGGCCGCATCGAAGAACGTCCAAAGTCCAAGCGAGAACTGGGAAGAAAGAGTCGTACGGAAATGAATCAGTGGGTACAGAAGGCACGGAATGGCGAAAGAAGGCTTACGAGGCCGCCTGCTACGTAGACACCGAACGTACGGCGGTGCTTGCGTAGGTTGATGTTACTGAGGAATGGGAATGGGTTCACGCAGACACGGCGAGGGTCATAGTCTGAACGTGGAAGGGACATTGTGTTCTCCTCCTCGCCTTGGTTGTGCGTTCTAAACGCAGCCAGCGACACGACCAGCGGCATAGCAGCGTGGGAAAATAGGTTTCCATAAAGAGCAGTCGGTATTTCATTTCCCCCGGCTTACTGGCGGCCGATTCTCCCAATTAATGGCACCGCACCCATAGTCACACTCGCCCTCTCACAGTCAGAGTACACAGGTCTCTCTTGTGGCTCGGCGCATCAACTGGGGAATCTGTTCTCTTAGCATGTTATCAAGTGGCGATGCACATGTGTTTGCAGCGTGCCCTGTTGACAAGCTCAGGATGTGGCGGAGTCTGGTGGGTGACAGTTTTCCCGTATAAGGATAGCAAATGTAGCGCTGGAATCAGAATAGCTCCCCATAATCGACTCTCACCGGTACGGCCATCACATCTCATCAGTTTCGCGGTAAAATCAAATTGAGCGTTTAGGTGTTCGAGTGGGCAAACTGGAGAGACTGTCCCTCCTTCATTTTCAGCCTCCCAACCAACCATTATCGGTACGGAGGATGCCTAGTTATTGATTTATCGATGAGTGCCTGACGGATGTCAATAGATCCCCCTCCCTAAAGAACAGGACACCGAACATACCGTTGTTTCTGACGTATCACATTTAAGTAACCTCGGTAATGTCCACCCTTCATATGATACACGCAACGAGAGCTAACGGTTGTTTTTCAGGATGAGTACCACAATCAAGAATCTCCCTCCGGAAATTCTTGAGGAAATATTCGTGTTTTATCGTCAAGATGCTATGGCCCTTTCACGAGGACGTCCATGGGAATGGCATAGGCTTACCCACGTGTGTCACACTTGGCGGTCTATCATCCTTAATCCAACCAACCGCCTGGGTCTCCAATTGTTTTGCACCAACGGAACCCCTGTCAGGAATACTTTGCACTGTTGGCCTGACTTGCCGATCGTCATGCGATACGGAGTCTTCCTTGGATCCAATCCACTGACTGCCGGGGACGTGGAAGACATCTTGGCCGCACTCCAGCAGTCGGCTCGCCTACGGACAATTCAGCTAACTGTCACAATCCCGCTGTTGGAAAAATTAGCCACAACAAAGCAGGAACCAAAATTGACCACTCTGACGCAGGAGCGATTTCCGGAGCTAGAACATTTGGAGCTCACAACACAAACCGAAGCCGAACTCGTTCTTCATGACCAATTTCTCGGCGGATCAGCCCCTCGTTTACATACCCTCCGTACGACCAAGATTGCTCTACCGGCATTGCCACAGCTCCTATCGTCGGCTACGAACCTCGTCTCTCTTCAGCTTGAGGCTATACCGAGTACCGGATACATCCCACCAGAAGATCTCATCATTACCTTGTCCCCAATGAGTCGTCTCCAATTACTCCATGTCCATTTTCTTTCCCCGACTTTTCATTCTGACCCGAAGGAATTACCCTATGCCCCCCCAGAACCTGCTGACCTTCGGCTTCTCAAACACTTTGAATTCCACGGTGATATCGAGTATTTGGAGCAACTTTCAGACGGTATCTTCGCTCCTGCCAAATACATCTATATAACATACTTCAACGACCTTGAGTACTCTATTCCCAAGCTTGTGGAGTTTCTCGGTCGCGCAGAAACGCCGAGTTTCCGAGTTGAAGCAACAGTGCACTACTCTGGCCACGACATTTCTATCACATTTTCTCAACAGGAAACGCCGTGTCGCCTGGGGTTCCGAATTCCCTGCCGGCGGTTTGATTGGCAGATGTCCTCTATTACAGAGATCAGCAACCAGCTCCTACCTTCCATTACTCCCTCTGTGCAACGACTTGACATCCACGCATCTCCACCATTTCCAGATGGCCACGACGATGTGGATCACTCACTATTCTTGGACCTTTTCCGTATATTCATTAATGTGGAGGACCTCCGTGTGACCAAGGAAATTGGATCTCACGTCGCACATGCTCTGAAAGGGGCTACGGACGAGTTGCCGAATATACAGGAGTTCTACGTGGATGATCACGACGACTTCGCGTCGTTGCGAACGGCCCTCGCACCGTTTATCGCCGCACGTAGGCGCTCTAATCGTCTCATATCCATACACACCTGGGAGCCAAATAATTCTTCAACTACTCAACGCCACACTGGGTCGACTCGTATTCCTGAATCATTCATTCACAGGGACGATCCAGCTTTGGCGCTGGAAGAGGATATTCGGCAAACATGCGAAGGCTTTAGTCCACGTTCTTTCGCAATTCATTCTCTTCATCAAAGAGCGCAATTCCTTCTGTTATCATTTATGCGAAACCGCAGAGCGAAGGAGCTCGAAAATTCAATCGAAATTGCGCGGGACCTCCTCGACATGCGTCCTAAACAAATGCGTCGCGTCAAGTTGCTTCGGATGCTTGCCTTTTGTCACGCTCTAGGAACCCACGACCCAGGGCATAGGAATAAATCTGTGTCAATGTTCGAAGACGCCTTTCAAGATGAGTCCGCCACCACCTCCGAAAGACTTAGTATCGCATGGTGGTGGGCAACTTTTGCAAGGGCATGGGACCACCCCACTACGACTCTGGCATATCAGAACACCCTATCAGCCTTGCAACTTGCATTTTCTGGGGTATTTACCATCCAGAGGCAGTCATCTACAATTGGCCGTCTGGGTTCGAAGATCCACATACCGCTGGAATATGCATCATTTCAGATCGAGAAGGGTCAGTTGGAATTGGCTGTCGAAACAATCGAACAAGGCAAGACGTTGATCTGGTCCGAAATATATGGCCTTCGAACTTCTGCAGGGCGGCTTCGCACCGTCAAACCCGATCTCGCGGACAGACTCGCGACGGTGAACCAAAAGCTGGTGGCTGTCAATGCTTCAATTGCGGAACACCGGGCCGTAGGGTCCCTACTAGACGAGGAAGACCACGAACATATGGACACCTTTAGTCCTACTTTCAAGGAGCAGCGACGGCTTCTGCGCGAACGTCAGGAAATCGTCGCGGGAATAAAGGCCCTACCAGGCTTCGAGAATTTCATGGAGGCGGTACGATTTCGCACCCTCCAGAACGCTGCTTCTCGCGGGCCAATCATTCTTATCAATCATTGTCACTGGCGTTGCGATATTCTCATTGTTCTTCACAACTCACCCCCTTCCCACATCCCCACGACGGAAGGATTCTATGAGCGCACAAATGCTTTGGCAAGCACACTTTTGGATGCACGGAGTAAGTACGCAGTGGAATCGGAACTGTACCAACAGGAGCTCCGTTCTATACTTAAAGAACTCTTCGAACGAGTCGGCCAGCCAGTCCTCAATAAACTTCGGGAACTAGGCGTCGCAGAACAGTCGCGAATTTGGTGGTATCCGACGTCAGTCTTTTGTTCTCTTCCTCTTCATGCCATGGGGCCAGTTCCCTCGACAGATGGTCGAGAGCGATACTTCTCGGACCTATACATCTGTTCGTATACACCATCACTTGGCGCGCTCATTGCCGCCCGCACACCCACGGCCCCGACATCCGATCATGGTCCCACTCTGCTTTTTGTAGGCCGACCCAACGAGTCTCCACAGGGTACGAGGGACATGAAGGTGATCAGGAGCATCGGGGTGCCCGCAACCAGACTCGTATTTGGAAATGCAACACGGGAAGCGGTGATAAATGGACTTCACAAGCATCGTCTCGCTCATTTCGCGTGTCGCAGCCACCGTGAAGAAGGTAAACCATTTGATACCGCTCTTGAGCTGGACGGTGGCGATCGCATCGCATTGCTCGACATCGTCCGCTGTCGGGTTCCCACTACCGAGCTTGCCGTCCTCTCGTGTGGCCGTACGGCGGAGCTGGTAAATGGGACGGATACGGATTTTGTTGAGGGGTTGCACCTTGCTGCGGCAATGCAATACTATGGATTTGGAAGCGTCGTTGGGACGATGTGGGACCTTGGGGATGGAAGTGGAGAGGACCTCTCCCTGGGCTTCTATAGGCAGATGCTCTCTGGTGACACAGAGGATGATGATGACACCCCGCCTTCAGAGAGATCGGCCAGGGCGCTGCAGTACATGGTTCATAAGTTGAGAGAGACGAGGGTGACCTTACAGCGATGGTCGAATTGGGTTCACTATGGCGCTTGATACGAACTGTTCGGAAGTTCGGAAGTTGCTTGGATTTTAGGTGTGGAAGTACGATATTGTTGTAATGTTACTATGATACCGATTTCTACTGGTCTGACAGGAGAAGCGGCGAGTATCCGTCATTCAATTGCCAATGTTCAATTTGACGTTTTGGCCCGGGTAGTAAGTACTGTGAGTCACTGAAGAGTGCGTCTGTCAGCCTGAACTCTGAAGAATGTGCCCTAGTTACCAGAAGCAGAAGAAAAGAATTGAAAAGGAATGAATGAAAGGATACATCAATCCGACTGTCGGCCCTTCTGATGAGTGAGAGGCCGCCATATGGTCAAATTGCTATAATTAGATTGTACTAATTCACACGGTAACACCGAAGAGGTGTCGGTCCTGGAGAGTTACGATGGAGGCCCCTACGTTCCTAGGCACACAAGGACGAGATGGTACGTCACTGGAGCCTGGGGTCTGTCAGCCTCGACTCGGACTCCACAGATGCTCGGCAACTCTCCTTCACGGCCTATCACGAGCGCCCCTTCGATGCTATATAATAATAATCGTCGTTCAGGAGAACTCGCGGACCTCGGACCGATTTTGAATCAACATCATTTCATTTGATGTTGATAACGTCGTGAGGCGCGTGAAGCTTGAAGTGAAATTGACATTATACGCTTTTAGCATCCTGGTGATATCGCCCGAGTCAATTGGGATGGCCGCGCGTGCCTCTTGTTTCCGTCTTCTGAAACCGCCATGACAGTAGGAAGGAAGTACTGTATATAAAATCAGCGTCGCGGTCACGTGGCCGAGGTTGAGTATCCGGGTCAGATGGAAAGAAAAAGTACTTTGTTGTGAATAGCGAGAGCACAGTCAAGAGCTGTCAGGACTAGCAGGGAAGTCCATTTCTGGCTGACAGGCCGGTATCACACACCACCAGATTGGTGTGTAATGTGGTTCCTTTAAGCCGAGAGGGTACTACAGTACGTACGAGCATCGGCAGCGAAGACGGCCACCACACACACATTTTGTGCAACGACGGCATGACGTTAGGCAAATATGTTAAGAATTCGAACACGGATTCGTAAACTAAATGTCTCAACGAAATCAAACAAATATCAGGGGAGGGGGGCCATGGGGACGGCATCACCAGCAGGATTGCACATGGTCATACTATGATTAGAACCGGCAGTGAAGAAGAACGCGTGGCTACGAAATCGGCACTGTCGAGTATCAATGCGGGTCGAAACGCGGGCATAACGCCCGCTGATTAATTGATGGAACCATGGAGTGTCAATCGTCGACCGGCCACACGTGGGTGGCAAAGATGATTGAGTCAATACAAAGAAGTCATGGCGGATGGCTGGTGATATGCAGCCCACGTAAGACAGAAGTATGAAACAAGAGGGTATCCGCATTTGTTTAGTGGGTTGGGCACCCTTTTCCCCATATTGCCAAGCTCATCCGGGTCAGCCCTGAGTGCTTGAGTAGTCTCTTCAGTACGAAAGCTCTCAGCGCTTCGGGGAGTGTCTAGGTAACAATGTCGAAGTGGAGCATGCAGCTGAAAGGACAGCCCAAGATGACAGTTTGCTGTAAGTAGTCATCATCTTCCATACGTAAAGGAGATTCTCTCTAGAAGAAAGAGGTAGAAAGTCACATCGGTGGGAATAAAGCAAGGAGTAAGGAAACGGAAATAATGAAGAAGTACAGCATGGTTCGGATGTCAACAACTCCGCGGAATCCCTGAGGAGTTAATCGCTTGTCCGGTCTAAACAAAATACCCCGTAAAAAGCACTATAAGCGCGCAGCGGGAATCAGAGTTCTCTTCAGAAAACCGCATGGAATCCTGAGCTACACAGTATGGTCCTTGAATAAACTGGCCGCGTGGCCTTTTTTTTTATTGAGTGACTTGGCGGGCTAGTCCGAGAAGCCTGATTCGGAGCCACATGGCTGGTGACGATCCCGGGCGGTCATCTAACGTATAGAAGAAGAAAATTAG
>WNFS01012268.1_pt1 | contig 10114 bp, 6 predicted proteins | sample 5400141 | NCBI WGS metagenome assembly WNFS01 (sample SAMN13153358, study PRJNA577476) | soil metagenome | isolation source: 60 cm saprolite under Madrone tree | place: USA:California | collected 2016-06-14
TGCGTGAAAAGTTCGCGCCCGTGCGCCCGCGGCAATCGAAGCGGGAGTCAAGCCGCAAGAGTTCAGGTGTAAGTTCCTCGCACAAGGCACGCAACGGCTGCACCACGCATTCTCTGTAGCGGTCGCGATTCGCTTCCATCCACTCCGTGCGATTGTTCTGCGCAAGGTCGCGGAAAAAGCGAAACGTGTCTCGACCGATGATTGAACCACTCTGCGGCTTGGTCGGCGATCTTGCTTGTGACTTGGTTCGCGATTTTACCAGGGCCATCACCGGAATCCGTCGAAAGTGTCAGCGGCAACCTAGCCTACACGATTCCCTTCGCTCGTCAATTCGTCTATTCTGTGCGGCGCGTCAAATAACCGTGTCACAGGAAGAGCCATAGGAAAATGATGATGCGAACACTCGCTCTCGCTGGATTGTGCTTGCTTGCAATCGCTTCACGCTTAGACGTTGCAGATGTCACACCGATTTTCGCCGACGACAAACCGGTGCCCGCAAAAAGAGAGCCGTGGAAAGCGGAAGATTTTATTTACGGGGAGACGGGGGGGCAGCTTCGTATTTCGCCGGATGCGAAATGGGTGGTGTGGGTAAAAACCAGCGGCGACAAGGATAAAGACGCGCGGGTATCCAATCTCGTTCTCTCCAGTATGGTGGAGAGCCGCGAAATTCCGCTGACTCGCGGCAGCGACAACAACACGCAGCCGCGCTGGTCTCCCGATGGCGAGTGGATCGCGTTTACGAGCACGCGCGCGCGTCCGAAGCCAAAACCGGATACGGCGCCGATGCAGATTTGGCTGATCAATGCGCACGGCGGCGAGCCTTGGGCGCTCATGGAACTGGCTCACGCGCCGAAGCGAATCGAGTGGCTGGACAAAGACACGCTGATTTACAGCGCGGAGGAAGATCCAGCTCTTTACGAACAGGAACTAAAAAAGAAGAAAGATGATTCGGAAGTTGTCGATGATGCGGAGCACGCGGCGCCTGTGCGGCTTTACAAAATCAACGTGAAGGACAGGAAGATTACGCGGCTCACTACCAACACGGACTGGATTGAAGATTTCGGAGTTTCTCCCGACCGGAAGTACGCGGTGGCGTCGCACGCGAAGAGTTTGCATTACCAGTTCGACCAGAAGGTGCGGCCGGTGGTGATTTTGCACGATTTGAGCGGCGGCGCGGAGAAACAACTTTTTGCGGATTTGCGGGTGCGGGCGGAGGGATTTGAGTGGGCGCCGGACAGTTCCGGCTTTTACATGGCGACGCCATTTTCCACGGATGCGCGATTTATGACCGCGGGTATCACCATTGTTTATTTTTATGACGTGGCGGCGGGCAAGAGTACGCAAGTAAATCTCGAGAATGCTGGCGGGCTTGGCTTCGATTTGCAGACCGTACCGGGCGGATTTGTGGCCTCGCTTGCGGCGGGCAGCCATGATGACCTGGCGTTTTATTCGGCGGAGAAGGGCGCGTCTGGATGGAGTTGGAAGCGGCAGGATATCAGCGGGGAGCACGCCAAGAATCTGGAAGCCTTCCGTGTCAGCGAGGACGGGAATGCGATTGTGTATGCGACTTCGACGGCGAGTTCATTAACGCAGCCGTATCGCGCGCAGCTTGCTGGAGGCAAGATTTTGTCGCCGGTGCAGCTTGCGAAGTTGAATGAAGGATTGGTGAACGGGCGCGCTTACGCGAAGAGCGAAGTGATTCGTTGGAAGGGCGCGAACAATGAAGAAGTGGAAGGCATTCTCTATTACCCGCCGAATTACGAATCGGGGAAGAAGTATTCGCTGATCACCGCGATTCATGGCGGGCCGATGGGTTCGGATAAGGATTTGTGGAATGAGAGCTGGGCGTATCCGATTCAGTTGCTGACGCAGCGCGGGGCGTTTGTGCTGCGGCCGAACTATCACGGCAGCAACAATTATGGATTGAAGTGGGCGGAGTCGATTTGCTGCGGGAAATATTATGATCTGGAGACGCCGGACATCAATGCGGGCGTCGATTACTTGATTGCGCAAGGCAAAGTGGATGCGGACCGCATCGCGACGATGGGCTGGTCGAACGGATCAATATTGTCGACGAGCCTGATCACGACGTATCCGGCGCGCTACAAAGTGGCGAGCGTTGGCGCGGGCGATATCGAGTGGCTGAGCGATTGGGGCAACGTGGATTTCGGGCAATCGTTTGACGCGTATTATTTCGGCAAATCGCCGTTATCAACAAGTCTCCATTCTTCAAAATGGATAAGGTGCAGGCGCCGGTGCTGATTTTTCACGGCACGGCGGACCGCAATGTGCCGCCGGCGCAGAGTTGGTCGTATTTCCGCGCGCTGCAACATTTCGATAAGACCGTGAAGTACGTGGTGTTCCCCGGCGAGCCGCACGGCCCGCGCAAGCTGACGCACCAGATGCGCAAGGTCGAGGAAGAAGAAGCCTGGTTCGACAAATATTTTTTCAAGACAGCGAAGCCAGAAGATGAGGGTGTTAGGTCCGATTCACCGCTTCGTGCAGCATTGCGTGCGAAAACAGCGAAGCGGAACGGCAGCCGATACGGCGAAACCTGGGCGCAGGGACCTGCTCACTATCCAGGAGTTCATCTTGTTCCCGAAATCGTGAGGCGTGCGGACATTGAGATCGGCCGCTTTGAGGTGACCGTCGCTCAGTTAGCCGAGTTCGACAAGACATACAAATCCGCACCAAGTAATGAAAATCATCCCGCGGGAGGATTGGCTCTTTCACAGGCCCAGGCTTACGCGACTTGGCTTGCGAAGGTCACCGGCGAACCTTGGCGACTGCCGTACGAGGATGAGGTGAAGAGTCTTTACGAGAACCGCGAGAATGAGAACACGCTTGATTACTGGGCTGGGTACGCGCCGAACCCAGAGGATGCGGCGAAGCTGCGCGAGAAGGCAAAAGAACTTGGCGGGACTGCTCCGCTGCTGAAAGAGGTCGGCAGCTTTGCCGGCAAGGGCCGCGACGATGAAGAGCCGATCTATGATCTGGGCGGCAGCGTGGCGGAATGGGTGTTGACGCGCGATGGTAAGGGCAAAGTGATTGGGGGTAGCGCGGATTGCCCGGCCGACCCCAAGGCGAATTGTACGGCTGCGCCGGAGTATGTTGGGTTCCGGGTGGTGCGCGGGACGGCGAAACCTGTGGCGCAGTAAGACCAAACGCGATTTCACCATAGAGGCTACAGGTGTCAGGGACGCTCCCGGTCTGTTCTGTCAGGTGTGCCCGGTCCGTACCTTCCGCGAGAGGGGTACCCCCCCTGGGGTTTTGCATAAGTGTTCATTCTAAAGGGAGTTAAAGTCCTTTGTTTTGATACACTTTTACAAGTGTTCATTCTAAAGCTACTTAGGTTGGGATTGCATCTCTGTGGCGCGAACTCAAGCGTGCTAGAAAAAGCCTCTGGTTCAAAAAAGGCGCCTGTAGAAAGCTCGGGTAAACCTGAAGTTACAGATTTCGTTGTTGAGGCCCGACTCAAGCTTGTCAGGGAAAGGCCTCAGGGGCAGAAGGCGCCCCTGAGCTACAGGTCTTCGTCGTTGGGATCCAGCCTGATCATGCGGAAATCAAAAAGCGCCTGTCAATCGAAATCTGGGATCAAAATGGGCGGCCAGATTGGTGCTTGCTGGTGGGTTGGGCGGGGGCTAGGCTGGGCGAATGAGCGAATTTACTCCTACCGACAGAACCAGGGTGCGGCGGAAGCCGGACCGCGGGCATTACGACCGGGAAACGGTTTATCGCATTCTGGATGAGGCGTTTGTGTGCCATTTGGGCTTTGTGGCGGATGGCATGCCGTTTGTGGTGCCCACGAACTACGTGCGTGTGGGCGACAAGCTGTTTTTGCACGGGTCGCCGGGTAGCCGGTTGATGAAGACGCTGGCGAGCGGGGCGCCGTTTTGCCTTAGCGTGACTTTGCTGGATGGGATTGTGTTCGCGCCGACGGCGATGGGGCATTCGGTGAATTACCGGTCCGTGGTGGTGATGGGGAAGGCGGAGGTTGTGGAAGGTCATGAGGCGAAGCTGGCGGCGATGCGGGATTTTGTGGAGCACGTGATTCACGGGCGGTGGGCGGACGTGCGGCCTCCAAGCGAAAAGGATCTGAAGGCGACGATGGTGCTGGCGGTGCCGTTGGTGGAGGCGTCGGCGAAAGTGCGGACGGGGTTTGCGGTGGATAGTGAGGAGGAGTACGAGGGGCCCGCGTGGACGGGAGTGTTGCCACTGAAGTGGACGGCGCAGGAACCGGTGGATGATCCGCGGAGCAAGAGGAAGATTGCGGTGCCGGCGAATATCGCGAATTATAGGAGACCGCAGGCGGAGTGAAGGTGGTTGTGGGACGGGCAATGCGGTGCGATGGCGCCAAGACGCAGGGCAAAAACCGCAGGGCTCCGCGGACTCCGACCCTTCGAGGCTCAGGGGTAAACCTGCGCCAAAGGGATTTCAGGACCTTCAGGAACGCCGAAAACACCGCTCGCGCAAAAAGACGTATTAACCTGGCGCTAGACGAGGGAAAAGCCGCAGGGCTCCGAAGACTCCGCCCTGCGCTACAGGGGATTCAAAACACCTCACCTTGACATTCTACCTGAAGGCGGATTAGGCTCTCACCTAGGATGTCTACCAAAGAACAGAAGGAACGGATTGAGTTGCTGCAGGGAACGTTGGACCTGCTGATTTTGCGCACGCTGCTGCTGGGGCCTGCGCACGGCCACGCCATCGCCAAGGCCATCGAGTTCAACTCCGACGATGTGCTGCAAGTCGAGCAGGGGTCGCTGTATCCCGCGCTGCACAGGCTGATCAAGCGAGGATGGATTGCGGTCGAAGCGGGCGTATCGGAGAACAATCGGCGAGCGAAGTTCTACCGGTTGACGGCGAAGGGGCGGCGGCAACTGGCGGTTGAGACCAGCAAATGGGACAAGCTGGCGGGAGCAATCGCGCGGATTCTGCGGTCAGCGGAGCGGGAGGGCGAATCATGACACGCGGCAAGCGCATTGGAAGGCGCATGTTGGAAGAGCTTGATGAGGACATCCGCGAACACATTGCGCGGGAGACGCAGGACAACATCGAGCGCGGCATGAGGCCGGAGGAAGCGCGTTATGCGGCGGTGCGGAAATTCGGCAATGTGACGCGGGTGAAGGAAGAGACGCGCGAAGTGTGGAGCATGGTTTGGCTGGAGCAGTTGCTGCAGGACATTCGCTTCGGGCTGCGGATGCTGCGCAATTCTCCGGGCTTTGCGGCGGTGGCCATTCTCACCTTGGCCCTGGGGATTGGCGCGAACACGGCTATTTTCAGCTTGATCGACGCGGTACTGCTGCGGTCGTTGCCGGTGGAGAATCCTTCGCAATTAGTTTTACTCAGGTGGGAAGCGCGCAACGCGCCGAACATCCACGGGTATATGTCTTCGGGAGATTGTCCGATGACGGACCTGCGGCCCGGGGCTGCGAATCCGTCGGGCTGCTCCTTCTCCGAGCCGATGTTCCGCGAAATAGCGCAAGCGGACCTCTTTTCGGGGACGGCGGCGTTTGCCAACTCCGGCAGGTTGACCATGACAGGGAACGGCCCTGCCACGGTTATCAATGGCCAGCTGGTTTCCGGAGACTTCTTCCGCACGATGGGTCTCAAAGCGGCCGCAGGCCGGCTATTCGAGGTCACGGACGACAAAGCGGCCTCCGCACCTGTCGCGGTATTGAACTATGGCTACTGGCAGAGCGCGTTCGGCGGGTCCCGTGAGGTGATCGGGCGGACGATGGAGTTGAACAGCGTCCCCTTCACGATCATCGGCGTGGCCGAACAGCGGTTCACGGGAATTACTCCGGGCAGCGATTACGATGTCTGGCTGCCGCTCTCGGACGCGCAACGCATTACCGATCCGACGCGCTGGCAAAACCGTTCGGGCGACGCGAGCAATTGGTGGATGACGATTATTGGCCGGCTCAAACCGGAATCACAGCTTGCGCAGACGCAGGCGGCGGTGAGCGGGTTATTCCGGAATGAAATGCTGCATGGGTCCGTGCCGCTATTCCATAGCGGCGAGACGGCGGGGGCGCCTGGGCCGCGACGAGATAGCGGCAGTGGATTCCGGCGCGAAATGGTCATGGGGGGAACGCCCTTACCTGGAGGCGGCAACGCTCCGACAAGCATGCCAGCGCCACCACCGCACGCGGGTTCGGGACCGGGGCCAGCGGGGGGTGGTAACCAAATGTTTGGTGCTCCCATACCGCAATCCGCAGGGAATAAGCCGGTGATATTGCAGGGGCCGCGAGGGGGAGTACCGGGCGGTCCGCGTGCGTCCGAAACGGCTAGCGGCCCACAGACGTTATCGACGGTGGCCGACAATCCGGAAGTGAAGCTGGTGCCCGCGCAAACCGGATTAACTGGCGCTCGAGGCCAGTATTCCAACCCTCTCTATGTGTTGATGCTTGCGGTGGGAATCATTCTGCTGATTGCATGCGCGAACGTTGCGGGACTGATGCTGGCTCGCGCCGCGGCGCGGCAAAAGGAGATGGCGGTGCGGCTGGCGCTGGGCGCGGGGCGCGCGAGGGTAGTGCGCCAGCTTTTGACGGAGAGCGTAATGCTCTCCGTGCTGGGCGGCACGCTGGGGGTTCTGTTCGCGTACTGGGGCGCGCACGCAATTATTTCGTTTGTATCGAGCAATCAGCCGCGACCTCTCGGATTCGCGACGGGCGTCGACTTGCGGGTGCTGGGATTCACCGTGGCGGTTTCGTTGCTCACAGGAATCGTTTTCGGTATCGCACCGACCTTACGAAGCACGCGTGTCGATCTGACGCCAACGCTCAAGGATGGGGCGGGAAGCTCGGCGAGTTCAGGGCGCGCGAGCGGAAAATGGTTCAGCATCGGCAATGCGCTGGTGGTGGCGCAAGTGGCGCTGGCAATCGTGATTCTGGTGGGCGCGGGACTGCTGGTGCGTACACTGCAGAATTTGCGCAATATCGACGTTGGATTCGACTCGCACAACATTTTGATTTTCGGAATCGACCCGACGCTGATCGGCTACAAAGGCGCACAGGTGGACAGCTTTTATCGCGACTTGCAGGGGCGCCTCTCAGAAATACCGGGCGTGAAGTCGGCAAGCTATTCGATGGGTCCACTTCTGAGTGGCGGCCTGATGATGACCATGTTTCACTGGCCGGGCACACCGCAGGACCAAAACTCCGAAGCGGACGTACTGGGTGTGGGGCCGAACTTTTTTGAGACGCTGCACATTCCATTTCTCGCCGGCCGGAGATTCGACGCTTCCGATTTCAAGTTGTCGGCTTCAAACACCGGTGACTCTCCAGGCTTTGCGCCGACTCCTGTTATCGTGAACCGGGCGTTCGTCCAAAAATACGTCGGGAAGGAAAATCCGCTCGGGAAACGGTTTGGCGAATCGGAGGCTGATGGATTTCGCCCGAGGAGCCCCGGTTTCGAGATCATTGGCGTGGTTCGCGATACGAAATACAGCGATCTGCGGCGCGAGATTCACCCGATGATGTATACGCCGCAGAGCGCCGGGGGAGCGTCATTTGAATTGCGGACGGCGGCGGACCCGCAGGCGATTCTCCCGGCGGTGCGCGAAGTGGTGGCGCAGGTAAACACAAACTTGCCGCTCTTTGACGTGAAAACGGAATCGGAGCAAATCGACCGGTTACTGTTTCAGGAGCGGCTGGTGGCGCTGCTGTCGGGCTTCTTTGGTTTACTGGCGCTGGTGCTGGCGTGCGTGGGATTGTACGGACTGCTTTCGTATGAAGTTTCGCGGCGCACGCGGGAAATCGGAATTCGCATGGCACTCGGCGCGCACCGAGAAACAGTACTAAAGTTGATTTTGCGGCAAGGACTTGTGCTGGCGATTGTCGGCGCGGTCGTTGGCATCGGAGTGGCGGGGGGCGTGATGCGCTATCTGGCGTCGATGCTATACGACGTTCGGGCGAACGATCCGGTCACGATGATTGCGGTCGCAGTACTGCTCACGGTTGTTGCGCTCGCCGCATGCTACATTCCGGCGCGCCGCGCGATGCGTGTTGATCCCATAGTTGCGCTGAGGTATGAATAGCCCTACGTACCCGGGAACCGGCTCGCGTTGAGCGCGTGCCGGGATTCGCGGGCGAAGGGGGAGAGATGAAAAGCATTGCGAAGTTGGTTGTCGGTGCAGGTGTTGCGGCGATTTCATTGTGTGCCTCGGCCGTTCTTTTGCGTGGGCAGCAGAAGAGCGTTTCGGTGGAAGGGTATGTGTTGGACTCGGCCTGCGCGTTCACGAAGAACCTGGAAAAGCCGATCAGCCGTGAGTGCGCGCTGCAGTGCGCGAAGGCCGGCTCGCAACTGGTGATTCTGAGCGACGATGGAGCCATTTACTGGCCGATTGCGGAAACGACGCCGGCGACGGGGCAGAACGCGAAGCTAATGGAATTTGCCGGCGGCAGGGTGACCGCGAAGGGCAAGCTGTACGACCGAGGCGGATCGCACGCGCTGGTGATCGAGCAAATTGCCGCGGCGCCGGCGAAGAAATAGAGCTGCGTCTCACCTTTCGGTTCCCTGATAACCGTTTCCTTGATAGCTGGGTTGATGCGCGCTCGCTTTGATCTCGGCGTGGCAGGCGTCCAGCACGCGCTGCGTATTTTGCTCGGACAAGCCGCTCAATTCGTCGGAATCATCGGGGAGGCGCCCGATCGCGTGGCCGAGCTCATGCAGGAGAGTGGTGATGCGCGCGGGCAGGGTGTTGCCTGGATAGGGGCCGACACGGAGTTCACGGCGCCCCTCAACGCTCGCCAAACCCCGGTCGGAATTGCGGCGGAGGTACGCAGCGCGCGTAAAGAACGGGCCATTGGCGTTGAGGGCGACTGTGGCATCGTGTCCCGCGTTTTCCGGCACGGCAGCGGAATAGGGATGCTTGAAGAGAACTTCACCCGAGGTGGACTTGAGTATGAGCACGTCCTTCGGGCCATCGTCGAGATAGAAATTCAGGGACTCGAAAGTGGCGGCGACGTTGGGGTCCGCTTTGCGAAACCAGGCGCTGCAAGAGTTGTGGGCGGCCAGGATGGCGAGGACGTGTTGGCGGGCCTGCTGGATGAGCAGGCCACGTGCGCCGAAGACCAGAAGCCGCGGATCGACGAAAACTTGCGAAGTGCTGGACGGGACCGCGTTGTAGCGAGCAGCGGCGGAACGAAAGGGAATGGGGAGGCGATTGGTTTCTTCTGCGTTTTCGAGGAAGTCAGCAGGGAACGTGGGCGCCGAGTGCCCGGCTGAGGCGGCGGGGCGCGATCGAACCTGGGACTGGGCAGGCAAACTGGAGCAAAGCAGGATGACAACAGACAAAAGCAGGTAAGGCGCAGCCGGCAGGGCGGCTGCTTGACGAGCGCGCGCGAAACGCATCGCATTCTCCCGCCCAGACGCGAACCACCACGGACCGTTCGCAGGAGAGCGTTTCGCGGCGACCACCTACCGGTGCATCGAACGAACGGCGGACCCAATCTGGGTCACTCGTAGATACGACGTGGGAGAGGAAAGGCTTCCCGAGCGATGGCTAAAATGTTTGTCACCTGAGCGGAGTTGGGAGGACGCGGGCGGGGGTTTAGATAAAGACTCGATAGCGAGGATGCGCGGTTTAGTTGCGAGTACGGCCGATGCGACCGCAGGAACTGGATGAGGTTCTCGAGCAAACCAAGTGAACGCGCGTTTGCGGGATTTTGTAGAGCCGCGACTGGCTTGACCATTGGACGAAGGCGGGCGAGACTTTTGGATTCGAGAGCGAGGATCCTTGCCCACTTTGCGAAGACGACAGCGACTTGAACGGATTCCAGAAATTTTGATCTTTGATGTGGATGGCGTGTTGGTGGACGTGCGCCAGAGTTTTTGGCGGTCGGCGTTGGAAACGATGCGGTTTCTGACCGGAAAGCGCGTGACATGGGCAGAGTTTTATAAGTGGAAGAACAATCCCGGGAATAACGATGACTGGAGCATGGTTTCGAACTGGGCGACGGCGCTGGGGAGGCCGACTACGTATGAGGAGGCGAGGGACGCGTTTCAGCGGTTTTACTGGGATTGCGATGGGCGGCCGGGGAATGTTCGGCGGGAAAAGATGCTGGTCACGCCAAAGCAGGTGGAGCGGTGGGCGCGGCGATTTGAGCTG
>WNFS01005027.1_pt1 | contig 10112 bp, 6 predicted proteins | sample 5400141 | NCBI WGS metagenome assembly WNFS01 (sample SAMN13153358, study PRJNA577476) | soil metagenome | isolation source: 60 cm saprolite under Madrone tree | place: USA:California | collected 2016-06-14
TGATGCCGGAATCCATGTCCATGGAGCGGCGCAAGATGCTCAAGCTGCTCGGCGCCGAGCTGGTGCTGACGCCCGCGGGCCAGGGGATGCGCGGTGCGGTGGAAAAGGCCGAGGAATTGGTGCGGACAGTCCGCAACGCGGTGATGCCGCAACAATTCAAGCATCGGGCAAATCCGGAGATCCACCGCGCCACCACCGCAGAGGAGATTTGGAACGACACGGGCGGCGACATCGACGTGTTTGTCGCCGGTGTCGGAACGGGTGGCACCATCACGGGTGTCGGCCAGGTTCTCAAGCCAAGAAAGCGGTCCCTGCGTATCGTCGCCGTGGAGCCCAAAGACAGCCCCGTGCTGTCGGGCGGCAAGCCGGGCGCACACCGAATTCAGGGTATTGGCGCCGGCTTCATTCCGGACATTCTCGACCGTTCGGTGATTGACGAGGTGATCACCGTCTCCAACCAAATGGCGTTCGACACCGCCAGAGCACTCGCGCGTCATGAGGGAATATTGGGCGGCATCTCGTCGGGGGCCGCGGTCGCGGCCGCCTTGGAGATAGGCAAACGCCCGCGTATGGCGGGAAAGAACATCGTCGTCATGCTGCCGTCCTCTGCCGAACGCTACCTGTCGACGGCGCTGGTCGAAGGCCTGTGACGTCGAATTGCCTTGCGGCGCTCTTTGCGGCGCCCCTTGGCGGCGCCTGCGGTTTCAGCTTGACCATTGCAGGGCGACGTCATCACCGCGCGGCGTCTTCGGCAGCTTCCTGGTGCCGCCGATGTGCCGGAGTGCTGCGCCTTCGGCGTCCTTGGGAGAGGCAAAGACCTGGCCCTCACCGCGCCGAGAGCCCTCACCTCGATCGGGCAGAACGTCAGGAGCTTGCCTGCAGCCCGCGCACGCGATATTGGCCCCGAGGTTCTTCTTCGATGAGACGATATCGACTATCATTGAGCGTTTGCAGGGAGCCGCCCTTGCCGCTGCGGTGGTCTGCGGGTCAAGCGAGGTTGCGGCGACCGCAAGAGACAGAGGAATGTGGCGTTGATCTCGCAGCGCTGGTCAATTTTGGGCGCCCAAAGGCGGGAGAAATTGGAGGAGACTAGGTGTGAGAGCACTTCTTCTTGTGCTGATGTTGTCCGCTGCTGCGAGCCCGGTGCACGCTCAGTCCTTACGCGTCACCGGTGAGGCAGGTTATCTTTCAGAATGGGAAGTGAGCGGCAACGTCACGGAATCCATATCCGGGCGGGTCAGGGAATTCTCCGGTCCGCTGACCATGAAGCACGTCGGCCTGTGCAGTCAGGCCGGGCCGGAAGAGAAGGTCGCCGAAATCAAGCTTCAGATCGCGAAGTCTAGCTTATGGCCTCATTTCAACGCTACCATGACGATGGACGGATCCAAATGCACGTTCAGCGGAACGTTTTCGAACGCTTACAGTGGGCTTATGGATTGTGCTGACGCCAAAGGGGTTCCCATAACTCTTTGGATCAAATAGGCGGTTCATGCCTACACGCGGCGTCGTCGACTTTCCTGGCAGGAGATGCAAGCTCACGGGCGACAGTGCCGCTCGGACACATAGGCGCGATGCCGTGACAAGGCGAAGAGCATAATCAAACGGGATCACACAATCGTATTGAGCAAGCGACGCCTCGCCGCTGGCCGACTCAGTTCGCGCCAAGGCTTTCCCGCAATCTGACGACCTGCGGGCGTAGTCTTTCGCAGCCAAGTTCATGCTCGAAACGGATCACCTCGTCACGCGCCGGACTGGCGCGAAGGCGCGTGAGCCGCTCCTCGTCACGCTTGCAGATTTGCTCTTGCGGTATCGACGAGGGTACGACCCGCGCCGAGGCGTCACGTTCCGGGTTTTGCGGCCCGGCAGCGGCCGTCGGGCGCGGCTGCTCAGCTTGGCGGCGCTGAACAGCTTCACGATCGCCGCCCTCTCCCTCCGCAGAAATGCTTTCCCGCAATCTGACGACCTGTGGGCGCAGTCTTTCGCAGCCAAGTTCACGCTCGAAACGGATCACCTCGTCGCGCGCCGGACTGGCGCGAAGGCGCGTGAGCCGCTCCTCGTCACGCTTGCAGATTTGCTCTTGCGGTATCAACGGAGGTGCATTCCGTGCCAAGGTATCGCGTTCCGACTTTTGCAGCCCGATATCGGCCGTTGAGCGCGGCTCCTCGGCTTGGAATTGCTGAGCACCTTCGCGACGGCCGCGCTCCCCCTCCGCAGAAATGCTTTCCCGCAATCTGACGACCTGTGGGCGCAGTCTCTCGCAGCCAAGCTCATGCTCGAAACGGACCACCTCGTCACGCGCTTGACTGGCGCGAAGGCCTGCGAGCCTCTCTTCGTCACGCTTGCACGCCTGCTCCTGGGTCATCGGCGCCGACTGATTCGTCGGCGGCGCTACCGGCGGCGCAAGCGTCATTTGTTGTTTCTGCCGCTCGGCCTCTGCCTTCGCCCGCTGGTCTTCATCCCGGCTCCGCTGAGGGGATTGGCGGGCGACCGGTTCCCGTTCGAGCATCTGCAGGCGATATCGAGCGTCCGATGCCTGGGGGGAGGAGGGGAATCGATCGATGAAATCGCGGAACGCCGCTAGATCTGCGGTGTCCTTGATACGCTCCCAGACGGGCCTGTCGTTTTGGTTTAGATAATATTCGCTGATCAGGGAGATTAACAACTCGGGATGCTGCTGGCCTTTAGTCTGCTCGGTCACATCCGCGGCGACACGCCGGAACATCGTCCCGATTTCGAGACCTGCCTCCGCCAAGCGCTTGAGCAGCGCGGCGGTAAAAGGGCTGTTGCGGCCGCTGCCGTCGGCGGCGACCTGATCCGCCGCGGTCGCGTATGCCACTACCTCTCCCTGCGCCCCGGCGATTCGGGCCAGACCCCGGACGGCCGCAACATCCCGAGTCATGCCGGTTATCCTTCGCTTGAGCCGATCAAGTATTGGGTTGTTGCGACAGGCATCGAGGATCATGATCTTGACCCCGCCGGCGCGCTCCAGGCCGGCGCGAACGTCGTCAAGGGACACCATTTCGTAGCGCAGGCTGACCTCATCCTCCAATTCCGCGTCTGTCGGCATCAGGTAGTTTTGCCCCTGATGCTGAAGCGCATGGCCGGCATAGTAGAAAAGGGCCGTATCGGCAAACGCCGCCACGCGTGCGAACTGAGTCATGGCGAGATCAAAATCCCGCCTGCTGGCGTCGATTCTGAGAATCACCTCAAATCCCAGGCTGCGAAAAAACGCAGCTACGTCTTCTGCGTCGTTCTTGGGATTGAAAAGAACGAGGTTGGAATTCTTGTACTGGGAGTTGCCGATGACGAGCGCCACGCGTCGCTCTGCCCAGGCCGCACTGGTCCAAAGCAATGCCAGGAGGGTGCAGCACAAGGCGGCGACCCAGGATGAAATGGGCTTGCTCATCCTCAACTCCGGATGCTCACCCTCCCAGTTCTTTGTATCCATTCTATCACAAAATGTTCACGCGAGGACGGCGCGTCACTGACTGGCGATCCTGCGGGGGGCCGGCCGGCGTCCAGTCGCCGTTACCGTCAACCGAATCGGCTTGGAATAGACGGGGGGCTCATGTGCGACGTGATTTTCGTCGCCGAGGAGAAGCTGGAGCGTATGTTGTCCGAGTGGAAGCGTGATCTGTGCCTCGGTTTGTCCCGCGCCAAAATGCAAGTGATTAAAATCATTTGGAATGGGTTGATCCAGCGGCGGGAGTGCGACGTCCACCATCAGATGATGATGGCCGGTATTGGCTTTTTCAACACCGGCCGGTGCCACCCCCATGTTGACCAAGCCAAACCGTATGGTCAGCTTACGCGATACGTAGGCTCCGTCGGTTGGGTTGGCGAAATAAACCTTGGCATTGGCAGCGGAGGGATGTCTACGGGCAGTGCCGGGCGGTGAGGCCGTGTCGCCAACCTTCACCCGGATGCGCTCGGACATCAGCGGCGGCGAGTGCGGAATGTGCCCCTTATCTCCCAATAGCAGCTGAAGGGTATGCTCCCCGGGGGGCAGGCTCACGTCAGCCTCGGTTTGGCCGGCGCCAAAATGCAGGTGCGTGAAGTCGCTTGGAATCGGTTGATCCAGCGGCGGCAGCTCGGAATCGACCAACAGATGGTGATGTCCGGAATTCTCTCGATCGGAGCCCGCGGGTGCCACTCCCATACCGCGAAGCCCAAAATGAATGATCGACTTGGGCGACAGCGTATCGCCGTTCTTGATGTCAATGAAATAAACGGCGGCCCCCGGAGGGGATGGCGTAGGCCCACCGCTAGCTGGGGCTTGGCTGTAAGCGACCCCGGACGCCGCAACCCAGATGAAGAACGAAAGCGCCGTCGGCGTAAGTGTTGTTAATGTACGCCCCGCTAACGTAAACGTCCTTGACCTAAGTGTTGGTGAAGACAAGACTAAAACCCTCCGCCAGAAAAAGATTCTGCGCATGGCCCGCACCGTACGCGAAATAGACACAACCAACCGAAGAACCATCCAATACCGCCATAGGACAGCGCGGTGCAAGGCGTCCAATGTTAAGCCGCGCACATAAGGTCATTGAAGCGGATTGCTGCCATATGGCACACACTTAACATAGGATTACAGTGATTGGTGGTCGGCAAAATACCGCCTTTGCCAAGGAAGTAAAGACCTTCGATGTGGGACGCTGCCCATTGGCGACGGTTTGCATCGCTTCCCATTCGGTGCTGCTTCGACCGCCAATGTCGGGTAACATGTGTTCAAACATCACATATGCATGTTAAGCTTGGCTCGTGGCCGACAGGGCATGGGCGGAATTAGAGGCCGAGTGCTAAAAGAGAGCGAGATGAGCTTGCGCCACCGGATCTTCCTTCATTTTATTTTGGGTACGGCTGCGATTGCTTGGTCCGCTGCCGCCCAAAGCCAACCTCTCAAGTCCCTGCAACGTGTGACTCAGGCGCCGACCGTCCCCAACGCGACGTTCGGTGCTGCGGCCCCGATTCCTGAGCCCGGCGAGATTTTTCGCGATTGCCCAGACTGTTCCGAGATGGTCGTGGTGCCGGCCGGTGAATTCAAAATGGGGTCGGCGGAGACCGTATACGAGAAGCCCGAGCATCGAGTCGTCATCGCCAATCCGTTTGCGATCGGACGTCGAGAAATCACGTTCGAGGAATGGGATCTTTGCGTTGCCGCGGGAGGATGCAAGTACCGGCCGGATGACCACGGTTGGGGACGCGGTAATCGTCCGGTCATTGATGTCAGCTGGGACGATGCCAAGGCTTTCGTAAACTGGCTCTCACAGAAGACGCAAAAAGGATACCGACTGCCCAGTGAGGCCGAGTGGGAATACGCGGCGCGCGCGGGTACGAACTCGCAATTTTGGTGGGGCCGCGCCCCCGTCAGCGGCAACGCCAATTGTGAGGATTGCAGCAGCACTCCGCCGCGACGAACGCTGCCCACCGGATCATTTCGGCCCAACGGCTTTGGACTTTTTGACGTAGCCGGCAATGTTGCCGAGTGGGTTGAGGATTGCTGGAACGACTCTTATCGCGGCGCCCCGGCGGACGGCTCCGCCTGGACCACAGGTCAGTGCCGGCAACGCGGGCTGCGGGGCGGTTCGTTCGCCAGCAGGGCGAATTTCACACGCTCAGCGGCACGCTTCAGATACGATCAGGATGTGCGCTATTATGCGAATGGATTTCGCGTTGCGCGTGATCTTAGATAGCTCGCGCCTCTTTTAGCGAACGGCCAGTCTCGCCTCAATTGCCAACGTGTCCCTAAAGGAACCTTGAGCTGCCTTCGAAACCATTCCTCAGCACCGGAATTGACGTATCCGGGAGGTCAACAGTTCTGAGGAACTCATGAGATCACTTGCAGTAACAGTCGTAACCGCCTCGGTCCTCGCATTCGCGTTTCCCCAGGGGCCGGTTCTGGCGCAGAGTTACGACAATGGCGCCGTCGGCCGACCGCTTCAGTTGGACGGCGGGTCGTCGCTGGGATCTGACAACCGCGGACAGTCGTCTGGCGGACGATCTGAAGGCACCGAGCAGTCTGTAGGCGTTGCGTCCGAGAAAAGTCAGACCCCCATCGGAAGGACCGACGAAGCTACAGTTCGCGCGCAATCGCAAACTCACACCGGGTTGAGGTACCGGCTGAGGCACCGCCTGGCGCTCCACAAGCGCATGCATCATGTCTTTGCATTCCACGTCCAAAGGCACCGCTTCGTAATCCCCAGGCACGGTCGTCGCTTCGTCGCATTCAGCGAGCCCGCGGGCGTATAATGATCAGTTGAATGCGGTCGCGCGCCGCGATGCGGGAGCACTAGCCTGTCCATCCGTTCGGGCACGAGACTGGCTGCCCGAGCGGAAATATGGACCGGGCTCTCCGCTGCGGCCTACTTAGCTGTCGGCGGGCGGCGCTGTCGACGTAAAGCGCAATATAGCTTGTCCTGTTGCCAAATCTTTTCAGCCCATTTTCCAGAACCTTTCCTTTGATTTCGGCCATAGACTGGGGCCAATCGGTTTTTCTGGGAGGTGTGCGACAAAATGAATCATCGCAAGCCGGCTGATCGTTTCTCATGCGGCTCGGGCCGAGAGCGCTATTACGGCCGGTATTGCTCCAGCCCAGACGAAATTTTTGCAAGACCTAGCCCTGTTCGCTCTTGCACTTATGTTGAAAGCGTCGCCGGACAGGTTCGACCATAGGTCCGGGAGCGCCTGCCGGCTTCGGCTTTTGACTGTCTGGAGCCTATGTGACGCGGTCTGTTGGCCTGGCCGGGCGCCTGAAGAGAGCACACGCGAGTCGAATTGCTGGCTTTGCCGCGGTGACAATTGCCGTCCTGGGGCTCGTCGGCTGGTGGGCCGAGTTGCCGCTGCTGTCAAGTTGGGGTTCTGGCCTCGCCGCCATGAAGCCGGTGACGGCATTGTGCCTCGCCGCCCTCGGCTTTGCGCTCATGTGTCCTGGCAAAGACTCGCGCCTTGCGTCTGTGGTTGGCTTCACAGTGGTGATCGGCGCTGCGGTCGAGCTGAGCCAGGTCCTCTTCAACCTCGAGCTTGGCATCGATCGCTGGTTGGTGCCGCCGGATGCGGTGCCGGGACCTTGGGCGGCCTCGTTCAGGGTGATAAACGGGATGCCGCTGGCGCTTGGGCTCGCGGGCGGCTCGCTCGCGCTCAGCCGCTTCGAAGGGCATCACTTCACTGCGACCGCGCTCGCCGGTCTTGCCGGCGCCATGGCGGTGTTCGCCCTGCTCACCTACCCGACCGGCATTCATACGCTCTACGGCCCCGCGTCAACCACTCCCCCGGCGCTGCCGAGCGCCGTTGGCATGCTCTGCGTTGTCAGCGGGATCATGTTGCGGATCGGAGCGATTCCTGCGCTCCGCAAGCCCCGGCCGTTGTGGCAACTGCAGATCATGCTCGGATGCACGATCGTTGCGCCGCTCCTGCTGTTCGGCGCATACGCAGGATTTCGCCTCGCCGACGCGCAACTGCGCCAGGTGCGTGAGGACCTGGCGATTGAGGCCCGTACTTTGTCGGCGAACGTTGACCGTGAGATCATCGGCGAGATCGAGAGACTGCAGGCGTTGGCCGCCTCGCAGTCGCTGCGCCACGGCGATTTCGCCGAGTTCCAGCGCCAGGCCGAGGCCGCGCTCGGCTTGCCTCAAAGCGGCAACATCGTGCTCATCGGCCGCAACATGCAGCAGCTCGTCAATACCCGGGTGCCCTTCGGCCGACCGTTGCCAAAGGCGGTGGTCCCGGAACCTATAGCGAGGTCCCTTGCAACAGGTAAGCCGCAAGTAACCGACCTGTTCATGGTGCCCATCGTCAACCAGCTTTTGGTCGGCATCATGGTGCCCGTACAGATCGACGGCGAGAGCCGCTACGTGGTCGGCAGGACACCCGATCAGCATGCCCTCGCGCGCCTCGTCGCAGCAAATGAACTGCCGACAGGTTGGCACGCGGTGGTCTCCGACGCCGCCCACCGCATCATCTCGCGATCCGAACCGGAGGGTTTGTTCATAGGGAAGGCGCTGCCGCCGGCGCAGTGGCGCCGCGCCGGATCCGGCGACGTATTCGAGTTTGTCGACTCCGAAGGGCGACCGTCGCTGGAGGCATCCGCGACGTCGGAATTGACCGGCTGGGAAACCGCCGTGTGGGCGCCCCAGGCTCTGCTCGAGGCTGCGGTTCGGGCGCAGTGGCGGACCCTCGGCGTGATGGCAGTGCTGGCGTTTGTGCTGCTGGTTGCCCTGGCCTCATGGCTGGGCCGGATTATCGCCCGCTCGGTCGGCCAGGCGGCTCGCGCCGCAATCGCTTTGGGAGAAGGCGGACCGATGCCGCTGAGCGCAACCCCGGTCGCCGAAGTCGACACCCTGATGGCGGAGCTTCGACGGGCTGCCGCCAAGCGACAGGCGGCGGAGGATTTGCTGCGTCAGAGCAAAGATCGCCTGCAGTTTGCGTTCGATGCAACCCAGCTCGGGTGGTGGCAGTACGATCCGCTCCGGCGGGTGGGCTCGGGGGATGCGCGCTTTAAGGGAATCTTCGACGTGACCGCTGATGAGATATTGATCGAGGACCTCATGAAGCGGGTGCATCCGGACGACGCGGAGCGGTTTTGGGCGGACCGCGAGGCGGCGCTCGATCCCGCCAATCCGAAGCGCTCCGCGAGCGAATTCCGGATCCGGCGGAGTAATGGCGAGATCCGCTGGGTGGAGGCTCACAGACTTGCCTATTTTGAGGGCGCGGGGCCTGAGCGCCGGGCCGTGAGCTTCGGCGGCACCATCCAGGACGTTACCGAACGCAAGGAGCGCGAGGAGAAGGAGCACCTCCTCATGCGCGAAATCAATCATCGCGCCAAGAACATGCTTAGCGTTGTCGACTCGATCGCTCATCAGACCGCCACCAGAAGTCCCGAAGATTTCATCGAGCGCTTCTCCGAGCGCATCCAGGCGCTTTCGGCCAATCAGGACCTGCTCGTCCGCAATGAATGGAATGGGGTTGAGATCGCGGACCTGGCCCGCGCTCAGCTCGCGCATTTCGCCGACCTCATTGGTTCTCGTATCGTCGTGCGAGGTCCGAGGCTGCGCCTTAAGGCGGCTTCCGCGCAGGCCGTCGGGCTCGCGCTCCACGAGCTCGCCACCAACGCCGGCAAATACGGAGCGCTGTCGACGGGTGCGGGTCGTGTGGATATCTGCTGGGACATCGACGGCGACACCCTCGCCATGAGCTGGACCGAGGGCGACGGGCCGCCGGTGTCTGCGCCGAAGCGGCGCGGGTTCGGCACCATTGTCATGGAAGCGATGGCGGAGCGCAGCGTGGACGGCAAAGTCGACCTCGATTATCCGCCCTCAGGCCTGATCTGGCGCCTCACCTGCCCCGCCGCGAACGCGCTGGAGCCCCGGGGAACGTGAGCCAAATTCTAGACGAATGGGAAAATCGAATTACAGCACGGATAGCAAAGGTTGCGCCGATCAAGAGTCCGCGTGGCGAACCAAATTGCTCACGGCCCGCCACTCCGGCTCTGGCAAAAAATCCGTCGTTCCGGCCAGTGATAGATGCTCCCTCCAACGTGAGAGTGCCCGCGAGATGCCGGAGAAGGCCGGCCCGGCGAGGAATTGCCATCAGGCCCAACGCTCCTCCGTCGTCTCCTCATCCTATTCTCTTCGCAGTGTCGGCTTGGTCAAGTCCACGACGCCCCGGGCCAGGATGATAGGCGCGGATGAGATGAAAGGCTGCGGGGGGTTGTTGCCGCGCGGAGCCAAAAGGGCAAGAATCAGCGCCGCGGCATAGCCCGAACAGCACGCGAAGGAGGAGCCCACCATGTTGTCACGACGCGATGTTCTCACCACCACGGCCGCCGCCGGGGCGGGTCTTACACTGGCGTCGCCAGCATGCGAACCCGCCACGGCACAGCCCGCGCGGCGCATTATCGTCGACTCGCAGGTCCACATCTGGCTTGCAGATACGCCCGAGCATCCCTGGCCCGCCGACGGTATCGGCCAAGCGCACATCCCGCGGCCGTTCTCGTATTACGAACTCCTGGCTCGCATGGACGAAGCGGGAGTCGACCGCGTCGTCATCGTACCGCCGTCGTGGGAAGGCTATCACAACGCATACGCCATGGAAGCAGCCAAGAAGTGGCCGCATCGCTT
>WNFS01016954.1_pt1 | contig 10111 bp, 13 predicted proteins | sample 5400141 | NCBI WGS metagenome assembly WNFS01 (sample SAMN13153358, study PRJNA577476) | soil metagenome | isolation source: 60 cm saprolite under Madrone tree | place: USA:California | collected 2016-06-14
CAGATCGAGCTGGCGCTGGCCGACCTCGCAACCGTCGAGCGCCGCCGCGAGCGCGTACAGAAGGGCGCAAAGGGTGGGGAGAAGATTGCGCGGGCCGAACTTCAGGTACTCGACAAATTGCAGCCGGCGCTGGAAGAGTTTCAGCCAGCCAAGAGCGTGTCGTTGAGCGAGGATGAGCGTGCCATTGCCAGGAACTATTTCCTATTGACGATGAAGCCGACCATTTACGCAGCTAACGTTAACGAAGCGACACTCACCGCGCCGAATGATAACGAGCACGTGCGGGTGAGTAATGAAGTCGCGGCGGGCGAAGGCTCTGAGTGCATCGTAATCTGCGCGCAATTGGAGGCGGATCTCGTTGGTCTGGCCCCTGAAGAGCGGCGCGAGTATCTGGAATCGCTCGGGGCGAACAGCAGCGGCGTGGATCAACTGATCCAGAGCGCCTATCGCGTCCTTGGCTTGATGTCATTTCTGACCGCAGGCGAAAAAGAAGTACGCGCCTGGACGATCCCCCAAGGTTCGCGCGCGCAAGACGCCGCCGGTGCAATTCATTCCGATATCGCGCGCGGCTTTATCCGCGCCGAAGTGATCAGCTATGAAGACCTCATGCGCTCAGGTTCTCATGTCGCCGCGCGCGAACAAGGCCTGACAAGGTTGGAGGGCAAGGACTACATTATGCAGGAAGGCGACGTGGTTCTTTTTCGTTTTAATGTTTGAGATCCTCGCGAGCTTGATCGAGAAGCTGCCTTGCCCTGACTAGAATTTCTTTTCTATCTGAATCTTCCGGCCGCTCTTTCACCGCCGCTTCGGCAACGTCACACTCTTTCTGGGCAGCCACCCAGCGCTTGAGTTTCTTAGTTTGTTGCCGACTCTTGCGAAGATCTCGCGCGGTCACTTCACACAACAAACGTGCAAGCCGCTCCAGCCGATCATATTGCACAGGCGTCATCATCGCGCGATTCCGTCTTCACCCTCTAAAATCTTTGCGCCCTCTCATTAGCACCGTGGCTTCAGCCCGGTGATCGGATGACGGCTCGGATCCCAAAACCGTTTAAACGGTTTCGGTTTTCCCGAATCCACATTCACCGCGCTAAAGCGTCGATGTTAATGAGAGACGGAAACTGCCAACTGCACGATGCTTACGTTATTCAGATGGGCTCGTCAAGATTGGCAAGGAATCAGGTAGGTCAGTAAGATGCAGTAGTTCTTGTATCGAGCGTTTCTCAATTTTCCAGAAACTCAGATACGGCATTGACATCAGCTACCGCACAAGCGCGCGAACCCCAGCCAAGATCAGATACGCAATCGCCAGCACGACAGCGAGTTTGATGACCAGGACTGCGATGCCAAACAGGATTTTGATGATGCCAAGCGTGATGCCTGCCGCCGTCAGCACGATGGGAATGCCTACCGCGAATACAAAAATTCCTAGAAGGATGATGCCTACGATTCTTATTACGTCTGTTGCGTCTTTCATTGTTTTACTCCAGCTCCTGCCAGCTACTATCTATTAATCGCGCTGCTTTCACGCTCGGTTGGCTATACGAAGCCCCAGCCCACTACGTTCCGTCAAGATCGAAATTATCGCTATTCAGGTGGCGCCGGCTGTCCGCAGTCGCGCGCGGAAACAGTTTCGGCGATAATTACCTGTACCTTATTTAACTGATGGCATCTTCAACCACAGGAAATCTATTTGGCAACCTACCAGCCGCGCCGGCAGTTGAGAGTTCAGCGCCGCTCGCTGAGCGAATGCGCCCGCGCTCACTGGTAGAGTTTGTGGGCCAGAACCATCTTGTCGGCGAAGGCCGCATTCTGCGCCGCCTGTTGGACGGCTCAGCGAATCTGCCTTCGCTGATTTTGTGGGGCGCCCCGGGCACCGGCAAAACAACGCTGGCGCGCTTGCTTGCGGAAAAGTCCGAAGCGCGCTTTGTCGCCTTATCGGCAGTTTTTTCCGGCGTAAAAGATCTACGCGCGGCGATTACCGATGCCAGCCGCGAAAGAAAATTCGGCATGCGCACAATTCTCTTCATCGATGAAATTCATCGCTTTAATAAGGGACAGCAGGATGCGCTCTTACACGCCGTTGAGAATGGAACATTAACACTCATTGGCGCGACGACTGAAAATCCCTCGTTTGAAGTTACGGGCGCGCTGCTCTCGCGCTGCCGCGTACTGGTCCTAAATCCACTGTCGCAGAGCGAAGTGAAAACAATTCTCCAGCGCGCAATCGAAGATGAAGAAAGAGGACTTGGCGAACTGCGTGCGGTCGTGTCCGACGAAACACTCGAGCGCCTCGCTAACGCGGCTGGAGGCGACGCGCGCGTTGCCCTTGCGGCGCTGGAAGCGGCCGTCGAATCCACGCCGCCAGATGAAAGTGGCTCGCGCCAGATCACCAGCGACACTGCTGTCGAGGCACTCGGTCGCGCGCAATTTGCCTACGACAAGGGCGGCGAGGAGCATTACAACCTTGCTTCAGCGCTGATCAAATCTCTGCGCAACTCCGACGTCGATGCTTCGCTTTACTGGCTGGCGCGGATGATTGAAGGCGGCGCTGATCCGATCTTCATCGCGCGACGCCTTTGTATCCTTGCGTCTGAAGACATTGGTCTTGCCGATCCGCAGGCGATGGTCCAAGCGGCCGCCGCTGCCGATATTGTTCAGCTCATTGGTATGCCGGAAGGCTTGTTTCCCTTGTCCCAGGCGACGATTTATCTGGCACGAGCGCCCAAATCAAACGCAGTCAAACGCGCCTATCACTCTGCGATGGCTGACGCCACAGAAACTGCACGCGAGCCGGTGCCGCTGCATTTGCGAAACGCCGTGACGCCCTTGATGAAACACGTGGGTTATGGCGAAGGTTATCGATATGTGCACAGCGATCCGGAAGCGAAAGACGAAATGGATTGCCTGCCGGAGCCACTGCGCGGCCGGAAGTACTTTGAACGGGAGTAGGACAGACATTCCTGTCTGTCCCTGTGGTTCATGAAAAATCAAGTTCGAAGAGAAAAACAGATTTTCCATTTTTCATTTTCCATTTTTTATTGCCGAACTGTCGGCCTGAACAGCCTCGATGACTTGAAGGACTTCGCTGTTCAAAAGTCTCGTTGACCCAGGCGAAATGGAAAATTAAAAATGGTAAATGAGAAATGGAAAATTTCAGTTCACACGTTCGCTTGGATATGATCGCCCGGAAGACGAACAAGGAATTGGCCTACCTGCATGAGCTTTTCGTCGCCAATGATTGGGGCGAAAGGTTTGCCGAACTTATTGACGAGCACGTCAAGCTGCCGCAAGAAGGCCTGGTGCTTTATCTAGCTGCAGGCACAGGCGGACACGCGATCGCTTTGCAGGAACGCGCAAACCAGAAACTTACTTTCCATTGTCTTGATGAGAACGAAGAGTCTCTGGAGTTAGCGCGCGCGAAAGCCGCCGTCCTGAAAGACGGCACGCAATTCTTGAACGGCAAAGTCGATTTGCTAACTTCGGCTGCGAACCAATTCAATCTCGTCGTCGGTGACGCATCGCTGATTCACTCGCGGCGCGTGCCCCAGATGCTGGCGGAAATGGTCCGAGTAGCCGCGCCGGGTGCAACGGTGGCGCTGGTGCTGCCGACCTTTTCCAGCTTTGGCGAGTTCTTTTCGATCTACTGGGAGGCGCTGCACAATTGCGGGCTGTTGCACCATGAGGCCGATGTCGAGAGGTTGATAAGCACGCTGCCGTCTGTTTCTGCCGTAGAAGCGATGGCCGAACAGGCCGGACTTGACGAGGTTGCGAGTTGGACGCGCATCGAGGAGTTTGATTACGAGTCGGATGAACAGTTCTTAAACGCTCCGTTAATCAGCGATTTTCTAATGCCGATCTGGCTTGAGAATCTACCGGCCGATTCGCAGCAGCAAGTGATTGGCGAAATCGCTCGGCTGATCAATGAGGAACGGCACCAGGCAGAGTTTGCGCTTTCTGTAAAGGCGACATTAGTGACGGGCAAGAAGCCGCTAATTCAGTGAGGCGAATGGCGCGGGCTTGCGTCCAGGTAAAAACGGTTGCGACCTATTTTTCCTTCTCTTCTTTTTCAGAATCTTTTTCGCCTTCCTCTAAACCTTCCTTGAAGGCGCGTTTGCTTTGACCGAGCGACTTAGCCAACTGCGGCAGGCGCGTTGCTCCAAACAGCAAAAAGATTACTACCGCGATTACGAGCAGCTCGGGGGTGCCAAGGCCTCCGATGGCAAGAACTGTTTCAGTCATAACTTCCTCTCTTTTTTAACCAATCAATGATCGCGAAATCAGGATTAAACTTTTACCTGTCGTTGTTGGATTCGTAGAAGAGATACTTCCGCCACGTTTCATCAGCGCGTCCCAGGTAGCGCATGATTTGCCGGTTCACGTGTAACGAAAAGCCGCGCGGTCGTCTTAACAGGTGCATGCCGGATTCTTCCGGAGTGCGGTTTCCCTTTCGATGATTACACTTCTTGCAACACGCCACCAGATTGTCCCACGACGATTCGCCACCGCGCGAACGAGGCAGCACGTGGTCCAACGTCAACTCCGCCGGCGTATGCTGGCGGCCGCAATACTGGCAAGTCGAATGATCGCGCAGCAGAATATTCTTACGGGAAAGCGAGCGCCGCTCAAAAGGAATGTGAATGTACTCCGTTAGGCGAATGACTGCCGGCGCATGAATTGTCAGTTTGGCTGAGTGGAGCATGTGACCGTTGTGTTCTTCCACGCGCGCCACGCCCTTGAAGATCATCACCACTGCGCGCCTTTCGTTGCACACGTTGATGGGTTCAAACGAGGCATTCAGTACTAGGACTCGGCCGGTCATACAAGGGCGATATTACGCGACGCTCAAGATAGTGACAAGTAAGCCCCGCCGGACGCGGGGTCACTAATTGAGGGTTTTCTCGGAATTCAGGCTGATTTGCCAAAGCGATCGGTGGCCGCGACCAGCGCATCGACGATGCCGGGCTCGGTAATCGAGTGGCCGGCGTCGGGGATGATTTTCAGTTCCGCTTCCGGCCAGGCACGGTGCAAATCCCAGGCGCTGTGCATGGGACAGACAACGTCATAACGCCCCTGAACGATAACCCCCGGAATATGACGAATCGCATCGACGTGTTCGATCAGGTAATTGTCCGTTTCGAAAAAAGCGCTATTCATGAAGTAATGACACTCGATGCGCGCGAAGGCGAGCGCAAAGCGCGGGTCGCCATACTTCTCGGCTGCATCGTGATCCAGAAAAAGTTTTGAGGTGCTGCCTTCCCAAATACTCCAGGCGCTTGCCGCCGCCAATCTTTCCTGCCTGTCGCTGCCAACCAACCGGCGGTAATAGGCGCCGACCATGTTGTCGCGTTCGGCTTCGGGAATGACTTTTAAGAACTCTTTCCAAACATCCGGAAAGATCCAACTGGCGCCCTCCTGATAAAACCAGTCAATCTCTCTTCGCCGGCAAAGGAATATGCCGCGCAGCACCAACTCAGTTACCTGCGCCGGATGTTTCTGAGCATACGCAAGCGCAAGCGTGCTGCCCCACGAACCGCCAAACACCTGCCAACGCTCAATTCCGAAATGCTCGCGCAGACTTTCAATGTCTGCGACCAGATGCCAGGTCGTGTTGTCTTCGAGGCTCGCATTTGGAGTGCTGTCTCCTGAGCCGCGCTGATCGAAGAGCACGATACGATAGACCTGCGGGTCGAAATAGCGGCGATAGTCCGGAATGAGCCCGCCGCCTGGCCCACCATGCAAAAACACCACCGGCTTGCCGTTTGGATTGCCGCACTGCTCGTAATAAAGCTCGTGGACTGGCGAGACTTTTAGCGTAAAGCGTTCTGAGTTCTTCCATAGTTGTCAGGATCCTATCGGGTTGAAACGAAAAAAGTCGAAAGGCAATCGGCGAGATCTCGCTAGCGAGCTATTATCTTCATGTTCGCCGTTGCTACCATCAATCTTGCTGAATATACCGATCTGGCACTCTCTCCCAAGTAGAGCATTTTCTCCCGACGGCGCGCACAAACTCCCTGAAAAGTTCATAACGATCGAATTGCATACCATCGGGAGCAACCCTGATAACGGCGTCTTCAAGCGCACTTCGCATTTCAGAATCAAGATGTTCGATGATCTCTTCAATTTTTACTCTCGCCATAATCAACCCCCTCAGACGAACTCAGCACGCGTTTCTTTCGTCGGATTCTGACATCTCCTGCTCGGCAAAAAGATAGTAGCCCTGAGTTAGGCGGACAGCCTCATGAAATAAGTCCAGCTATCAGGACATCAACCTTTACTGCGGCATCAGCAAGGCCTGCTACTGAAGCGGTGCGATTAATTCCTTCCCATAGCCTGGAAACAAGGTCTCGGTTCGGTGTGGGACTCGCAAGTTGGGTCTGCAGTGTGTCGACATCAACGACCAGCGCCAACTTCTGAGTCTCGTCGAGTGTGTCCGCTGCTTTTATCGCTTCTCTAAGCTCAGAGAGCGATTCGCCCAATGCTTGAAAACGAGCATTGACCTGATTACCATCACCGAGCGTAATAATGTTTTGGCCCGTGGCCTCGATTCTGATGCCCTCGAACCTGTCACGTGTAAACATGCTTGGCCCTCCTATTCTGTCGATACCGGCGGCTGTAATGATGTAATAGTTGGTCACGGCAGGGATCACACCGCCCCTCTTAGTTGTAAAGCTCTTTGCCAGTGGCTGATCCTCTACCCAGCCCTGACTCTCAAGATACGTAAGGTTGCTGTGGATCTGCTGCACTGTGAGGCCGTGGCTCGCCTTCAATTCGGCTCTCATAACGCTGATTGTGACCGCTGCTCCCGAGGTCTTGCCTCTGCGGCTTGTTGCATTGCAGTTGCGGTCGAACAGATACCTGAGAATAATCTCCCTAACCTCATCATTTGTCATCGCTGCCGGCCTTGGTTTCTGATTTTTCCCCATTGATATCCCTTGGCTCATGAGCAAAAGCAACCTGTCCTCATGATTGGCTAACGTCAACAGTCATTCAGAGAGGCCTGCCTCTGGAATTAGCAGAGACAGGCCGGCCCAAAAAGACTGAGTTTACTCCTTCTGAAGCTTGGCGAGCTTCTCGGTTACATAGCTGTTGTTAGCTGCCATATAGAGAAAGTTGTAGACCTGCGCGTCACGGCCAACATGGTGCGGGTTTCCCCCCTTGCCCTCGCTGGCGTCCATCACGATTCGGACCAAACTGGCTCCGTGCCGGTCGAAGAATTTGAAGGGATCCGTGGCCCACCGAAACTTGCCACCTTTCTCTTCAAGTAGAGCGCGAAGACTTGAAACCAGCGGAATGGACAGTCCTTTCTCAATTGGGAGGTCACCCATTACGGGCCCTTTTTCTGGATCGAGAAAGTAGTAGGTTGCAAGCGCCGTTCGATTCCGCTTACGCGTTTGTGTTTCGGTTCGTTTTCCCAATCGCCCCTTCCGTCCGCTTTCGTCCTTAACGTTGTACGCCTTCTTCCAGTTAAACCGTACGAAGTCGTGCAAACGAATAATGTCACGCGCCACGGTGGCCATTTTTCGAAATTGGTATTTGTCACGAACGTTACCCTTTTCATCTTTGTCAGTGAAGTACTCAAGGCATTTCCCAGCATTCTTGTAAGCTTCCAGGGGTGGTGACGACTGCGGAAACAAAATTGGGTTCATCGCACACATCACCTGAATTAGATCCAAAACACCAACAGGTTCTTCATCGTTCTCGCTGACTTTGATGTAGCGCCTGTAGTCTTCGCCGAGAGCATCAAGGAACCATTCAAACTCACGCTTATAGTTAGCGAGACTCCATGCTTTGAGTTGAATGCTGAAGTTGCGAGCTTCAGCAATATCAGCTAGGTGGCCCTCGATTCCTTCCAGAATCTCAAGATGCACATACTGCTGGAACAAAGTTTCTTCGCCGTCACCATTTGAGTTGCTGTTACTACTCGCGACCGAAGAGGTTATGGCTTTGTAGGTATGGCCCCCGTCGATGATCCCATAAGCGTCACCTTCGGGAATGGCCAGCTTCAGCAAGCCATGACGACTATCAAACTCAATTTCCTTCGCCGAGATCGTGATACCTCGATTCAGCAAATGAAATCTGCCATCATTGCTATTAAGGGAGTTTGTAATTCTCTTAGTAACAGGTCCCTTGACCTTCGGCACGCGGGGATCTGGTTCAAGCGGGATGTCCGCAGGCAGGTCACCCACCTGTACTAAGACGTGGACTATTCGTATCTTTGAAAGGGTTGGATCTTTGAACGTGCGGATGTGATCCGGGGATACCGGAAACTTAAAAGTTGCCATATTGACTCCTCAATGTTTGGAGGCTTAGCCTCGCAAAATTTAGTCACCTAGGTGACGTCAGCTGGGGGTTGCCGCCAGTGACGTTGCGAGTATCCGCCAGCTAGCTCGAAAAGGCAACTGTGGACGAAGATTTACGAAACAAGTGCAAACAGCATTTCCTGGCTTCTACTTGCCGCTGCGATTGCGCGCGTGTAATCTTCCATGAAGCCAGAGCCGATCGAGGCCCCGAAGGAGCAGATAAATGTCAGCAAACTTAGAGCGAGCGATTCTCGAAAAAATCCAGGGGCTTCCTGACGAAAAGCAACGGGAGGTTTTGGCGCTGGTTGATAAGATGCTGAAGGAAGCAGAAGAACCACGACCGCGTAAAAATGTCCGGCCAATCTGGGAAATCATTACCGAGCTAAGTTCCGAAATTCCCATGGAGGAATGGGCTAAGTTACCAACGGATGGAGCGGAGCAGCACGACCACTATCTCTACGGCTCACCTAAAAGACGCAATTCTTAAGGACTCACCGTGCCCGAAGTCTTCGCGGATAGTTTCTACTGGATCGCACTAGCGAATCCTGTTGATGCCTGGCATTCAGCAGCAACGAAGTTCAGCGAGACAAATCCGGGTGGGGTGTTGATAACAACGGATGAAGTCCTAAGTGAGTTTCTGAACTATTTTTCGGCGGCGGGTGAACGAAAGCGTGGCGTCGTTGCCAGAATGTTTGAAGAAGCCATGGATCATCCACGCATAACGGTGCTACCACAAACACGACAATCACTCTTGCGAGGCTTTGCTTTCTATGAAGCTCGCGCCGACAAGGGCTATAGTCTTACCGACTGCATCTCCATGAACGCGATGCGCGAACGAACGATTACTGAGGTCCTCACCCATGATCAGCACTTCGTGTCGCGCCAGCGTCCAGCAGAACTTTCGCGCAGGCAGAAACCGTTGCGCCGGTAGTGAACACATCGTCGATCAGCAAAACCCGTTCGCCGGCAATTAAAGCTGGATAAGAAACTGCGAACGCGTTTTCCACACTCTCGCTCCGGTCGCGCGCATCCATGCCGGCACGGTGGCGGCTTGTGTGCTCGGTCCGCACCAGGCTGATCTCATCAAGGGGAACTAAAACTGCTAATGACAACGCACGCGCAAGCACGCCGGCTTGATTAAAACCTCGGGCCTTCTGACGTTCGTAATGGAGCGGAACGGGAACAATTCTCGTTGCCTGATTCAACGGACAACGGCGCTGCACATTTACCAGCAAATCAACCAGCTTTTGACAAATATGCGGCTCGCGTTTCAGCAGCAGCACCGACGCGCGCAAGGCTCCTTCGTACACGCCGCAGGCGCGAGCAACAGTAAACGCATGTGCGTCGCAACGCCGGCAACGCACTTGTTCTCGCTGTTCAGCCGGGACCACTCCGCCAGTTACCGCACCACACTTCCAGCAGACCGTTTCATTTCCAGTAAATATTTGCGTCTGCCGCCAACAGCTTTCACAAGCCACGCCAAGGACTCGCGACTCGACACTATCTCCGCACACAACGCAGGCCTGCGGATAAAGCAAGGCAAGGCATGAGTCATAAACCAAATTGGCAGCGCGGGTGGCGAGCATATTTGTTACTGAAAAAACCAAACGGCCTCACTGGAGGTAAACCCAGAGAGGCCGTCATTATGTCATTAACGATTGCCGGCTACTATTCTTCTTCCTCGATTAGCAAACCTCGCTCGTGAAGTTCCTGGCAACGAACGCAATGGCGCGCCCAGGGCACCGCCTCCAATCGTTTTTCCGGGAGTGGCTGTCCGCAACGAATGCATTTCCCATAGCCGCTGTCAT
>WNFS01014912.1_pt1 | contig 10110 bp, 4 predicted proteins | sample 5400141 | NCBI WGS metagenome assembly WNFS01 (sample SAMN13153358, study PRJNA577476) | soil metagenome | isolation source: 60 cm saprolite under Madrone tree | place: USA:California | collected 2016-06-14
ACGCTGACTTCAAGAGGACCCATCCGCTACACTGATAACTGTCGGGTGTGCCCGCTGCGTGGGTGAACGCCTGCCTGGGGGCTGGGACACTGCCAAATGGGTCCAGCTCCCCTGTTCTCTCTGCCTCTAGCATACCACATTTGCAGCGAACGCGCGAAGCTGTTTTCTTGAGTGATCCCGGCTGTAAATTACAAAATTCCGTGTCGTATTTTTGGTACTGCTCCCTGTCGTATTTTGTGAATTGTTCCGCTTAGAAAGCGGTCAGGTACGACAGAGAACAGGTGGAGAAGGACGGCACCGAATTCTCTCATTTACAGGTTATGCTCCCTGCGGGACTGGATGAAGCTGTTGATTTCTGCTAAGATACCTATGAGGATATCCGCTGGTGGTGGATGTCTGCTAAGGTCCTGTGAGCACGAGGGAAGAAGGGATATGAAGCGAGCCTCGACACCTCCTGTTTCTTCGGCTGGCGCTCGTGCCCTGGCTGTCTATGAAGCGTGGATGAGAGAACAAGAAGCTCTTGCCACGGCTTCTATTCGGAATTATGTGAGCGACCTGTCTCACTTTATCGCCTGGTATGAGCAGCGGGCCACTCAAGCTGCTGGAGATACTGGCGTGCTTTTTTCGCCACGTGAGATCACGACAGCGGAGCTGCTTCGATATCGGGACGTGCTGCAAGAGCGCGAGCAAAAACCTGCCTCCATCAATCGTGCGCTCCTCAGCCTCAAGCGCTACTTCCACTGGGCATGTTCTCAGCAACTGGTAAGTTCGGACCCCTCGGTCCCGGTCAAACTGGTTGGAGAAAAATCGGTTCCTCCCCGCCAGCTGAGTGACCAGGAGGAACTGGCTCTGATCGAGGCTGTGAACAAGTACGGAACCCTTCGAGATCGGACGATGATTCTGCTGCTGCTGCATACCGGGTTACGGGCCAGTGAACTGTGTGGGTTGCGGCCAGATCAGATTACGCTTGGAGAGGGGAGTGGGCACCTCTGTGTTGTTGACACACGCAACAACACGCGCTCTGTGCCGTTGGACACGACGGCGTACAGAGCGCTCTTGGAGTATCTTCCATCGCTCCCAGCTCAGTCACCGTGGGTCTTTCTTTCGGAGAAGACGCACAACGCCTTATCGGAAAGGGCGTTGGGATATATTATCAAGAAATATGCTGACCTGGCGCACGTGGCAGATGTCAGCCCGCATGATTTACGCCATCGCTTTGGCTATCGGATGGCCGCAACGATGCCGCTTCCCGAACTTGCTCATATGATGGGACATGCCTCTGTGGAGACGACCAGGCTCTATTTCACCCACCTGGCACAGCCAGGGAGACAGACGCCTGCTCCGGATTCCCGCAGTCCGGGACAGGTGCAGCAAGCCTCCCTCCTGCTCCCCAAACTGCGCCCTCCTCGTTTACCTTCTTTCTGTATCTCGCGCCAACGCCTGCTTGCACGCATGGAGGAAGGCCGCCAGGGCAAGCTGACCCTTGTGCTTGCCCCTGCTGGCTCTGGCAAAACCACCCTGGTACGCCAATGGATTGATACGCAGGACCAGGACACGCAGGCAGCGTGGCTTTCCCTCGATCCAGAGGACGATGATCCGATCCGCTTCTGGCACTATGTGCTGACCGCCTGCGAGCGATTTTCGGGCAAGCCCGGCCATGATGCGCTCAAGCTTCTCTCAACCAATCAGTCCTTTTTTCCGCTGCTTTTCCTGAAACAGGTCCTCACCTCTTTCCTCAATGATGTCGCCGAGCAAGCGTCGCGCTTGCTGCTCGTCCTTGACGATTATCATGTCATTACCTCCTCACAAATCCATGAATCGCTGGCATATCTCGTCGATCATCTTCCAACCACGCTGCACCTGGTCGTGGCGACCCGCGCCGAACCCGCTCTGCCGCTGGCTCGCTGGCGTGCCCGTGGCGACCTTCAGGAGTGGAGCGCCGCCGATCTGCGCTTTTCGCCGGAGGAAATGACCTCCTTCCTGCACCAGGCGTTGCCTTTTCCGCTCCCGAAAGATCAGCTCCAGTCTCTGGAGGCTCATCTCGAAGGCTGGCCGACTGGCCTTCGCCTCCTGGCGCTGGCTCTGCAGGGGAAAAGCGAGCGCCAGCAGATCGAGCAAGTGCTTGCCGGATTCAGCGGCAGTCATCGCTATCTGCTCGACTACTTTGCCCTCGAAGTGCTCTCATCCGAGGGCGAGGCGAGGCAGCTCTTCTTGCTGCAAACCAGCCTGCTTGGCCGCATGACGGCCTCGCTTTGCGATGCGGTCACCGGAGGCCGGGACAGCTTGCAGACGCTCAGGGAGATGGAGCGCTCCGGCCTCTTCCTGCAAGCGCTGGGGGGCGAGCCGCCGTGGTATCGCTATCACTCCCTCTTTGCCGAGGCGCTCCAGGCACAGGCACGCCAGCGTCTGAGCGAAGAAGAGCAGCGCCTATGCCTGAGCCGGGCCAGCGCCTGGTATGAGCAGGAGGAACTGTTCGCCGAAGGGATCGAGGCACGGCTTTCGGCGGGTGAGTGGGCGTGGGCGGCGGCCCTGATGGAACGAGTTCTCAATGGACAGAACCAGCCAGCTGTGCAGGAACGCGTGACGCTGCTGCGCTGGCTGGAGGTGTTGCCTGAGCAGGTCTTAGAGGCCCACCCGGGACTGTGCGTCAACTATGCTGCCGCGCTCCTGTTCACCCTCGATCCCAGTTCTCCGGCCACGATGGCCCTCGTTGAGGAGCCACTGAGCAGAGCTGAGCGCGCCTATGAGCAGCAAGAAGAGTGGGGAAAACTAGGCGAAGCGCTCTCCTGTCATGCCGAGGTTGCTCGCTGGCATGGAGACCTCCCCCTGGCGCTGAGCCTTGCCCGGCGAGCGCTCACCCTCCCGCCGGAACCGCCGGTGTTCTGGCGGGGTGCCAGCATTCTGACCGTCGTCGCGAGCGAGATGCAGAAAGGTCGGCCGGAGGAGGCTCGACGGCTGACTCTGGAGGGGCAGAAACGCTTTGAGACGCTCCAGATCCCTGGCTATAGCCTGCATGGAGCCACCTTTATGCTGGGCGAAATCGGTTTGCAGCAGGGCAGGCTGCACCAGGCAGAACAGTACTACCGCCAGTTGCTCGTTACCTCGAAAGAGAACCCAGTCGATCAGATGGCGGCACGGCTTGGCCTGGCGAAGGTTTCCTACGAGTGGAACCACCTGGCGGAAGCAGAACAGAGCGTCGCGCAGGTGGTTGAGCTGGGGAAAGCTCACCTTGATGAGGTGGGGAAATACTTTGTGGAGATTGGTTTTCTCTTCCCGGCTTCGCTTCTCCAGGCGCGTTTGTCCCAGGCCCGAGGCAATCTGTTGCAGGCGCACCAGTCGTTGCAACAACTGCTGGCCTTCGCGCAGGAGCACCAGTTGCCCCCCCTCTCTAGAACGGCGCTGACGCTACAGGTTGAGCTTTCTCTGGCCTCTGGTAGCCTGACATCGGTCGAGGACTGGCAGGCGATCTCGAATCCTCCCGAGGGCGCGGCCTCTGCCATGCAGCAGGAACAGGAGGACCTGCTGCGCGCTCGCGTCCTGATCGCGCGAGGAGAGATCACGGAGGCGCTCCGCCTCCTGGGAAGCTGGCAGGAGGAGGCGCGTACCTGGAAGCGTCTCCGCAGTGAGCTGGAGATCCAGGTGCTCCTGTCTCTGGCATACGCTGCCAGTTCGCGCCCTGCCCAAGCCGAGCAGGCGCTCAAAGAGGCCTTGATCCTTGCTCAGCCCGAGGGCTTCCAGCGTCTCTTCCTGGACAAAGGGGAAGAGCTGGCCACCCAACTTCGTACACTGTTTCGCGATCTGCGCGAGGAGCCGAGCGTCGGCTATGCGCGGGGCTTGCTGCTGGCTTTTACCAGCCTGAAAGGGGAGCAACAGGCGGCCCCTCACGCGGCTTCGACGTTGCTGCTGGAGCCATTGACGGAAGCCGAGCAGCGCGTGCTTGGCCTGCTTGCCAGGGGCCGCACCAACCCGGAGATTGCGGCAACCCTGGTAGTCTCGATCAATACGGTCAAGACGCAAGTGCAGAGCATTTTCCGCAAACTCAACGTCAAGAGCCGCTGGGAAGCGAGTGAGGCCGCGCACCGCCTGAACCTCCTCTAGCACTTTCCTTTCCTCCTCTCCCAGGTGTGACACCCCGCAAAATCACCCGCTCATTCACTCCATAGGAGGATGAGTTGTTCCCCAGACTTCCCCTATACTACATGCATACCGAGCGACGCTCGGATGGAAGCATGCTCCTCTCGGGGCGCGCTCTCGGGGATCAGAGTCCGCGCGGAGAGGAGAGAGAAGAGAAAGGCGAGAAGTTCATATGAACGAGATGCATGAAGATGCAGGGACCCTGGTTGAAGAACAGCCAGCAGAGAACGTGCCGGTGGTGGAGGAAAAGAAAAAACCCGTTGCAGGCGGTCCCCTGAAAGTACGCAATTTTAACTTGCTCTTTGGCGGGCAGACGATCTCGGTGATTGGTGATGCACTCTACACGGTGGCGTTGCCGTGGCTGGTCCTGACCACGGGAGGAAGCGCCGAGGAACTGGGAACGGTGCTGGCGGCCTATGGCATTCCCCGCGCGTTGAGCATGCTGGCGGGTGGCTGGCTCTCCGATCGTCTGCGCCCGCGAAGGGTGATGCTGATCGCTGACGCGGTCCGTTTGCTGCTGGTTGGTGGCCTTTCGGTGATCGCTATGGGGGGACACCCGACGCTCTTCCAGCTCTGCGCAATTGCTGTGCCGTTGGGAGCCTTCGGGGGCGCATTCCTGCCCGCCTCGCAGTCGATTTTGCCAGAGACGCTCTCGACCGATGAGCTGCAAGCGGGCAACGGGTTGATGCAGGCATCGAGGCAGGGGGCGAATCTGATTGGTGCGGCTGTGGCTGGAGTGATCGTGGCCGCGCTCACCTCGGCGGCGGCCCTGGCCATCGACGCGGGAACCTTTCTCGTGTCGGCTCTTTCGCTCGCGCTGATGCGCACAACCCCAGGCACAGGAAAGCAAGCAGCAAGGCGAGAGAAGGAAGTCACCAGCGTGCAGGAACGAGTCGAGCAGGTCAGCCTCTGGCACTTTCTGCGCACCTCGCGGTTGATTCAGGGGACCCTGCTGATTTTCATGGTGATCGGCCTCGTTTCGGGCGGATTGATTGAGGTGGCTCTGCCCGCGCTGGTTCACGGCCCCATGCATGGGAACGCCAGCGGCTTTGGCATCATCCTGGCGGGCTGGGGCGCGGGTGCATTCGCCGGGGCACTCGTCGCGGGAGCGCTGGGCAAGGGCAAACACAAAGGACTCATCATGCTCATCGCGGGTCTGTTCATGGCCGCCATGATCGCACTTCTCCCCACCTGGGGCGTTGCTTTCGCCGTCGTGTGTATGCTGCTTGCTGGCGTCGCCGGGAGCATCGTCAACGTCGTCCTTTTCACCGCGGTCCAACTGGCTATCCCGAGACACCTGATGGGGCGCGTCATGGGTCTGCTGCTCTTCGGTTCATTCGGAGTCTATCCTCTCTCGGTAGCCCTGGCCGGGGTGCTCTCCAATCAACTGGGCCCGGCGATCTTCTTTCCGTTCAGCGGGCTCCTGCTGGCCCTAGCGATGCTGTTTGGCATGACGCAACGAGCGTTGAGAGAGATCTAGCAAGCTTTCTGGGCGCGATGAAGCAATTTGAGATACTCATCGCGCCCAGAAGCATTCTCAAAGTAACCCCCTTTTTTGAGTAGAAAGGAAGATACCATGTTTCAAACCCTACGCTTTGATCAGAACGCTCCCTGGAAACAGCGCTTTCGCGCCGCTGCGATCCTGTGGGCCCAACTGGCTGCTGCGAACAAGACGCGCGGGATCGCCGCCAGCACCCATTCAGGGACCGCGCAGATCTACGCCTGGGATGTCCCCACCGGCTCGCTGCGACAGATGACGCAGCACGAGGGGGGCCTCTACTACGCCTACCTTTCCGCGGATGGACGCTACATCTATTACCATGATGATACGCAGGGCAACGAGATGGGGCATTTTGTGCGCGTCCCCTTTGAGGGGGGAGCTCCCGAAGATATTACCCCGGATCTGCCTCCCTATGCGTTCTTTGGCCTGCAGGGCAGCCGGGCCAATAACTGCCTGGCCCTCATTGCCTTTAACCAGGAAGGGTTCATGCTCTATTGCATGGATATCGAGGACGACGGGACGCTCTCCCCTCCGCGAGAGCCTCTCGCGTTCTCCCCGCTAGCCGGGGATGAGCGTATCCTGGCAACCAGCAATGAGACGGGGATGAAACGGCCCTTCCTCTGGCATCCGCGCACCGCCGAGCGGACCCAGCTCGCGCTCTCTACCCTGGAAGGAGACGTGGAGCCGCTGGACTGGTCAGAGGATGGGCGGCAGATCTTACTGTGCCAGTCCTGGCAAGCGGTGCAGAACCTCTACCTCTACGACCTCGAAAGCGCTGCCCTCACGCTCTTGCATGTTCCTGGTGGCTCGCTCGGCTACCATGATACGCTGGGCCGGAAGGCCTACTTTGGTCCGGGGGATGAGGTCTTCGCAGAATGGACGGATGCCACCCACCCCAGCCAGGTGATCGCGCTCAGCCGTACGACAGGGGTCCGCACGCGCACCGTCCTGCCCGCAGGTTCGGTGCCGGCGGGCCATCCCTGGCGCTCGGTGCGTTTTCCCTCTTCCGACGGGCAGATGGTGCAGGGCTGGCTGGCTGTTCCCGATGGGCCCGGTCCTTTCCCGGCCATCATTGAGATGCATGGTGGAATGGCGACGCTGCAGAGAGAAAGGTTTGTCCCTGCCAGTCAGGCGTGGCTGGATGCCGGCTTTGCCTTCCTCTCGGTCAACTTTCGCGGCTCGAGCACCTTTGGACGCGCCTTCGAGCGGAAGGTGTGGGGCAATCTGGGCTATTGGGAACTCGAAGATGTGGTGGCGGCCCGCGCGTTCCTGATCGAGCAGAGCATCGCCAATGCATCCCAGGTCTTTCTGACGGGTGCCTCCTTCGGGGGATATCTCACGCTGCTAGGGATAGGCAAATATCCTGAGCTGTGGGCTGGCGGCATGGCAGAGGCGCCAGTCGTCGGTTTGGAGACGCTCTACGAAACGACCGGGGGGGTGATGCGCAGCATTCAAATGTCGTTTCTGGGTGGCACGCCAGAGGAGCAGCCTGAACGCTACAAAGCCAGCTCAGCCCTGACCTACGTCGAGCAGGTGCGTGCGCCAGTGCTGATTCTGACAGGACGCAACGATCATCGTTCGCCAGCTGGTCCGATCGAGCTGTACGAGCAGAAGCTGAAAGAACAGGGCAAAGCGATCGAAGTGGTCTGGTTCGACGCCGGCCATATCAGTTCAGCGTTGCAGACCGAGCTTGGAATCACCTACCAGGAACACGAGCTACGTTTTGCCGCACGGGTGCTCGGTCAACCGCTGCCCTAAGGGGGGAGGGGCTGACCCTGCGTCAGGGCTCTCCATGGCGAGGGGGAATCGGATCTCCGTAACGAACTTTGTTTCGTCGCCGCCAGAGGGAGGCCCGGGAGACGTGGAAAAACCACTCACTCTGAGTGGTTTTTCCACGTCTCCCGGGCTGTAAATGAGAGAATTCGGTGCCGTCCTTCTCCACCTGTTCTCTGTCGTACCTGACCGCTTTCTAAGCGGAACAATTCACAAAATACGACAGGGAGCAGTACCAAAAATACGACACGGAATTTTGTAATTTACAACTAGATGTAGACGCGGAATGAAGTTGTCCTCCCTTGTGGAATTAAGTTGTGCCTCGAAGTTGATAGTCCCACACTCAAATTCAAGCGATTAAACTCTTCTTTAGGCCGTATTGTCGCCCGAAAACTTTCTGAGTTACGGAATTATGTTGTCCCCCCGAAGAGAAACATGCAACTCACACCATTGAGGTGACAATTAACCAGCATCACCGGCCAAAGAGAAGTTTGATCGGAGAGAGAAATCACTCCGCCGAAGATCCCGGATTTTTGAACGGATGACCCAAGTAGTCAGCACAAGTCTACTGAGAACTTTTTCTCACTTAAACACCTTCAAGCCTTTCCATGTCCAAACGATATCAGTCCGACTCCCCCCAAAATCACAACCATTGCCACTACAGTCATCACAGTGCTATGTTCTCCAGCGAATATCACCCCCAGACAAACTGCCACTGCAGGGTTAACATATGCGTAGCTGGTGGCCAGCGCTGGTCGTACATGTCGTAGCAGATAGCCATAAACAGAGAACGCTAGCAAGGAGCCGAACGTGATCAGGTAGAGCAAAGCCAGCAGAGATTGCATGGTGGGTACACTCGTTATCCTTTGTCCAAGGATCAAGCCCAGGACAGTAACGAATACTCCCCCGATTAGCATCTGGGCTGCGCTGGCCATCAGACCTGGCGGAAGTTGGAGATGATGACTCCAGGCTGATCCAAATGCCCAGCATAGGGGAGAGAGCATCAGGATAATAGCCCCTATTGGACTCGTCCAGAGACCGCTCCCTAGATTAAGTAGCACTACTCCTACAAATCCTAAAACCAGTCCCAGCCATTCGGTTCGTACAGGCCAGCGTCCCCAGAGCCCTGCAAAAAGCGACATCCATAAAGGACTCGTGGCTATACAGACAGCCGCAACGCCCGAGGGTACCCACTGCTCGGCAGTTGCAACACCTCCCATGCCACCGCCTATCAGCAGTACTCCAACGGCCGCTGATCCCATCCATTGGGATCGTTTAGGCGAAGGAACACCACGAACGCGTAGTACAAGGTAAAGTATCCCTCCGGCTACTAAAAATCGTACACCGATCATTAACAGCGGTGGAATGCTCTCTATAGCTATGCGAATACCAAGATAAGTCGAACCCCAGATAAAGTAAAGCGACAGCAGCGCTAGAGCAACTCCAAAGCGATTAGGCCTGGAATCAGCAGGTGCAAACACAGCTTGCTGCTCTTCTTGCTCGCCCTGTTGCTTGTCTAGAGGTCCGACTTCAAAACTATCTCTCATCACATTCGCCGATCTGAATAGGTTGAGGATGCGCTTTACAAAATATAGTAACAGATAAGAACGCTTCCTCCTACAGCCAATCTACCTTTGTACAGAAGCCACACTCTTAATTTTGCATAGGGGCGGGGCTGTGGAGATGTGGGGGGATGCTTCTCCTTACGTCTCACCTGAGTGCGAAGCACTAGCTGCGCGAGCCTCGTTGGTGAGACGGATCGGTGCCAGTGTCGCCCCGGCCCTAACCATACTCCTCCTGTGTTGGCTACTTGGGATATCCGTTCTAAAATAAGAGGGGAAGAGCAATGTGGAAAACCTTGCTCGTTATGTGGATAAAGAGGAAAAGACAGAGATAGAGCTTATCATAAGAGCATATTTAGTAGAACGGATATCCCAAGTAGCCAACACAGGATGATCCAAGTAGCCAATACAGAGTCTGAATCGTCGATTAAGGCAATAATAACAGGGTGGCCTTACCTCTCCATCATCGCGCTTCACGGTTGCTCTTGTCATTTTCACGACCGCCGTACAAGATCTGATGAATCATCTGATGCACGGGCTGCTGAATTTCCGCTGTAATCACCACAGCGTTGAGTAGCCCCCAATGCATCGACCTCGATATTACTGGCGATCTTCTGAGTGAGGTGCTCCGGTGGCCATCCTGGTAAGGGTAACGAGCGTTGTACCAGGAGGAGTGCCAACTATTGAAGCACAATAAAGTCGGGAGCTGGCAACGGCCATTTTACGCTCAAAAATTGCGAAACGTGTGATCTTGTGAAAAAATAAAGTTGGGAACTGGCGACGTTACTTTCTTGTGAGAGATCATCCTAACGGACAATAAACTTGGGAACTCGATAGCAAATGCAAGAGGGATGGCATGAAAAGATTATATATCGCAACGGACAAAGCCCTGGCCATCGCACGTCAGCACGATGGGGAATGGGTTGTTGATCCGCAACTCACTGGCCTGGCTACACAATGTCTGGCCGTTGATCCCCAACAGCCAGGAGAGGTCTATTGTGGCACCTTTGGTCAGGGATTGTGGCACAGTCACGATGCTGGAAGAACGTGGGAAAACGTAGGAACAAACATCATTCGTGAGCAGGTCATGTCGGTTGCCGTCAGTCCAGTAGAGCGTTCCAATGGACAGAGCGTTATCTA
>WNFS01026213.1_pt1 | contig 10110 bp, 13 predicted proteins | sample 5400141 | NCBI WGS metagenome assembly WNFS01 (sample SAMN13153358, study PRJNA577476) | soil metagenome | isolation source: 60 cm saprolite under Madrone tree | place: USA:California | collected 2016-06-14
TTTCGCATGAACCATGCCAATCATGATCCCCAGCGCAATCACCACCATGTTCATGATGATGGGCAGTACATACGTAACCGGGCCGTAGTAAAGGGCAAAGAGTTGCTTTACGACCTTGTCGGCGGTTTCACCGGCCTTCCCAAATCGCTTCTGATAGGAAGCAAATACTCCATCCTGTGCCATCAAGCTCGAAAGGGCCTCGCGTTTGTTCGCTAGAATTTTTCTGTATGCCAGATAAATGAGCGGTATGGGGAGGCCCGGAGCTAAGGCGATTAACCAGTACAGAATATTTAAAAGTACGGTCTGCGCGTGGGAAGAATTAGAAAAATGGAAGTCCGCGATCATGATAGCCTCGGTCGCTTACGGAGCACTTCTCTTAAATTGCAGATCGTATGTGCATAGTTTTTTTGGGTGGTGAGCATCAGTCGGGCCTCAAAATTGTCGATGGCTTCATCGAAACAAGGATACGATTTCCTTCTTTTTGTCCTCAATAGCCTTGCGATGTTCGTTGATTTCTTTTCGCGTAACACTCTCTTTCATTGCTGTTGCCGGATTTGGGTCATACTGAACCAGCCCCAGGTTGAGTTCCCGCTGCAAAATATCCACTTCCGTTTGCGCGGTCGTGATCTTGTAATCGATGGCAGCAAACTGCTTTCTCCAAAACGCTTCATCCTTCTCATCGTGACCGTTTTCCGAATCGTTCGCTGATTTGCCTGCGACGGCGTCAGTCTCCGTTTGACTCTCAGCGGCAGAAATTCGCCTCAAATCTTCAAGCCGATCTTCAAGGTCGGCAACCCTTTGCTCTGCATCCTGGACCTCGGCTTGTTTCTCGGTCAAGCGCCTGCTTATCGCTACAATCTCTGATGGTTTACTTCTCCGGGACGGCGGCTCGGGATTCGAATATTCCTGTTGTGCTTTGAGTTTCTGATTGCGCTGAAGCAGTTCCACTTCCTTGCGGTCATGGTCCAGATGCTCTTCCTCTTGTGCCAGCAAATTCTCTAGGTCCTTTGCCTCACGGTTGAGTCTTCCTTTGGTGGGTGTCGCCGGTTCTTCCGGGCTGTACTCCGTTCGTAGTTCTCCCGGAACAATCGCATTGTGCCTCGCCTGTTCCTCCAACTCGTCAATCTGTCGCAGCAACAGAACGCGTCGCTTCCGCAATACTTCCATTTGGCCTTCGGAGGTCACGCCCTCCGGCTCCTGATCCAGAGCGACAGCGTCGGTTATGCCCTTTCCGGACTTACGCGCTTCCACCAACGATCTGACATCCGTATCGATCTTGGCGACTTCTTCCCGCAATGACTGAAGCTGTCGCGCATACCACTTTGCGTCCCTAATTCTCGAATAATGGCTCGCTTCTTGAGGAAACGCAGGCCAGGACAGAAATAGAAGGGCCAAGAGAGTTCCGAGGAAGCGAATGCGTCTCTCTGCGCGTATATGAATCCTCGCTCTGAAATCATGCATCGCCATTCCCACGGCAATTATAGATAGGGACATCGCGGATTGACTATAGTACTTAATTTACTGATGTTGATCGCTCTCCCCGCATTTGCTTTTGCGGCCATCGCTGTCAGAGGTCTGGCACATCTAGCCGCCAGCGAGGTATGCAGCTTCGCGGTTGTAATGCCACGGTTAGTTTTCGCTTGGTCTTACTTTGTTGGTGGGCTCATCGACCGTTGGGTTCGCAAGCGGTCGCCAGTGCGCTAACTCCCGGTACCGGACAAGTGCCGATCAGCGCACCTAACGCAACACTTGCATGTCGAAATCGACCTCGGCGTACTGTTTGTCAGGTGTGTCGATGCGGATGGTGAGGGTTGAAGAATCAATCTGGTTGGATTTGAATTCCAGGCGCACCCGCTCTCCATTGGCAGGAAGTGTGGCGACTTTGGTGATCCTCGGAACGTAGGGAGAGCTCTCCGCAGATAACGGAGCGACCTCTTTCTTATTCTGTGTGACTTTGATTCTGATAGCGCTCAGAGGAGCGTTTAGCTTGTAGCAGATGTCCAAATAAACTCGAAAAACCATCTGCTTGCCGTAAAACTGCTGCACGGCGTCTTGGGAGCTGTAGTCAAACGCTTTGCTTGTGTAGACAGCTATCTGAAGGAACGGAGTTTCAAGTCTCACCTGTGACGTGCAGGTTCCTTGTTTAAGCTCAGGAACCCAATGTGCGTAGCGGGCGAGGAAGTCGGGTGTCAGACTTCCCGGGCGTGTCCCAAAGAAGTAGGCGTCCCGGATGGCACTTGCGGAAGCCGGAATGTCGTCATAAGCGCTGACAGGTAACGCGAGGAATAACGCGAGCAAGAAAGCAAACCAGCGGAGTGGGGTGTGTGAGCCCATCTTAGTCACGCTTGCTCCAATTCACAGCTAAGCCGTACCACTTCGATTGTAGCCCCAAACAGAGTGCTCGAAAACTAGCCTGCACCGCTAAGTCCCGATTGACGCGCTAATCGTCGAAGTGGAATCCACCGGGAAAGCGGACCGGGGACTTGTCCGGTTTGACGACTTAGAGCGAATTTCTGAGCCGTGCTATCTTTGCGGTCATGAGTGCCCCTACGCCCGTATCAGAGGAAGAAATCCTGGCCGCATGTGAAGAGGCCATTCGTTTAGCGCCTGCAGAATTCCCTCCAACTCTCCCTCCGTCAAAAGAACTCTCTGGCGCACCTGAGTGGTATTCGTTTGAACATGCCGCGTGGCCAATCGGCGAAAGTATTCGACGCGCATTTGTTGAAAAGCCTAGGCTCAAGAAAAACTATGCCGTGCTCGCCAAGGTCGCCGAAGTCGCGACGTACCGAAATCTTCGGAGAGGTCGACAGTCTTTTATCATGGCTCTCGGGTTCGTGGCTGCCCGGGAGTTCGCCGACACTGTGGCTCCGTTTCTGAGCGACCCGGATGTCGAGGGCCAAGTGCTCGACACCCTCATCAAAATGAAAGCCCCTGGCTACACACAGCAGGCTGTCTCATTGCTTCATTCGGATAAGGCTTGGATACGCCGTTTGGCAAAGAAGTACGTCGACCTGTATTCAAAGTCCTGATTAACTCGCTATCGTCCAAGTGGATTCAAGTTTCCGATTAGGCGACTCGGGAGTTTGGAGTCTTTCAGGTGTATTATCGGGCCATATCGCAATGGGCCAAGAGGTTAAGATGCTCGGAGCGAAGACCTGTCGATTTGGGTTTGGAGCCACGGCTTTGCTGTGCGCAGTCCTTTGCGGCGGAGTCCTGAGCGCACAGACGCCGCAGTACCGCGTGGAGGGTCCGAAATCGTATTACCGGTATTTCATCTATCCCGGCGACGTCCTCCGGATTTCGGTCTCTCAACATTCAGAATTGTCCAAAACGGTTGTGGTTATGCCGAACGGCGAAATCAATCTGCCGTGGCTCAAGGCTGCGAAAGTTGCGGGCTTGTCAGTTCAGGCTGCAACTGACTTGCTTAGGCAAGAACTACAATCCGTTGGCAACAGATCTTGCGTGACCGTCACGGTGGAACGTCGCAAAGGGCCATGGGTTCTTCAAAGAGAGCCTTTCTTTATCGACGTACCCCCGCCGGGCCAATTTGACGCCCCCAAAATGCGTGTCTCCTGATAAAAGCGGAAATCGGAGAAGTGAAGTCCTGGTACGAAAGATGTCCGGTTAGAACTTACCAGATGTAGACTGAAGTCGATGGGAGCCGAAGCGGTTTGCCAGACGCTTTATCACGGAACGAGATTCGGCGCAGCCGGTTCAACGGCAGAGGCAGCGCCCAGGACAGCCTCCCTCGGCACTAAAGTCACGCGAAAATCCCCGAACTCTTCGTCGAGGACTCCCGAATAGATAACGAATAGGCCTACGGCGGCGTCAATGAGGACTTGCGAGACAAAGGGTACTATGGCACGCATCGGGCCACCCAGCGCGGCAAGAATTCCAATCGTCATACTTAGAGCTATAGAACCAGCGATCCTGAGAATCACGGAGTAGACAACGTTGCGCCAGATGAATTCCCACCATACGCGCAGTGTTCGTTGAAAGGACCGGGACAAAGGGTCGCCGCCAGAACCAGGAGCGCGGGGCAGCAATGCGATGGAGAAAGAGCGGAATTTCTTTCCCAGAATGCGCCAGATGCCAAGCACCGAAACCGCGGAGATGACGACATAGGGCAAGATCCGATTAGCCCATAGCACAACCTGGGTCGAAAGCACATCGTTTTCCCATGCCTTGCGTAGCAGGACCGTGAGAACGACGATGATGAAGAACGAAATCAGGGATGTCGGCCAGTAGTAGGCCCACCAAATCCGAAGGCCATGGCCAAGGTTAGGCTGAATGTAATCTCCCTGGGACGGAGATGCGCTCTCGAGCGAAGCTGAGTCGAGCAAGCCAGGTTTGCTTAGCATTGCCTTGCTCGCATTGTGGGCTGTGTGACTAGTAGAGTCAAGTAACCGAGCTTATTGTGCGCGCGACCTGAGAGGGGCATCTGGTAGGAATCTTTCCGATTTTCCCGCCCTAATCAGTCACCCGCGAAGTTCTCGATGAAGATATCGCGCAGCGTCACGGCGAACAGTCTATATCAGAATGGCGGCTAGGCACCGAGACCCACTTTACCGGTAAGGCGTGCTAACCAGATGGGATGAGAAGGCCGGTCTCCAGCGGGATGCGATACGCTCCCAATGAAAGACGTGCTCAAGGCACAAAAGGAGACCGGCTATGAAGAAGATTAGCACTGTGCAGGTATTTGGTAACGAAATTTTCAAGGAGCAGATTAGCACTGTGCAGGTATTTGGTAACGAAATTTTCAAGGAGCAAAAGCTGACGATCGGTGTGGATCTGGGAGATCGCTGGTCGTGCTACTGTGTTTTGGATGAAGCGGGGAGAATCATTCTGGAACAGAAAGTGTCGACGACACCGGAAGCGCTGAAACAAGCATTTGCAATGATACCGCGAAGTCTCATCGCCCTGGAGACGGGAACACATTCCCCGTGGGTCAGCCGGCTGTTAACAGGGCTGGGATACAAAGTAATCGTGGCGCATGCGCAGAAGGTGCAATTGATCACCAAGAGCAATCGAAAAGACGATCGACACGATGCGCGGACACTGGCACGGCTGGCGCGCATCGATCCCGAGTTGTTGGGGCCGGTGCGGCATCGCAGTGCGCAAGCGCAAATCCACCTGACGGTGATCCGGGCGCGGGCCGAACTGGTGCGTGCTCGAACGGCCCTGGTGAACGCAGCACGCGGGTTGGTGAAGTCTTATGGGCAGCGGCTGCCCAAGTGTGGCACGCGGCAGGTGAGCCGGGAGCTGGGCGCGGGATTGCACGCCGAGTTGCGCGAGGTTCTGGAGCCGCTGCTCCAAGAAATCGAATCGCTGAACGAGCGCATCCAGGAATACGAGGTGCGGGTGGAGAAAATTGCCAAGGAGAGCTACCCGCAAGTCGAACTGCTCAAACAGGTGAAGGGAGTAGGAACGCAGATCGCTCTGACCTATGTTCTGACCCTGGACGATCCGCAGCGGTTCCCGAAGAGTCGTGAGGCCGGCTGTTTTCTGGGGTTGCGCCCTGGGCGCAGGGACTCCGGTGAAAGCCAGCCGCAGATGCGCATCAGTAAGGAAGGAGACCGTTATTTGAGAACCATGCTGGTGCAGGGGGCGCACTACATCCTGGGGCCCTTTGGAGAAGACAGTGATCTGCGGCGTTGGGGGCTAAAACTTGCGGGGCGAGGAGGAAAAAGTGCTAAGAAGCGAGCCGTGGTTGCGGTGGCGAGAAAGTTAGCGGTACTGCTGCATCGGTTGTGGGTGAGTGGAGAGGTGTACGAACCACTGCGCAATAGCCAGAAAGCGATACGCGCCGCGGCCTAGGGTGAAGAACTCCCCCCCAAAAAGGGGATGCTAGGGGTCGACGGAGTTGACGATCGTCGTTGCTAGGCGATCCTAGCTCGAAATTTCTCTGTGGAAAACCGGGAAAGGCAGGAAGAAAGAAAAAGAGCATACAAGAAAAAAGAGAGAGGGTATCCAAACAGCCGAGCTCGACCGCCGAGATCAGGTGACTGCGACTAACTCCTGGCCCAACTTCCCTTCTAAAGAGGGGAGTAAGGTCGATAATCAGGTAGCAGCACCTACTGAATCAAGTACACCCACCTTGCACCGAGCGACAATCGCTCACCAAAGAGTGCGGATGGAAGGGTGGCGACAGAGGCGGCTTGGCTGGGCGGAAAATGTGTCGAACAGAAAAAAACTTATGGAAAAGATAAAAAGCTCTTGACAGGGAAGCGGGAATCTCAGGCTCGTCCAATGACTCTTCCATCCGACGCAGAATGCCTTGTATAAAAATAATGGCTTGCTCTTTCGACATACGCTTTAACAATTCATCCGTTGTCAGCTTCCAGGCTTCCAATTTAAGAGATACGCGTTCCATGGCAATCCCCGCGACCTTTGTACTTTACCTGATTTTCATTCGAGCGCGTACCGACGGGCGAAAACGTAAGATAGTTCTTACCGGACCTACCTCACCGGTAACCGCGTTAATCGGGACTTTGGACTTTGCCTTGCTCTACAAACAACGCGTCCAAGAACACAACAATACGCTTCTCTTCCAGTGGTCTATCGCGTCTGAGCGAGGCAAGAGTTATGAACTCAAATGCCGCGAGAGCGGCGATGAAAACAACTCCCCATACAGTTTTGCCTACTAGCCACAGTGTCAGTCCCGCCAAAGCGATTGGAATAGACGTGAGGACGATGTGAAACGGATGTAGGGCAAATGATCCCACTAAGTGTCGCTCGCCATTGACTTCGCGGACCTCGCCACGGAAGTAGGGATAGCAACGGCTACTTGCTTTCGAGCGCGGCGGCGGTGTCTTCCAGACGCGAACCTTGTTCCCCGTCACCTTAGAGACAAACGGTTCATCAGTCGCCTGCGGCTCCAGCGTGATCTGTCCCAGGAAAAACTGGCCGAACTCGCAGGAGTGCACGCTACGTACATCGGGAGAATTGAACGCGGTCGCCAAAATATCAGCCTAACCAACATTGGGAAAATCGCCCGCGCATTGAAGGTGAAGCCGCTCGAACTGTTCAAGGGTGTTCACTAGAATTCCCGCCTGACTGCCGATCATTCCGTATTCCCGAACTGCCTCTCTGCCAAAGAAATAGGTGTGCGTTGGTCGGGTTTCGGGCATCTTCGGGCTGGCGCGGTGTCAAGACACCCGTCTGTTAATTGGAGAAAAAACATGAAACGCTTACTCGTTGTGACTCTGCTGGTAGGTCTGGCCGCAGTCGCCGGATCAATGGCAGTAAATCGACACAGGATGGTTGCGGATGGCGACCCATTCCCGCCGCCGTTTCCGCCGAAACCCCCGGCGTGCGAGACAAAGCTGTCCCCGCAACTCGTTGCAGACGGCGACCCGTTCCCACCACCATTCCCAAAGCCACCAATGGGTCAACAGACTGCCTGAAGCCGTTTGCGCATTGATTTGAAAGCGTAAAACTACGCGCATCGTGGTTGCTCCTTCTTGGAAGGTGAAAGGTGTGCTACGATGCGCGTCTCTAGTTGTGGACGTGGCACGAAAGCAATAGGGCTGCTCGACAGAACGGCGATTGTCCCCTCCGCATCGAGCAACTGGGAGTCCGGGTGGAGGAACGCAATGGCGGAACAAATTCTGAGCGTGGTTCTAACGGCCCTTTTCTGCGTTTTGATGGCTTGGTTCTGGTTCCAGCAGCGAGCGATTGAGCGCCGAATTGCCGCGCAAAAAGATTTGCCACGCGAACGGCTCGTACCTCGGCATTACCAATCATTCACCGACGTTGAACACAAGCTGTGGGCGGCGACGCAAGAAGAGGGGCGGGCCGCCGTTTGGGAGACCATGAAGTTTACGCCCAAGCAACCAGAGTTCGAAATCGTGCGGGAATATGTATGCGGTCTTCGAGAAGACTTCCGAAGGGCATTCAACATATACGGTCAGGTCATTATTCGTTCACCAGAGGTCGGCATCTTCGCCCTACTCGAATGGCATCGCGTAAAAAGCGAGTTTGCGTACTGCCGCTGGCTCTTCTTGGCGTGGTTGCACTTGAGGACGGTTGGAATTTCCGTACACGACTTGCGCGAGTTGACGGAGATCGTCGCAACCATTGCGTATCGCGTGCGATCAATGCTCAACACGTTTGAGAATTCTGGCAACGTGGAATTCGTAGACTCCGTTTTGAGGAGGTCGTAAACAGCGTGATACCATGCACGTCGCATGGAATTGAACCCACTTGAAAATCTGTTGTGGGATTTGGGCATAGGACTCAAGGTCTTGTTGTGCGCCCTAGTCTTTTATCGGCGTCTTGATAGACGGCTCCGTTTCTTCTCGCTGTATGTTGTGCTTCTTGTGGCAAAGGGTGTGGCGGTATGGTGGGCCTACCATCAGTGGGGAATCACTTCGCACGCCTACGCATACACCTTCTGGTCTGCGTTTGTCGTCGTCGTGCTGGCCCGAGGTCTAGCGGTCGCTGAACTCTGCTGGACAAGCATGGCCAAGCATCCCGCCGTCTGGCTCATAGTCCGCAGGGTGCTGTACGTCATAGGGACTGCTGTTCTTGTGTATGCCGCCGCGACATCCTACACCCACCGCTCGCCCGTTGCTGCCTTCCTGGATTCCACCGAACGCGGGCTGGACATTTCTATCACGGTAATCGTCGTGCCGCTGCTCGGTCTGGGTGTTCGGTTCGAGGTTGGGCTTGGCCCAATCGAACGAGATATTGCGCTTGGGATTGGTCTCTTCTCTGCATCCCAAGTGGTGCTGAATGTATTTATGAACGAACGGATGATCCGGTATTACCACTGGTGGACTACGGCCAATCTCGTCGCATTCGACCTTGCGCTGGTCTTCTGGATTATCCCCCTGCGCAAACCCTTGCCTGCCCCGACTCCCGCTCCTGAACTAATCAGCGAACGTGTCGCCGTTCACCTTCTGCGCCAATTGCTCACCAGGATGCGCGAGATCACCGAGGAGTTGAAACGTATTGCGCGGCCCAAGCGGAAATGAATATTCTATCCTTCTCTGTATTTGGCAAGTTCTCGTTTCCATTTTATCCAATCTCTTAGGATGAGCACGGAGCTTACGACTCCAACAGACAGAAGAGTGGCCCCAGCAATGATCTCAATTTGCAAGTACAGGAGGCCTCTAGCTGAAACTTCATCGTGCAAGAGCCATACGCCAGTCAAGAGTAGGGCTAGCGCGAAGATGATGCTTATGAGTCCCACGTTTCCATTCAGGGCGGGCTTATTGAGCTAAATTTCGATCTGCTTCAATGCGACTGACAAGTTCATCATCGGGATCGAGCGTTCGGAAGACTGGCGGGCTATAACGCTTCTTCATCTCCGCACCACAGAAGCATCTGGGGCTGGCATTGGTTTCGACCGGACCTTTAATCACTACGATTTCACAACCGCAATTACGATTCTGGCAGCGGTAGACTTGGCGTTGGGACATGGCCTCTCCGGGGACCCAAGGTCCTTGGTGGGCAAGTTGAGTTTAGCAGCGCAATAGGTGACTGACAAGTGGCCTACTATTGGGTTCAGTCTATTCGGAGATACCGGATTTCCTGTAGCGCATCCTTTGAGCTATCAAATGGCTTCTCACGACACATTGAGGCGTCAATCGGCAAAGACCTGTAATCGCTGGACAGGTAATTCCCCCGCCCTTGGCAGCTCCTAATTCCTCAACGAAGACTTAGAACTTTCCCCATCCCCAAATTGCATTATTCACCCTCTTGTTGGGCAATTGCGCTAACGCTATCCCGAGATGTACCGCGCCGTCGCCATCAGGAGCAACGGGCGTCGTAGACAGCGGAGGGTTTTTTGATTGACAGTTGGACGAAGATATCCCCGAGCGGCAAAACCGTGACCTTCAAGATTGAGGGGGACAGGAAATCCGGTTTCGTGTACTCCGCGAAGATGGACGGGCGGGACATCAAGGAAATCAAAGGTTTTCTGGAGGAGCTTCCGCGCGAAGGGGTGGAGGTCATGTTCGCTAATTACATCGCTGGAAAGTAGTCCACGTTGATCCCCGGCGACTACCCCAACGCACCAAATTGATGCGGTAATCGCCAACTGCCGCCCCAATCGTCCCCATAATACGGAGTTTGGATGCGTCTGCCCTTTTCCACCTTTCAGGT
>WNFS01007638.1_pt1 | contig 10107 bp, 6 predicted proteins | sample 5400141 | NCBI WGS metagenome assembly WNFS01 (sample SAMN13153358, study PRJNA577476) | soil metagenome | isolation source: 60 cm saprolite under Madrone tree | place: USA:California | collected 2016-06-14
TTGACGGAGTCGGTGATGAGTCGGGCGAACATAAACAAGTTTTCAGTCGTCAGTTTTCAGTCGTCAGTAAAAACAAAAAGAGAGAAAATCTAGTTATTGTCGCTGTCGTCGACTTAAGCGGAAATATCACTTAGGCACCTCGGTGAAGGCGCGAGTGATGGACGAAACGTTTACGACGATGTCGGAGCCTTCGATCTGAAAAGGAAGCCCGACGGGGCTGCAGCCACCAGCCTCTCCAATGGTGGGAATGTAAATGGCGGACGCGCAATGGCGGCAAACGACATTTTGGCCGTCCTGGCGATAGCCTTCCGCGCCGCAGATGCGGCAAGCATCGAGCGCAACGCCCCAGCCTTGCGGCTTTTTGATGATAAGGAAGCGAAAATCCTGAGAGCCGGAATTCACCGTGAAGATATGCAGGTTCCCGTCCTGCACTTCGGCAATCGGTACGTGGATAATATCCGCGGCTGGAGCCACCGTGCGGGAGGAAGGCGGAGTGGAGCTCGCGCGGACATAAATGAAGTCCGCCGTGAGGACAAGGATCACGGCGAGGCAGGCAGTGGAAGCAGCGATCATCCACCGGCCTTGGCGGCGGCGCTGCGACTCAAAGAGACGTCGTTCGGCATCGTTGGAAGGGGCGTCTTTGGGCGCGGAGGGCGTGAGCCACTCGCGAAGAATCAGCAACATGGCCGCGCCGAAGATAAAAACGAAGAAAAAGAGCTCGTTGCGAACGATAGGGCCAATAATGGCCATTTCCTGTTTGCTCGAGGGAAGCCAGCGCGCTTCGCTCAGTTCATGAAGGCCGGTGATAGCGAGCTGCGCGGCGACGAGCCATAAGATAATGGTGGTCACCGCAAAAAAGCGGTGCAGCGGAATCTTGACCGTACCCTTGAAGAAGAAGACTCCGACGGCGATGGCGGCCGCGAGACCGAGAATTGTGCCGATCCACGTTTGCAGGCCGTCGCTGGAAAGCTCGACAGCGCGAAGAATAAGCGCGAGTTCAACTCCTTCGCGGAGGACCATGAGAAATACGAAAAGAAGAATGCCCCAACCGGCCGCGGCTCCGGCGCGTTCGGCATACGCGTCAATTTTTTGCTCGATATCCTTGCGAAGATGGCGCGCAACTCGATTCATCCAGATGATCATCGAAACAACGAACACGGCGGCAACCAGCAGAAGCAGCCCTTCGAAGCCGTCTTCGCTTATGCGCCAGTGTTCGAGCGCAATCGCCACGGCCAGGCTGAGCGCGGTGGCCAGGCCGACGCCAAACCAGACGAATCGTGCGAGATGTGACCTGGCGGTCCGGGAGAGATAAACAAGGATGATACCGACGACGAGAGAGGCCTCGACGCCTTCACGAAGGGCGACTAATAGAGCAGAGAGCAAGGCGGTTCCAGTTGAAAATGATTTGCAACAACACCTTTAGTGTAACGCTGGACGGGGCATAGGTCAATCGGACCATATTAGTCCGATTTCTTCAGGATAGAATAACGGAGTGCTTTGGAATGGCAAATTTTGTATGGGACGAAGACACTGGAACTGATGCAACGCAAAGCGCTTAGGGCAAAATGTTGGAGAGAGTTTGCGCCGGGCTGGGGCGCAGCGACAGCATTGTCCTGCGCGCTCGCGGTCGCGACTTCCCTCTTCGGCCAGGGGCAGAACAAAGTGCAGGACCTGAAGAAGGCTCAGCGCGAAGTGCAGCAGGGTGAGAAAGCTGAGGCGGCCGGACATTGGGACGATGCGTTGACGCTCTATGACGCGGCGGCGAAAGAGGCGCCGGGCGACCTGGGAATTATGGGGCACGCCGCGGCCCTGCGAGCGAAATTAGTACGAACGCACACGGACGCCGCGGAAAATGCGGCGATCAATGGCGACTTGCGACGAGCTACAGAAGAATTGCGCACGGCGTTGAAGATCGATCCGGGAAACACGTTTCTGGCCGAGCGTGAAGTCGAGATGCGGGCCATGAACGAAGAAGACACATTGCCGCCTGGGCCAGTGGAACAATACAAACTAAAGGGGCCACCGCTGCTGGCGGTGCAGCGAGGGGTAAAGAGTTTCAGTTTGCGAGGAGACACGCGCAGCGCGTACGAGCAGGCCGCGCGAGCCTTTGGAATTACAGCGGCGTTCGATCCGGATCTAGCGTCAAAAAATGTAAAGCTGCGCATGGACGGCGTGGATTTCGAAACCGCGATGCGCATTATCGGGCAGCAGACGACTACATTCTTCCGGCCGCTGACGTCCAATATGATTTTTGTGGCCGCAGACACAATCGAAAAACGCAAGCAGTACGGAATCGAAGTTGAGGAAACATTTGTATTGAGCGCGGGTGTGGATTCGCAGGATCTTACGGAGATGCTGCGGGCGCTGCGGGAAATTACGAGCGCGAACCACATTGAATTGGATTTGAAGAGCAAAAGCGTGACGATTCGCGACTCAGCGGAAAAGGTGAAATTAGCGGGAGCGTTGATCAAGCAGGCAGAACAAGCGCGAAGTGAACTTATGTTGGAAATCGAGCTGCTCGAAGTGGATAAGAATCGAGCCCTGGATCTAGGCCTCGTGCCCCCGACGACGGCGAGCGCCATTCCGTTAAGCTCCAGCGACGTAAAATCGCTGCTGCAAGCGACGGACCTGGCAAATCTGCTCACACTCGTGCAACAAGTTTTCGCGGCGCACGGTATTTCGCCGGTTCCACCGGTGATCCCGGTCGGCGGCGGACGGAGTACTTTCCTATTGAACCTGCCGAGCACCAGCGCGAATTTTTCCGATGCGCTTTCGCTCGTAAGAAACGGCCGAAAGGTGCTGCTGCGTGTCCAAGACACGAAGCCGGCGACATTTTTTATCGGGCAGCGGTTCCCCGTCACATTGTCACTACTCTCCACGAGCCTCGGCGGCACCACGGTCGTAGGCGCAATTCCATCGACGGTGTTTCCGCGAACAGATTTTACTGTTGGGCAAGTACCGGTTGCGGTCGCGGCTCATGACTTTAACAACGACAATCAGACGGATCTCGCAGTTGTAAATCAGCAAGACAATTCGATCAGTATTCTTCTCAATCAAGGCAATGGAAATTTTTCACAGCCGAACCCTGCGATTGTTCTGGGAACGAACGAGACGGGACCGGCCGCGATCGCTTCCGGCGTGTTTCGCTTGACTGACACGACTCACCTCACTCAACCGGCAGATCTGGTTATCGCAAATTCGACTTCGAACACGGTAACCGTGCTGCTGGGCAACGGCGATGGGACGTTTGCTGAGGCGCCGGGATCGCCCTTCGCGGTAGGGTTACGACCGCGCACGGTTGTAATCGCAGATTTCAATGGTGATGGCAATCTGGATTTCGCAGTGGCGGACAGTAATGACAATACGATTGCGACCTTCCAGGGAAATGGCGACGGAACTTTTGCGCCATTCCCGAAATCGCCTTTCGCTCTACCTGCGTCAATTCAAGGGCCCGTGGCGATGGTGAGCGGAAACTTCCAAAATCTGAGCACGAGCGGACCGGACTTGGCAGCCGTTGGTGAGCTGACGAACAATGTGGCGATCCTGGAATCGCCGGGACAAGGTTTCGACGGGACGTTCACGCTGGCAACTGGATCGCCCTTCGCGACCGGCAACGGCCCGATCGCGATTGCGACCGGCGATTTGAATTCGGACGGCGTGCCGGACCTGGCGGTAGTGAACTCCACGGACAGCACGATCAGCGTTTTTCTAAATAACGGCGATGCGACGTTCGCCGAGGCGACTGGCTCGCCGCTGACAACATCGGCTGGAGCGAATCCGTCGGGTGTGGCGATTGCGGATTTCACGAACGATGGGATCGGCGACATTGCCGTAACAAACCAAGGTGTTTCGACATTGGGTGTGTACGTCGGACTCGGCTTGGGAACCTACTCGCCGCAACTTGAACTTTCAACGCCAACTGGGCCGCAGGCTGTCATCGCGGCGAGCCTTGACGCCACCGGATTGCCTGATGCGGCGATCACGGCGCATTCGGGTACCAGTAACGTCGTCAGCGTGTTTCTCGATCCTTCGACATTTTCGAGCACCGGCAGCGCTGTGCAAGTTCCCTACCCTGGCTCGGAGTACATCGACCTCGGGCTGAAGATAAAAGCTACGCCTTACGTACACGGCGGTAACGAAGTGACGCTGCAGATGGAGTTTGAGATTCGATCACTCGCGGGCTCGGCGCTGAACGGGATTCCGGTCATCAACAATCAAACGTTGAATCAGACGATTCGCTTGAAGCAGGACGAAACTACTCTTGTAGGCGGATTGACAGATAGAGAAGCGGCGAAATCGCTGGCATCGTTGCCGGGCTTGGGAGAAGTGCCGGGACTGGGCTATGCGGTGCAGAACCGGAACAATACCTCGCAGGACACGGAAGTTTTGATTTTGATTACGCCGAGAAAATTAAGAATCCCGCCGCGACTATCCAAATCTATTTACGCTGGGCCGAACCCGGGCGCGGGCACAAGTGGGCCCGGATTGGCGCCGCAGCAGCCACAACAAGTTCCGCAACCACAACCTCAACAGCAGCCGCAGCAGCAGCCGGACGCACCGCCGCAGCCGGTGCCGAATCCCCCGCAGCGGTAACGAACACGAATCAGGGCAGGGATTCAAACACGACGATGGGCTGATAGGTGCGCGGAACGACTGCTTCGGCGATAGCGATCAGTTTTTTCTGCTGATCGAAGACGCGCAGGCGCGGTGGGCGAGGTTCGCCCGCATCCAATTCCATTGTCGAACCAGGCGGATTCTCCGTGCGGCCGGGCTGAATCTGCGAGACGACGATGTTAAAACGCGCGCCGTGACGGACGCGCTTCTCGATAACAGGCAACACGTTTGCGCTGGGGAAGTTCGGCAGAAGATTTTCGAGCGGGATCAGGCACTCCTTGAATTTGCTGGCTCGCGCAGCTTCAGCCAGATCATCAAGCTTCCATGCCTGCTGGAGAGAAAATTCGCCGACGGCAGTGCGGCAGATTTCCGAAAGGTGCGCGCCAGAGCCGATCTTTTCGCCCATTTCCTGAGCGAGTGACCGGACGTAGGTGCCGGACGAACATTCAATTAAGAATCGCGCGACGGAGCCGTCGACTTCGGTGAGTTTAAATTCGAAAAGCTCGACTTCTACGGGCTTCAGTTCAACTTCCTTCTTCTTTCGAGCGAGTTCGTATGCTGGACGGCCGTTCACTTTTTTCGCGGAAAAAATCGGCGGCATTTGCGCGAAGCGGCCGATGCGTTCGGCGGCAAAACGTTCCAGCGTCGCGGCGTCAAGGGTTGGCGCTGTATCGGGACCCTTTGCCTCGCCATCCGAATCGTAGGAATCGGTGGCAAAGCCAAAACGAAATCCAGCGGTGTAGCGTTTGCGACGACCAGAATAGAACTGAACCAGCCGCGTGGCGCGACCGAGCAGAACGACCAGGACGCCTGTGGCCAGCGGATCGAGCGTGCCGAGGTGGCCAACCTGACGAAAGCCGGCCAGGTGGCGGACGGCATCCACGACGTCGTGAGATGTTTTGCCTTGTGGCTTATCAATGACAAGGGCGCCATCAAACGGAGCGGGTTGTGGTTTTCGACGCATTTCAGTTCGAGTGATGAGTCCTAAGTTCTAAGTTTAGATTGCAAGATTAAAAAGCAGGCAAAAACTTCATGCGAAACGGCTTGTTCTGACGCCGGAATCACAATGCGGTCGGCTTGTCCTTTTTTACTTCCTTGAGCAGTTGTTCGATGCGAAGCGCGCTCTCTTCGGAATTGTCGAGCGTGAAATGAAGTTCAGGCAAACGCCGCACTTGCAAACGCTCGATGAGTTCGTGACGGATATACCCGGAAGCGTGCTCGAGCGCCTTGATGGCTCCGTTTTGCTCGTTGGAATCGTTTGAACGGACAACGATGAAGATTCGCGCGTGCTTCATGTCCGGCTGAACGCGAACTTCACTGACGCTGACATGGCCTTCGAGCCGAGGATCTTTTAACTCGCCGGCAAGCATGGCGTTGATTTCGTGAGCGATCTCCTCGCCGATACGTTCGTGACGATGACTTGTGGTGCTCATTGCTATCTCGCTTCGTCTTTTAAAACCGGTCCCGCTTCAGAAAGCGGCCCCTACAACTTCAGACAATCTCAATGGCCTGGTTGATCAGCATGGAGCCCAGAATTTCATCGGCTTCATCCAGAGCCTTCTGCAAGACCTCGCGCACGTGCTTCTCTTCGGTAGAGAGGGTGACGACGCCGACCACTGACCGCTGCCAGGCATCCTGATGATCCAGTTCCGCAACCGCAACATTGAACTTGAACCGCAGCTTGTCCTTCAGGCTGCGCAGCACCTGGCGCTTATCCTTCAGCGATTGCGCATCGGCAATATGCAATTCCAAAGTGAGCAATCCTACTGGCATCAGGATTTCCGGGAACGGCTGCTAGCCTATTTTTTTCCGGCGGGGACGCCAGACTGAGCCGCAGCTTCCGCCGCGGAAAGCTTCTGCACGTTGAAGCATTCCAGGATGTCGCCAACCTTTACGTCGTTGAAGTTGGCGATGCCGGCGCCGCACTCAAAGCCGGTGCGTACTTCGCTCGCGTCGTCTTTGAAGCGCTTGAGCGAATTAAGCTTCGACGTGTAAATGACAGCTCCATCACGCACAACTCGTATCTGCGCGTCGCGCTTGAGGATGCCGTCCACGACGTAACAACCGGCGACTGTGCCGGAACCTTTGACCCGGAACGTGTTGCGAACTTCCGCGCGACCGAGATAGTTCTCCTGAAAGACCGGCTCGAGCAAGCCTTCCATGGCTTTTTTGAGCTCGTCGGAAACTTCATAAATGATGTTGTGCATGCGGATGTCGACTTTTTCCTGCTGCGCAAGTTCAGCCGCCTTGCGCTCCGGCCGCACGCCGAACGCGATGATGATCGCGCCGGAGGCGCTCGCAAGAAGAATGTCATTTTCGCTGACGGCTCCGACGCCGGAGCCGATAATTTTCAGCTTCACCTGATCGGTCGAAAGCTTTGGCAGCATTTCGCTCAACACTTCGACGCTGCCCTGGACGTCCGCCTTGATGACGATCGGCAATTCCTTGACTTCGCCGGCTTTGAGTTGCTCGTGCAACTGGTCGAGCGTGATGCGCGCCCCGGTCGACCGCGCAAGCAGTGCTGCATCTCGTTGCTTCGATTGACGGTAGTCCACAATGTGCCGCGCTTTGGCTTCGTCCGTCACCGAGAAGTGATCGCCCGCTTCGGGAACACCCTGTAGGCCGAGCACTTCCACGGGCGTTGAAGGCGGGGCTTCCTTTACAGGGCGTCCGCGATCGTCGAACATCGCGCGAACTTTTCCAAACACGGCGCCGCAGATGAAGAAGTCGCCGGAACGCAGCGTACCGTTCTGTACGAGCACGGTAGCGACTGGACCGCGGCCCTTGTCCACACGGGATTCGAGAACTGTTCCAGTCGCGGGAGCGTCCGGATTCGCTTTGAGTTCGCGAAGATCCGCCACGAGCAACAAAATTTCCAGCAGTTTTTCGATTCCCTTCTTCTGTTTCGCCGAAACTTCAACGAATTCCGTTTCGCCGCCCCATTCCGCAGGCATTAAGCCCAGGTCGCTGAGCTGTCGTTTTACACGTTCGGGTTGTGCTTCCGGCTTGTCAATTTTATTGACCGCCACGACGATGGGCACATTGGCAGCCCTCGCATGGTCGATCGCTTCTTTGGTCTGAGGCATAACGCCATCATCGGCCGCGACAACAAGCACAACGATGTCGGTAACTTTGGCGCCACGCGCACGCATGCGGGTGAACGCTTCGTGGCCTGGCGTATCGACGAACACAACCGCGCGTTCGTTGACTTGCACTTTGTACGCGCCAATGTGCTGCGTGATGCCGCCCGCTTCGCCGCCTGCCACATCCGCTTCGCGGATCGCATCGAGCAAACTCGTTTTGCCGTGGTCGACGTGACCCATGACGGTAACGACCGGCGGACGCGGCTTGAGATTCTCTTTCGTCTCTTCCTTCGCAACTTCGAGAACCATTTCCTCTTCGAAGGAGACGACGCTAATGACGCCGTTAAAGGATTCCGCAAGCTGGGTAGCGGTTGGAACATCCAAAGCCTGGTTGATGCTCGCGAAGATGCCCTTATCGAGCAGGACCTTCAAAAGTTCTTTTGCGCGCACGTCCAACTTTTCCGCGAGCTCGCGAATCGTAATTCCTTCGGTAATCGTAACGTCGCGCGGCGCGCGTGGCTCCGGCGGGGCAATAACGGCGGCAGCCGCTCGGCGATCGCCGCCTGAACGCTGACGCGTCGGATGGAGCTTGCGCTCCCCTTCCATCTCGCGCTTGTCGGCGACAGGCCGCTGACGTTGCGGCGCGCGGCGCGGCCGGCCAGGCATACGCGGACCGGGACGTGTTCCCGTGGGAACCGCTCCGCGCCGCTGATCAAAAGGACGATTTTGTGGACCGCCGGGTCCGCCCGATCCTCCTGGACGCGGCGTGAACGGACGGCTTTGCCCTTGTCCTTGTCCGCCACTTTGCTGCGGGCGCATCGGCTGGCCCGGACGCGGGCCGCTGGGCCGGTCTTGGGGAAGCGGTCCACGATTGCCGGTCGGCAAAGGACCGCGGTTGCCCGTGGGCATCGGGCGAGAAGGTTGACCTTGGCGCTGCGGCTGCGATGCCGCTGCAGGCCGCATCGCCGATGGCTGGTTCGGGTGAGTCTGCGGACGCTGCGCGGGTGGTGCACTTCGTTGCTGAGAAGGTGCGGGCGCGGGACGCAATGGCTGTCCCGGCTGCGGAACAGGTGGAGCAGAAGGCGTAGCGGCAACGGGATGAGCCGCAGGCGAGGAAGCTGGTGCCGGTGGCGCAATCGGTTTCACCGCAGGTGGCACAGCCACCGGCGCGGGGACTGGCACAGCAGCTGCGGGAGCAGGAGCCACCGGTTGGGGCGGCGCTGCAGGAGCAGCGAGTGGTGCGGCAGGTTTTGCCGCAACGGGTGCAGGAGGCGGAGCAGCGGCGGTCGGAGGAGCAACTGGCTTACGCAGGGCGGCCTTTGCCGCAGCATCTTTCGATTCCTTGTCGGCCTTAGCCTTGGCATCGGCGTCCGCTTCGGCTTGCGCTTGCCCTTGAATTGTTGCGCGTACTTTCACCGCGACGTCAGCGGGAATGGAGCTGGAGTGCGTCTTCTTTTCCGTTACGCCGAAACCGGGCAGAAGGTCAATGATTGCTTTCGCCTTGACCTCGAGTTCGCGGGCCAGCTCGTTAATTCGGACTTGATTGATATCAGTCATGCGCTCTTAGGAGTTTGCCTCTTCCTTTTGCTCCGAACCGCCTTGCGTTTCCGAACTCTCTTCCGCCGCTTCTGTTTGCTTCCCGCCTGATGATTCCGGGGCCGGCGCTGTTTCGACTGGTGCAGCTTCCGATTCCGCAGCAACTTCCCTCGCTGGCGCCGTTTCTTCGTTTTCATCGGTTATGTCGGCGACTTCGCCGGCGGGAGCCGCTTCTCCGCCTTCATAGAAGCGGTTCACAGCCTGATAGATCTTGTCGACCATTTTTTCGCCGATACCTGGAATTTCCATTAACTGCTCCGGCGTCATACCAGCAAGTTTTTCCAGTGAAGTGATGCCGGCGGCTTCGATCTTCTCGATCGTTTTCGGGCCGACCCCTGCAAGCACGGTCAGCGGCGTGGCCGGCGCGGTCAGCGCGGTCATCTGCTCTTCGATTTCACGGCGCTTCTCTTCCTCACTCTTGATGTCGATGTCCCAGCCGATCAACTTGCTGGCCAGACGGACGTTCTGTCCCTTTTTTCCGATTGCCAGCGAGAGCTGCGAGTCTTCGACGATCACTTCCAGCTTGTGATTCTCCGGATCGGTGATCTGCACGCGCGTGACTTTGGCTGGGCTCAGCGCCTTTTGCGCGAACGCCACCGTTTCTTCGCTGAACGGGATGATGTCGATTTTCTCTCCGCGTAGTTCGCGAATGATCGACTGCACGCGCATGCCCTTCATTCCTACACACGCGCCCACGGGATCGACGTCTTTGTCGCGGCTGGCCACGGCCACTTTGGTTCGCTCACCGGCTTCGCGTGCCGCGTGCCGAATCTGCACCGTGCCGTCGTAAATTTCGGGCACTTCCATCTCGAAT
>WNFS01005028.1_pt1 | contig 10106 bp, 9 predicted proteins | sample 5400141 | NCBI WGS metagenome assembly WNFS01 (sample SAMN13153358, study PRJNA577476) | soil metagenome | isolation source: 60 cm saprolite under Madrone tree | place: USA:California | collected 2016-06-14
CTGCTCTATGCGGCGCGCTCAGGATGTACGGATTGCGTGCAAGCGCTGCTGGACGCCGGCGCGGATATCAACCGGCCGAACCCCGACGGTGTGACGCCGCTGATGGTGGCCATCGACAATTTCGCATTCGACACGGCAAAGCTCCTGTTTGAGCGCGGCGCCAATCCGCATGTGTGGGATTGGTGGGGCCGCACCGCGCTGTACACGGCGATCGACATGAATACGTACAGTCTGGATGCTTACGCAGAACGCACCGGGCCGCCCATCGTGACGACGAAGACCACCGCGCTCGAGCTCGCACGACTGTTTCTCGGCGCCGGCGTCAACCCCAATCCTCAGTTGAACATGCACCGGCCTGGGCGCGGCGGTAACTCCGGCCGCTTCGCCGACGAGATCATAACTACCGGCGCCACGCCTATGTTGCGCGCGGCTGCGGGACAAGACAGCGAGGCCGTGCGGCTATTGCTGGAATACGGAGGGCGTGTCGACGTGCCCAACGCGATGGGCGTGACGCCGCTGATGGCCGCCGCGGGGCTAGGCATGGAACCCAGCCCGCGCTTCAATCCCAACGCCAATGATGTGCAGGATCGGTCGATCGCGACGCTCGAAATACTGTCGGCGGCCGGCGCCGACGTGAACGCGCGGATCACCGACGTCAAGAGCAGGACCGCGCGCATGGGGCGTGGCAGCACGCTACCGGAGCGGGGCGGGCAGGGCGCGTTATTCGGCGCGGTGCAATGGGCCTGGCCCCGTGTGGTCCAGTATCTGATCGATCACGGCGCGGAAGTGGCCATCGTGGACGACCGCCGCGTGTCGCCCCTCGACGCGGCTTTGGGACGGGCCGGGAGCAACGACAATCGGCCCTCCCCCGAGGTCGCCAAGATACTCCAGACGGCAATCGGCCAGTAGACTGTGGGATTAGGGGTGAGTCTTGTCGCTGGTGAGAGCGACGGCCGCGTCGGTAATTTGTTGTGAGCCGAGGCAGCGCCAAACGCGCTCTCTCCTCCACTGGAGGCTATTGTAACGCACAAGAGGAAAGAGAACTGACCGGCATTGAGAGCCCATGCAGTGGATTCGCGTGAGCGGTGCGTGGTCGGAAGCCGATTGATTGGGCCGAGTTGTTCGAAACAATTGATCGTCTGTGCGGCTAGTGCCCTCCGGTAGCTCTCAGCCCGAACGGCCCTGATTGAGTGTCCTCGCGGCGCCGAACAATCTTCGTGTCGTCACTGATGTTGACCATAATGTGCACACGATCCGCGATCCCAGGAGAATCGCCATCGTGTGCGCCCGCAGCTCACGCGACTATGGGGATGAAGAACCGCTTACTTTCGGGCTGTTTGGAGACAGAAAAACGTCCAACAATGCGTCCAACATTTCGTCCAACAAGTTCTGGAAGGGGGCTTGTAAGCCGTTTGATTTGCTTGAGAAATTATGTGGATCGACGCCCTCCGAGCGCGCCATCGACCCTCTTCGGGCGCGCCAGCTAACTTCCTGCCACACAACCAGTTTCCAGATTGGTCCGAAATAGCCCCAGACTAAAATTTTCCTTTAGTCTGGGTTTTAGTCTGGGGATTTTTTGTGCTGACGAAGCATCGCCTCGAGCTGATAAAATTTCGGCCAGCTGCCGTTCAGGACACGGCCGATCTGATCAAGGTCTTCGTCGAGAATATCGAGAAGGCGGTGCGGGCGCGACCAGCGGGCACACTATAGTGCATCATGCGCCAGACAGGTCGGCCGGTCCCAAGTAGGTGATGTCGAGACGGCCGACGTCCTGAGCCACCTGGGCGCGCAACAGCCCGGCTCTCCCGGGGTTGAGCGCGGCCTGCACGGTGCCGAGCGGTGTGCCGTCGGTCGAGAGCACGCGGGGCTGACCGGCCCAGTGATGAATCTGGACGGGCGTGCCTGGCGGCGGTGGCGCGCCGAGCCATGCCGCGTTAGCCCAGTATCGGCGATCCGCCCAAGTGCGGTTTTCGCGCGGTGTAAAGCTCTGCGCGAAATCTGTCCACATCGCCCTGGTCTCCGCGGTCGGCCAATCCGGTTGCGCGCTCCACGCCGCGACTGCTTCGGAATTGAGCCATTGCCGAAGTTCCTGACCGGTCTGGAAGGTGGCGCCGGTATCGGTGACAGCTTTGATGGCGGCGAGCCGCGAGTTGAAGCCGGCCTGGATGAGGATCGACGCGGAACGGTTCAGCGTGCCGGTTTCGACGGCGGGAACGGCGAGGCCAAGCTCATGATCTTCGAGGGGAAGATCAAAGACGCCGACAGTATCGCCGTTCGCGGCTGCGCGAACGCGGATCGCCTCCATGGCCCAGGGAAGGCGATAGACGAGACCTCCCTCAATGAACTGCAGCGTCTCCGATTTCTGACCGGCGGCGATGCCGGCAAGAGGCTGTCCGAGCAGCCAGGCGCGCAGGATGTCCCGCCAATTTGCGGGCATGGGGTCCAGCGTGAAGGGGTAGAAGGTGAAGACTCGTTCGGCCAAAGCCGTGATGGCGGCAATCGCCGCCTCGCCGTCGCTTTGAAGAATGGCGCCATTGGCCTGGACCAGGAGAAGGTTAGCGTCCGCGGCGATCGCGTCGAGCGCATGCCCGGTCATCAATCCGACGCCGGCCAGGAAGTAGCCTCGGCGGCGTGCTGTCGTCGACTGGCTCCAGATAACTCGGCTTCGCGACACAAGGCCTGCTCTGAGGACCTGCTGCACCTGCTCGTTCTGACGCAGAAGGCGGCGGTGCCAGAGGGAGGACTGAAGGATGTCGTCCAGCGCGGCCTCGATCCCCTCGTCAGGGATGTCATTTTCACCGATCAGGCTGAGGATGGCCGTGTCGAGCGTCGCGACATGCCGCTCCCAGTCGGCGAGCGCGCGCTCCCGATCCTCTGGCTCCTCGTTCGCGACCTCCGGAAAGGTCCAGGCCGCGGCGTTGTTGACGACATAGTCGATGAGCTGATTGAGATCGCTGCCGATCCGGGCGCGCATGCGCGACAGCAGTGCCGCGACCGGCCGCACCAAGCCGCTCTCCATCTCCCGCGCGCCGAGATCGGTGATGAGAGCCTCCCAGTTGCGCCGCTTCGCGATGCGATGCGCCCACCACTGCGGCAGCATGTTCAACTCGCTGCAAATCGCGAGGCCGACCCGAAGCCGGTCCAGCGCCTGATCGAGCAGCGGCCGCTCGCCGCGTTCTAGAGCCACGCGGAGCAGGGACATTGCCGCCAGGAAGGCATCGGTCAGCGCCGTGTCGAGGCCGTCGAAGCGGAAGTTGCTGCCGCCGTCAACCGGATTGGCCGCGCCCTCGGCCTGATCGAGGTTGGCCTGGATGGCGGCGGCGATCCTGGCATCGCTGCCTTCGCCAGACGCCCGATAGTCGAGGACGGTGGCGCGAAGAGCGCCGAAGTTCCGCCGCATCAACTGGGCGAGCACCCGTTCGATCGGTGAGAAGTTCTCTTCGGCTTCGACGATCGTGAGCAGCGAGTAGGCGCGAGCGGAGAGGTGCGCGAGATGATAGCTCGCCGCCGCCATGACGAAGTGGAAATCGCGATCGACCTCCTGACGATTACCCTTGGCGATGACTGTCTCGAGCGCGGTGGCCGCTTGCTCAAAGGCGGTACGCGCCTGGGCGGCGTCGCCGCCCAGTTCGCGAAGGCGCAGGCCCAGCCCCAGTAGGGCGTAGGCGTAGGAGTGCAAATCGTAGCTGAGCTGCGGCGCAAAGGCCGGCGCGTCGGGCGGGAGCGCGCCGTCACGCCAGATGATCGCGCGCGCCTGGCCGCGGGCGATCAGACGGCCTCGAAAACCCGCTGTCGCCGCTTCGGTGATATCGGCCGCGATTGCGTCAGGCGTTGTTGGCATCGGCAATCACTCGATCATAAACCGCGCCGATGAAGGCGGCATGGCCCTCCACGCGAAGCCCGATCCCCCACTGGTTGATCGGGCCAGGGTAGGCCTGGAGAGAGGCGGTCAGCAGGGCGTCCGGAGCGTTGCCCGAAAAGGTGAAAAGCAGATGCCGGACGTTCTGAGGCGGAATGCCGTGCTTGAGCAGCGCATCATCAATCGCGTCGACCAGCGGCAGATTGTTAAGTTCGAGCAGACGGGCCGAGATGTATGATAGCGCGTGCGCTGAGGGCAGGCCGCCATCCTTGTCCAGCCCGGCCCGGGCGTCGGTCAGAACCTGCGTGGTGAGCGCGGCGCGGCTTTTCGCTTCTGTCTTCAGGAAAAGAAGGCGCTGGGTCTGAGCGTCTTGCAGAATGCCGATCACGTCGTCACCTCGCATCGCCATGTTGCGATGGTCCTTCCAGCGCAGGCGCTTGATCGGCGCGCTATAGCCGCCGCTATGGGTGTCGATCCATTCCGTCGCGTAGATCTCGCCGAGGTCGCCGGACCGGATCGCCTTTGTCGTCGGGAGCTTGCCCTGGAGCAGCGCAGCCGCCGCCGGCTTGCCGAGACGTGCGAGCGCACGCGCCACCTGTTCTTCCGACGCGTAGTGCGTGGGCACAACGGCCGCCGTCGCCTGGGTCCCCGTCGGGAGGCTCGCAGCCTGTCCGGTCATTACTCTGCGAAAGTGCTTCCCGACCCGTTCGTCGACCGAAAGACACCAATCATTGAACTGCGCCACGCTCTGCCTCCCGGTCAGTGAGGAAAGAGATCGCGGACGCGGACGAAGGGTGAGCCGGTTTCTGCGGCTCGGCGGACCTTGCGTTCGAGGACCTGATTGAGCGGGAGCTCTCGGTCCAGCATCTCGTAGAGATCGAGGCCGTCCATGCAGATGACGCGCTTGCCCCGTCCGAAGGCGACGAGACCATCATCGGTGAAGCCGCTGTTGCTGACGAAGAGGCCTCTGGTCCACGCCGCCTTCTGCTCGATCTTGCCATGAAAGGTGTGCAGCTCGGCGACGCCGATGGGTTGGCCGTGCCATTTCGCTTCGAGAAGGTAGATATCGCTTCCAAGCTGGAAGCTGCCATCGATTTGTTCACCTCGCAGCCGGAAAGGATCCTCCGCGGCGGGGCCGAATGCGTCGAACAGCGCTTTGAGGAAGCCTTCGAACGCATAGCCGCGGGCCTGCGGCGCTAGCGAGATTATCTGAACGAGATCGGCTTTGATCTTGGCGATCTTAGAGCGGCCGACCGTAGGTGGCGAAGCCGCGGGCTTCGCAGCTGACGCCGGCGCTTCTCCCCCGAGCCGATGAATCAGAGCGCGAAAACGCGACTCGGAATTCGGCACCGGGTCCTTCTGGCCGGTACGGGCAAGGTGTTCGCAGCGGTGTTCCCAAAGGGCATTGAGGGTATGGACGGCCATCGGGTCGTCGCACTTCTGCAGGCAGCAACGCAGCCGTTTGCCCTTCGAGACGCCGTGCTCCGCATATTTCGGATCGTCGATGTTGACCTTCAGCTCAGTCGCAAAGAACTCCGAGAAGCTCGCATCGGAGAAATCCAGGACGAAGCCGCGCCCTCGAACAAAATCCACGAGGTCGTCGACGAGTCTCAGGTCGATGGAACGGATCGAACTAATGGTGTGTCCTCAAGGAAAAGCGGCTAAGACGATGTTAGCGAAACTGCAACTGTGAGATGAGTGGTTTCTGGTCTCGGCACAGGAGAGCCAACGGCCGGTCCGGCGGAGCAGGTGGAAAACCGGGGGGCAAATTGAACGGCGGCGCGCCGCAGCGGGTGACCGCGAGCTTCGAGACGGCCGACGATCTCCTGTGGCAGGCGGTCGCCGGCCGATTGCCGAAGCTTGGGCCGATTACGCTCGCCCGGTCGGGAAGAATTGGGCCTCTCGTCGAACTCGCGATGGCGACCGCTGCTCACCCAGACGCTTACTGCGGCGTTGCGGTCGAACCGCCAGTCTTCCACCAAGTAGAACGCGCGCTGAAAGATGGTTTGATCAGCGGCGCCGTCGCACATGATCGCGCAGGGGTGTTTCCCCTTTCCCATGTGAACCCTGGTGGAGCGGAAGCGGAACGGCTTGCCTGGGACCAATGGGCCAAGCACGCCGAGAACGCCGCGGTCGCGGCGGGGCTTGCGAAGGGGCTCGTCGGCGGCCTGATGGGGGCGCTCGGCGAGCTGCAAGACAATGTGTTTGAGCACAGTGGCCGACCGGAAAGCGGCGTTGTCGCCTATGCCGTCGGCGATGGCGTATTCGAGCTCGTCGTCGCCGACGCTGGGCGGGGTGTGCTCGCGAGCCTGCGGGAAAATCCCGAGTTCGCCGGCCTCGAAGAATCCGGCGCAGCGTTGCGGGTCGCTGTGTCCGACGGAGCATCGCGGCACGCACGCAGCACGGGCCACGGCTATGGCATCGGACAGCTGTTTCGCGCCCTCGCTCATGATGCCGCCGAGCTAAGGTTTCGCAGCGGCGATCATGCCTTCCGGCTCTGGGGCGACGCCCCAAGCCTCACCGGACAGGTGGAGCTGGCGCAGAAGGCCTGGCTGGACGGGCTCACCATCACGGTGCGCTGCGCGCCGGGCGCGCCGCGTCGGCGGCCGTAGGCGCAGTGCCGGCTTCGCCGACGTCTCGTAGGAGGCGCGCACCAGCACGACGTTGTGTGCTAGAAGATCGTCGATCGGCGCGCCCTTCGGGGTCGGAAACTTCGCCCACCTCAATCGGCCAGATTCAGTGAGATAGGCGCGCCGGCGACGGATGGTGCGCGAGAAGGCTTCAGTCTCGATCAGCGAAACATGCGCGAAGCGGCTCTGTAGTTCGCCGAGCTTCCGACCGCCGCCGCGGAGGACAAGCGTGAGCGGGCGTCCGACGCGGTCGGCGAGCGCGCTAAGCTGGGCGACGTGCCAGTCGATCCGCCCACCATGGCCGCAGCCGGTCGCGAACTCGAAGGCGATGATCTCGATCTCTGGGCGTTCCGCGATGAGGTCGCCCCAGCGGACATAGTCATGCTGGGTACGGCCGTTGACGTGCAGGGCTGCCGGTAAGCCCGACGCCGCCATCTCCGTCCAGGTCAGCAGGATGCGCTTCATCGCATGGAGATTGTCAGTGCGCGGCACGTCGGTCAGCACGCTGTAGTTAGGCGTCGTCACGAGCGCGATGCCGAGCGTCCCGAGCGCGTCGAGGATCGCGGCGCGCTCCTTCAGCTCCCACCAGCGTTCGATCGGGCCGTCTTTGTCGACGCCGCTGACAATGATGGTGGCGCTCTCCGGGATGCGAAACCGGTCGGCCAACTCGGCGCGCGAGGCTACGTGCGACCTGCCGGTCGCGAGATTGACTAACTCATAGAGTGAGAGCGCAACCACCGGCTCGTCGAGCGTCGCCACGCGCCCGTACCGGTGATCGACGAAAGGCACGATCGTCGGCAAATCTGGGACGCCATTGGCCGGGGCGCGCCGCGCATTCTCGAAGCCGAGGCCACTCACTTCACGCATGCGGGCGACGAACAGTCGTGGATTGAACCGGCAGACCATGTCGCACTTACTCTTGTCCTTGCAGGAGCAGAGGTCGCGGCAGTCGACGATTCCAGTGTCAGTATGGACGCCGCCGCAGCGGTCGCGTTCGAGGCAGGTCGGGCACCCCAACGACGGCGGATGCCTCGTCGGATCGTCCCAAAGCCGCTGCGGCTGCGGGAAGTGACGCGACGGCTCGTGGGGCGGGCGGCGGTTCATTTCACGCTGATCTCCGCGGTGTCGCCGAACAGTCCGACGCGCTGGATCACGCCTTCGGCATAGCCGCCGCCATCGCGGATGGCGGTGGTCATTTCGGGTGAGGGATTGGCCACGCGCCCGATCGCGCGCAGGCCGTCGCTGACAGTGAGGCCGTCGGGCGCGCTCTGGACGATTAACGTGTCGCCCGCCTTGATGCGGGAGCCGGTATCGAGCTGGGCGGTTACGGTGCGCGCCGTTTCGGATATGGTGAGGTCAAGCAGCGTTGGCGCCTTCAGGCGATCGAGACCACCGTTCCAGCGCTTGCGCCAGGGCTTGCCGGTCTGCGCGCGAATGTAATCGAGGCCCATCAGGCAATCTCCATGAGGGGACTGAACGACTTGGATTTGCCCTGCTTGCGTTCAACGAGCAGGCCCTTGGTTGCGAGCGCGGACAGCCGGTTGTTCCAGGCGGTCGGCCCGATCTGCTGGTCGGCGAAGCGGGCGGCGAGTTCGGAGGCGGTGATGGCGCCGCGTTCGAGAGCCGCATCGAAGGTCGAGCGCTGGGCGGGATCGAGCTCACCAATTAGCCGAGCACTGACGACGGTGTCACCTGCATCAAGTTCGCAGCTCCAGAGCACGTCGCCGCGGGCGCGGACGAAGAACTCGAGCTCTTCGGCAACGGCCGGCTGGAGATTGGCGACGACGGGGTAGACATTGCGCAGTGACCGTCGGGCGTAGTCCCGGAAGCCGACCACGGCGTCGCGCAGGAAAGAGGCGGTGGCGATATCAATTCGAGTGAAGTCGAGGAAAGCAGGCGTTGGAGCCTCCGACGATGGCGTCGCCGCGATCAGGGCGCTCAGCAGCTTGCGGCCCGGGATGGCGCCCGAGAGGACCGTCTGGCCGCCCGTTAGATCGATAAGCCGATGTCGCAATTCACAATCCTCACTTGAGGAAAGTGAAGATGGTGAGTGAATCGATTGCCGTCAAGGGTATCCGGGAGTGCGATGACGATTTTCCCCAGGTTATCGGGCAGGGAGGTTCGGTCTGAAATTTGTATACTGACTTCGGACAGCCCCACTTGGTATTGTCCGAAAAATGACTAGAAGTTTCGGACATCAACGACCAGCCTTCCGACCTTAAAGCCGCCGTCCTTCAGCGCGTCCAACGAGACGCGCCACGCAAGGTTTGGACGCCATCGGATTTCCTGGACCTCGGCTCGCGCGACGCTGTCGACAAGGCGCTCCAGCGATTGACCCAGGCGGAAGAACTGCGCCGGATTGATCGCGGGCTTTACGATCGGCCCGGGTTCAACAAGTTGACGCAGAAAGCCAATCCGCCGGATCCGCGTTCTGTCATCGAAGCGCTAGGCAGACGCGACCAGGTCCGCATGCTGGTTGATGGCATGACCGCCGCGAATGATCTCGGCCTGACGGATGCCGTGCCGGCCAAGATCGTCGTCCACTCCGACGCGCGACGCCGTGCGCTGCGACTGGGCAATGTGACCATCAGCTTTCGTCCGACGGCGGCGAGCAAGCTCTTCTGGGCTGGGCGACCGGGGATGCGCGTCGTTCAGGCGCTGCACTGGATGCGGGATTTGCTCTCGCCTGAGGGCGAGGCCAACCTAGTGCGCCGCAAGCTGCTGGACGATCGTGTGGCAGGGCCTCCGCTCAAGGCGGACCTCGTCGACGGCTGACGACGGTCCCGACCTGGATGCAGGTCTTTCTGAAAACCTTGCTCGAGGGTGAGCAGAGCGCGCCGGCGAACCCCGTCGCCGCCGGAGATGATCATGAGGGTGACGATGACAATCTTCATCATCATCGCCGTCAACGTTCGGCCCCCCCATCTGGAAAGCGTGCAGCGAGGCGGACGTCGAACACATGAACCCTGCGTTTGATGAGGTTCTCTCCGCGGGCGCCGAGGCGATGCTGAGCGCGTTCGATACCACCGCGGCGCGGCTCGCCACGACCTCCCAGGTCGAGAAGGACTTCTGCGTTTGCTGGACATTGGACGCGCTGTTTCATGCTCTTCCTGAAGGTGGCCCGCGTCTCCTCTTCAAGGGCGGCACATCCCTGTCCAAAGGGTTCGCTTTGATCAGCCGCTTCTCGGAAGACATCGACGTCACGGTGTTTCGTGACGTCATCGGCGAACCTGCGACGATCGCCGAACTTGAGGCGCTCAGCGGCAAAAAGCGCAAAGCACGGCTCGATGCGATCAGGGACGCGTGCCAAGCCTACATTGCCGGACCGATGCGCGAGGCGCTGACCCAAATCCTCTCCGATCGCCTGACCGCCGCCGGGTTCGATCCGAATGGCGCGCGCATCGAGCTGGACGAGACCGATCCCGACGGCCAGACGCTGCTAATCTGGTATCCCGCGACGACCCCGCACTCGGATTATGTGCCATCAAGATCGAGTCAGGCGCCAAGTCGGCGCTGGACCCCAACCGCGAAGTGCCGATCAAACCCTATGTCGATGATGATCTGCCGGCGCTCGACTTGAGGTGCCGGAGGTACGCTCCGTCGAGCCCGAGCACACC
>WNFS01005034.1_pt1 | contig 10101 bp, 8 predicted proteins | sample 5400141 | NCBI WGS metagenome assembly WNFS01 (sample SAMN13153358, study PRJNA577476) | soil metagenome | isolation source: 60 cm saprolite under Madrone tree | place: USA:California | collected 2016-06-14
ACCATCGCCGTTGAAGTCACCCACGGCGACGGACACAGGGGCATTCCCGGAGGTAAAATCTTTGTGAGTAGCGAACGATACAGTCTGGGCTGATAGGGGGGCGGACAGCGCCAGCAAGAACAGTAGAGTCCCTGCGACTGCCTGCAATAACCACGCTGGGTGTCTGGTCATGGTGTCATCTCCTTGCGGCGGTAACCGCTGTTTCCCTATCGCCTTGCAAAAGCCGTCTCCTTCGCGACGTATTCTCGCCGAGTGGTGGATTCGTCGCGGCAGTTGGAGAAATTGTTGAGTGCAATCTACAGAAACGCGCGCGCTGGGGACTTCGGGAACTGTGCAGCCTTCAAGGCCCTCCCGCTCGCACAGCCAGCCAAAAGCGCGGGATTATTTGGTGTCCACGAAAAGGCGGTGGATTAATTCCAGTGTAAGCACCTTATGGATCTCGGCGGTGTAGTTCCGGTCTCCATTGAGGTGTCCCCCAACAACGTCCTTGAGCACTCGGGGTGTGAGATAAGGCCGAGAAAGCGTGCGCGAATCAAGGAGCATTTCACGAACGTACGAGGAGAGAGCGTCCTTGTACCAGACACGGAAATGGTGAAACTTGTGGCGCCCCAGGAAGAGGCGTTCAAGGCATAGGGGCGAGAGAAGATGATCGATCTTGGCCACCCATTGAGGCATACCGACGTCGTAGGCATATTCCGCCTTGAAAAAGAACTCGAGGATGGCCCGATGGGCAGTAGCTGACAGATTCCCGCGGCTTCCGTTTACGCCCCGATCCGTCGGGATTCTCCGAAGAGCCGCATCTCCGTCCGCAATCAACCGAAGGCAAACGTCGTTGTTCACAAGAGCCGCATCAGGTGCGCGGAAGACCGTTTGAACGAGGCTGTTGTCGAGATACGGAGAGCGCAGCGATAGCTGCGTCTCCTCCAGCGCAAGAAGACCGTAGTGGTGCCATGGGGCCTGTCGGAACACCGCAAACGAAACCGGATGCCCGCGAAGCGACCGCGCATATGTTTCTTTCGCCGCTTGGATGTAGGAGAGAAACTCCGGGAGAAACAAATCTGGAGTGGGCTCCCAAGGCCTGAAAGCAACACTCCGGCGCAGTACCTCACTGCCATAGTTTCCGGTCACCCTGACGGGAGCGATATCCCGAGCCTTCTCGTTGAGATAAATATCGGGCGAATGGGTCAGGTCCACACATCCGTCTGTGAGGTACACCGCTCGCTCGGCGTAGTGGGCAAAGCGCGAGAGAAACTCATCGCCGACGGGGATCATCTCGTGGGACTGTCCGCACGTGCGCGCCACCTGCTGTGCAACGACGACATCGCGACATTGGCGGATCCCGTATCCGTCTCCAAAGGTGTAGCATGGAAGAGAACCCGGGGAGGGCCTCTGCCACGCCATAATCATCCGGCTGTCCAGTCCTCCAGTGAGTGACATTGCAACCTGTTCTCGACCATTGAAGTACCTAGACAGGTTCTGCGAGAAGACCCTGCGGAGTTCCCGGTAGTAGGCTTCAGGTTCCAGAGGGTCTTGCTCTTCCCATTCACGGGGCTGGAAATACGTTCCTTTATGCACGATGGACTCGTCCCGGAAGATCCAAGTTGAGGCTGGCGGCAGAACGTAGATGCCCTTGAACAGCGTCCGGTTCTCTAACACACAGCCGCAGGCGATGAACTCACCCATGCCCTGAGGATCCAGTGTCCGGAGTTCGGGACGGACCGCTAGGATCGCTTTGGCTTCCGCCGCGAAGTAAAAGGCATCCGTCGATTGGTGATAATAGAGGCGGTGCATCCCGTAGCGGTCGTTGAAGAGCGTCTTTGTTCCCCGGGTACGGTCAATGAGCAGCCCTTGAAATCGTCCGTTCAAGCTCGCGGGAAAGCGGGGATCCTCCTCATAGAGGTGGACGAGATAAGCAGGGCCCTCCACCTCCAAGCGATGTCCGCTTTCCTTAAGCCTGCGAGCAATTCCTGGCTCGGGGTACTCTTCCCCGGAAAAGATGAGAACTACATCCTCGCGCTCGTTGCGCAGCGGCACCCCTTCAGAGAAGGAATTCTTCCGTACGGACCATCCGATGTATATCCCTAAGGATTCATCGACCCAGGTCCCAGTCTCATAGAAAGACTCATGGCGAAGTGTCTGAACCATCCGCAGCAACTCTGATTCCGCCGCCTCGCGCGGCATCTTCGTAAGCAGACCAACAATTCCCGGCATGGTCCTTCCCCTACGGAGCTTATCCCGCGGCTTGGAGCCTATGTTTGTACCAGAGGCTCCGGACATCCCGGAGCTTGGCGAGAAGCGGTTCCGGAATATAGTCAGTGAACGAATGGTGTAGTCCCAGGCGAAGGGTCCACCGGCCCACAAGGGTCAAAGGGACGCAGTAACGAGGCAGGTCGATCCGTCGAAAGCCATTGTGTTCCTTGAAGTCGCTGAGGCTGTCGCGCCGATTTCTCCCATTGGAGAACTTCGCATAAACGAGGTAAGGGATGCGGCGATCCGCGCAAGAACGGACTGCTTGAGCGATGAGAGCATTCGTCGCAGCCTTGTCCCTATGCCGGATCATGGACACAATTTGCATCAGGCCCGCTTGGGTTTTTGCGCGAACAAGTTTAATGAAGCCGATCAACTCGTCTCCGAGAAATGCCCCGATGAAAATGCTTCGGTCGAGGAACGTAGAGTGCTCTATGCGCAAGCTCTGGAGGTCTTGACGGTAGTGCGCGAAGGGTTTTCCCTGTCGGATCGGCGACTCGTTATAAATCGCAGCAATGCCTTGGATGAGGGCGTCATTAAAGGGCATCTCCCGGACCTCCACCCCCATTTTCTGAGCCCGCCTCACCATGTTGCGGGTCTTCGCATTGATTTGGCGGTCCCACCAGTGATCGAACGTGGAGATTGGCAGGGCGGCCACGTTGTCCCACTCCATTGGATACCGATGTACGGGGGCAGTCTCCGGTAACTCCTGGGTGAACGAAAAAAGATCGACCCTCTCACGGGACAGTCGCAGGGCGTCCAGCATTACTCCCGGATCCTCGAGGAATTCGAATCCTTCGGCCGCGAGGCGCGCGATCCGGATGGCCCGGCCCTGTATATGGATGTCCTTGCCACACACCTTCATGAAATGCCTCGTCTCCCAGGCATGGCAGCCAACGGCACGTACTCGGATACCTGGTCGGAGCCGAGCTGTGGGCGCCGGGCGGCGATTTGAGCAAAGATAGCGTCCATGATCCTGGCGGTTAGAAGAATTTCACGGTACGAAATGGGGGGTGGGACGTCTTGAAGGATTGAACGGTAGAAGGCCTCAATTAGATACTTCATCCCAGACTTCATATGGAAGTCTCTGGCCAGAAAACTCCGCACATTCGTGAGCGCGTTGGCGACATGTTGCTCTGCGATCATTAGAGGCGAGATGAATTTATCGAGGTAGCTCTTTAACCTGCGTCCGGGAAGTTTGATGAGCGTCTCATGATCCTGATCAAGAACAAGACCATTCCTGTTGCCGTAGATACAAAACTGATGCAAGGAAGGATGCATTTGCGAGGAGAAGGTAAAATAGGCCGTCGCGCCCTCCTTTTCAGAGATGATGACTCGCAGTTCATCGACGATTTCGCCTTCACCTATGCTCTTGAGAAGAGGGCTTACAAAACCATAGGCCATTACTTGAGGCGATGAAGTGCTGAGGAATTCCGCAATTCTGGCAATGCCGTGGCTGATCACGTTCTGCAGCAGCTTCCCTGGTAGCCTGCGAATCCAATGGGACCTGTCGCCAAGAAGAGCACCCACATAACCAGATTGCCCGAGGTCGTAACAGTAATGGCTCTCCATGTGTACGGGTGCACTGCCCAGGAAGCCACTTTGGACAAGGGTTCGCATGCGCCGAGCTACAGGGCTGAATTGATCGTCATGCCCCACTGTGATCTTGCGCCTCCTCTCATCGGCGAGTGCGATCAGCTGTCGGGCCTGGGCCTCATCAATTGTGAATGGCTTCTCGACATAGACGTGGCATCCACATTCGAGACAAACTCGCGCAACGTCAAAATGGCTATCCGGAGGAGTCGTGATATGAACAACATCTGGCTGAGCATCACTCAGAAGCTCCACCAAGTCGCTAAAATAGCGTTTGACCGGGAATCTTTCGTACAGCTGTCGCGCCATCAGCGGCTCCCTGTCATAGACGCCAACGATTTCGCATCCGCTGATCCTCTGGATCTGCGACGCGTGCGCGTCTGCAATTCTGCCGCATCCGACGATGGCGACTTTAAGCAAGCCGTACTTTCTCCCGGCAGCTTTCAAAATACCGCTCCAAACCGTCCGCCGTGGACACCTTTGGTCTCCAGTCCACCCGCATCTTCATTTTTATGTTGCTGTAACGCGTCTTCTTCCAATACGCGTGCCACCTCATGCGATTAAATGTCGGTGGCAACTGACCTTCTGACCAGGCGGAGTATTTCTCCCAAAGGTAGCAGAGCGCGTAGCTCAGAAAGTGAGGAAGATAAAGGGATGTGAAACGTCTGACATTTCGTTTATACATGCGCAGGAACTGGCGGCTGGAAGGCAGGTCATCGTCCACCACATTGAAGACCTCGCCCTGGGTGCCGTTCGTCAGCCCAGCGAGTACGATGGCATCCGAGCAGTTATCAACGTGTGTGAGCGGTATGGTGTTCGAACCACCCAGATGCAGAAACGCGCCAAAAGTGCTGATCCCCACCCTGGCAGGGATGCCCTCTTTATAAGAACCGTAGACAGAACCTGGCCTGACAATGACGTATGGAAGCTCAAATCTTCGGCCATATTCCGCCACGAGTTCGTCCTGCCTGACCTTTGCGAAACAATAGGCGTCGCCCCGAAGCTCGGGATGCATTTCAACCGGGCACGCCTCATCCAAAAGCCGCCGCCGAGGGTTCCGGGTGTTGGCATAGACCGCCAACGAACCGATGTTCACAAACCGTCTCAGGCATTTGTGCTGAAGGGCCGCTTCTAGAAGGTTCCGTGTTGTGACAACCGAGTTCAGGAAGGCATCAGGGAAGGACTTATCACTTCCGCCGGCGGCTAGGTGAAAGATGAGCGCCACATCCTTAGTGGCTGCGGCACAATCCTCACGGGAGAGAAGATTGCCCTTGACTACCGCAATCCTGGCCCCCTTGCCATGGCGGCCGGCGATTGTTTCGAGCCGAGCCACATTACTCGAGAACCTGGCAAGACAGCGAATGTTGCGGAATCCGCGATCCAGCAAACTCTGCAGCAGCCTGGGCCCAATAAAACCGGTCGCCCCGGTTATTAAAATCAGATCGTCGTGCTCGATGATAAAGTCGCCGCGTTGCATCTTGCCCTAATCTCGCTGTTATGAGGTGATGTATGGCTCTTTTATGGGATTAATGTGCAGCAGCGCAAGAAGCCTGCCGATGTGGTCAAAGAGCTTGATGAGAAGAGTCATGAACCTGTGATGCCCCACAACTAAGGCAACAGGCAGAGCGGCTATGTAAACCGGAATCGCAACAAGAGATTTCGCGATGTGAGGCGCTGCGAACGCGGGATGGAGTACGGAGACGGTACCCTGCAGCAAAGCCCTTCTTAACATGAACGCGCGTTTCCAGCGGGCCGGGGGAACAACCTCGTACGCTGCTGCCTCATTGCACCAGATGAAGACGTGCCCCTTTTCGATCATCCTTCTGAAGAAATCCTGGTCCTCTCCTGTGCGAAACTCCGGACGGAACGGCTGGTCATCAGGCGCAATCATTTGCCTTTTCAGTAGCACGTTGTTTGTGCGTCCCTTTGGCCAGTCGATCACGAGCCCCGACGGGTACGTCGGCCTCTCATAGAACTGGCCCTTCACGACCCACTTGGGGGGTTGTTCGTCGAAGTGGCGCTTCACGGGTCCGACCACGCCGTCCACATCATATTGGTTGCAGGCGTTGAACAAGATCAGCAGCCATTCCTCGATCGGGAACTCATCATCGTCGATGAAGGCAAGAAAGTCCCCGTCGGCATTCTCAACCGCCTTATTGCGGGCGAGCGCGATATTCTGTCGAGGCTCGACGCAGTACTTGATCGGAATGGCTGACGCGGCGGCGAAGTCCGAAACCACTTTTTTCGAAGATTGTAAACAATCGTTGTCGACAACGACGACGGAGTATGCAAACAGGCCACCAGTTTCCTGACGGCTGAGTTCCTTCAATAGGCGACTGAGTAGATCCGGCCGCTTATAGGTGCAAACGCAAACGCTGATGTGCTTGGTTCCGTTGGTCATGGGATGTGCCTGACCGCAGAACGTTCGAGCCACTGACGGGTGTACTAGAAACACGGAGAGGCGCTAGACCCCTTTGCCGCTCAGGAATCGCTTGCCCAGCATCGCGGCGAGAAGGGGGAGTTCAAGGAAGCCTGGTAGAGGATCGTCCCAGGCGAAAACGGCCGATTCTTTGGGGCCTCGAAGGGATTGCAGATAGGCCCGAAGCGACAGTCGACCGTTGAAAATTTCTTGGATCGCCATGGGAACATCGGTAGCCATGCGCATCCAGCGCTGGCCTGAGCGACCGCGCACTTCAGGGACCGACTGGCCAGTAATGAGGCGCCATAACAGGTAGGGGAAATCGACGCCGGCGCGCTTGGAAAGAGTGTGCCAGCCCCAAACGCGCGGATTGACGTCTAGAAGCAGAAATTGGTCGTTCCGTGGGTCTCTCTTGAATTCCACTTCGACAAGTCCGGTAATCCGCGTAGCCGCTAAGAGTCGCAAGGCCGGCTCGACAACTCGGGGCTCCTCTATCGTCTCAACATAAGTACTGAAACGGCCAAAATCCATCGGAAATTGACGCGTGCGTCTTGCCACGACGGAGGCCAAGGGAGAGCCATCTTTGCACAGAGCGGCAAAGGAAAACTGCGCTTCACCCCATCCCGGTACAACCTCCTGAATGAGGAGCAACTTCGGATCCATCATTGCACATGCTTCGTCATAACCGGCAAGCAACGACGCGCGATTTTCGAAGCGCCATGCTTTATCCGCGCTTAGTCGATTAAATCCGAGTCTCATCGCGGGCTTGAGAATGACGGGAAACGGGCACTCAAGCGACGCGAGTTCCTCTCGATTACGCGGAGAGAAGGTCCAGGGTTGATCGAGTGCGAGTTCCTGCGCGAGTTGGTGCAAGAGCCGCTTGTCGCAAACCCAGCGAACAATGTCCCAAGCTGGGGTTGTGAGCCGATAATGCTTCGAAAGCAGTTCATGATGACGCGCGAACAGCACGACGTCTTCATCGTCGGTTGGAAAGAGGGCCCAACCTTCGAGTTTCTCCCGTACCGCAAGGTCCAACAAGAAATCAAGCTGTCTGCGACCGTCCTCGAGGGGCCAACGCAGCGTTCGGGTGGCGTAGCGGGAGACAGCTCCCAGCAGGTGACCCGCGTGATTCAAAACCCAGACGGGTATCCCGCGGCGACCCAGACTACGGACCACCCCTAAGCCCCGGTAATCGGCGCCTGCGACCAAAGCGCCCTCGCAGGCGCACCTGCAGCCAGCATTTTCGACTGAACCTGCGGCGTTCGAAATCAGGTCTTGCATAGAAGGAAAGGACTCCGTCACAACCAATTCCGTTATCGCGCCAAGACCAGCAAGCTGAACCCCCCCAGCAGGCGAGCTGCGGAGTCCGGATTGATTGCAAAACACAACCTGCGCGGCAGCTTGAGTAGCTTCTCGCCAAGTTCCGAGCCCAACTCGATCGAGCGGGGAGTATAGAAATAATCCAGAATCTCGTACCCGGTATCTCGAAGCGTCTGCAGCGCCGTCTCCTTTGTGAAGTAATGCAGGTGGGCGTACAGACTACGTCGCTTGAGCAGAGCGTTTTGGCGAAACAGCGTTTGCACCGAGAGATCCAAAGGAATGTGGATTATCTTGTCGCGGCTTTTCAGTTTCAGTTGCCGCAGAAAGCTCCAGTAATCCTCAAGATGTTCGATCACATCCAAGACGAGAATTAAATCGAAAAAAGCATCGTTTTCGCTGCGGACGTCACCCAGAACAAACTGAAGCTGCTCGTTGGCCCGGCTACAGGCCAGGCTGAGGGCCTGCGGTGAGATGTCATAACCCCGGAAAACGCAGGTGCGGTCCAGATTCTTCTGTAGCTGGCTCAGCACCTCGCCTGCGCCGCATCCCACGTCACAAATGCTCTTCGGAGCCACATCGTTCTGGCGAAGCATGCGGAGCACCTGCTTTGCCTTCCAGGGAGACTCCTCAACGTGCCACTGCGGGTTCTTTAGAAGATATTCGCCGTCAAGATAGAGATTTTGCGAGCTCATGGCAGCTCACTCGCGAGCACCACAGGGCTGCCAGCGAGGTTCACATCCAGCGTGTCAGCACGAGCCTGGCAGGCAGGTTCCAGGCTGTAGACGAGGCGGTCTCCCTGCAGACTTGCGTAAGCAATCCGAGCCCGCTCCCGACCTTCGCCTTCGATTGTCCATCCAGTTCGGCCGTAAACCAGTCTCATGCGCGCCCTCAAACGCCACCAATCATTGACCTGTTGTGGGAGAGCGATCCAAATGCGTCCCTCCTCGCGCAAGCGCGCGAGATGAGCGAGCAGCCGAGTGTATGTATCTCGCGCTTGACGCTGGATTACATAATCAGGGTGGACAATAAAGCTAAGCAGCCCGTGTTGTTCAGAAATGGCATTGATCTGCTTAATCCACAGATCGATAGAAAACTGCCTGAGTATATAAAACAGCGAATAATCCTGCACAGCAGTGACGGGTAGCTCCAGAATATGACCTACGAAAAAGGGCGTTACCGAGCAGCAGCCGCCTTGCTGGGCCTCCAGATGACCGACACTTGGAACAGACATGTCGTAGGCGAAGTCTAAGTCCTCCCACCAGTCGAGGGTACGATACAGGGCAGCCGAACGAAAGCCGGCAGCCCGATATGCTCTTGCGTACTGATTGATTCGCTTGGCGCGTTGCCGGAATCGCAGACGATCGCCGACCAGATGGCCGTCGTGATTCAAGTCATGGACATTAACTTCAAACCCTCGGTCCCAAATGGCATTGATGAAAGTTTCCGACACGGAATAGCGTCGTTCAGGCACGATTTGAAAAGATGATTTGACGGAATAGGCGTCATCCAAATCCATCAGTTGGTGACAAAAGTCTCTCCCACGCGCGGTTTCGACGTCATGAGTCATGATGGCGCAGCTTGGATAGCCATGGGGCCAGAACCAGATGAACGGGATGTGGTTTATCGAGTGGGTTCTCAGAAACAACGTCAATAGCTTCTCAAATGTTCTCTCAGCGCTTGCGTCGACAGGCCATCGCGGAAAGGAAATATTGTTCCAGCCATGTAGATGGATCCTTTGCAGATGCTTCCGTACAGAGACAGGCAGAAGTGGCCGCGCCAGATAGTAGACTTTTCGGAGAATGGATGTGGGCGTCGAAGCTTTTTCGCGCCCGTTGGAATTTGGCGTATACCGCTCGTAGCGGAGGTTAGCGATGATCTCCGACGGATTGAACGGGAGCCTGAGGCTGGATCCCTCCGCGACGACATCTTTTTCCACATCGTAGAGTTCGCCTGCCGCGTGCTCTGCTCTGAAACCTGAAGAAGACCTGCCGTAACAGATTATGTCAGGACCAAGGCGCAAATATCCGCAGTCCTCAGACAGCTCTCCGGTCGAAGTAAAGGCCGCGAAAGCTTCCGGACATCGATAGTAATCGCGGAAAGCTGCGTCCACCTGATTGTTCGTTGGATTTGATCCGGGCGGAGCGCTCATATAGTCCCTAGGTTTGCGAATCGTACGCGCAGGAGTTTTCAGCCCACATGCCTGTAGAGCAGCCTTCCGGCCGCGGTCAAGAGACCATCGGGCAGGCGGGCAAAGACCCGTTTGGCGAACTGCATCGGGTACCCTTCGGCTGCATTTTGTCGCTGCCGAGCACAAAACCTTCCATACGCAAGAGTTGACCGGGTCGTACCCCAACGGTCCTTAAAAGTAATAAGTCCATGGTCAGCAGAGTCTGAGCGGCCTAAATCAAACGCCAGTATTCCGCGCTCTTTTGCCTCCTGGATCGCCTTCCAGAACAAGAACGGCATGCCACCTAGATTGTGATAACTGGCATCGGAGCAGCCGTACTTATAAACCAGCGTGT
>WNFS01005035.1_pt1 | contig 10100 bp, 9 predicted proteins | sample 5400141 | NCBI WGS metagenome assembly WNFS01 (sample SAMN13153358, study PRJNA577476) | soil metagenome | isolation source: 60 cm saprolite under Madrone tree | place: USA:California | collected 2016-06-14
CAACCCATTTCGAGCCGGGTACCTAACCAGAAACTCTCGTAGCCGGTGCCCACTAGGCGATTGTTGGGAATGTTAAGAACCATGTGCCAGATATCGGTCCGGCCCGTCAGCGTAGGGTTTCGTCCCAAATTCGCTATTAAACTCCCTGAGGATTCAAAGAAAAGTGCATACACGGTGCAGGACAGCAAAGCTACAACCAAAAGGTGCACGAATGCGGGTCTGAGGCGGAAGGTGGGCCTAGTCGAGAGCAGCATTACGGTGCTTGCGATGCTGAGCGCGCAAATGGAAGTCATCGAGTCGCACGTCCACAGCAACCAAACGATCATTGCCAGGACTGCACCGATCGCCAGCAGGCGCCGCTTACGATTGCGGTCTTCCCGGTCGTTATACGCGCTGCGCAGACGCCAAACAAGGGCCAGCCCGAGGAAGTCGCACATTTCCCCCAGGCCGTTCTTCTGCGTGGCCACGCCGACCGGCTCCATATTCCAGCTCAAATTCAGAAACCGCCCTTGTTCCGGGTAGTACTTGATGAAAAGGACTGACAACGGAACGAGCACGAAGCCGAGCCGCGTGAACAGGGTCTTGATAGCGCCGGGGACATTCTGCTCCGTGAGCACGATCAGGATCATCAGAACATCGCCAATCCCCTTGGTCCAGTGCTTGAATGTCACAAAGGGGTAATCAGACCAAGCCATGCTAAGTCCTGCATAGAAGAAGAACAACCCAAGCGCCCAGTTCCTACGCAGGATGGCGGCTACTTTCCGTCCCCTTTTGACAACCACGATCAGCGCTGCGACTTCCAGAATAATGTAAACGGCGCGGTCGACAGGGCTGCCCTCAAGGTAGACACTGGCCATGTCTGACGGCGACGCGCTCATCCCCAACCATTGCGACACCGACCGCGAGAGGCAGAAGAACAGCCACAGCGTTGGGATCCAAAGGGCATTGGACACCCGAGAGTCCTTGTACCGGTCGAGGTAGAAGAGACCCAGAATGCCGATCGCGAAGATGATAGAGGCAATAGTTGGAGGCATTCAGTAAATTCCGACGGTCATCTGGAGTCGAGAAAAACGCGGTGCAAGAGTTCCAGCGTCAGCAGCTTGTGGATCTCCGTGGTGTAGTTGCGATCGCCCTTGAGATGGCCGCGCACAATGGCTTCCACCCCGGTCCGTTCTAGGTACGGCCGCGAGAGTGTCCGCGAATCGAGCAACATTTCTCGAACGTAGTTGGATAGCGCAGTCCGGTACCACACCCGGTAATGGTAAAACTTGTGTCTACCGAGGAATAGACGTTCGAGGTGTAATGGCGAGAGCACATGGTCGATGCGCGCCAGCCATTGGGGCATTCCATAATCATAGGCATATTCCGCCTTGAATGTGAATTCAAGCCTGGCCCGAGCCAGGGCCGAGCCGCCATTCAGACCCCGGTCTGTCCGGATCCCCCTGAGGGCCGCGTCTCCTTCGGCGATTAGTCGCATGCAGTCCGTATTGTCGGCAAACAGATCGCTGCTTAGAATTGCCGAATCAGGGGCGCGGAATGCAGTCTGGACGAGATCGTTATCGATGAATGGGGACCGCATCGCCAGTTGTGTCTCTTCTAAGGAGAGGATCCCGTAGTGGTGCCATGGAAGTTGGCGGAAGGCTATAAAAGAAACGGCGTGTCCCTGACGTAAATCCTTATAATTTTCTTTTGCAGCCCGGATTAGGGAGAGGGCCTCCTGGGTGAAAAGGCCATGAGCAGGCTCATTAGGCTTGAAAGCTACCAACCTTCGCAGTACTTCGCTGCCATAATTTCCTGTAACCCTGATTGGAGCGATGCTCTTTGCCCGTTCGTTTACATATAGATCGGCCGTGCGGTTAACGCTCGCACATCCGTCAGAAAGATAGACGGTTCGTTCCGCATAGCTCGGAAAGCTGGAAAGAAAATCGTTTCCGACTTCAATCACCTCGTGAGGTTGCCTACAAGCCTTCGCCACCCGACGTGCCAGGATCACATCCTCACAGTCCCGGTACATTCCGCCAAAGGAGTAGCAAGGGAGGGTTCCTGGAGAAGCCTTCCACCAAGCCATGATCATTCGGGTGTCGAGTCCACCCGTAAGCGATACTCCAACTTTTCCCGGGCCCCGAAAGTATCGAGAAAGGTTGTGCGTGAAAACCTCTTTCAGTGCTTGGTAGTAGCTTTCAGGATCCAACGGGGATTGATTCTCCCATTCGGCTGGATTGAAATACGATCCTTTGCTTTCGAGGGAGCCATTCCGAAATATCCAAGCAGATGCTGGCGGCAACAAGCGAATGTTCTTAAATAGTGAGCGATTCTCCAGTATACAGCCACAGCTGATAAATTCGCCCAGACCTTGCGAGTCCGCAATACGTAGTTCGGGACGGACTTTTAATATCGCTTTTGCCTCTGCGGCGAAGTAAAAAGCCTCATTCCCTTCGTGGTAGTAAATTCGATGCAAGCCGTAGCGGTCGTTAAATAGTGTCGCTGTCGCTCGCTTTTTATCTGTCAACAACCCTTGGAACCTTCCGTTAAGGCAGGCCAGCCAATTGGGATCATCCTCATACTGGTGCACAATATAGGAAGGTCCTACAACGTCGAAAATGTGCCCACGTTCCTTAAGCCGCTGAGCCAACCCTGACTCAGGAAAATCTTCACCAGAAAACAGCAGGCCCAGTTCCTTCGTCTCGTTGTAGATTGGCTTTCCATTTGAAAAAGAATCCTTGCGCGCGACACAGCCGACATAAACGCCCGAATCCTCATCTATCCAAGTAGCGCTCTCATAAGTGCACCCATGACAAAGAGCCGCGACCATTTGCAACAGCAATGGTTCTGCTCTCTCGCGCGGCAACTTTGTGATTAGCCCAACGATTCCAGGCATCAACTTCTCCTAGGACGCTTCTGCTGCAGAATTCAATTTATGTTTGTACCATTCATTCCGGAGCTCTCGAAGTTTGACGGCAAGGGGGCCCGGAAGACGATCCAGAAACTTCTTGTGCAAGCCCAGTCGCAGGGCCATATAGCCGAAAGAACTCAGAGGTACAAAGTAGCGAGGAACATTGACCCGTTCAAAACCATTGCGCTCTTTAAAATCACTGAGGCTGTCTCGCTCTCTTTTCCCGTAGGCAAAGTTCGAGTAGACCAGGTAAGGAATCTTCCGATCAGAGCACGATCGTACGGCATGGCTGATCAACGCGTTTGACGTAGCTAGGTCTCTCTGGGAGATCAGGGAGACAATATTCAGCAGACCAGCTTGCGTACGCGTCTGCTCCACTAAGAGTTTGACAAACCCAATCAATTCGTTTCCGAGAAAAGCCCCGATGAATATACTGCTCTCGAGGTACGTCGCTTCCTCTTGATAAACCGTCTCGAAATTCTTTCCGTAATGAGGGAATTTCCTGCCCTGTCGGATGGGGCACTCGTTATAAATCTTCCAGATTCCGCGGGCCAATTCTTCACTGAAAGGTACCTCGCGAAGGGTTACGCCTTTCTTCATTGCTTGTTTAGCTTTGTTTCGAGCCTTAAAGCCAATCCTCTCGGTCCACCACTGTTCAAATGTGGATATCGGTAGTACAGCCAGGTTATCCATTTCCATCGGAAAAAAATACTTTGGGGCAGTCTCAGGCAACCGCTGCATAAAGGTGAAAATATCGACGCGAGAATTGATTTTTCTCAGGCCGTCTATTACTGGTTCTGGCTCATCCAAAAACAAAAATTTTTCTGCGTCTAACTGGGCGATGCGCAGGAATTTCCCTTGGACTCTGATATTCGTATCGCAAATCTTAATTAAGTTCAATTTTCACCTCTAACTGCAGCGCCAGCAATGACGAAATTGTTCGTTATTTGCACTTTCTCGAGTTCAGATTTTTCCTCACCTGCAGTTGAAATGTTGCGGAGAGGGAAGGGATTCGAACCCTCGAGTGGTGTTACCCAAGCGACCAGCAAGTCGGCCGCGGCCTTGACCAACGGCGACCCCTCCCCCCGGGGCGTACATCGAGAACTCAAGTCTATGTTATTACTTAGATATGGTACGATAATTGTTATATGACTTACCTTCTGAATGCTGATGATCAATCTGCAAGAAGATGTCATCCATGATCTTCGCCGTGAGAAGGATCTCCCTGTAAGGGATAGGCGGAGGTGTATCTTCAACGATGCAATGGTAAAAAGATTCGATCAAGAACTTCATCCCAGACTTCATATGGAAATCCCGAGCCAAGAAGGACTTCAAATTCACATTCAAATTGCTGATATACTGTTTTGCATAGATGACCGGGGGAAGGAATTTCTCTGCGTAGCTGGCGAACCTAGTCCCACGTAACTTGATCAGCGTCTCCTGATCGTGATCGAGCACGAGCCCGTTCTTGGGTCCGTAGACGCAGAATTGGTGAAGCGAAGGACGCATCTGTGAAGAAAACGTAAAATACGCAGAGGTGCGGTCTTCCTCCGATAGAATCACTCTCAATTCATCAATAATCTCATTTTCCCCCATGCTGCGAAGCGCGGGACTGATGAATCCGTGCGCAATCACACTCGGCGAATCAGTGGTGAGAAGCTCAGCGATTCTGGCAATCCCATGGCTTATGATGTTATGTAGGAGTTTCCCCGGAAGTTGCCGTACCCAGTGCTTCTTGTCGCCGAGAAGGGCTCCTGCGTAACCAGAACTCCCTAATTCGTAACAATAGTAGCTCTCCATGTGTACGGGAACGCCACCGAGAAATCCGCTCTGGACGAGCTCTCGCATGCGTCGCGCTACATGCGTAAATTGGTCGTCGTGTCCCGCAGTGATTTTGAGATTTCTCTCCTCAGCAATCCTGATCAATTTTCGTGCATCGTCATAATAGAGAGAAAAGGGTTTTTCCACGTAGACATGGCAGTCATGTTCTAGACAAGCTTTGGCAAGGTCAAAATGGCTTTGCGGTGGCGTCGTGATATGGACAACATCAGGTTGCACTTCCTCCAAGAGCCTGGTGAAGTCACGAAAGTGTTGCTTGACAGGGAATCTTTGCGAAAACTGATGCGCCATCAACGGCTCGCGGTCACAGACCCCAACGATTTCGCATCCCTTAATTCGCTGAATCTGTGATGCGTGTGAGTCGGCGATCTTGCCACATCCGACGATGGCAACCTTAAGCACTTTGGTCCTTGGCGCGGCAGGCCTCAAAGTATCTTTTTAGGCCTTCTGTTGTCGGCACCTTTTGGACCCAACCGACCCTTGCTCTTAGCTTCTCGTTATTATAGGTGGTTTTCTTCCAAAGCGAATGCCATCTATTGCGATTGAAGCTATTGGGAAGCTGTCCCTCTGACCACTGGCAGTACTTTTCCCAGAGATAGCAGAGACCGTAACTCACAGAATGGGGCACGTAGAGGGAACGGAAGCGCCGTACGTGCCGCTTGTATAAACTCAAAAATCGACGGCTTGTGGGCAAGTCATCGTCCACGATATTGAATACTTCTCCATCAATCCCGCTTTTCAGGCCTGCCAAGGCGATCGCATCCACGCAATTGTCGACGTAAGTAAACGGAATGAGATTGGAACCACCGAGGTGCAAAAAGACACCGAAACTGCCAATTCCAACACGTCCTGTAATGGCCAAGTTGCCTGGACCATAGACAACTCCGGGCCTGACAGTGACGTACGGTATTCCAAACCTCTTGCCATAGTCGATCAAGATCTTCTCCTGATTCACCTTGGCGAAACAATAAGCATCCCCCCGCAGCTCGGGATGTGCCTCCACGGGGCAAGCTTCATCCAGCAGACTCCCCTGTTCCTTCCCAGTATTCGTATAGACCGCAAAGGAGCTTACGTTGACAAAGCGCTTTAGGCATTTGTGCTGTAGGCACGCCTCAATCAAGTTCTGTGTGGTAACAACCGAATTCATGAATGCGTCGGGGTATGACTTTTCGCCGCGGCCGGCAGCGAGATGATATATGAGACTGACATCTCTCGTTGCGGCTAGGCAATCGTCGGGCGACAGGAGATTCCCTCTCATTAATTGAATTTGCACCCCATCTCGCTGCAGATTCGTGAGTACCGCGAACTTACCTTCGTAACCGGACGGTCTGGTAAAGCACCTCACGTTGCGGAATCCTCGCGCGGCCAAGTTCTCTACCAACTTCGAACCCATGAAGCCGGTCGCGCCGGTCACGAGAACAAGTTCGTCCGGCTCGATGATTGGACTGTCGTACAGTGTCTGGTCCATTCGAAACAATTACTCCGTAACGTAGGAATCCTTGATGGGGTTGATGCCTACGAGCGCCATTAGCTTTCCCAAATGATCAAAAAGCTTTACTAAGTAAGTTATGAATCTGTCTTGCCCGAGAATCAGCATTAACGGCAAAGCTAGAGTATAAGCAGGTACCGCGACGATCGATTTGGTCACGTCTAACACCTTCGAATTTGGTTGCGCCAAGGAGTTTGTTCCGCGTAGCAGCGCTCTTTTCAACAAGAATTTGCGGTTCCAGCGGATCGGCGGCACAACCTCGTAGGCAACAGCCTCGTTGCACCAAACGAATACATGGCCTCGTTCAATCATGCGGGTGAAAAACTCCTGATCTTCTCCGGTGCGAAATTCCGGTCGAAACCACTGCTCGGTCACCCTAAAGATTTCTCTTTTTAGAACAACGTTGCCCGTTCGCCCTTTACGACCATTAATGACCAATCCCGTGGGATAACTTGGCCTATCGTAGAGGCCAGACTTGATAATCCACTCTGGGGCCTCAGGGTCAAAAAAAGGTTTCACGGGTCCCAGCGCTCCGTCTGCTCCATATTTGTGGCAGGCTTTGAAGAGAGTCTGTAACCAGCAAGGAGTGGGAAACTCGTCATCGTCAATGAAAGCGACGAAATCTCCAACGGAATTACCGATGGCCATATTTCGCGCTAGAGCGATGTTTTGTTGCGGCTCTACGCAGTAAGTAACATGAATAGAGGATGTAGCAGCAAATTCCGTCACCAGTGCTTTTGCAGATTCAAGGCAATCATTGTCAGCGACAACGATCGAGAAGCTAAACAACCCTCCCGTGTCTTGGTCGCTTAGTTTTTCCAAGAGTGGTTTCAGGAACTGCGGCCGCTTGTAGGTGCAGATGCATACGCTGATGTGTTGAGTTGCCGCCGGCAATGAAATTGCACTCTCAGAAATTACGACTCGAATGTCACCCCCCACAGGAGACCTCCAAGCTTTGCGATGTGTCGGCTGTAATATCCATCCTACGTTTCTCTTCAATCTCTGAATCTTACTCTTTTTGCATTCGGCAACTGGTCAAAGTGTAGGAAATCGCTCGGCTATTCTCAGATTTCCTATCCGCCGCAGAATCTTTTCACCCATGAGAAACTCGTATTCCTTGGGGTCAATGGGATGCGTTTCGACTTCAACATAGAATCGGCTTGCCAACGCAAAGATTTCCTCGACTCGGCCCGGTGCATTTATGGGTGCAAGCGAATAAAAGAAATCGGTCAATTTGTGGCGTCTTGCAAGAATACGATCGATGATTTTGCGATAGCAGCGGTTTGCAAAACTCTTCTCTCCAGACTGAAAGGAAAAATTCCGTCGCGCAATCGTCCCCGACGGCAAAAGGCCCCCTAGAACCACGTTGGCACAAAGGTGCATGTGGTGGTGACCATCGACACGCCTCGTAGCCGTGCCGTAGATACGCTGATACTCCTTTAGTTGGCTTGCCACAACGTATTTGAATGAGCGTACCAGGCCGGGATGATAGACAACCTGGGCGAGGCGGCTTCGCCGCAAGTAGCTCATGATCCTTTGATGATGCTCACCTAGGCGCTCAGGGACGTTGCTGGCCGAAAAAGGTGTTGTCAAATTCAGATGCAAGCCAGTATCGATATCGTGCTCCCTGGCGATGCACGCGGCGCGCTCTGAGTCCTCCATATACACCATCGCACTTACCGACGATACAGTTCCCACCAGCTTGCAATCGCAGATCCGGTCCGTGTTCTCCTTGTCCCGGCCCCAATCATCAGCGTTGATGATCAGAGCACCGCTGTGCGCAGTCGGGACCAGAAGCTTCGAATCAATCGTTGATCGCACCACCTTACCAGGAACGTTCATCTTAGAAGAGATCGTATTAGCGATAACTAAGACCTGCACAATAAGGGCTCTTAGGGCCTTGGAGCCGAACGTTTGCGGACAACAAACCTCTTTAGGCGCTCCATCTGCTCTTGTCTGCTGAACTCCACGAGTTCTTTAGATATTGGCCGATCCGCACCGCGTACTGATGACCAGACATATCCGGAAGCCAGCGCCAGGCCGCCGATGGCGAATGGCGGTTGGCTCATTTGATAAAGCGTGCGACAAACTTCCCACAAAGGATGGTTTCCGAAATTGTAATCCTTCACGCCGATCTTAAATCGGGCGGCCAACACCCCGCGCTCGGCTGTCCCCATTTCCCGATGGTGCAAGCATGCCTTGTCTGTGAACGTTCGGGTCTTCCAGCCCTTCATCCGCGCCGTCAGGACAGCAATGTAATCGATGCCGCCGCCGTTCACCGGCACATAGCCGTCGATCGCCTCAAAACATTCACGCCGAAACACCTGGCAAGCGCCAGAGACATGCTCAATATTGACGAAACGATAGTCGTATACCGGATTGGTAGATTCCTTGAACGGTGTTCCTACCAGCCCCAGCGTTGGATTCTCCGCTAGTTTTTGTAGCAAGAATTCAAAATAATCATTCTCAAACGAAATATCAGCATCCAGGCTCGCGATTGCCTGGTATCTCAGATCCCGCACGCGATCGTAGCCGGCGTTGAAGGCCTGCACTTTCCCCGCAAAACTCCTCTCGCGACGTTCGGGCATTCGAACCAGTTCGATCCAGGGATTCTCGGCTGTGTAATTCTGGATAATTTCATCCGTGCCGTCCGTGGATCCATCGCTGACGACGACCCAGCGCATTGGTCGCACCGTCTGCGCAACTACGGACTGAATGGCCAGCTCGATGAACTTAGCCTCATTGCGCGCTGGCGTGATCAAAACGTATTGTGGTAATCTGTTCATGTCCGGACGCAAATCAAAGCAGCTCGGTGAAATCTTCGTTTCCCGCGAACAAATTTCGTCTCCTCGTTATCCCAGCGGGTGCCACTAGATCGTAGAGCTCGGCTGTTTTCCGGTGGCCTGCATCATCGTGACATTGTGGTTCACGAGCTTGTGGCACCATTGCAGAATGTGCATCCAGTCGTAACCGCCTATCAGTTTGGCTTTTAGCATCTCTGGCGTATCCCACGAATTAATCGGCAGACGGGGCAGGAAAAACGAATTATTCTTCCCATGGGCACGGCCGATAATGTTGGAAACTCCGTTCTTGAAGCCCTGATTCTCCAGCGTGTCTCCGATGTATCTGGCGAAATCCCGGTCTTCCTCCGGAAAAGGGAAAGGGTAAGAGAACGATTCCACCGCAGCGCCAAGCTCCTGTTCGATGATTTCCTTCGAAAATCCAAGTTCATAATCGATCTGCTCCGGTTCCATGGAACGCAGATCTGGATGCGTCACCGTACGCGAACCAAATTGAATCCCTTCGGCATGCAGCTCTCGAACATCCCCCCACGTCAGGTAATCCACGCCTTCATATCGCATCGGGCTTTTCCGAATCCTGTCCGTCACCACAAATACAGTCGCCGTGAACCCGCACTGCTTCATTACCGCGAACCCTTCCGTTAGAAAGTCCCGATACCCGTCATCAAACGTAATCACCACGCGCTTTGACATGTCTTGCCCGGAAGTAAGTCCGGTGACCATGTCCGAGAGTTGAATCGCATGGTACCCCTGGGTCTTGAGCCATCTCATCTGTTTGGAAAACACCTCTGGGGCGGTGTTGATCTGACAGTACGGATTTGACTGCCCGAAGAGGTTGGTCGAAATACTATGATACGAGAGTATTGGCACACACTCGCCTCGGGTGCCTCCCAGTAAGCGCACAAGAGGCGAATACATATACAACGTTATGAATCGGTCGAATCGGGGCATTGTCACGGATAGCATGGAGACACGTGCACCGCGCGGCTAACGGGAGGGGGTCGATCAGACTAGTGAACGGAAGATACGCGGGTGCAAGCGAATTCCTTCACTCTGTTCGCAACTTCGTTGATTTGAT
>WNFS01010260.1_pt1 | contig 10100 bp, 10 predicted proteins | sample 5400141 | NCBI WGS metagenome assembly WNFS01 (sample SAMN13153358, study PRJNA577476) | soil metagenome | isolation source: 60 cm saprolite under Madrone tree | place: USA:California | collected 2016-06-14
GATGCGACGGCGATGTACGTGAGCCCGACCGGCTTGCTGGAGCCGTCGCTGTCCGGACCCGCGATGCCTGTCGTCGACACGGCGAGCGACGAGCCGAACCGAGCCCTCGCGCCGTCCGCCATCGCCAGCGCGACCTCGCGGCTCACGGCCCCATTACGCGTGAGCAATGCAGCCGGGACATTCAGCTCGTCGCGCTTCACTTCGTCTGCATAGGCGATCACGCCACCTAGAAAGTACGCGGAGCTCCCCGGTCGGTCGGTGATCATTGCCCCGAGCAGGCCGCCAGTGCAGGACTCGGCCACGGACAACGTCAGGTGCTCGCGAATGAGCGTCGTTCCGAGCTCGTCCGCCAGAGCGTCTACCGGCGACGATCCCGAAGGCCGCCCACCCAGCCCGATCAGGTGCCGGAACCGAACCAGGTAATCGATGCCGCTGCCGATCGTGAAGATGACCGCGACAGCAACCGCCAGGGCAGCGATCGGGACCAGTCCCGGATACGGCCGCTGCAGAATCAGGAGCGCCACCGCCGCCATCTGCGTGACCGTCTTGGTCTTGCCCAGCGGCGCGGCCGCAATCACGCGGCCCTGGCTCGCGCCGACTGAGCGAAGGATCGTGATCAGCAGCTCGCGCGAGAAGATCACCACCACGACCCAAGCAGCGACCAGTCCCTCCTGGACGAGGACGATCAAGACCGAAAGGACTAGCAGCTTGTCCGCCAGCGGATCGAGGAACTTGCCGAGGTCGCTGACCAGGCCCCGACGCCGCGCGATCTGGCCGTCGAGCGTGTCGGTGAACGAGACCATCAGGAAGAGCGCGGCGGCGATTTGATCGTGACCGGGAAAGCGCACGAGCAGCAGCGCCATGAGCACCGGGATCGCCACCAGCCGGCTGACCGTCAGGAGATTCGGAAGAGTCAACTGAACCAGTGTCCCGCGCCCGAGGTCCGACGCATATTGCGCGCAGGAGGCGACGGCGGCTTCAGCGCCGTAGGCGCCCGGCCGACTAGGCCGCGAAGATGCAAGGAACTTCGGGCGTGACGCCAGGCGTAGGCCGTGAACGCACCCGCCAGGAGGAGGAGTCCCGCCACCGCCGCGGCAGGGCCCGTGAGGACGAGCCGCGGCCGCGGGACGAGCATCCCGAGGCCAAGCATCTTCCGTGGATCCTGTGGTGCGTGATCCAGCCTGACCACGAGCGACTCTGCATCCAGCCCGAGGTAGCGCGCGTAAGTGCGCAGGTACCCGCGCGCGTAGACGGGCGCCGGCAGCAGCTCCGGCTCATCGGCTTCGAGCGCGCTCAAATGCTCCAGTCGGATATGCGTCGCCGCGGCCGCTTGCTGAAGGGTGAGGCCGCGCTCGCCACGCTTGGCGGCGAGAAAGGCCCCCACCGTCACTCCAGGCCGATCCTCTCCAGCAGCTCGTCAACGTCAGGCAGGTTCATCAGCACCTCGCGCGACTTCGAGCCCTGGTAGCCGCCGATCACCCGGTGCTCCGCCAGCTGGTCGACGATCCGGCCCGCGCGCGAGTAGCCGACGTTGAACTTGCGCTGCACGAGCGACACCGACGCGCCGCCCTCCGCGGCGACGGCGCGTGCAGCACGCGCGAACAGCGGATCCAGCTTGCGCTCGGAGGTGTGGCCTCCCTCCCACTCCGTGCCCTGACCCTGTTCGAGGATCTCTTCCATGTAGCGGGGTCCGCCCTGCGAGCGCCAGAAGTTGACGACCGACTCGACCTCAGGGTCGCTCACGAACGCGCCCTGGATGCGGGTCGGCTTGCCCGCGTCGACCGGCTGATAAAGCATGTCTCCGCGGCCGAGCAGCTTCTCCGCGCCGCCGGTGTCGAGGATGACCCGGCTGTCGACCTGCGAGCCGACAGCGAATGCGATGCGCGACGGGATGTTGGCCTTGATTAGGCCCGTGATGATGTCCGTGGACGGGCGCTGCGTGGCGATGACGAGGTGGATGCCGACCGCGCGCGCGAGCTGCGCGATGCGGCAGATGAGCTCCTCGATCTCGCCTGCCGCGACCATCATGAGGTCGGCGAGCTCGTCGATGACGATGACCACATAAGGCAATTGGCGCGCGAGCTTCTGCGTGGCTTTGTCGTTGTAGGCGGCGATGTTGCGCACACCTTCGGCCGAGAACATCTTGTAGCGGCGGTCCATTTCGGCCACGGCCCATCGCAGTGCGGCCGCGGCCTGGTGCGGCTCGACGAGCACCGGCAGGGCGAGGTGAGGCAGCCCGTTGTAGTTGGTGAGCTCCACTCGCTTGGGGTCGATGAGCAGCAGACGCATGTGGTCGGGCGTGACCTGGAACAGCAGGCTCGTGATCAAAGCGTTGATGCACACGCTCTTGCCCTGGCCCGTCGCGCCGGCGATGAGCAGGTGAGGCATGCGCGTCAAATCGCCGACGATCGATTGGCCCGAGACGTCGTTACCGAGCGCCAGCGCCAGTTTGTGCGTGCCCTCGCGAAACGCCGCCGTCTCCACGACCTCGCGGATCGTGACCAGGCTGGCGGCTTTGTTCGGCACCTCGATACCCACCGCCGCCTTGCCGGGGATGGGCGCTTCGATGCGCAGTGGCGCGGCCGCCAGCGCGAGTGACAGATCGTTGAGGAGCGCGGTGATCCTCTTGACCTGCACGCCGGGGCCGGGCTGAAGCTCGTACTGGGTCACCGCGGGCCCTGGGTTGACCCCGACGACCTTGCATGAGACGCCGAAAGTCTCGAGCGTGTTCTCGATGACCTTGACGTTGCGTTTGATCTCGTCGGCCATTCGCTCGCGGCGCGCGGTCACGGTGTCGAGGAGCGCGATCGATGGCAGCTTCCAATCGATCTCCGGGGCATCGTCTTCAGGTTCGGCGACGACTCGGAGTGCAGGCTTCTCCCTCGCTTTCTCCGGCTCCTCGTCTGGCTCAGTCTCGGATGCGCTCACAGCCTCCGGTTTTGTCTCGACCTCCCAGCTGCGAAGCGCAGCGGGGGCTACCGGCGGGTAGGCCGGGCCGGCCGGAACGACATCTTCATTGACGACGGGCGTGCGCAGCGACCAATCGGTCCAGACGCCGGCGCTCGGCGTACGTGGCTTGCACCGCTTTCACGACTGTCGCGATGAGCGAACCGGGACTGAAATGGATGGTCACGATAAGGCCGATCACGAGGGCAGCGACCAGCAGCGCCCAGGCTCCCCATTTCCCGGCCAGGCCGATAACCGCGTCATCGATCGATCGCCCTGCGGATCCGCCGGCTTGCGCAGCCAGCCCAAACAGGCCCACGAGCGCGATCACAGCCACTGTGCCCGCGAGCACATCGAGAAGCCGCGGCCTCGGCGCCTGCGGCCAGAGCATGTACGCGCCGAGAGCAACCGCCCCCGTCACCGGGACGAACCACGCGCGGCCGAAGCTCGCCACGAGCCACTGCTGGAGTCCCGCAAGGATCGATCCGGCGTGGCTTGCGACCGCCAGGAGCCCGAGCAAGCCGACCAGGATCAGTAGGACGCCGAAGATCTCGCGCACCTGACGTTGCGTGAGATGCGGCCGCCTGCTCCGCTTGGAGCGCGATGTGCGCGAGCGCGCGGATGAAGCGCGACGGGCGCCATTCGCGTGTGAGCGTGAGCCTCGTGAGTTGGTGCGACGCATGCTGGTCAGCCCGGCGCGCCGGGCTCAGCGGATTCTACACCGGCCCGAATCGGATCCCCTGACTCGCGACCGGCCATCCAGCGATACTCTGCGCGTGGCCGTCGATCCGTTTGCCGACGCCGAAACTCGCTATCGGCTCCTTGTCGAGGAACGCCGCAACGGCGGTCTGCAAGCGCGCGCGTTCCGGCTCGCGGTGCGCGACCTCGCGGTACTCGACGGCGAAGGCCGGCGATGGATGCTCGGACCCGAGGACGGTATCTGGTATCGCCGAGAACGCGAGCGGTGGCTGCAGGCGGACCCTCCACGCAGGCTTGTGTGTTCATCGTGCGGGCATCACAACCTGGGACGCCACAGCTATTGCGTCGAGTGCGGCCAGCGACTTAATCGCTGATTTATGAGAGGGAACCTGCCGGTTCCCTCTCATCGCCGGGCGCTTCGCGCGCGGCTGCTCTCTTTCCCGCTGTTTGGATTTACGGACTGTCTCTCCAAACCACGCTCGGAGTGCTAAGGACAAAGTTGCGGCCGGGGTCAACCCGGCCGCCGGCGCCACGCTAGTAGCTATTTGAGTGGGTGCGTTTGCGCCCACCAGATGCCGCCGGTCAATGCGGCTGCCAACGGCACCAGCGCGGCGAGCAGCCACAGCCGCCACCAGATCGGCCGCTCCTGGCCGCGCAACAGCTCGTGCCCGCAGAAACCGCAGTAGCGGTCGAACGGGCCGGCGATGCCCCGACAGTTGCCGCATTGGTGCAGCTGCAGGCCGCAATGCCCACAGCGCATCTCATCGGCATGGTCCAGCACCATGGCCGGTTGGTCGCAGCGAGGGCATAGGCTCGGCGCGATCAGCGCCAGCGGCGGAAGCTTCATGTCTCCGTCACGACGGGAATCACCATCGGCCGGCGCCGCGTCTGCTTCCAGACCGTTTTCAGCACAGCGTCGTGGATGGCCTCGTTGAGCGTGTTGACATCGGCGTGGGTGTCCGCAAATTTTCTGATGCTGTCCATCACAGCTCTCCGCGCGTCAGTCATGAGTTTGGAAGAAAGCTCGGGCTCGATGACACCGCGCGAAACGAGATCGGGCCCGGCGCGCACGGTGCCGGTGTCGCGATCGAGGACCAAAGTCACGACCAGAATCCCATCCTCGGCCAGGTGCCGGCGGTCGCGCAGCACCGCTTTCTCGACGTCCCCGACCCCGAGCCCGTCGACGAAGACCAGCCCGGTGGCGATCTTGTCGCCACGGCGGATCGAATCGGTGCCGAGCTCGACCGTGTCGCCATCTTCGACGACCAGGATCCGGTCTGCGTCGATGCCGGCCTCGCGTGCAAGGTCGGCGTGCTGGTACAGCTGCCGATATTCGCCGTGGACCGGGATGAAGTAGCGCGGGCGAACGGCGTCGATCATGTCGCGGAGCTCGTCTTTCTGCGCGTGCCCGGTGACGTGGACATGGCCGACCTCGGAGTAGAAAACGTGCGCCCCGTGGCGGTAAAGGTTGTTGACGGTCTGATGCACGCTTCGCTCGTTGCCGGGAATCGGGCGCGCCGAGATGACCACCCAGTCGCCCTTCAACACGTTCACCGCCGGGTGACGCTGGGCGGCGAACCGCGCCAGCGCGGACATCGGCTCGCCCTGGCTTCCGGCCGTGAGCAGCAGCAGCTTCGAGGGCGGGACCTTGTCGACGTTCTCGAGCGAGACCGTCAGGCCCTCCGGCACTTTCAGGAAGCCCAGCTCGCGCGCGGTCTTGAAGTTGGTCTGCAGGCTGCGGCCGACCACGGCGACCTTGCGGTCGAACTGCACCGCCATCCTCACGAGATGCTGGATGCGGTGGATGTTGGATGCGAAGTTCGCGACCACGATGCGTCCCGGTGCTTCGCCGAAGATGCGCTCGAATGGGGCATGCAGGTCCCGCTCCGAGCCTGATCGGCCCGAACGTTCTGCATTGGTGGAGTCGCTGAGCAGCAGCTGCACACCCTCATCGCCGAGGCGCCGGAATCGTTCCATGTCGGTCGGATAACCGTCGGGCGGATCGGGGTCGAGCTTGAAGTCGCTGGTGTAGATGACGCGCCCGACGGGGGTCTGGATCGCGAGCGCGACCGCGTCAGGGATCGAGTGGCAAACCGCGATCGTCTCGACGCGAAATGGGCCGAGCTGGACCGTGTCGCCCACGCGAACCTCGCGCAGGTCCGCCTCGCGCAGGATCCTGTGCTCCTTCAGCTTTGGCTTGACCAACCCAAGCGTGAGCCGCGTCCCGTAGACCGGGACGTTGATCTTCTTGAGTGCGAACGGGAGCCCGCCGATGTGGTCTTCGTGCCCGTGGCTGAGAAAGATTCCGAGCACTTTGCGGCGTGGCTCGAGCAGGTACGAGATGTCGGGCAGGACGAGGTCGATCCCCAGCATGTCCTCTTGCGGGAACATGAGCCCGGCGTCGATGACGAGGACCTGGTCCTGCCACTCGAGCGCCCACATGTTGATCCCGACCTCGCCAAGGCCGCCGAGCGGCAGGTATCGAAGCCCCGATCCGCCAATAGGGGCCCCCGCGAACTCACGCCGGAGGCTCTGAGTTCGTGGGGATTTCACAGGAGGTTCAGCTGTTCCGCTTCCTGTTTGGGCGCTGGAATCGGTTGAGGCGGTGGTGGCGGCGCCAGGAGCTTGTCCAGGTACGCCTTCACCCGGTCGAAGTCTTGCTCGAGGTCGGCGACGAGCGCACCGTTGTGCAGCGCCGCGGCCGGGTGGTACAGAGGCACGTATGCGACGTCTCCGCGTCTGACGAGGCTGCCGTGGACGCGCGAGATCGAGCCCTGTCCAGGCAACAGACGTTCGAGCGCGTGCCTGCCGAGGATGAGCACGACCTTCGGTTTGATCAGCGCGAGCTGGCGCGCGAGGTATGGCGAGCAGGATTCGACCTCGTTTGGCATCGGGTCACGGTTTTGCGGCGGCCTGCACTTGAGCACGTTGGTTATGTAGACATCTGCACGGCCGAGGCCGATGCGCGCCAGCAGCGTGTCCAGCAAGTGGCCCGCTGCGCCTACGAAGGGTTCGCCCTGCCGGTCCTCATTGAAGCCAGGCGCCTCGCCGACGATCATGATGTCGGCCGGACAAGGTCCCACTCCGGGCACGGCTTGCGTCCGCGTCGCGTGGAGGCCGCACTTGACGCACGCACGGACCTCCGCGTGGAGGACCTCGAGATCCGGTGATGCGCTAGGCGACTTTCACTCCAGTGTTGTATGTGATCAGGTCACCCGCGTCGCCGATGGTCTGCATCACGGATTTCAGCTGGTCATCCGTGAGCGGCACCAGCGGCAGACGGAATGGACCTGCAGCAAATCCCATCGCATTCAGTGCGGACTTGACAGGGACCGGGTTGGCGGCCGTGGTCATGAGCGCCTTGATCACGGGGAGCAGCCCATGATGGATTTCCCGGGCGGTCTGCGTGTCGGCCCTGGCGTAGGCCTCGATCAACTTCTTCATGGATCTGCCCGCGATGTGCGAGACGACGCAGATGACGCCGTGGCCACCGACCGCGAGCACGGGTAGCGTCCAACTGTCATCGCCACTCCAGACCTTGAACTGCGCGGGCTTGCCGGCGCAGACGAGACCGATCTGGTCCAGGTCGCCACTGGCCTCCTTGACCCCGATGATGCCTGGCAGCTGCGCGCATCGAATCGTGGTCGCCGCGGTCATGTTCACCGCGGTCCGGCCGACGATGTTGTACATGATCGTGGGGCCGACGTCGGAGATCGCCTTGAAGTGCTGGTACATGCCTTCCTGCGGAGGCTTGCTGTAGTAGGGCACGACGGCCAGCAGCGCGTCGGCGCCCGCCTTCATCGCGCGCTTGGAGAGCTCGACCGAGTGATGGGTGTCGCTGCTCCCCGTGCCGGCGACGACCGAATGGCGCGGGATCGCTTTCTTGATGACCGTGATCAGTTCGATCTTCTCGTCATCGCTCAGCGTCGGCGACTCGCCTGTCGTGCCGGACACAACGACGCCGTCTGATCCGTCGGCCGTGAGCATTGCGGCCAGCTTCTCGGTCGCCTCATAGTCCACCGAGCCGTCGGCTTTGAACGGCGTGATCATCGCGGTGAGAAGACGCCCGATTTCAGCTGACATTTAGATCATCCCCATTGCGAGCGCGTGCTCGACGATCTGAACAGCGTTTAACGCTGCGCCCTTGCGCAGATTGTCGGAAACCAGCCAGAGCATCAGGCCATGGCTCGAAGAAAGGTCGTCGCGGATGCGGCCAACATACACCTCGTCCTTGCCCGCGACATGCTGCGGCGTCGGATAGATCTTCGCGTGTGGATCGTCTTCGACCAGCACACCCGGCGCTTCGCCGAGCACCACTCGTGCTTCGCCGGGACCGATCTTCTTGTCGGTCTCGATCAGAACCGACTCGCTATGTCCTATCGGCACCGGGACACGAACGCAGGTCGCGGCGATGGGCAGCTCAGGATCGTGGAGGATCTTGCGCGTCTCATGGACGAGCTTCATCTCCTCCTCGTTGTAGCCGTCGATGTCCGGCTTCCAACCGCCCGGGATGACGTTGTAGGCGAGCTGATGTGAGGTGGCGCCGACGGTCGGCGTCTTGTGGGCCGCGATCGCTTCCGTCTGGTCCTCGAGCTCATCCATCAGCGCGCGACCTGCGCCCGATGCGGCCTGGTAGCTGGAGACAATCACGCGCCGAACGCCGAAACGCTTGCGCAACGGCTCGAGCACCATCGTCAAGGGGATCGTCGTGCAGTTCGGACTTGCAATGATGCCCTCGTTCTCGCGGATGTCCTCTGCGTTGACCTCGGGGACCACCAGTGGCACATTCGCCTTCATGCGCCAGGCCGAGCTCTTGTCGATGACGAGGGCGCCTGCCTCGGCAGCGGTAGGCGCGTACTGCAGAGAGATGTCGGCGCCGGCCGCGAACATCGCCACGTCGATGCCTAGAAATGCCGATTCATCCAGACGCCGAAGTGTCAAGTGCTCGCCGTTGAATGGGACGGTCGCGCCGACCGATCTCTCCGACGCGAATACGGCTACGTTGGCGACCGGAAATTTGCGCTGGACGAGGATCTTCAGCATCTCCTGACCCACGAGCCCCGTCGCGCCGACGACGGCAACGTTTAATCGTTTGGAGGTGGGCACGACCACAGTCTAATTCGATCCAGGCTGTTCGCGCTATTGCGCACGTCTTGACCTAAACGTGCGTTTGCGGGGACAGGATTTCGCGCTTTTGGGCCAAGCGGTGCGTTATCGGATCAGGCGAGACTGAGGCCAAGCAACTCATCCAGGCCGCGATAGAACCGCGGCTCGCCGACCACCTTGCGAATCGCCAGCAATACACCGGGCACGTACGCTTCGCGGCTCGTTGTGCGGTGGGCGATGGTGAGCGTCTGACCCGGCAATCCGAGGATGACCTCTTGGTCCGCGACGAAACCAGGCAGGCGGATGCTGTGCACGGCGACGTTCCCCTCTTCCCCGCCTCGCGTACCTTCGAGCGTCACCTTCTCGGCCTTCTTGTGGCTGAAGGGTTTCCCGCCCCGCCGCGCGGCCAGTCGTTTGGCTGTTGACAGTGCCGTGCCGGACGGAGCGTCGAGCTTGGTCGCGTGGTGCATCTCGATGACCTCGGCCGCGTCGAAATGCGGCGCGGCGATTTCCGCCAGGTGCATCATCAGTACCGCGCCGATAGCGAAGTTGGGGGCGACGATCCCGCCCAGGCCTTTCGCTTTGCACGCGGTCTCGAGCTTGTCGATGTCGGCTGCCGAAAGGCCGGTCGTGCCCACAACCGGCGAAGCACCGATGGCCACGGCAGCGAGCACGTTGTGCATTGCTTCCGCCGGTCGCGTGAAATCCACGAAGGCGCGGGGTCGCTTCGCGTGCAGAAACGCCGCCAGGTCATCACCGCGCGCGATGCCGCCGACATATTCGATGTCGGGTTCCGCGGCGAGAGCAACGGCGAGGATCGAGCCGACCTTGCCGCGGTGACCGGCGACCGCGACCTTGATCGGCTCGCTCATACCTCTATCTTCGTCCGCGGCCTCCGCCGTTGCGACCCCCACGGTCGCCTCCGCGGAAACCACCCTCACGGGGTGGCGGCGGTGGCGATGCGAGCGCTGTGGCCATGGCCTCCTTGTCGATCTTCTCCTCGATCGGTTCGCCCTTCGCGGTCAGCTCGTCGATCGCGGCCTGCCGGCTCAAGTTGAGCCGGCCCTGGCTGTCGACCTCGGTTGCCTTGACGACGATCTCGTCACCGACGTTGGCCACCTCCTCGACCCGCTCGACCCGATGGTCGGTCAGCTTGGAGATGTGCACCAGCCCATCCTGGTTGGGGAGCACCTCGACGAAGGCGCCGAACGGCATGATGCGAACGACCTTGCCCTTGTAGATCTTGCCCACCTCGACCTCGTCGGTCAGGCCCTTGATCCAATCGATCGCCTTCTGGCCGGCCTCCTGGTCGACCGCGGCTATGAAGACCCGGCCATCGTCCTCGACGT
>WNFS01005036.1_pt1 | contig 10099 bp, 9 predicted proteins | sample 5400141 | NCBI WGS metagenome assembly WNFS01 (sample SAMN13153358, study PRJNA577476) | soil metagenome | isolation source: 60 cm saprolite under Madrone tree | place: USA:California | collected 2016-06-14
GAATCTCGCGAAGCAAGAAAAAAAGCCAGGATGACGACAAGACCGGTCAGTACTTTAACCATAGAGTCTCCTTTGGCCGCCGTCGTACGCTAGCTTTCGGCTGTCCGCTCTTCCAACCGCCGACTTCGTGAAAAGACTAGGGCAGACTCTTCCGCTCGATGCCTTCAAAGCCCTAAGCCCAACAAGCTTATCGCGTTTTCACCGAGAACTTTTTTCTTGTTCTCCTGCGAGATTTTCGTGCTTTTGGAAATCGGTCCGGTCACCTGGCCGGGTTGTGACGAGTCCCAATGCGGCGAGTCCGTCGCCAGCACGAGCCGGTCGCCGCCCAGATATTCCACCGCCCATTCGAACAGGCCGTCTTCGAACGGTTCGCAGCCGACGTAGACGCTCTGATTGAAAATATCCGTGGGCCGGCGCTTCTGCCACGGTACCAGGTGTGGCAGCTTCTCCCAATGCTCGTCCATGCGCGATAGCCACCAGGGCATTTGCGAAGCGCCGGTCTCGAGGCAGATGATTTTTAGATTCGGATGTTTTTCGAGGACGCCGCCGCAAAGATAGATCATCAAACAAACCATGCTTTCGATGGTGCGGCCGACCATATGGGAAAAGAAAAAGTTGTCGGCGAACCGTTCCTGACCCATGGAACCGGTCTTGGTATCGTGAAAAATAATCGGAGTATTAGTCTTTTCAAGCTCGTCAAAGATCGGGTCGAAGTACGGGTCCCACCACTCTTTGCCGGGAATCGGCGTCGCCTTCACGTTGAGCGCCTTGCTGCCGAGCTCCCGGGAGCGATGGAGTTCCTTGATCGCTTCCTGGGGATCTTGCAGCGGAACCACCCCCGCCCACATGAGCCGGCCCGGCTGCTGTGATGCGTAATAGTTCATATAGTTATTCTGCGTCCGCGCATAGGCGGCCGCCAGCTCCGGATCATCTACGAACCAGAGAATATCTAGCGCCGGTGAGTTTGGTGACAACACAGCGATGTCGATGCCGTCAAGATCCATGTTGCGCACACGCCCTTGGGGCGTGAGATCCTCGGGCTTGAACCATTCGTTCTTTTCAGCTTTCTGCCGGCCGAGCTCCGAACCGATCATGATACGATTTCCGACTAGTGTTTTGCGCCGCTCGTTATCTTTAGTCGGCAGTTTCCTTGGCAGAAAAGCTCGCCAATTGTCTTCAACTGTCTGATCCCAACTCTCTAAATCCCCCACCAGGTGGCTGTCCAAGTCGATAACCTTCATTCCATCAATGGCCATAAGTCCATCCTTTCTTTTTAGCGCGTAGCCGTCTTGTCACCCAAAGCTTGGTCAAGAAACCCACTCTTTTCCAAATCACGAAGGATACTCTCATCGACCAATCGTTCCAAACTAATGTCGCCAATCTTGGGATTGCGGAGTTTCATGAAGCGCTGGATGTTTTTGAGACCGTCAAATACGACGAATCCCCGGCGATCGATCCGTCGCACGTAATCCTCATAACCGTCACTGGCCGCCACGGGATCCGTGATACCCAGCTTTTTCGTCATGATTTCGATTACCGCCGCCTTGTTAGTGGGATTCAGCAGAAAGCCGTGACCTTCGACCAGCGCGCGCAAGGCGTTGCGCACCGTGGGTTGATGGCTCGCCAGATACTCTGTCTTCACCACGATGCTCGTGCCGACTAGCGGAATCTTTTCCAAATCGCCCAGAAAATTGTAACCCATACGCTTGAGCCGCCGGCCAAAAACACCCGCGATCGAGGCTCCCTGGATCGTCCCGGTTTCCAGCGCCTGGCTGATGACGCGCTGATCGCCGAAGGCCGCGATCAAGATTTTGTCCCGCTCCGGATTCAAACCGATCTGCTCCAAACCCAGCATCGCCGACATCCAGCCGGTACCGCCGATGCTTGTGACGCCGATCCGTTTCCCTTTCAAATCGGCCGGGGTTTTGATATCCGGGCGCACCACCAAATCGGTTTGCACATGGTTGGCAAAGGCAGCGATGATCTTTAGATCGAGACCGCCCACCGCAGCGCCCAACGTCGCAGTAGCGCCGGTGTAGCCCAGTTGCAAATCCCCGGTATTGAGGGATGCGATTAGAGTCGGTGACCCGGGGATGAAAATCGTTTGGACGTCGATTCCGTTCTTCGTGAAGAAACCTCTCTCCTGAGCCACCCATAAGGTCGTGGCGACGGAACTCATGGAGGCATAGCCGATCAAGACCTTGGTCCGGGACTGACCTAAACCTACCGCGGGGTAAATAGCGAGGATGGAAAGAAAAATCAGAGCTATAAAGCCATGGAAGAGAATCGTTAGTCGCACTTCGTTGGGATAACAAAGAGAAGGGTGACTAGTCAAACGACAAGGAAACGACAGGCAGCGAAAAGCGGGTTGATAGAAACACAAAACCGGAGAGGATCGTCTATTTTCCTTGCGTGGGTGGATTATAATCTAATGTCTACGCTCTCTTCATCGCGGCAGGCGTAGGTCCGAAGTATATCTACCTCCCAGTCCCACATTTTCGATGGTGTCCAATATTCACCGCGCGCGGTGATCGATCAGAACGACCGTCGATGTTAGGTGCCGTGTTGGACTTCGAGAACTTCGATTTCATACACAAGTACAGCATTGGGAGGGATGCGATTCTCGATACCCGCTTCCCGATACCCGAGATGAGGACTGATTTTCACCTTTCGTTTACCTCCCCGTCTCATGCCCTCGATGCTGTAATCGATCCCCGAAACGACCTCCCGACTCCCGACCACGACCTCGCCGAGATAGTTTTCTTGGATCTGTTCGCCTTGGTTCAGCCAACCGTTCAAACGGACCTTAACGGTATCGCCCTTCTTGATGGGCTCGCCGGTGCCCAGTGTTTCCGAAAGAAGCTTGATACCGGACTTAAGCATCCTGTGGTTTCGCCCTTAGAATCTGCCTCAACGGATCGCATGTAGCGCGCCAACGAGCACCCGTAGCTGTTTCCCGCATCCGCACGCGATTACGCTGCAGGAACAGTTATCCGCTCAGCCGCGCCTCCTGCGCAGCCAGCAATTCGGCAATTTTGCGCAGACCCACCTTCTCCGCCATCTCGCGAGGCGTTTCGCAATCGTCGATCCGAGTCCTAAGGCGCGGGTCCGCGCCGGCCTTCAGCAAGAGCTCGACGGTCGGCAGATGGTGTTCGCTCACCGCCATGTGCAGCGGCGCGTAGTCGTTGAGGCCGCGCTGATTGGGATCGGCCCCGAACGACAGCAACAGTCCGACGATGTCGGCCACGTCCGGTCTTCCGGGAGACCCTGGCCGGGGCCGGCTGCAAGACAACGCTGCAATCAATGGCGGAAATCCGGCGTGATTCGCCGGGTTGGGGTCGGCGCCGATCTCAAGCAGGGTGCGAATGAACGCCAAGGGGCTATGGTAAATGGCGTATTCCAGGCAGCGCCCGATTGTTAACGGCATCGGCCCATTCGGCACGCTGTGGGGATCGTCGACGGCGGCCCGCAAAGCGTTGAGGTCGCCGACGCGAAAGGCGGCGTCGATCTTCTTGAACTTCTCGTACTCCGCGCACCGCTCTGAATTGGATTTCACCGTTGTCACGGCTAACGTACGGTGTTTTGTCCCGAATTCTCTTTACTCACTCGTCTTTTTGCCTATCCTAAGTGTCCTTCGAATTGTTCCAGGCTGGCGTCGAGGTCGTCAAGGATTTCCTCGACGAGCAGGTCAAGATCGGGCCAGTGAAGGTCGATAGGAAACATTCAGGAATCAGAATCAAACTTATAATTTCTCTCAAGTAGAATTCAATTCGATCTTGCAATCTCGCACGTGCGCGCCGCAATTTACACGCACTATCTTTTCTTTTTTCCCAAAATAGCCACGACGACGGATTTGCATCGAAAGTTTGCGGGATAAGTTCAACACGACTCCGCGAACTGTTCGAGGGTGGCTTCGAGGCCTTCAACGTTTTAGTCCTGATGCTCGTCTGGAGCCCCTGGCTTATTGCCAAGCTTTACAGGGACCAGGAGGGTTTCGCCGCGGCGAAAAATAGTGAGCGTCACTTCGTTCCCGACCTCTGTGCCTTTGATGACGCGCAGAACCTCACTCGGTCTGTCCACGGCGATGTCGTCAACAGAGAGAATAACGTCTCGAGAAAGGACTCCCGCCCGCTCGGCTGGCTGATCCGCCAGTACAGAGCTGACCAGTACGCCCCTTACGGGCGATACTCCTAAGCCGTCGGCCGTTTCCAGGGTCAACTCGGATAATTTTATCCCTAACGAACCCCAAACAATCTTCTCACCGCTGAGGAGGCGGGGAATCATAGCCTTTATGACATTAATGGGAACGGCAAACCCGATAGTTCTATTCTCTGAAGCCTGCGTGAGCATACCTACGACGTGACCCTTCATATTCACTACCGGTCCCCCGCTCTCGCCGGAATTGGCCGGGGAGTCCAGCTGTATATGATCAAACGCAGCAGACGTATTCTGGCGCCTGCCGCGCCGACTAACGATGCCCACGTGCAAAGAACTCTCCAATCCAAAGGGATAACCCAGAGATCCAACTAACTCTCCAACCCTTAGAACATCGGAATCGCCCAAAGGTAGGACCGGTAACTCTGGTTGTCCATTAATCTTAATAATTGCAAAATCCACTTGGGCATCCGTCGCGACGATCTCACCACGAAGACGCTCTCTATTGGCAAGACGGATCTCAATCTCCTTCGCCTCATCAACCACGTGATGGGCGGTCAGAATGTATCCTTGGGGATCAATGATAAATCCCGACCCCCGTGCTTTGGTCGGCTCAACCCGAACCTGAACTACGGCTTGTCGTACTTTTTCTGCCAATCGTACAAGGGAGCGGTTTAAACGTTCGAGATCCGGGTCAGTATCGCTAGGGTTACCTTGAAGCCATATGGGAAGAGTTTGCGGTCGAACCGTCTGCGTCATGAGAAGCACTGCGAAGAGGGCACAAAGCGAAATGACCGCAGAAAAATCTCTCGGTCTCATTTCCTTCCTCCAGGTAATAATCGCACAGCAACGTACATGCCAGGAGGATTTGGGGATATTCCGTAGCAATTATGCGTAAACTGAGAAGTGAAAGCGTTCAATACCGAGTCAAGAAGAGACACGTAAGGCTATTCGTGATCACCGAAGCTCATTTGCAGCATCAACGGATCCACGGATTGGCGGCTGCCAAAGCTGACGTGCTAGTTCGTCTCAATTCAGGTAGCGCATCAAATTTTCAGCACAAGTCTCAAAACCACAATGAGTTTTCCTTGAAATAAACCTTGTCGATGAAGCCCGATGCGTCTAATTCCCTAACAAAACTATTGTCATAACTATCGTCCCATTTCAGAGTGATTGGTTTTTGGCTTCCAACTGATGTGCATCCCCGCCTGCAAACCAACCCTTAAGTTGACGTAAGATCTGACCATGAGATATTGTCCCGGCCAAACTGGGAGGTGATAGAAATGCGTTACATCGATGCCGATGGTCACGTCGAAGAATGCCCCACAACATTCAGCGATCAATATTTGGAGCCGGCTTTTCGTTCTCAGCGTCCCACGGTCATAGGCCGGGATGGCCTGGCATATTGGGTCATCGATGAGCAAATGTTCCCGCGACGTGTCGGCAAAGGCTGTAACAATCTCGGAACTCCCGCGAGCTACGACGGGCAACCCACAAGGCACACAGCTTTGAAAACCGACAGCCTGGAAAGTATGGAGCTCACGGACATCAACGCGCGCATTCGATCGATGGATGAGGAGGATATCGCGATCCAGGTTGTGTACCCGAGTCTATTTCTTGCCTACCCGTTGACATCGAACATCGCTTTTGCGACTGCGCTTTGCACTTCGTATAACCGCTGGTTGGGCGATCGGCTATCCGGCAATGAGCGGATAAAATGGGCTGCTATCGTTAATCTGGACGACGTACAGGCGGCTGTGCGCCAGGTCCATGATGCCAAGTCGATGGGTGCCGTCGCCGTCATGGTCCTCGGTACCGCGGGCGATCTTACACTTGATCACCCGAGTCTATTGCCCTTGTTTGAGTCACTGGCCGAAGAGAAGTTGCCGTTGGCGGTTCACGTCGGTTGGAGTTGCCCGTCACTCAATAATATTTACTCCCACATCTATCCGTCCGGGGTCATCGCGTTCCTCGTGCCCGTACTGATGGGACTTGTGGGTCTGGTAAGCGGCGGCGTCCTCGATCGATTTCCCGACTTGAAGGTTACATTCTTGGAGGCGGGCTGCCAGTGGGTTCATTTTGTATTGGAGAGATTGGACCACCGGTTTAGGCGCACGCGAAATCAGCTTTCGACGTTCCACTCGCAAACGGCGCCCCAGCATGCCTTACCTCCGATGGATTATGTGCGCAAAGGCAATCTCTTTTTCAGCACGGAAGCGGACGATGTTCTCTTGCCCCAAGTGATTGAGCTCGTTGGCGAGGAGAACATGATTTTTGGTTCGGACATGCCGCATGGCGACCGTGAAGCTTTTGCTGTACGGAAAGTTCAAGGAAGAAAAGATATCAGCGATACGGCAAAGCTAAAAATCCTCGAGACCAATCCGGCTCGGCTCTACGGATTTCGGGTCTGAGCCCGACTTCCTTGACGGTACGAATCTCGCTGCGATATACGGTCAGTCATAAGGCAAGCAAGTTCACCCAGCGTCTAGTCAGAAAGGACTTTCTGCTATGCGTAAGATCTTGGCTCTGTTGGTTGGCTGGTTATTGATCTTTAGCGATCAGGCGGTTTTCGCCCAAAACCCCAAACTAATTGAAGCGGCGAAAAAGGAAGGCGGGAAGGTCATCGTCTACACCACAATGGAGCCATTCACGCTCGACGCGATCAAAGCCGCATTCGAAAAGAGGACCGGGCTCCAGGTGGAATTCTGGCGCAGCGGGATCACCGAGGTGCTCACCCGTGCGCTGAGCGAATACCGTGCCGGAAAGATCACATTCGACGCCATCGGAATGCCGGGCGATCACATGCAGCTCATGGCCAAAGAAGGCGCACTGGTGAAATACGACTCGCCTTCGCTTAAGGGATTTCCGAAAGACGCCATCGACCCGAACCTCGGCGCCCGCTACCGAAACATTCTCTTCGGCGTGATTTATAACAAGAACGATATCAAAGCCTCCGATGCGCCCAAGACGCTCGAAGACGTGGTTAAACCGGAATATCGCGGCAAGCTCGTCATGCCGCACCCGATCAACCACACGACCACCACCCAGTGGCTCGCCAGCCTTGATAAAATTATGCCCAAAGCGCGCGCCGAGAAATTCATCCGTGATCTCGCCGCGGCGAAACCGATTTTCGTTGAGAACACCATCCCTGCCGCCGAGCGGGTCAGCTCAGGCGAAACACCCATCGGCATAAGCTTCCCCCGGTTTGTGCTGACCTACAACAGACAAGGCGCCAATCTCGATTACGTCCGCGACTACAACATGCTCGGTGACGGGCACTATATCAGCTTGGAAGCCAAAGCGCCGCGGCCCGACGCCGGGAAAGCATTTATCGATTTCTTCCTGGATGACGAGAGCATGAAGATTCAAGCCGACATCGGCGAGTTCGTTAACCGGCGTGGTATTTATCCGCCGCTCCAAGACGCCGATAAGATCAAGTTCGTCCAGATGTACCAGTTCGGCAAGGAAGATTTCGAGGCGAAAAAGAAGGAATACCAGAAGATCTTTCTGCAGTAAGCCCAGCTTTCAGACGCCGATCCAAAGATTTTTCCGGTTCATTTATTCTTTGCCTCCAGCTCGGCAAGTCGTTTACGTAGGGCGCGTTCTTCCTCCCAGCGGCTGGTCTCGTCACGAATGATCGCGGCGATCGCCTGGATCTCCTGAGTAGGTGAATAGAGTAGCGCGAGAGTAAAGGCGATGGAGAGGCGTCGCCCATCTTTGTGCACGGCGGGAATGCGAAGAACTTCTGTGCCGTATCGGGTCTCACCGGTTTGCATTACCCGGTGATATCCTTCCCAATGCCGGGTCTGAAGACCCGCAGGAATAATCAGGTCGAGAGAATGGCCGAGCGCTTCCGCTTGGGTATATCCAAAAATTCGCTCCGCGGCCCGATTCCACAAGAGTATGAAACCGTCCGTTCCTGCCGCGACGATTGCATCGCCCGCAGACTGTATAAGAGCTTCAAAATCAAATGGCCGGCTTGCCATGGTTACCTACGGTTTGTGCCGCACCAGGATCGGAAGACTGTCGGATTCTTCAAGGCTTTTGTCTCTCAGCCAGCAGATATCGAGGGCGGTCTTCGCACATGTTTGAAAAACCAGTTTGGCCTCATTTCTCGATTAGCTCTTTCTGTCAGGCAACTACAGCTTGACACGGGATTTCCCATGTACTACGCGAAGAAATTGCAAAACAAGTTTCTCCGCCGGGGGGCAGTATGGAAAGGCTGATACCAAAATTTCGCTTCGGTCACATTGATCCGGCCGCCGTCGAGGCGCGCAGAGCCAGACGCGGGCCTGGTTACGAATTTTACCAGATTGTCCCTACGAATATCATGTTGGTCACTGCCGTTCTGGGCATAAAAGATTTTACCCGGGAGGCCGTTGAGACCGCCATCCCCAACTACTGGAATTGCGTTGATGCACTGGCAGAAGAAAAGGTCGATGTGTTTGTCCTGGGTGGGACTCCTGTATCCGCGCAGTTGGGACGATCCCGCGTTCTGAGGCTACTAAAAGAGGCGGAGGACAAAACCGGCATACGTGGTGACGCGCCTCTGGAAGCTGCGATTGCAGCGATGCAGCACCTGGGATTGAAGAAGATAGCGGTGGGCGGACGGTGGACAGATGAATTCAATCGGGCCGTCATACGATACCTGGAAGAAGGCGGCATCAACGTTGTCGGGATCACCAAGCGTGGCCAGTGGGGAAAGGAGGCTTTTGCCATGTCGTTTGAAGAAGGCTTAAAGCTAGCGCTAGAGGTGGGCCGTGAGGCTGCTCGCTTGGCTCCCGATGCTGAGGCAATTTTTGTTCCGGGTGGAGCCACAATGAGCCTCCACGTTATACCTGTTATTGAGGAGGAATTTGGCAAGCCCACCTTTACAAGAACGAGCGCGGAGGTGTGGCGCAACCTTGTTTATCCGGGAATTATTCCGCCCGTAACCGGATGGGGGAAGCTGTTGGCCACCGGGAAACAGCCCAAGTAGTGAGATGCACGACCTGAGACTTAGCTAGCGCACTGTCGGGCCCGAACGCTAATCGCCCACGAGCCTTTTAACCCTTTCGATTACCTCTGCAGGCTGATTCATAATTCTTTCAGTTAGAGCTTGTAGTTCTTCTCCCGTGACCGGTTCAATTTCTAATTTAGACTGTTTCGCCTCCGCCACGAGCTGCGAATCTTTTAGGGCTCTTGAGTAAGCCTCACGCAATATTCTCACTCGATCAGAAGGAACACTCGGAGGAGCCACCATGGGACGGCCGTACTCGTTGCCGGCCAATATCACCTGCGCGACCCGGCGACTCACAGCGGCGGTTTTGTATTTATCCATAAGTTCTCCGAGAGTGGGAACCTCGGCCATTCTGGGGTCTCTTTTTTCACCGCTCTGAGCCAGGTGACGATCAAAATCCTTTTTGTGCCATGTGATAAAGGGCTCACGGCTGAAATGGCCTGTGACGATCATGCCGCGGCAAATAACCTCGCCTTTTTCCATTGCCAGATCGATGGCATTACCGCTTTGATAGCCAACGACCAGATTGAATTTGGCTCTAAGGGTCTCCTCAAAAATCTTTGCCAGCAAGTAAGTGCCATCAGTAGAACCTGTCGCGCCACACCGGAGGGGCTCGCCCGATTTCAGGACGTCGTCGAAAGATTTGTACGGAGCATCGGCACGGACAAAAAACATGACCTCGGTTCTTTCCATCGTGCCGATCCAATTGAATTTACGCAGATCAAACTTGACCTCTTCCACGCCAGTGAGCTGCTGCATGTACCGGTGCGCCTGAAACATCCCCAACGTCAATCCGTCTGCTTTAGTCAGTCCATAAAGGTAATTCGTTGCCGCGAGACCGCCGGCGCCAGGCATATTCTGAACAATCATGTTCGGATTGCCCGGGATGTGCTTCGGCATGTGCTTGGCGAAGAGCCGAGCCCAGAGGTCATAAAGGCCGCCGCT
>WNFS01005042.1_pt1 | contig 10094 bp, 11 predicted proteins | sample 5400141 | NCBI WGS metagenome assembly WNFS01 (sample SAMN13153358, study PRJNA577476) | soil metagenome | isolation source: 60 cm saprolite under Madrone tree | place: USA:California | collected 2016-06-14
ACTGGTGCCTCTCAGGTGACCTTGCCGTTTGGCATCCGGATGGGGCAATCGAGATCAAGGATCGCTCCAAGGATATCATCATCTCAGGCGGCGAGAATATTTCGAGCCTCGAGGTGGAAGAAGTCCTCACGCAGCACCCAGCTGTCATGCTTGCGGCTGTCGTCGCCCGTCCCGACCCGACATGGGGCGAGACTCCCTGCGCGTTCCTCGAACTCAAGCCCGGCGCCGCGCAGCCCGACGACAAAGAGGTTATCGCCTTTTGCCGTGCGCGCTTGGCACGCTTTAAAGTTCCAAAAACCCTGGTCTACGGCTCGCTGCCCAAGACATCGACCGGGAAGATCCAGAAGTTCGTGCTCCGCGATCAGGCAGGCGAACTATGAAAGAGAGGTGCAAGCCCGATAGCGTGGACAAGCTGAAAGAACAGATCGCCCACTGGCTGGCCGCGCGATGACGATGTGCCACACTGAGGTTAACGGCATCAAGATCGCCTTCGATATCCGTGGGTCCGGGCCACCCCTTATTCTCATCATGGGCTATCGTCTCAACTCGCGCGCGTGGCCGCTCGCATCGCGCTGCTCGATCGATCTTAGCCCGCCTGTGTCGTAGGATTTGAGTATGAAACGACTTGTTTACGTCATCAACGGACCGAACCTCAATTTGCTCGGCAAGCGCCAACCCGCAATCTACGGGTATGAAACGCTCGCCGACGTGGAAGCTGCATGTCGGCGTGTCGCTACGGAAAACAAATTGGAACTGAAGTTCCATCAGAGCAATCGGGAATATGAAATCATCGATTGGATTCATGAGGCCCGCGAGACTGCCGCCGGCATCGCAATCAATCCCGCCGCATTCACGCATACGTCGGTCGCCATCCTGGACGCACTGAATGCGTTCGACGGTCCGGTGTTCGAAATTCACATTTCGAATGTTCACAAGCGGGAGGCCTTCCGGCATCATTCTTATGTTTCAAGCCGTGCCGACGGCGTCATCGCGGGGTTCGGCACACAGGGCTATACGCTGGCCTTGCAGCGACTTGCGCACCTGATCGACGAAACTGCCGCCAAGAAGGACAAGGGCGGGTCGGCAACAGATTTGGGATCCTGACCATGATAAGCGGTACAACAAAACTGATCGCCCATCTCGGCTATCCGACCGAATCCTTCAAGGCGCCGATGATATACAACCCCTACTTTGAAAAATACGGCATCGATGCTGTCGTCGTGCCGATGGGCTGCAAGCCTGAAGAGTATCCAGCATTTCTCAAGCTGGTGTTCAAGCTATCCAATATCCACGGCGCACTTATCACGATGCCTCACAAGGTCACGACGGTCGCGCTCCTGGATGAGGTGTCGATCTCTGCAAAGGTCGCGGGCGCCTGCAATGCGATCCGCCTCGGAGCAGGCGGTACGTTGATTGGCGACATGTTCGACGGTGAGGGTTTCGTGCGCGGCGTCCTGCGCAAGGGCCGCATGCTGACCGGTGCGCGCGTCCTCGTGGCGGGCAACGGCGGTGTCGGGTCCGCGATTGCAGCATCGTTCGCCAAGGCTGGCGTGGCGGAGCTTGCGCTGTTCGATGCCTATGCGCCGATGATGAACGGTCTCGCCGAGCGTTTGCGCGCCAACTATCCGAACCTGAAAGTCACGACCGGCTCGATCGACCCCTCCGGTTACGATGTCGTCGTCAATGCTACGCCACTCGGTATGAAAGAAGGCGACCCGCTGCCGATGGACGTCACCCGCATTGCACCGTCAACATTCGTCGGCGAAGTGGTAATGAAGCACGAGATTACGCCCTTCCTTGCCGCGGTACGCGCGCGCGGCTGCGAATTCCAGATCGGCACCGACATGCTGTTCGAACAGATTCCCGCTTATCTGGAGTTTTTCGGGTTTCGAACCACGACGCCAGATGAGCTGCGGGCTGTGGCGCTGATCAATTACTGAGCTAACCGAGGGACGATGCAGACGAGAGCGAATCATAAATATGGGATGAGTCCGACCATGAAATACTCGATAGCAACCGTTTCCGTTAGTGGCACTTTGGATAAAAAACTGCAAGCCATCGCGGCAGCCGGCTTCGACGCGGTCGAGATCTTCGAAAGCGATTTTATATCTTTTGACGGCAGCGGAAGCGATGTCGCAAAACTCTGCCGAGATCTCGGTCTCAGCATTTGCGCGCTTCAGCCCTTCCGGGACTTCGAGGGAATGCCGGAACCGCAACGCACACAGAATTTCAGGAGAGCCGAGCGAAAATTCGACCTCATGCACAAACTCGGCACTGATTTACTGCTCATTTGCAGCAACGTGTCGCCTGCCTCGCTCGGGGGCATTGATCGTGCGGCTGAGGATCTTCGTGAGCTAGGCGAGCGGGCCACTGTCCAAGGTCTGCGCGTCGGATTCGAAGCATTGGCGTGGGGGCGTCACGTTAACGACTATCGCGACGCGTGGGAAATCGTCCGTCGCGCCGACCACAAATCCATCGGTATCATTCTCGATAGCTTTCATACTCTTGCGCCGTCTCTGCCTATCTCAGCCATTGGCGCTATTCCTGGAGACCGCATATTCCTCGTTCAGTTGGCGGACGCGCCCCAACTAGATCTGGACGTGCTGTCCTGGAGCAGACATTTTCGTTGCATGCCCGGCCAAGGAAATCTCAATATCAACGACTTTATGCAATCAGTTGTTGCTACGGGATACTCGGGCCCATTGTCGCTCGAGATATTCAATGATCAATTTCGATCTAGATCAGCCAAAGAAGTAGCAATTGACGGGATGCGTTCCCTGATTTTGCTGGAAGATCAAGCCAAAATCGGAAGAAGCACAAAAACGAAGGCACTTAGCCCAAGATCTGAAATTAAAGACGTAGCCTTTGTCGAGTTCGCGGTCGACAAGAATCATGCAGGTGATCTTGCAAACATCTTTCGCCAACTTGGCTTCGGCCTAAGCGGTCGGCATCGCAGCAAGCCAGTGGAGCGATGGTCCCAAGGAACCATCAACCTTTTGATTAATTGTTCGGAAGAAGGTTTCGCGCGATCCCACTACGTGGCGCACGGTTCCGGCGTTTGCGCTCTCGCTTTAAGGGTCGATGATATCAACCGCACTATGGCGCGGGCGAAGGCGCTTGATACAACGGCGTTTCACCAGCCCGTGGGTACTGACGAAATGAAGATTCCGGCCATCCGGGGTGTGGGCGGAAGTCTAATGTATTTTCTTGACTCCGACGCGTCGAATTGGGACCAGGATTTTGTGGCTATCGTCGATGACGTCGGTTCAAATCATCTCAACACTATCGATCATATTTCGCAGTCGATGCCATACGAACAGATGCTGTCCTGGCAACAATTCTACACCGGCATTTTTCACCTTCAGAGGTCACCGCAGCTTGAAATTGCGGACCCTCTCGGGCTCGTACAGAGCCAGGCAATTCTGAACCCTGAGAAAACATTCCGTATCGTTCTTAATGGATCTGCGGCGACACGGACCATGTCTGCGCGCTTCCTGACGGAGTTTTTTGGCGCGGGAGTTCAACACATCGCGTTCGAATGCGATGACATTTTCGGTACGGTTGCAGGGATGCGTTCTGCGGGTGCGTCTTTTCTGAAAATCCCTAACAATTATTATGACGACATTGAGAGCAGATTTGAGCTCGATCCTGCCATCGCAACACGTATGAGAGAAAACCAGATTCTGTATGATCGCGATGATACCGGCGAATTCTTTCAAGTTTACACACGCGCGTTTGATGAACGGTTTTTCTTCGAAATCGTGCAGCGACGCGGTTACCAAGGCTTTGGCGCTCCCAATGCCTCAGTTCGGCTCGCGGCTCAAACAAGAGAGGCCCGTCCGGTAACCATGCCGAGACCGGATAGTGCGTCCGGCTAGGCTAGTCGGGCTGCCATTAGGCGCCCCGCCGCTTGACGAACCCGGAGCGCGACGGCTTCGGCACCCTCGGCAGCGTTCATCGCCGTCATCGGCACCGCTTGAGCGAACTGATCGCGAGGCGAGATGTCGTCTTTTGTAATACGGCCAACTATCGACGGTAGTTCGTCCAGAGTGCTGGCGAACAAACGAGATTAGTTAATGCACACGTGAGTCGATTTGCGAAAGTATTCCGGCTCTCGGAAGCGCATTAGTTGGATTTCTGCTTCACATATCGGCCGGGCGCGGGTTCGATAGTCTGATACTGGGCGTTACCCGGCTGGGTAGGTGCCGGGCGGATTCCGCTAGAATGACGCTTCATCCAAGCATCCCAATCCGGCCACCAGCTTCCGGATTTCTCCTCCGCTTTTTCTAACCAACTATTTGGATCCGATACAAGCTCATTGTTCAGCCAATGGCTGCGCTTGTTGCGGGCCGGAGGATTAATGACGCCCGCAACGTGGCCACTCGCAGCGAGGACAAAGCGCGCATCTATCCCGATCAGATCCTTTGAGCCGTAGGCCGATTTCCACGGCACGATGTGATCCTCGCGGGATGCGAGGACATAAAGCGGCACCTTTACCTTCGACAAATCGATCGGCACCCCACACTGCGTTGTCTTTCCACGCTCTTTGATATTGTTCTCGAGATACGTGTTGCGCGTATACCAACAGTACATGGGACCTGGGAGGCTCACGCTGTCGGAATCCCAATACAATAGATCAAACGCGTCGGGAGTTGCGCCCTTAAGATAGCTATCGACGACATAGCGCCAGATCAGGTCATTGGCTCGTAGCGTGCCAAAGGTGAAGGCCAGCTCCTTTCCAGGAAGTATGCCGCCCTCCCCGATCGCGGCCTCTCGCAAAGCGACTGAACCCTGGTCGATCAAGAGGCCGATCTCGCCTGTATCAGAGAAATCGAGCATGGTGGTCAGCAGCGTGAGCGTCGCAAGCTTATCCTGTTGTCTCGCGGCCAATACCGCGGCCGCGCAGCTGAGGATGGTGCCGCCCACGCAGAAGCCGAGCGCATGAATTCGTTCAGCCCCTGTGATTTCCAGGACAACATCGATCGCCTTGAGCGGTCCCATCTCAAGGTAATCATCCCACGTCAAATGACCGATCTCAGGTATCGCGCTGCGCCATGAGATAAGAAAAACATGTTGGCCCTGCGCAACGGCATATTCGACGAGCGAATTCCCCGTGCCAAGGTCAAGCAGATAATATTTGTTGATGCATGGCGGCACTACCAGTAGGGGCGTCTGCTGAACCTCGTTCGTATGCGGAGCATATTGAATTAACTGAATCAACTCATTCTCGAAAATCACCGAGCCCGGAGTGGTCGCAAGATTGCGTCCCACTTCAAAGGCCGACTCATCGACTCGTGTAATCCGTCCCTTGTGGAGGTCATCAATCAAATTCTTCATTCCGTCTGTGAGGCTTACAGAGCGGGTTTCGATCGCCTTGCGGATCACTTCAGGATTGGTTGCGGGGAAATTGGAGGGACTCATCGCATCGATAAACTGCCGCGCATAAAACCGAAGTTGCAACTTCGTCTTGTCATCGACCTGCGCTCTATCGACGAACTCATGCAACTGTCTTGAGCCCAATAGATACGACTGTTTGAGAAGATCGTAATAAGGCTGCTCTCTCCATGATGCGTCTTTAAACCGCTTGTCCCCCTGTGCCAACGCGACGCTCGAATGCGAGCCGCCAGCAAACGTCTGGAGAAACATAAAGTTCCAAAATCGCCACAGCTGCTTGAAATACTCACGTTGGAGATCAGCAATTAGTGCGAACGGGAAGAACAGGTTGGTCGACGAAGGCCGCTCCTCGCCATGTACACCCATGGCTAATGCGAGAGCGTCCTCGAATTGCTTCGTCGCAGCTTGGCCCGTCCACATGAGATTTTCGAGGTAGGTCGTTGCGTCGGTAGACGATGGCGTGTTGGTCATGGTGTCACCCTCCAGTGGACTCACGCGGTTATCCAGGAACCTGATCGTCCATAACGGTCGGGTTCTGCAATTCGACGGGCGAGCATCATAGGACGATATGCAAGATAGACTAAGCAAGCCGATCGCTGGCGGTAGCCGGTGCAGGGGCCCGTCCCGCGAGCCCAGGGCCACCATCGACCGTAGCGTCGGTATCCGCAGAATGTAACGTTGACATGGCGCGACGGGGGCGAACCTCATCTGTGTGCCACTGGATGCGCGGCATCTCAATTATCTAGGCCGCGGTACCCACCCCAACCACAGACTGTGCTAAACTTGGTCAAAAGCAGGGGTCAAAATGACGGATGAAACGATAGAAAAATTGATTACGAATTCCATTCACTCGGCTTTTGTCAAATATCCCGAGGGCGATGGCGATCAGAACCTAAACTATGAATGGATCCCGCCTGAGCATAGTTTGCATATCACCAAGGCGATTCTCATGGATCTCGAAGCCAACGGATTTCAAATTGTGAAGAAGGCTTAGTCGCAAAATCAGCCTGACGCTCCGAGAATATCAGGCTGGCCTAGAATTTGTTGGCTCAACGGCGCTGACCGCGGAGCTGGTTGCCGGCATGGGACTCGTTCTTGTGGGGATTATGGTTGGCAGCGGTGCCTACGCGAACCTAAGAAGAGTTTACCTGAGTGGACTTTTTAGATTGCGCTAGGTCGGCGGCACATCGGCTCGTGATTTCCGGATGGAGTCGTCTGTCACGGGCACCGTCTGATTACGACGGCGTTCAGCTCAGCCTGCTGACGTTGATTGCCGTTGGATTTTCCTTGGTCTCTAGGTGCACGCATCGTGCACACGCGGCCTTCTAACACATTTTAAAAATTTAAACTCTCGCTCCAATCCATCATGGGCTGGTTTGAGCAAGCTCGAGCAAACAAAGTCTCACGAGATCATCGCGAAAATGGTTGTCTGCCGTCGGAATGTCGTGGTTGGGGCAAGACTTCCACGTTGGCCCGCGCCGGTCAATCCTCAGCTTGTCACTTGGGAATTGTCGCCGCCCCTGCCCGACGACGCGATCATCCAGCCGCCGCGATGCTCCTAAATATCTTTGCCCCACGACGTGCATCAACTCTTGAGAAGAAGGGATGATCGCAAAATACGAAATTCTCGCAAACGCGACCATTAACATCGAGCTTTACGCGGTCGCAGCCTACGAATTCGAAGCGGCCATTCTCGTCGGTTCCCGTTGCAATCCAGCGAATGAAGTGAAGGTTGCCTGACCGTGCTTCCTCCGGCACGGCCAGTGTCCAGTCGGGACAGATCGTTAGTATGTCGGCGATGACACCAAGATAGAGACCCGGGTCGGCGATGTCTCCGATCGGCCTCGGCCAGTGACCGACGATATCATCAGTCACTACTTGACGAATGGTTGGTAAGAACGAAACGCTCGGTTTGGCCCAGAAGGTTCTAAAGCCCTCAACCGTCCATTGTCTTGCGGGAGTTGTTGCTGCTAGCTCATTCATCTCGTTATCTCCTCTGTCCCTGTCTTGGCACAATCGTTCCTGCGGCCGCTTCCTCGTTGTTCGCGAGAGCAGCGCTGTTGCTTTCCACTCATTGAATTACGCATGAGCCATTGAATGACTTGGGAAACGGTCGAGCAACTACCCGACAGGTAATGGGCTCAACCAGCAACTCACTCAGGCGCTTAGCCAGGCGTAGTCGGTGGCAAGGATTAAGGCCCGATCGAACTGCTGCTAAGAGAGCACGACTATCACGTACTCGCAGCTCCATATTCAGCGTGGCGCCATTCACACACCCAATCGGGGCTCTCACGTTGGTTGTCTCAAGATTTTCTTTGATCTCCCGGTGCAATAGTTGGGCCGACAATTGATCAGAGATTTAGAGTTAAAGCGTTTTCCTTTCGTTTCAAGCGCTTAGACGGAGGGGTTTGCTCGTCCTCGATTGCGTCGCTCCTTCCTTGGTGCTGCGTCGCAGGACTAGATGAGTTTGTGCAGTACCGCAGACACACGTGTCGTCTTTTCAAGTTCAGACGCAAAGTAGCGTGCTGCACTTCCGACGACTAGGGTTGGATGGGCCCGATCGTAGTTTTGGCGGCGATAGAGTAAGAAAACATGCGATGTAGCGGATCGCAGGATGATGCTTTCAAGAATGCTGCCACGCACGATAACGAAGCCGCGTTTCTCCACCGACACGCGAAGGCTTTCGTTCGCTGCCGCTTTCTAAGCTCGCACGCACTATCGGGATCGAAGAAGACACCGATCGGATTGGCCGCGAACTCCCGCGAGGAAAGCTGCTTTCTACCCTAAACTCCCCTACCATCCTGTTCGCCGATCACGCAGCGCCATGCCGCAAGGCGCTCGGCGGGATGCTGCTTCATCCACTCGGCGAGCTGCGGCGCGCCCATCAGGCAGGATTGCATTGAGACCTCAGCGAAGTCCGAGGTGGTGACGGTCTGCTCGTGGCAATTTGCCGGAGAGGAGAGACTGCAGAGCACGGCGATGATCTTGATCACGACAGGAGAACCCCGTCGCTACGATGGGCATTGACGCCGCTAACCGTATGACTTACCGGCGCCTTGTCCTGCTGCTTGCTGACTGGATCAGCCGGCGGGAAGATGCGGTCGTATATCGCGCGGGCCTCTCGAATTAGGCGGGCTCGCTCGCGCTCAGACTTTGGGACAAATCGAATAATTTCGCCCATATTCGCTCCAAACATTGGTTAGAGAAGGAGTCCGCAGTTAGAGAACAAGTCCGTCATAAGATGATGATAATCATCTCATCTCGATCTAGGATCTCAGCTCCAACTTTGAAGCTCTGCAGGCGGTAACGAAGGGATAAAAAGATCGTGACTGGGCCGCGCGCCGGGCATCCCAACGTTCACCACGCATTTCTTCCGCAGGTTGGGCTGTGATGCTGCCCATCAGGTCATGTACGCTACTCGCCTTCGGCGTTAGCAGCCGATCGAGCGAATGCTTTGGCCGCATCAACATGCGAGGCTTTCTCAGCTCGCCGCTGGTAGTCGTCGGCAAGGGCCTTAAGCTGACCCGCAATCGCTCGGTCGGTCATGGTTTGGGCAGCGCGAAGCAACGTCTCTGCTGTTTTTATGTATTCCTTGCCTCGTTGTGAGATCTGCTGAAACGTCATAGAGCCCTCGCGCGGTTCTGTGGCATCTGGTCTAAGGCGATTTGGAGCCAGGGCAGCCAATTGCGGTCACTTGCCCGGCGAGCTCTGAAGCGATCGACGCACTTCCTGGAACAAAGGGGGGTTCGCCACGCGTAGTACCGGACGAGACCAAACTTGCCATCGCAAACTGCGCATCGCGCGGCTCTGCCAGATCCAGGACTTTCGGAGCAGTTCAGCATTGTAGTCTCCACTTGGTATTATCGTCGCTGTTCGTCGATCATCCTTTTTCACCGTCGCTCATGACCCTGTGCGCTTTTCCTATTGTGATCTCCAGGGTACCGTACACACCCAAAGCAATCTTGATCATTCGTGACCTGTTTAGAGGGAAAATGCGGTTTCGCCCTCAACCCTTCGAGAGGACCAATCGTTGCGTCCTCGCGCCCACCGAGGCACCGCAAATCAAGCGGTGAAGCGTGAGGCCGACAGAAGCGGCCTGACCTTCAATTTGCCTCCCGGAAATGCCAGCCTGTCCATGAGTCCCGACGCGCGACGCGCTTGCGCGATGCAGCTTTTGATATTGCCGACCTATCCGCCCACTCAGGCCGACAACACTCCTCGCCCGTGGCCAATGTAGGTAGCTCGTTGCGATTGCGAGCTCTGGCCATGTGAGTCGATGAAAATGCCCTTGCAGCCCTACGCTTGGCTCGCGCGGGCGGGCGACGAGCATCGATCGGCCGTACATCAGAATTTAGCTTAGCCAGGGAGTCGACGCGCGTTTGATCCGTCGTCTCATCGGGCAGGCGCGCGACCGACTGCTCGGCCGGCGCTACCTCGATGGACGGTGGTGGGATCGTCGGCCGATTGGTATCCAGGACAACCTTCTCCGGCCATTTGCGCTCGGATCTGATTCGGATGGCCGCCCTTTCGATGACCTCCGGCCGATCAGGAAAACTCGCCGGGGGCTCCGGCAAAGACCAGCCGGCTATCAACAGAAGAACAGCAAGCGCGCTTCCGACGACCACAAAATATCTGGCTATGGGCACAGCCGATAGCTCCAGCGTTGATCGCGGTCAGCCCACGGCAGCGATGCCTGACCA
>WNFS01010122.1_pt1 | contig 10093 bp, 9 predicted proteins | sample 5400141 | NCBI WGS metagenome assembly WNFS01 (sample SAMN13153358, study PRJNA577476) | soil metagenome | isolation source: 60 cm saprolite under Madrone tree | place: USA:California | collected 2016-06-14
GCCGACCTCGTGATGCCCGTGCACGCGCGCCATCGCTACGACGGCACGATCACGAACCTCGTGCTGGCGCCTCTCGTCAACGCGCTGTACGGCCGGCGGATGCATCAGCCGCTCGCGGGCGCGCGGGCGCTATCGGCACCGTTCCTGGATCGCCTCGCGGCCGACCAGCGCTGGCCGCCGCCGGGCCGGGCCATGACCGATCTCTGGATCGAGGGCACCGCGATCGCCGAGGGCTTCGCGGTCCACGAGGCGCGGCTCGGCCAGTGGCGGGTGGAATCGAAGACGCGCACCACCGATTTGCCCACGATGGTGGCGCAGACCCTGGGGGCGGTCTTCACCGTGATGGACAGCTACGAAGACCTGTGGCTCTCGACCGTGACCAGCGCGCCGGTCCCGACGGAAGGCGCGCCGGCGACCCCGACGGGCGAGCCCGTGAGGATCGACGTCGAACGGATGGTCGGGGCGTTCCGGCGGGGTCTGAGTGACCTCGGCACGATCTGGGAGCACGTGCTGACACCGGAGACGTGGGGCGACGTGCTGAGCCTGGAGACGGACAACCTCGCGAGGTTCCGCTTTCCGGACGAGCTCTGGGCGCGCGCGGTCTACGACTTCGCGCTGGGTCACCATCATCACGTCGTGTACCACGACCACCTGCTGCGCTCGTTCGTCCCGCTCTACCTCGGCCGCACCGCGGCCTTCGTGCTGGCGACGCGCGCGCACGACGCGGCGGCGGCCGAGGCCGCCCTCGACGCGGTCGCCGCCGCGTTCGAACGGCAGAAGCGCTACCTGGTGGAGCGCTGGGGATGACGCGCAACGCCGCCCGGGACTGGTACAAGGACGCCGTGTTTTACGAGGTCCACGTCAAGGCGTTCATGGACGCCAACGGCGACGGTGTCGGCGACTTCGCGGGGCTCACCGAGCGCCTCGACTATTTCCAGGAGCTCGGGGTCGACTGCCTGTGGATCCTGCCGATGTATTCCTCGCCGCTCCGGGACGACGGCTACGACATCGCGGACTTCTACGGCATCCACCCCTCATACGGGACGGTGGAGGACTTCCAGAAGTTCCTCGACGCCGCCCACGCCCGCGACCTGCGCGTCATCGCCGATCTCGTGATGAATCACACCTCGGACCAGCACCCGTGGTTCCAGGCCTCGCGGTCGGATCCGGCATCACCCTATGCCGACTACTACGTCTGGAACCCGTCCGATCGCCGCTTCAAGGACGCGCGCGTCATCTTCGTGGACACCGAAAAGTCGAACTGGACCCTGGACCCGGTGCGCAACGCGTACTACTGGCACCGGTTCTTCAGCCACCAGCCCGATCTCAACTACGACAACCCGGCGGTCCGTCGATCCATGCTCGACGTGATGCGTTTCTGGCTCGACCGGGGCCTCGACGGGTTCCGCTGCGACGCGGTGCCGTACCTCGTCGAGCGCGAGGGCACCAGCTGCGAGAACCTGCCCGAGACGCACGCGATCCTCAAGGAGTTCCGCGCGGTGATCGACCGCGAGTACGGCGGCGACCGCGTCCTGCTCGCGGAGGCGAACCAGTGGCCCGAGGATGTCCGCCACTACTTCGGCGACGGTGACGAGTTCCACATGGCGTTCCACTTCCCGCTCATGCCGCGCCTCTACCTCGGACTCCGGCTCGAGGACACCCGCCCGATCACCGACATCTTCACGCACACGCCGAAGATCCCGCCCGCCTGCCAGTGGGGCCTCTTCCTGCGCAACCACGACGAGCTGACTCTGGAAATGGTGACGAACGAGGAACGGGCGTTCATGTACTTCGCCTACGCGCACGACCGCGACATGAAGCTCAACCTCGGGATCCGCCGGCGCCTGGCGCCGCTCCTGGACGGCGACCGCCGCCGCGTCGAGCTGCTGAACTGCCTGCTCCTCACGCTGCCCGGGAGTCCGATCATCTACTACGGCGACGAGATCGGCATGGGCGACAACGTGTACCTCGGCGACCGGGACGGCGTGCGCACGCCGATGCAGTGGTCGCGCGACCGGAACGCTGGATTCTCGAGCGCCGAGCACGGGCGGCTGTACCTGCCGGTCATCACGGATCCGGTCTACGGCTACGAGGCCGTGAACGTCGCCGCGCAGACGCGCCAGCCGTCGTCGCTGCTCAACACGATGCGGCGGCTGCTCGCGGCGCGGCGGACGTCGCCCGTGTTCGGGCGGGGCGGCATCCAACCTCTCGGCGGCTCCCCAGCCGGTGGAGCTCGACCTCACGGCCTTCGCCGGTGTCACACCGGTCGAGATGCTGGGGGGGACGGTATTCCCGACGATCCGGCCGGGGCCCTATTTCCTGAGCCTGGGCCCGCACGGCTTCTACTGGTTCCGCCTGGAGCGCCCCGGCGACGGCGACGAGCCGTATGGCATCGAGGGCACCGCGATCTGACCGGGCGCCTGGCGCGGACCACGCGCGCGTCGAAGCCGCGCTGGGGCGCGCCGTGTCGGCTCAGCTCGCGCCGCTGCTCCCGCGGCAGCGATGGTTCGGCGACAAGGGGCGGACGATCACCGGTGTCCGTCTTCGCGACTGCGGCGCGCTCGGGGATCGCGCGTGGCTCGTGCTGGTCGACGTAACGTTCGACGAGGGCCTGGACGAGACGTACGCGGTCCCGCTCGTTCTGGGGGGCGAGGGCGCGGCGCCGGGCGCGCTCGCGATGACGCTCGATCTCGACGGAGTCACGACCCGCGCCCTCGACGCCTTCGACGACCCCGGCTTCTGCCTCGAGCTCTTGACCGCGTTCGAACGGAACGTGACCGTGCCGACTCTTCACCAGGGCGCCGTCCGGTTCGTCCGCACCGAGCTCTTCCCGCCGCTCGCGGGCGTGGCCTCGCTCACGCCGCGCCGGCTGACCGCGGAGCAGTCCAACACGTCGGTGGTCTACGGCGAGTCGCGAACCAGGGCGACGGCTGGAGCTGGCTCGTCGGTCACCTGCGGCAGCTCCCGCCGGCGCGTGTCGACGAGCTGTCCGGGCACGTCTTCCGCGAGCTCTCCGGCCTGGGTGTCGTGACGGGAGCCTTGCACGCTGCGCTCGCCTCCGACGCCGCGGACCCGGGCTTCGCGCCGGAACCGACCACAGCCGACGATGTGACCGCGTGGATCGAGCGCATCGTCGCAGACGTCGGCCGCACGTGCGACAAGGTCCGCGCCCGCCTTTCCGCCGTCCCGCGCGAGGTCGAGGACGACGCGCGGACGCTGCTCGCCGGCGAGGCCGCGCTGCGCTCTAGGGTCCGCGATCTCCCGCCGCTCGACGCCGAGCGCTGTATGAAGATCCGTGTCCACGGCGACTACCACCTGGGCCAGACGCTCCGCACCGAGTCGGGCTTCGTCGTCCTCGATTTCGAGGGCGAGCCCGCGCGGCCCGTCGCCGAGCGGCGGCGAAAGCAGTCCGCCCTCGTGGACGTCGCCGGAATGCTCCGCTCGCTCGACTACGCCGTCCACGCGACGCTGGCGCCGGCCAGCGGGCCGACGGGCGCCGGTGAGCGCTGGGTCGGCCGCGCCTCGGCCGCGTTCCTCGAGGGATATCTCGGGGAGATCGTCAGAGCTCCGGCGCGCCTGCTCCCGGCCGCGCCGGCCGGGGTGGCGCGGGCGCTCTCGGTCTTCGAGCTCGACAAAGCGCTGTACGAGGTGCGCTACGAGGTGGACAACCGGCCCGCGTGGCTCGCCATCCCGCTACGGGGACTGACTCGACTACTGGCGCGTGAGCAGGCCGCATCGTGAGAGCGAGCGCCGGGCGCGTTCTGCTGCCCTTGCGGTCGCTCCTCGTCGTCTGGCTCCTGGCGCTGGGCGGCTGTGCGGGCGGCCCGCCGGAGAGCGAGGTCGTCACTCTTGTGTTCAAGTACGCCCGCATCCTCGGGCGGGCCGACCCGCTGCCGGCGCTCCTGCGCTCGTTCGAGGCGGCGCATCCTGGTATACGCGTCAAGGGTGAGGCGCTGCCGTGGACGTCGGACGATCAGCACCAGTTCTACGTCATCAACCTCGAGGGCCGGAGCCCGGGGTTCGACGTCATGATGCTCGATTGCATCTGGGTTCCCGAGTTCGCCCGCGCCGGGTGGCTCACCGACCTGACGACGCATCTCCGGCCGGACGAGCTCGCGCCGCACTTCCCGAGCGCGGTGGCGGCGGCGACGTACGGCGGGCGCGTCTGGGCGCTGCCCTGGATCATGAACGTCGGCCTCCTCTACTACCGCGCGGATCTCCTGGCCAAGCACGGCCTTCGACCGCCCGAGACGTACGAGGAGCTCGTCGACCAGGTCCGCCGCATTCGAATCGCAGAGCGCGATCCCGCGCTCGACGGCTACCTCTGGCAGGGCAAGCAGTACGAAGGGCTCGTCGTCAACGTCCTCGAGGCGCTCTGGGCCAACGACGCCCGGCTTCTCGCGGAGGACGGCTCGGTCTTTCCCGAGCCCGCGCGGGCGGCGGACGCGCTCCGGTTCCTCCGCGGTCTGATCGAGACGGGTGTCAGCCCGGCGTGGACGACCGCCGCCGACGAGGAGCTGAGCCGGCGCGCCTTTGGGGATGGTCACGCGATCTTCCTGCGCAACTGGCCGTACGCGATGGAGCTGTTCGAGACGGCGGACTCGGCGGTACGCGGGAAGGTGGCGGTCGTGTCGCTGCCCGGTCGCGCGCGCGGCGAACGGGGCGTGGGCTCGACCGGCGGCGCGCATCTCGGCGTGTCCCGCCGGAGCCGCCATCCCGAGCTCGCGGTGGCCCTGGCGCGGCACCTCGCGAGCGAGCCTGCCCAGCGGGCGATCGCGCTCGGGGCCGCGCTCAGCCCGACGCGCCAGGCCCTCTACCACGATCCGGAGCTCGTGCGTGCCCACCCGGAGATGCCGCGACTACACGCGTTCTCGCTGGCGGGTCGACCACGGCCCGTGACGCCCTACTATCTGCTGATCTCCTCGACGGTCCAACCCGAGTTCTCGGCGGCGCTCGTCGGGGTGAAGCCGCCCGAGCGGGCGATCGCCGACGCTCGCGCCCGCCTGAGCTACTTCCTCGGGGCGATCCGGTGACCCGGCGTGAGGCAGCCAACCGGCGGCGCGGGATGCTGCTCCTGGCGCCGACCGTCCTGGCACTGGCGGCGCTCACGGTCTACCCGGGCGTCTGGGTGCTCTGGCTCTCCCTCCAGCACCGGATCCCGATCTTCGAGGTGTCGCGGTTCGCCGGCCTCGACAACTACGCGTTCCTCGCCGTCGACCCCCGATTCTTGAACGCCAGTCGCGCCACGGCCATCTTCACCGTCGCGTCGGTGGCGCTGGAGGTCGTGCTGGGCCTGACGGCCGCGCTTGCGATTCACGCCCAGCGGGGCGGCCGCCGCCTGGCGCTCGCGTTCCTCCTGCTCGCGTGGGCCATGCCGGCGGTCGTCACGGCGAAGCTGTTCGAGTGGCTCTATCACCCCACGGCCGGCCTCATCAACGTCGCGCTCGGCGCGCGCTCCCTCAACTGGCTCGGCGACCCTGGGCTTGCGCTCCCCGCCGTCGTCCTCGCGGACGTGTGGCGTACGATGCCGTTCGTCGCGATTCTCTGCTACGCGCGTCTCCTGGCGATCCCGGCGGAGCTGTACGAGGCGGCGCAGGTCGACGGCGCCGGCCGGCTCGCGACGCTCACGCGGATCACGCTGCCGATGCTCGGCCGGATCCTCCTCGTGGCCGTGCTCTTCCGGACGCTCGACGCCCTGCGCGCCTTCGACATCATGTTCGTGCTGACCGGAGGCGGTCCCGCGGGCATGACCGAGACGCTCACGGTCTACGCGTACCGGGCCCTGTTCCAGACGCTCCAGCTTGGCTTCGGCTCGGCGCTGAGCGTCGTCGTGTTCCTCCTTGTCATGGCCGTCGCGTGGGCGTATCTGAAGTTCCTCCGGGCGGGCACGACGGTGGCCGCGTGAGACGCCCAGCCCGGAGGATCGGGACGCTCGGCGACGTCGTGGTCCTCGTTGCGCTGGCGGCCTACGCGATCCCCTTCTTCTGGCAGCTGCTGACGTCCTTCAAGCCCGAGGCCGAGCTGCTTCGGGTCCCGCCGTTGCTCCCGAGCCGGCTGACGCTCGCGCACTACCGCGTCGTGATCGAGCAGAGCTTGATGCCGCAAGCGCTGGGTAACAGCCTCGGCGTGGCCACGCTCACCACGCTCCTGGCGCTGGTGATCGGCCTGCCCGGGGCGTACGCGGTCGCCAGGCTCCCGCTTCCGGGCAAGCGCCTGTTGCTGCTGGCCATCGTCGCGAGCACGGCGTTTCCCCAGATCGCGACCGTGAGCCCTCTCTATCTCCTGATGCGCGCGCTGGATCTGCGTGACACGTGGGCGGGTCTCGTCCTCGTGCACACCTCGTTCGCGCTGCCGCTGACGATCTGGCTGCTCGCCGGGTTCATCCGCGAAGTCCCGATCGAGACCGAGGAGGCCGCGGCCGTGGACGGGGCCGGCCTCCTCGGAATCTTTCGGTGGGTCGTGGTCCCGCTGCTGGCGCCCGGGCTCGCCTCCACGGCGCTCCTGGCGTTTCTCTTCAGCTGGAACGAGTTCCTGTTTGCCTACACGTTCACCGTCTCCGGCGCGAGCCGCACGGTCCCGGTGGCGCTGGCGCTCTTCCCAGGGGTCTTCGAGGTCCCGTGGGGCGACATCGCCGCCGCCTCGATGCTCGCGAGCGTTCCGCCCGTGCTGATCGTCATCGTGCTGCAGCGCTTCCTGGTCCGGGGACTCGTCGCCGGCGCGGTGCAAGAGTGATCCGCCGGCGGAGTACCATGAGGAGGGGACGTCCATGACCGATCTCTGGAGCGATCTGGTCCTGACGGCGATAGGCAACATGAGGGTCACCCTCGGCGCGGTGTTGCCCAGCATCCTCGCCATGCTGGCGCTCGTGGCGCTCGGCGCGCTGCTCGGCTGGATCGCGGGGACGCTGATGTCGCGGCTGGCCCGTGCCTTCCGCCTCGACGAGCGGAGCCGGACGTGGGGTCTCACCCCTGCCCTGGCGCGCGCCGGCATCTACCGTCCGCTGTCCCAGGTGCTGCGGCTCGTTGCGTTCTGGGGGATCTTCGTCATCTTCGCGACGATGGGGATCGATGCGCTGGCGATCCCCGGCGCTCCCGGCGCCACCGGCGTGCTGCTGCGCGTCTTGCCTCGCTTCCTGTCCGCGCTCCTGATCCTCGTCGTCGGGTGGCTCGCGGCGAACTTTCTCGGGCAGGCGATGCTGATCGCCGCAGTCAATGCCGGCGTGGTCCAGGCACGACTCCTGGCTCGCGCGGCCCGCTGGCTCGTCCTGCTGTTCGCCGTCGCCACCGCGCTGACCGAGATCGGCATTGGCCGGGACATGGTGCTGATCGCCTTCGGCACCCTCTTCGGTGGGCTCGTGTTCGCGCTCGCGCTGGCGTTCGGTTTCGGCGGCCGGCACCTTGCACGGGAGATCCTCGAGCGCGGTCGCCGCCGCGAGCGGGAGCCCGCGCCGCAGGACACCATCACTCACCTCTAGCGCCTCGCGCAGGCAGTCGGTCGGGTCGGTGGGCGGCCCGACCGACTAACCGTCGCCGAGCGTGGTCGCCGCGGGCCGGCGGGTGGGTGGCCGCAGGGGTCGACCGGACCCGTTCCGGTTCAGCGGCGGCGTGCGCAACGCGCCCGGATGGAGCCCAGCCACAGCGGAGCAGCGAGCGCGTGCCGCGTGGTCCGGCGACCCCTGCGGACACCCACCCGGCGGCCCGCGGCGGCTCCGCGCGTCGAAGTGGTCGAGGGCGGTTCGCCGGTGCTGCGGGGCCGTGCTATGGTTGCACCGGAGGTTCTGGAGCGTGAGCGGCGCACTGATCACGCTCGAGGGCGTCGAGGGGTCGGGCAAGACGACCCAGATGATGCGGCTCGAGCGATGGCTTCGTCAGCAGGGCCGGAAGGTCGTGCACACCCGCGAGCCCGACGGGACACGGCTCGGTCTCGCCGTGCGTCGCTTGTTCGAGCGTCCGGGCGTTCACCCGAAGCCGCTCGTCGAGGTCTTCCTCTTCATGGCGGCGCGCCAGCAGCACGTCGCGGAGAGAATCCGGCCGTGGCTCGACCGGGGCCGCGTCGTGCTCTGCGACCGGTACGCCGATGCGACGGTCGCCTATCAGGGGTACGGCCGCGGCGTCGATCCCGACCTGATCCGCGAGCTGAACGTTCGTGCGACCAGCGGCGTCATGCCCGACCTCACGCTGCTCTTCGACCTCGATCCGGCTAAGGGACTGAGGCGGATCGGCGGACGACGGCTCGACCACTTCGAGCGCGAAGCGCTCGCCTTCCACCGGCGAGTGCGCCAGGGCTATCTCGAGATCTGCCGCGCCGAGCCCAAGCGCGTGCGGCTGATCCACGCGGCGCGCCCGCCCGCCGTCGTCGCGGCCGAGGTGCGGGCGATCGTCGAGGACTTCTTCCGTGCTGCTTGAGCGCATTCTCGACCAGCCGCGGGCCGTGGATCTGCTGCGACGGGCGCTCGCGAGCGATCGGGTCGCCCACGCATACGCCTTCGTCGGCCCCGCGGGCGCCGGGCGGATGTCGACGGCGCTCGCGTTCGCCGCGGAACTGCTGGGGAGCCCGTCCCGGCAGCACCCCGACCTGCACGTGATCGTGCCGACGCCTCCCGAGACGAACTCGCGGGGCGCCAGGGCCATCCGCATCGGCGCCATCCGCGAGCTCGAACGGCAGGCGTCGCTGCGGCCCGTGATGGCGCGCCGCAAGGTCTTCGTCCTCGAGGAGGCCGAGCGGATGACGGGCGAGGCGCCGCAGGCGTTCCTGAAGACGCTCGAGGAGCCGCCCGCCGCAACCGTGATCATCCTGATCCTGCCGCGGGCCCGGGCGGTGCCGGCGACCGTGCTCTCGCGGTGTCAGGTCGTGCGCTTCGCACCACGCGATGACGCGGGCGCGGCGACGGCGCGGGCCCAGGCGCGCGAGCTTCTGGCCGAGGTCAGGGCGCAGGGCGTCGACGCGCTGTTCCGGCGCACAGATCGCCTGGAGCGAGAGAAGGCGGAGGCGCTGGTGGATGCCTACTGGCTCTTTTGTCGCGATCTGCTGCTCGCGAAGTCCGATGCGCCCGCTGCCCTCTTCATCGACGGCGATCACGCCGCCGAGCTCGCGCGCGAGGCCGAGGGCTGGACGGTCGATCAGATCCTGGCGGCGGTGGATCTCTGCCGGCAGGCTCGAGAGGCGCTCCTGCGCAACGTCGCTCCCCGCCTCACCCTCGAAGTGGTGCTGAGCCGGCTCGCCCTGCGGGCGGCATAGGATGGTACCCATGGACGAATATCTCGTCGGCGTTCGGCTTCGCGCCACCGCGCAGGCCGACGACTACCGGGTCGGGGACCTCGAACTCCACGTCGGCGATCTGGTACTGGTGGAGACCGCGGCCGAGAGCGCCGTCGGCGAGGTGCGCCGGGCGAAGCGTGAGCTGCCCGAGGCGAAGAAGGATCGCTTGTACCGGCGGGTGCTGCGTACGGTGACCGAGGCGGAGGCGCGGGCGTACCGCGAGCACCGTGGGCGCGAGGAGCGGGCGATCGATACCGCGCAGCGCGCCGCGAGGAGCCGCGGCGTCCGAATGAAAGTCGTCGACGTCGAAATGCACCCGGTCGCCCGGCGGGTGACGGTCTATTTCAATGCCGAGGAGCGCATCGACTTCCGCGACCTGGTCCGCGATCTCGCGCGCGAGCTCCGCGCGCGGGTCGAGATGCGCCAGATCGGCGCCCGGGACACGACGAAGCTGCTCGACGGCATCGGGCCGTGCGGCCGCCAGCTCTGCTGCTCGTCACACCTCAGACGATTCGAGCCGATCTCGGTGAGGATGGCGAAAGCTCAGGACATGCCACTGACCGACAACCGGCTCCTGGGCAACTGCGGCCGGCTCAAGTGCTGCCTGCTCTACGAGTTCTCGACCTACGAGGAGCTGCGGTCGCGGCTGCCGCGGGTGAACACTCCCTGCCAGGCGTCCTGCGGTGGTGGGGGCTGCATGACGGGCAAGATCAGGTCGATCCGCGTCCTCAAGCAGAGCGTCGTCGTGGGCTTCCCCGACGGCACGGAGGCGGAGGTGCCGCTCGACCAGGTCACCTGGGAGGGGCGGGCGCACATCCAGGCGCAGCGCGAGCAG
>WNFS01005046.1_pt1 | contig 10091 bp, 8 predicted proteins | sample 5400141 | NCBI WGS metagenome assembly WNFS01 (sample SAMN13153358, study PRJNA577476) | soil metagenome | isolation source: 60 cm saprolite under Madrone tree | place: USA:California | collected 2016-06-14
AAGAGCAGGTGGTGGGCGACGTTCGCCGCTCTCTGCTCGTGCTGCTGGGGTCTGTGGCGCTAGTCTTGGTAATCGCTTGTGCCAACGTTGCCAGCCTCCTGCTCACCCGTGCCGCGGCGCGCGAAAAAGAAGTGGCCATCCGCACTGCATTGGGCGCCGGGTGGCAACGTCTCTCGCGGCAATTACTTACCGAAAGCATCCTCTTGGGAGTCCTCGGAGGGGCTGCGGGCCTTCTGGTCGCTCGCGCGAGTCTTTACATCGTCCGCACCATGAATCCGGGCAATATTCCCCGGCTCGAAGATATCGCAATCAACGGCTCCGTTCTCGCATTCACGTTCGGCCTATCCCTGGTAACGGGCATCCTGTTTGGCGTGGCTCCCCTATGGCGCGCCATCAAGGTTGATCCAAACGCTTCTCTCAGGGCCGGCGGCCGCAGTGGCCAGAGTGAAGGCGGTCTGCATCTGCGGCGTCACCGTTTGCGCGGCTTATTGGTCGTTTCCGAACTGGCCTTTTCGCTGATGCTCTTGATCGGAGCCGGACTGCTGGTTCGCAGCTTCGTGCGGCTGCAACGCGTGCCGCCGGGCTTCACTACTGACGGCGTCCTCACCATGCAGATTGCCGCCAATGACCAGAAATACCGCGACGACAAGCCGGTGATTAATCTCTACAAGGACATTGGAGACCGCATCGCCCACCTGCCGGGCGTTATAGCGGAGGGTGTGGTTTCGGCTCTACCGCTGACGGGGGCAGTCGGTTGGGGAGGCATCAAAGTGGAAGGCTACGCGCCTCCGCCGGGCCAGGAGTTGCAAGCCGACATGCGCATTGCGAGCACCGACTACTTTCGCGCCATGGAGATTCCCCTGGTGAAAGGCCGGTTTTTCTCAGAGCATGACACGGTCGACATGCCGCAGGCAGTCATTATCGACGACAAATTCGCGCAGCGTTTTTGGTCCCATGATGATCCCATCGGAAAGCACCTGTGGTTCGATCCCAAGAAGCCTTTTACGATTGTGGGCGTGGTAGGCGTGGTCAAACAGTACGGCCTGGAGGCAGATACCAAGATCGCGCTCTATTTCCCGCACCAACAGCACCCCGGGAACGACTTGTACCTGGCGGCCCGCACCTCGTCCGATCCGGCTGGGCTGTCGGCCGCCGTCGTCCAAGAAATCCATACTGTCGATCCAGGCGTGGTGGTTTACGACATCCGGACCATGCAAGACCGCTTGCACGACTCCCTAGCTCGCCAGCGTTTTTCGAGCACCATGCTGGCCGCCTTCGCGGCCTTTGCGATGTTGCTTGCCGCTGTGGGCCTTTACGGCGTAATGTCCTACCTCGTCACCCAAAGCACTCACGATATTGGAGTGCTCATGGCCCTCGGCGCCCGCTCCGGTGACGTCATCAAGCTGGTGTTGCGCCAGGGGATGGAACTCGCCGCAATCGGCATCTTTGCCGGCCTCGTTGGCGCGGCTGTCTTGACTCGTGTAATGGCTAGCCTCCTGTTCGGCGTGAGCACCACCGATGCTGGCACCTTCAGCGCCGTTCCCGCACTGCTGGCCGCCGTCGCATTCGTCGCCACCATCATCCCCGCCTGGCGCACCACTCGCGTAGATCCAGTAGTAGCCCTGCGCGAAGAATAGCTGCGGACCTGCGGTCTCTTTTGCTGCAAAACGCCCCGCAACCGTTCATAATTACTTCTTGAATCTTTCGCAATACTCCCTCTCTGCCTCCGTAAACACTCGCCGCAAAAAGGGCTCCCCATGCCGCTCAATCGCTGCCCGTATCCTCTCTACCTCCGCAATATCCACTCCTATCCCAATGATCACCGTCTCCCCTTGTAGGGGCGCTCTTCAGCGCGTCCCATCCTCGTTCTCTCTTGTTGGGGCACGATATATCGTGCCCTCCACGCCCGCCGCCCTGTAGCTCACCCCTTAAGGAGTGAGCCTTTTCTATTTCGTCTCGGCCACAAATACCCCGATTTAAACGTCGCCAAAACTATTTCTGCACTCTCGCCCCCGCCAACTCCGCAACCGCCGCCAGCGTAGTCTGTGCCGCATTCAACCCAAGTCGAAAATCTGCATCCGAGTATGTCGTATAAACGTCCGTCGGTTGATGCCATTGCGGATCCCAGCCGCTTCCAATCTGCGTCCCTCGCTCGTTCTCACGCACACTGAGCGAAGGAACCACCTCCATGAACGAGCTCGAATCCGTATTCGTCATGTGACTCCCGACGCTCGCCGGATAATCCGTCGCATACTTCTCATTGGATCGCTCGAGCAACCAAGCCAAAGCTTGCGCCTCCGCGGCAAACTTGGAATTCGACTGGAATTCGATATTGATGTCCGCCTCCGGCCGCTGCTCTTTACTCACAGTTCCGGCCGCCCGCGGCATCCCATGATCGAAGAGCATCATGTCGTGCGTAATCATCCCCAGCCATTTCGGCTCCGGATAACGCCCTGAGCCTGGTGGTTCCTCCTTGCCTTGTAAATTCTGCCGCTGCTCCAAGTACGCGCGGCTGCCATTCAGTCCCGTCTCCTCGTTGTTCCACAAAATGAATCGCACCGACCGCTCCGTTCGTACATCCGGGCTATTCAACACGTGAGCCACTTCCATCACCAAAGCTGTGCCGGATCCATCATCATTAGCCGCCTCACCCCACCCGATGCCATCCATGTGGCCGCTGATGATGTACATCTCGTCGGGATGGCTCGTCCCGATCTTCGTGCAATAAACCTCTTCGCGCAGCCCCGGCGTGGATTCTTGCGAATTGAGCGCGCGCAACTGCACATTCGGCTGCGCGTTCGGATCCGTATTCACGCCCGTTCGCACGGTTTCCCCTCGGATGTCCGCCACCCGCCGCAGTTGGCGGCTGCGCCGTCCCCTGCGTTGCGCCACCGCCAGGCCTCGCAGAATTCGGATCGCGCGGTGGCGGAGGCTGGTAGTCGTACTTGATCCGCTCCGTGTTCGTGCAGCCATAACTCTTCAGTTGCGCCTCGATCCAGTCCAGCGCGTTTCGGTTCCGGTCCGTCCCCTGCCGCCGGTCCCCGAACTGCGTTAACCCCTTGATCGTTGCCTTGTAGCGTTCCAGGTCCAACCGATCCACCAGCGCCCTCACCGTCTCGGAGACGGCACTCTGGCTCTGTGGCGCCGTCGCCGTGTCGGGGTATCGCGTTGCCAAGCCGAACTCCGCCCGCGGTGTGTACGCGGACTCTGCTCGCAGCGCCCGCCCCAGCGGACTCCCCGCAGCTCCAAACACACCCACCGCAGCAACCAGCAATTTCCATCCCATCCACTCACCTCTGGTTCACTCGAACTCACGCGGTTCAGACCGCTCGTATCCTGTGCAACTCCGATTATACTGATACCTTCATGGCTGCCACGAAATCAAGTCCGCCCAAACGCACGCCACGCAGCCGCTCGACCACATCTCCCTCTTGGACCACCCGCGCTTCCGGCGGCCTTAAAATCCTCCAAGTCCGCTCTTTCTCCAAACTCCCCTGGCTAGTCCACGCTGTCAGCACCCGCTGCGGCGGCGTCAGCTCGCTCGAGAACGAAAAAGTCCTCAACCTTGGCTTCGCCGACTGGGACACCCGCGAAAACGTCCAAGAAAACCGCCGCCACTTTCAATCCGCCGTAGGCGCCCCCGATCTCCCGTTAATCGCCCTAAGACAATTCCACTCCGACGTAATCCACGTCTTCGACGAAGCCCCCAGCGACCCCTGCCGTGGCGACGCCAGCATCACAAACCGCCCCAACCTCCTCCTAGCCATTCAAACCGCCGACTGCGTCCCCATCCTCCTGGTCGACCCCAAAAAACGCTCCATCGCCGCCATCCACGCCGGCTGGCGCGGCACCCTGGCCCGCATCGCCACCAAAACCATCGGCAAAATGCAAATGCGCTTCGGCACCAAGCCTGCCGATCTCCTAGCCGCCATCGGGCCGAGCATCGGCGGCTGTTGCTACGAAGTCGGCACCGAAGTCGCCACTCAATTCCTCTCCCAATTCCCGGACGCCCCAGACTACTTCGACGAGTTCCGCACCGGCGACGAGCCCAACCCCATCCAATGGCTCAACAGGATGCCCCCCGGCCACCAACCCCCTCCCAAAGGCGTCCTCCTGGACCTCCGCAAAGCCAACCGCTCCCAGCTCCTAGCTGCAGGCCTCAGCTCCCAAAACATCTTCGTCAGCGACCTATGCACCGCCTGCCACCCCAACCTCCTCTTCTCCTACCGCAAACAAGGCCCCGCCTCCGGCCGCCTAATGTCCGTAATCGCCCTCCGCCCCTGATTCCATTTTCCCGTTTTGGTGCTTGACAAAGAATTACTTCAAGTATATAATAATACATAGTTAACATTGCGCTTTATCTCGGGAACGCGAGCATCTTTGCTGGCGTTTTTGGTTTTTACCGTCCCGTATTGTCTAAGTTTATTGTTTGCAACACTTATGCAAGACATAGGGGAAGGGGTGCCAGGGGTTCCATGCTCTACCTCTAACCGACAGCCGGAGGCCGCGCGTTCTCAATCTGCAGCAACGCCAATTGTCCGCACGCCGCGTTCACGTCTCGCCCTCGCGAGTACCTCACAAACGACGGTATGCCCCGATCGACCAAAACGCGCCGAAATTCCTCAATCCGCTCCGCCGATGACTCCCGGTACGGCAACTCGCCCGGATTCCACGGTATCAAGTTCACCTTCACGCTCTTCAGCGGCGCCAGCAACCGCACCACCCGCCGCGCATCCTCCGCCGCATCGTTCACTCCGCCCAGCATCACGTACTCAAACGTCAAATGCTCCCAGGGACGCAGCGGATATTTCCGGCAAGCGTCAAGTAAAACGCTCAGCGGATATTTCTTATTGATGGGCATCAACGCATCGCGCTGCTCATCGTTCGACGCATTCAAAGAAATCGCCAGCTTCGGCCGTACCGCTTCCAGCCCCAGCCGCTCAATCCCCGGCACAATCCCGCTAGTCGAAAGCGTCACACGCTTTGGCGAAATCCCCACTCCCTCAGGATCCAGCAAAATCCGCAAAGCCGCCATCACCGCATCAAAATTCAAGAGCGGCTCGCCCTGTCCCATCAACACGACATTAGTTTGTATGGGATCGCGCAGCCGGGCTTGTGCAGCGCCTTTCGTAGCGCCGGGCTTTAGCCCGGCATCTTGCACTTCGCTCCTGGTGTTGCTCGCGCGCCGATCCTCTTCCAGCGCCACCAACACCTGTCCCAAAATCTCCCCGGCCGTCAAATTCCGAATCAACCCAAGCTGCGCCGTCAAACAAAACTGGCAATCCACAGCGCACCCCGCCTGGGTCGAAACACAAATCGTCTGCCGCTCCTCGCCAGGCATAAACACAGCCTCGACCGACGCGGCCCTCGGCGGTCTTCTCTTCGGCGCGCCCTCTGTGTCTTCTCGAATGTCTCCGTTAATTCCTGACTTTTCGGTTCCTTCTAAAGCAAACAAATACCGCACCGATCCATCGCTAGACTCAAAACGTTGTTTCACGACAGGCAAAGTAATCGTTGCTTGCGTCGCGAGCCGCGAACGCAAAGCCGCCGGCAAATTCGTCATCTGCGCGACGTCAAACTTCCTCTCCGCATACAGCGCATGGTATATCTGGCCGCCGCGATACGCCGGCTCGCCCATCGCTCGGCACATCTCGCGCAGTTCGCTCTGCGATTTTCCAAGCAGTTCCATGGAATATTCCCGCGGGTCTCGCGCCGTCATCTCGTTCGACCGAATCACCCTACAGAATATCGTGTTTCGTTGCCGAGTTTCTTCTTTGCCTGCTTATCTTCTTCTTTTCAGCGTTATAATTTCCTCACCATGTCAAAACAACTCGCCGTCGAGCAACTGGCTATCGCCGACTGGGTCAAGGGTCTTGTCTCCATCCCCGAGCGCAGCTTCTCTCTCGAAAACGTCCAGGACTACATCCTCCACCACGCCGTCCGCCCGGAAACGCTTGACAAGTACTGCTTCTTTTCCAAGGGCAATTACACGCGCAATCTCATTTTCAAAAACGATCTCTTCGAGTGTATGACCATTTGCTGGGAAGTCGGCCAGCACAGCCGCGTCCACAATCATCGCGATCAAAATTGTTGGATGTCCGCTCCCATCGGCCGCCTAAAGATCCAGAATTTTCGCGTGGAACAAAAAGACGCTTCCTGCGGTACCTGCAAAATCGTTCCCACGGAAATCTACGAAATGGATGGCGCCCACCCCGTCCACGTAAATCCTCTAGAGCCTGTCCATCAAGTTCTGAACTTGCCCGAATTCAATCAGCGCGCCGTGAGCATCCACGTCTATTCCAAGCCCTTCGACAGCTGCGAAGTTTATCAGCGCGAACGCGGCACCTACGGCGACGTCCCCCTCCACTACACCAGCGAATTCGGCAAGCTTCACCCCGACGAAAAACTCTTATAGCACTTTATGTGGCACAGACTTCAGTCTGCGCGCATTTCCAAGCCGGCCCCGTTCTAAGCAGCGCGAACTGTTTACGATGTTCGATTGTAAGTCGCTGTAGTAAAGCCGTTATTCCAAGCGCGGCTTCCGCTTCTCACTTCGACGCCGCCTGTGTCACAATTAGTCATGGCTACCGCCACGGAAGTCCGTGACATCCAAAAGCACCTCCTCGGCAACGGCCTTGTCGTCATCACCGAGACCATGACTCACGTCCGTTCCGTCTCCGTAGGGGTCTGGGTCCGCAACGGCTCCCGCCGCGAAGTCCCCGAAGAAAACGGCTTAGCCCATTTCATCGAACACATGGTCTTCAAGGGCACCGAACGCCGCTCCGCCGAAGCCATCGCTCGCGAAATGGACTCCGTCGGCGGCATGCTCGACGCCTTCACTTCGAAAGAACAGATTTGCTTCAACGCCAAAGTTCTCGACGAACATCTCCCTATCGCCTTTGACGTCATCGCCGATCTCGTTCTCCGTCCCAAGTTCGATTCCGATGACGTCAAGAAGGAGCGCCAGGTCGTCCTCGAAGAAATCAAGATGGACCTGGACAATCCCGAATATCTGCTTCACGACATTTTCACGCGCGGCTTCTGGCCCGAGCATCCACTCGGCCGTCCTATTCTCGGAACGCCAGAAACCGTTCGCGGCTTCGACCGCGCTCATCTCATTGAGCGCTTCCGCGACTGGTTTGCGCCCGATCATCTCGTTATCACCGCCGCGGGGAATGTCACGCATGAAAAAGTTCTGGACCTCGTCCAGCGTGAGTTCGGCGATCTGCGCCCTGCGCGCACGCTGGAAGATCACACCGCTCCGCTTACACAAGCGCCGATTCGTCTCGAAACCAAGCGCGACCTCGAGCAAGTCCATCTCTGTATCGGAGTCCCCGCACTTCCGCTCGGCCACGAAGCGCGCTTCGCCGCGGCGGTCCTCAACAATCTTCTTGGAGGCGGCATGTCTTCGCGCCTCTTTCAAAACATCCGCGAAAAAGAGGGCCTCGCCTACGCCGTCTTTAGCGAGCTCACGCCCTATTCCGACGCTGGCATGTTCACCGTCTACGCCGGCACCGCGAAGGAAACCGTCGGCCAGGTCATTGACCTCACCATCAAAGAATTTCGCGCCATGAAAGAATCGCCTGTCAGCGAAGAAGAGCTCACCCGCGCCAAGAATCATCTTAAGGGTTCGCTGATGCTTTCGCTCGAATCCACAACTTCCCGCATGTCGAATCTAGCCCGTCAGGAACTCTACTTCGGCCGCTTCTATTCTCTCGACGAAATCCTAGCCTCCATCGAAACCGTCACTCTCGCCGAGGTGCAAGCACTCGCCCACGATTTCTTCCGCCCAGAACAAATCGCCGTCACCGTCCTGGGCCCGCTAAACGGCTTCACCCTAGACCGTTCGCGTCTATCCTGTTAATTCTGCTCATCGAATCGCGAGCTCGAGCCCATCCGCAATGGCAGACGAAACGGTGTACTCGACATGCAGGACGCGACGCGGAGCATTTGATTGTGACTTCGAGGAGGCGTGGACGATGAGCTGCCGCATGGCGAGAATTCCACCGCGAGGCACGATTGCGAATCCCTCGTCTCTGACGCGTTCTTCGAGCGACCCTGATTTGTCGGTAACTCTCATAGTACGAATATTCTAAGCTCTCTTTTCGCGTTGACGCGCGAGAATCGAAATGCCATCATTCTGAAAATTCGTTTTTGAGATATTTGTACTGCAATTGAGGGCAAAGCGATCGGCTTGCGGGTCTCCATACTGGCGTCAGGCAGCTCGGGCAACATTACACTGCTCGAGACGCAGCGCACCCGACTCCTCGTGGACTGTGGCCTCGGCAAACGCGAAACGCTTGCGCGTCTCGCGGCAGTCGAACTTAGTATCGACCACATCGACGGCATCCTCATCACTCACGAGCACTTCGATCATTGCAACGGTCTTCCGCAAATGCTGGGCTTGTGGAAGGCACCGCTTTACGTCACAGAACCCACTATGGACGCGCTGAACCGCGCCCTGCCCGACCGGCTCGCGAAGCGCTTGCGTGGCGTGGAAACCATTCAAGCCGGTCAGCACTTTTCCATCGGCGATATTGATATTCATGCGTTTCAAATTCCTCACGACGCTGCCGATCCCATCGGTTTCACGTTTCGCACCAATGGCACCAAGATGGCGCTCGTCACGGTCCTCGGCTACATGCCCGAACTCGTCAAAGTTCATTTGCGCGACGCCGATTGTTTGCTGCTCGAATCCAATCACGATTTGGACATGCTGAAAGTCGGGCCGTATCCGTGGGTCGTCAAGCAGCGCGTTCTTTCGCGTACCGGGCATCTATCGAATCATGCGGTCAGCGAATATCTTTCGGACCCGGAAGGTTTTGACGCCCGCGCGCGCTATCTCGTCCTCGCGCATCTCTCGCAGGAAAACAATAATCCAGACCTTGCGCGTCTTTCCGCCGAAGAAGCGCTCAACCGCCGCCCTGCGGAATGCGCTTTTCATGGCGAGTTGCTAATCGCTTCGCAAGAAAAGCCGCTCAAGCCGCTCGAACTTTAGTGCACAAAAAATAACGCCTTCATTTGTCATTCCGAGCGCGGCGAGGAATCTGCTTCTTGCTGGCAATCGCGGCAAGCACACCTTACGCAAAGCGCGCCTCATCGGAAATTCCACTCGCTTTTTTTACCGCGCTCTTCTAAACTGAGAGTGTTCTTGGTAGAGGTGCGGAGGCCATGAGTAGCCAGGTGAGCAATTCCGATCAGCTTCGGAAACCTGAGCAAAAGGGGCTCGCGAGTTGTACTCCGCCGAAATCCGAGCGGTAGCTGTTGCCGCCGCGGTTGGGGAACAGGTCTAAGGCCTGTCCACTGTCATCCGTTTAGATGGCCGCTTCCGAATGCGGCCAGAGCTAAAGCCGGATGGAGCGCTATCGAGAGGCAGCAGCCTCGAAAATCTTCTTCGCGGTTCCTTCCTTTCGTTTCGTTCCCTCCAGAAAAAGCCGGGCTGAATGAATCTTTTCGAACTTACGCGGGCGCTTGTCGATATCGAATCGACGACCAACCGCGAGCAAAACGTCGCAGACTTTTTGTTCGCGCAGTTGTCCATTCTGGCTGCACGCACTTCCGGCCGCCTGGAACGCATTGCGGTCGAGCCGAACCGCGACAATCTTTTTGCGAGCTGGGGCGAGCCCATCGTCACGCTTTCGACGCACATGGATACCGTGCCGCCGTTCTTTCCGTCACTCGAGGACGCGGACTTCATCTGGGGGCGGGGCTCCTGCGACGCCAAAGGCATTATCGCGGCCATGATCGCGGCTGCGGAGAAACTTCTCGACTCCGGCACGGCAAATTTCGGTCTGCTTTTTGTCGTCGGGGAAGAACGCAACAGCGCCGGGGCAAAAGCCGCCGCCGCCAATCCGCGTGGCGCGCGTTTTCTGATTAACGGCGAGCCGACTGAAAATCAGCTCGCTCTCGGTTCGAAAGGGGCGCTTCGCTTCGAAGTCACCACGCACGGAAAACTTGCGCACTCCGCTTACCCGGAGCTAGGTCATTCTGCGATCCACTCGCTGCTCGATGTTTTGCGGGCGATCCGATCGATTCCGCTGCCTGAAGATCCGTTGCTTGGCCCGTGCACTCTCAATATCGGAACAATCGCA
>WNFS01007768.1_pt1 | contig 10090 bp, 11 predicted proteins | sample 5400141 | NCBI WGS metagenome assembly WNFS01 (sample SAMN13153358, study PRJNA577476) | soil metagenome | isolation source: 60 cm saprolite under Madrone tree | place: USA:California | collected 2016-06-14
TATGTCGAATCGGAAGTCGAGAACCGCAACAAAGCCGAAAACGTTGGGCAGTTCTACGTGCGGAACAGTCATGGCGACAATGTGCCTCTTTCCGCCCTGACTAAGATTGAGCCGCGCTCTGGCCCCGAGTTCACCCTGCGCTACAACGAGTATCGCAGCGCGCAGATCAACGGCAGCGCGGCGCCGGGCTACAGTTCCGCGCAGGCTATGAAGGCGCTCGAAGAAACGTTCGCTCAGACCATGCCAGCGGAAATGGGCTACGACTACATGGGAATGTCTTTCCAGGAAAAAGTGGCGCAGCAAGGCGTGCCGGCATCGGTAATCTTCGGGTTCTCGCTGCTGTTCGTCTTCTTGGTTCTGGCAGCGCTGTACGACAGATGGTCGCTACCATTCAGCGTGCTCTTAGGCACGTCGGGTGCGGTATGCGGGGCTTTTGGAATGTTGTGGCTGCGCCGGGCGGTGCTTAGCGCTTTCTATCCAGCTTACATGGTGCAGATCGAGACCGATGCCTACTCGCAAATCGGCTTGGTGATGCTGATCGGTCTGGCCGCCAAGAACGCGATTCTGATTGTCGAGTTTGCCAAAGGGCAGTACAAAAGCGGGAAGCCTCTGGTAGATGCGGCGCTCGACGCCGCAAGGCTTCGCCTGCGTCCCGTTCTGATGACCTCGTTCGCGTTCATTCTCGGTTGTGTACCGCTGTGGACGGCGTCCGGGGCGGGCTCGGTGGCGCGCCAAATCATGGGCACGGCCGTAATCGGCGGCATGCTGGCAGCGAGCAGCGTCGACATCCTCATCGTTCCGGCGATCTTCTGTGTGGTCGAGAGATGGTCGGGCGCTGGTAAGGAACGGGGGCCTGCACAAGTGCCCGCAACACCGAGCCCCGCTCCAGGTGATTGAGATGAAACTTCCGCTGATTCATTCCACCCTATTGATAGTGGCCGCGGGCTTACTGGCAGGCTGTACGGTCGGCCCTAACTACCACAAACCGACAGTTCCTGTACCGACCGCTTATCACGGGCCGAACGATAATCCGCAGGACCAGACGCAAGCTCAGGCAGCTTCTTTTGCAGACCTTCCTTGGTGGCAGATCTTCCAAGACCCCGTTCTACAGGATCTGATCAGGCGTTGTCTCAAGCAGAACTACGACCTGCAAACGGCGACAGAAAAAATCACTCAGGCACGCGCTCAGCTTATGGTCACCCGCTCGAACCAGTACCCGCAAGTGACCGCAAGCGGAGTTGCAGTGGATGAGCGGAGCTTCCAGGGCTTCCCAACCAAAACTAGATATGGAACCTACGCCGCTGACGTAACCTTTCAGTTGGACCTCTTTGGCCAACTGCGGCGCGCCACCGAATCTGCGCGTGCCCAGCTTCTGTCAACCGAATACGCTGAGAAGACCGAGATCCTCACGCTGGTGAGTGACGTCGCGAGTGACTACTTCGCGCTTCTGTCTCTTGACCTGCAGCTCCAAATCACTCGCGACACGATCAAGACCCAGCAGGACGCCGTCAAGCTGACGCAGTACCGCCTCGAGCACGGGGTTGCCACAAAACTCGACGTGCTGCAAGCGAAACAGGTGCTTGACACCGCCAACGCGCAGCTCCCCGAACTGCAGAGACAGATCGGATTCGAAGAGGATGCGCTCAGCATTCTTTTAGGCGATTACCCACACGGCGTGACGCGAGGACGCCCGCTGGTCGACCAACCAATGCCTCCCGAAGTACCTGTCGGGCTGCCTTCTTCGTTGCTCGCGCGGCGGCCTGACATTTCCCAGGCCGAGCAAAATCTGATCTCCGCCAATGCCCAGATCGGAGTCGCCAAGGCTGCTTTCTTTCCGCAGATTTCTCTCACCGGCACCGGCGGCGGCGCAGTCGGACGTAGCACTGTCTTCTCGTCCATCGTAAACAGCAATATCGGCACCTGGGGCGGCACGGCACAATTGACGCAACCAATTTTCGAGGCTGGTAGGCTGCGCGGGAACCTTCGTTCCGCTGAATCGCAACAACGACAGTCTCTGATCGTCTACAAACAAACCATCCAGTTGGCCTTCTGGGACGTTTCCGATGCTCTGATCGCTTATCAGAAGTACTACGAAGTCCGCAAAGCGCAGGAAGACACAGTCCAAGATCTCAGCGATTCTGTTGGCACATCACTCAAGCGCTACCGCGGTGGCATCACCACCTATCTAGAAGTCCTCGACAACCAGCGCTCTCTGTTCAGCGCCCAACTCACCCTGGCGCAGGATCGCGGCAACGAATTCCAGAGCGTTGTACAGCTTTACAAGGCGCTTGGCGGTGGCTGGAAGCAATAGTGCGATCATTTGTCGCCCCCGCTCCGGCTCAATTTGCGGAAGAAGTTATCAGGAGATGAAAAGAGTGGAAGCCAAGGAGAAAAATATGAGTACGCTTCAAGGAGAAATCGCCTTGACAGGCTTTACAATTCCTGGCCGCGTGATCAATCTGGACCAGGCGCGTGTCCGGCATGGAGACAAAGCCGACCACATGGTGCGGATGCTGGCGGTTGGTGACCCGCTGGCGGACGCCGTCATTGTCGAGATGGACGCGCTCGGCAAGGAAGGCCGTCGCATCCTCAACGCCGGTCTTGCCGACGGCTTGGAGAGCCTGACTGAGCACCCGCCGGCCATCACCGCGTTGTTGGAGCAGCTGGAGACCATGCCTGCGTGGGTGGACCCCGATATGCCTGAGCGGGGCGAAGTCGCGGCGCTCTCAGTATCGCCGTTTTGGTACAGACTATCCGCCATCAGCAGCGCCTTGGTGCACACCTATGCCTCGCCCGCCATCGCCAGGTTGCTGACCCAAACCGGACGGCTGACCACCATGGCGCCCCGGCGCCTGGCCGAGACTGGCATGTGGGCAGGGCAGGCCACGATGCCCGGTGGGCTGCTGCGCGGAGCACCTGGATACCAAGCCACTGCCCAGGTACGGCTGCTGCACGCACGCATGCGATCTAGTGCCATCAAACATGGGTGGGACACAGCCGAGTGGGGCGTTCCGATCAGCCAGGTAGATGTGGCCCGCACTTGGTTGGACTTCACCCTAACGCCCTTCCAGGCCTTGGCTGCACTCGGCATCGAATTGACGCAGGCCGAGCAGAACTGCCTGTATCAGTACTGGCATTACATTGCCTATCTGCTGGGCTTGGAGGACGACAGCTTCTACCGGGCCGTCACCGATCACGATAGCGCCCAGGAGCTGAGGCGCCTGCTCGACCTGACCATTGCTCCGCCGGACGAGAATTCGCGTGCCCTGACCGCCGCCATGGTCGGCGCGCAGGGGAACCTCCTGGCCTCCGCGCCTCAACCGCTTATGCCGAGCGCTGAATTCTCCGACCTCATCCACGGCATCCTCAGGCGCAGCTTCGGCGACGACCGCGCCGATCAACTCGGCATTCCCGTTTCGTCCGCTGCCCCGTTCCTGGTGATGATCGCGCTGGCCAACAGCGAAGCACGACGCTGGCAGACCTTTACTCCCCAGTGCGCCGCGCTGGCTCTCCAGGAGAACACTGCCGCGCGGATGTCGGACGGCGGGTCGGCTAGGATTCCGGGCGGCCCGACTTATCAGCAGCACGCACTGACCGGCACGGTCGGCGGCTGACCCGCCTTTCAACCCCGTCAACGTATGACATCTGTTCGCCAAGCCAGCGCAGCCGTCGCTCTTATCACTCTTTCCCTCTGGTTGCAGAGCGGGGGGATGGCCGCGCTCATCCGCTGGGCAAGAACTAGTTTAGGCCCCGACACTCACAAGCTCGGGCCCTTGCGTTCGGCTGTACTCATGGTGCGATTCACAGCCGCGATCATTGCGTTGCACGTATTGCAGATTTTGCTGTGGGCAAGCTTTTATCGCTGCCTTTGTCTGCCATTATGGGAATCTGCGTTTTACTTCTCGACGGCCAGTTATACAACTGTCGGCTCTAGCGATGTGGTTCTTCCCCAGATGTGGCAGATCTTAGGTCCGGTGGAAAGGCTCGTCGGTGTCTTGATGTGCGGGCTGTCGGCAAGCTTCCTGTTTACCATGGTGACCAGGCTTGTACAGGGCGAGGCGCGGTTCTCAAGTCAACTCGCGAATCCGCGTACAGAGCTTAGACTGGCGGCGAAAGACTCATGACCATCATCGGCGTGAGCTATTGAAACGAAACATGATCGCACTTTCTGATGCAAAGCGTAACAAATACAGGGGAAATGCAACTATGAGCACCAGCATCTATACTCCCGCCGAACCGATTCTGCGCAGGTCTGAAAGCGCAGAATCCTCCTTCTTGGAGACAATCGTGGGGCGCCGTGGCGGCCTGCGCTCGACCCTCTCGGAAGTTGAGGCGGTGGCGCCCACGAATGTCACTGTCTTGATCACCGGCGAAACCGGAACCGGCAAAGAAGTGATCGCCCGAGCGATTCATGAGCTCAGTCCGCGACGCAGCCGGAACCTCGTCAAGGTGAACTGCTCGGCGATGCCCCCCGGTCTTTTGGAAAGCGAACTCTTCGGACACGAGCGCGGAGCCTTCACCGGAGCTATTAGTTCACACGTGGGCCGCTTTGCGTTGGCTGATCGTGGAACGCTGTTTCTCGACGAAATTGGAAACATGCCGTTGGAGCTTCAACCCAAGCTTCTTCGCGTCCTGCAGGAACGCGAGTTCGAGGCTGTAGGCAGCATCCGTACCTCGCGGGTCGATGTTCGTGTCATCGCGGCGAGCAATCGAGACCTTCGGCAGATGGTCCGCGACGGTGAGTTCCGACAGGATTTGTACTATCGGCTGAATATTTTCCCGGTCTCTCTGCCACCGCTCCGGGAAAGGAAAGCTGATATTCCGGAGTTTGTGCGCTACTTCGTCGAACAGTTTGCCATCTCCGTGGACAAAGTTATCGACACGATCCCTGAAGAAACCATGCGCGCCATCGTTCGTCATTCGTGGCCCGGGAACGTCCGAGAGCTACAAAACTACCTTGCGCGTGGCGTAATCCTTTCGACGGGTGGGGTCTTCGAACCTGCGGCGCTCGAAAAATCCGAGGCAGCCCCGATTGAGATTGCAAATCCCACGCTGGAAGAGATAGTCCGTCAGGAGATTCTTGCCGCTTGTCAGCGCGCCAATTGGAAGGTCGGCGGTCCGGGAGGGGCAGCTGCCAAGCTCGGCCTAAAACGCTCCACGCTGTATTTCAAGATGAAACGCCTCGGCATCACGCCGCCTAGGAGCGATTCGCAGGACTAAGTGTGTGGTGTGGCAGCGGCGACGGGCCCTTTCTGCGCTTCATAAAGAATGCAAATCGCACTCTTGACAGAGAGCTGTGCAAAAGCGATCCAAGCACCGGGAACATGCGGGAGTCGACGATGTTATTAAGGCTGCACTGCGCGAAGGCGGAGGACGGACGTCCGGACCATCAGGCGCTGCGGCCAGACTCGACTTACCGGGATCGACCCTAAGTCGAAGATCAGGTTGCTGAAGATCGACAAGCATCGATTCAAAACTGGCAGGACTCTCAATAAATCGTTCTTAAATATCTTCGTCAGCCAGCCCGAGACCACACGATTGCGAAATTCGCAGATTTGCGAACATCGCAATTCTAGATTTCACACTAAGCCATGGGCTTTCAATAACTTAACGTTGGCCTTGTGATTGCCATTACCGAGTGTGCGACGGATGGCAAAGAACTAAGAATTTTCAGGAGAGGGTGAGTGCTGAAGATCACGAGGGCAGCGAACGGAGAGGTGGTCATTAAGCTGAGCGGTCGAATGGACGCAGAAAACCTAGCCGAGTTGGAAACGCTCGTGACCTCAGAAGCGGACAGTCGCCGCGTCGTCTTGGACTTAAGAGATCTAACCCTCGTGGATCAAGACGCGGTCAGTTTTCTCAAGCGCTGCGAAGCGGGCAACATCACGCTCAAGAATTGCCCGGCATATATCCGCGAGTGGATCACAAGAGAACGAAACCAAAGTTAGCAACTCGTCTGCTAACAAGAAAGGTGCCTTAACAGGTCGGCTGAGGAACACTCACTGGGCGAAAGAAACGGGTGATGGGAATGCTACGAATCACGATCGCCGAGACACTTTCCGAGCAAAGGTGGACGCTTGAAGGCCGACTGGTTCAGCCGTGGACGTCGGAACTGAAGTCCACATGGACGAAAACAGAAATCGCTCGGCGGGAACGCAAATGCGTCGTGGACGTCACAGGCGTGACCTTCATCGACAAAAGCGGCGAGAAAGTACTGGCCGCGTTGTCCAAAGGGGGCGCGGAACTCATCGCGACCGGTATTTACACACAGCATGTCGTGCACAACATCGAGAGGAAAAAGTCGAATCGTCAGCCGTGAGGAAAGGAACACGTCGTGAATAAAGAAGAACTGAACTGGTTGTTGGAGACGATCCAGGACGCCCGGACCCCGCAGCGTTTCGTGTCGGCACAGTACGAGCGCGGGAGAATTTCCTCTCAAGTGATGGCCGGCGTAGCCCGGGGAACGCGGTTGGATCAATCGCACCGCGAATCAACTCTTGGACACGGCGATGCGTCACTCAACCGAATACGCGGCGACGGAACTACGAGTTGCTATTGCCTGATCGGAGCAGGCGCATGTCCGCGCAAAGTTTGGAGAGCTACAACAGGAAAGGAACGGGCGAGCCGGCCAGGCGACGCACTAAACCGCTGTGAAGCGGACAACATCACGCACAAGAATTGCCCAGCATATATCCGCGAGTGGATCACAAGAGAACGAAAGACAAGAGAACAGTAACTGTGATTCGCGATCACAGGGACACAAAGGTGATTCTTCTATGACCAGACTAACTCGACGTGAATTGTTGATCGCTGGTACCGCGACAGTGGCGGCGGGCGCACTGCCTCGCGCGGCCTTCGCTGGAGAAACAGCGGAAAATTCAGGATTTCCGAGAGACACAAACAGAAAGGAAGAGAATTTGATGACGACGATCAGGACCAAAGACGGCACGACGATCTATTACAAAGACTGGGGCAAAGGACAGCCTGTGGTGTTCAGCCACGGATGGCCCCTCAGCGCCGACGCCTTCGAAGACCAGATGCTGTTTCTTGCCGACCACGGCTACCGCTGTATCGCGCATGACCGCCGCGGTCATGGCCGTTCGAGCCAGCCGTGGGAAGGCAATGAGATGAACACGTACGCGGACGACCTGGCGCAACTCGTCGAGAAACTCGATCTAAAGGACGCCATTCACGTGGGTCACTCGACCGGGGGCGGAGAAGTCGCGCGCTACATCGGTCGCCACAGCTCAAAACGCGTGGCGAAAGCTGTGCTGATCGGGGCGGTGCCTCCGCTCATGCTGAAGACGCCTGCCAATCCGGGAGGATTGTCCATGGAGGTTTTCGACCAAATTCGCGCGGGCGTTCTCAATGACCGGTCGCAATTTTTCAAGGACCTTACCACACCGTTCTACGGCGCCAATCGGCCAGGTTCAAAGGTCTCACAAGGCTTGCGGGATTCGTTCTGGCAGCAAGGAATGTGGTGCGGACTCAAGGCCGCCTATGACTGCATCAAGGCTTTTTCGGAAACGGACTTCACCGAAGACCTGAAGAGAATCGACGTGCCGACACTTGTCCTTCATGGCGATGACGACCAGATCGTTCCGATTGCCGATTCAGCGCTCTTATCCGCGAAGCTCGTAAAAGGAGCCACGCTCAAGGTCATTGCGGGCGGGCCGCACGGAATGTGCTCGACCTTGAAGGACCAGATCAATGCGGAGCTGCTGGCGTTTTTGCAAAAAGGCAAACAAGCGGCAGCGTGACAGCGACGCCCAAGCAGGAGGCGGGACGCGGGACGCACAAAGGAGTGCAACCATGAAACCTCTATCCATTCTCAACTGGTATCGCATTTTGCGCGTGCAGCATCAGTGGACGATATTCCAGGCCCTTCGATATGCGCTGTGGCTGGCGCGCTAAACGCCGATCGTAAAAGGAGAAACGTCTATGGTTAATCGTCTTGAAACAGTCTGGCTGTCCTGCGTGCTCGTATTTCTGATTGGTTTGCTGCTTCTGCCTATTCCGCCTGCCGGAGCTCAGAGCGCTAAATTTGAGGCTACCCTCTCTGGCCAAGAGCAAGCGCCCCCAATCGACACTCCTGCCAAAGCCACCTTTGTGCTGAGTGGGAACGCCAAGAGTCTGCACTATACGCTTTCCGTGGTGGACATTGAAAACGCCACCATGGCTCACATCCACATCGGCCACGCAGGGGAGGAAGGCCCAATCGCCGTGTGGCTTTATCCCTCGAATCCGTCCCCTGTCGTGAGGAAGGGAAAATTCACCGGCAATCTCATGGGTCCGCTTCAGGGCAAAACGCTTGAGGATCTCGTGAGCGTCATCAAGGTTGGAGACGCCTACGTCAACGTTCACACGACAGCGCATCCCGGGGGCGAAATTCGCGGCCAGCTCAAGTGATCCGCACGGATCGTGAAAGGGTTTTCGGGAGTAAAACTTTCCGAATTTCCCGAATCGAAAGCGAGACCGAAAGGAGAAATGCATGATCTAAAAAACAATCCCGACAGGTAAACAGGCAGAATTCAAGGAATTATCTAGATTGAGCTGGGTCCCATCACAACAACAAGGTCCCATTTCACTCGGTAAGAATATTTAACAAAAAGTATCACAGCTTCGAAATTCATACGCAAATGGAGAAGAACATGAAGAAGATCGCATTTACGCTCGCGCTGGTGGCGGCGATGAGCATCTGCAGTGCAACAGCAACATTAGGTGGGGAAGAACGTGAACGTTTTCACTTCCGAACAATCAATTTCCCGAACGATACGTTCACCCAACTGCTCGGCATCAACGATGAGGAAATGATTGCCGGCTATCATGGCGCCGCAACCAATGTGGGTTTCGTCTTCTCATCCCGGAATAATTTCACATTGGAGAATTTTCCCAATTCCGCGCAAACGCAGGTGATCGGAATCAACAACCGGGGCTACACCGACGGGTTCTATATCGATGCCGCCGGAATCAACCACGGCTTCCTAGATATCAACGGTACTTTCACGACCGTGGATTTCCCCGGTACAACACTCAACCAGCTTCTCGGCCTGAATAACCTTGAGCAGGCTGCCGGCTATTACGCCGATGCCGCAGGCATCGATCATCCCTACATTTTTGACAACAAGGGCGGCGTGTTCTCTGTGATTACCATCCCGGCAGCCGTGGGCGGTGCCCAAGCCACCGGAATCAACGACAAAGGCTCGATCTCGGGTTTTTACATCGATAGCGCCGGGAAGAACCACGGTTTTCTGATCTCCAAGGGAGAATTCATGACTCTCGATTTCCCGGGGTCAACGCTCACGCAGGCATTCGGCTTGAACAATCACGATGAGGTGGTTGGGCAATATGTAGATGCTTCGGGTCTCACCCACGGTTTCATCTTTGACGACGGAGAGTATACGTCGGTCGATGATCCCAATGGCGTCGGGACGACCACAATCAATGGGATTAATGACCGTGGACAAATCGTCGGATTTTACGTGGCCGCCGGTGGCAACACGGATGGATTCGTCGGATCTCGGTGACGGTGACACCCCCAGAGCAAACGGCGGACAACCGAAAGCCTGCCCGGTCCTGGAAGTCAGGACCGGGCATCACCACCCCGAAAGATACGATTCTCGACTAGTTCGCATTATGCGAGTGCACCATCAGTTGAAGATATTCCGGGCCATTCGATATGCGCTGCGGCTGGCGCGCTAAATGCTGATCGTAAATGGAGAAACGTCTATGGGCACGCGGGAGAACATTAGCATGACCGCACTCAGTTATAGCGTCGCAGACACGCGGCTACAACCATCGCGGCAGAGCGAAGCACCACATCAAGCTGGGCAAGAACGCCGTGACCTGGACCCGACTGTCCTGCCACTACTTCCTCGCAAATACCGTTCGGCTGCAGCTGCACGCGCTCGCCTATGGTTGGTGAGTGTCGCGCTAGGCGCGCTTGTCGTGGCGTGCTGCTCGTGCGCGGCGCCGATTTCCAATGACGCAAAGCTTCACCTGGCGGCAGCTCCGGAGGACTTCAAAGCCCTCGGCATCGGTAAGGAGATCGAGGTCCGAGAAGATGGGCGGCGCACGCCGAGATCCTCGG
>WNFS01005047.1_pt1 | contig 10089 bp, 7 predicted proteins | sample 5400141 | NCBI WGS metagenome assembly WNFS01 (sample SAMN13153358, study PRJNA577476) | soil metagenome | isolation source: 60 cm saprolite under Madrone tree | place: USA:California | collected 2016-06-14
AGTCAGTTGTAGCCCATTTACGCAGGGCGAATCAAGAACACAACTCGTTTGTTGCGTGAGAAAAACGAAAAGAAATCCAGTAGCTGCTTCCATGGCATATATTTCTTGTTCAGCAGCTTCATGCCATGTTCCGCTTCCGCGCCAGTAACGACCTCCGCCCGTGCTTCGACCCATTCGCCAAGCAGCTTCCCGCGTACGTCGCAGGGGGCCACACGCACGCGGCCGTTGTTGCGGATACGCTTTGCTTTGCCAGAATCGGAGGTGCTGTACACATACAGCTTCTCCGCCGCGCCCTTCTCCGGCTCCTCGGCAAACCACACGGGAGTGCGCACGCCTTGCCCATTCTTGCGAAAAGTTTCGATGTTGAGATACTTGCGCCCTTGCAACGAGGCAAATCGCGTGTCGGCCATTGTGCCCTCGATGCCGCCATTCTAACTCGGGCACAAAAAAATGGAACGGGCAATTCGCCCGTCCCACAAGCGTTGTCGATGAATTTGTAGACCGCATGATGCATATGCCCGTCGTTCGCGCTCTTCAAATTCGTGGCGTTCTCCGTCTCGAAGGAGTCTCGACGGAAAGGACCCTGGCGAGAAGAGAAGTTACGTTTATACATAGGGATCCCAGATAAGATATATGGATATATGTAGGTATGTGAGCGAACAATGCAATTTATCTGTCTCAACTCGCAGAAAACAATCGACATACATAAATCCCATCTTTGGTTCTGAAAATGCCCAAAGTCGTGCCGGTCGGGGTTTCTCGTGTGCGTGTCTGCGGGAAAAAGTTTAGATTCCAAGTTAGCTATAGCTGTCAGGTTACCTGAAAAGGAGCTCCGCAATGGCAAAAGCGTGCGTTACGGTTGTAGTCGTCTTAGCATTGTTCCTCGCGTGGTCGCGGCCAGCTGCAGCCCAAGAATCGGCCGTCAAGGGCAGCCTTGAGGGAGTGGTGGTGGACGCGTCTGAAGCATCCGTGCCCGGCGCGCAGGTGACCTTAGATGGCCCGGTGGGGTCAAAAACCACGCTCACCGATAATCAGGGCAACTTCTCATTTCCCCTGTTGATCCCAGGTAAATACAACGTAAAGGTGCAGAAACAAGGCTTCAAAGCGGTAACCATGACCGGCATCGAGGTTCTCACGAATAGAGTTAGCTCCGTGCGCGCCGCCTTGGAAACCGGAGCCATCACGGAAACCGTCGAGGTGACTGGCTCGGCGCTTACGGTGGATACAACGAATACCGCAGTCGGTGCGAACCTGAACGACACATTTTACGAAAAAATTCCGATCCCCCGCGGCGTTGCTGGACTCTTCTATCTCGCCCCTGGCGTGGCCGGTGGCGGAGCTTCTGGCGCTGCCAACCCGTCCATTTCCGGCGGCTCGGGGCTTGAAAACCAATACATTGCTGACGGCGTTGATATCACGGATTCCGCTTTCGGTGGCTTGGGAATTTTCTCCCGCGTCTATGGCTCGCTCGGCACTGGCATCAATCTCACCTTCATTAAGGAAGTCGAAGTGAAAACCGGAGGATACGAACCGCAATACGGTAAGGCCACGGGCGGTATCGTGCAGATCGTGACCAAGTCGGGCGGCAATGCGTATCACGGTGCAATTTCTGGGTATTTCCAACCAGAATCGTTCGAGGCGCGTCGCACGAATCCCGACGATGCGCAGTTTGGCAACGTGAACCTTTCCGGTAAGCTGGTCAATAATGAGAATTATGACGCTGCGGCAGAACTAGGCGGCTACGTGCCAAAGTTTAAGGATCGCCTGTTCTTCTATGCAGCGATAAACCCGACGTTGAGCGACCAATATGTTCAAGTTCCCATTAATTCACCGTTGTTCAATGGGGGAAAAACGACGGACTTACGGACGTATACATACAGCTATGACGCCAAGCTGACTTGGAAGGTCAATGACCGCCATCAGCTCGAGTCCTCGGTATTTGGCGATCCGTCGCACACGGGAACGGGACCGTTCGATCGTCTCACCACCCACGATAACACCGTTAACAGCGTGCTGAAGTTCGGAAACCGCGACTGGGATATCCGCTATAATGGCACGCTCTCTCCCACTTGGCTGGTAAACGTCTCTGGCGCGTGGGGTTACAACCACTTTGACGAGACCGGCTTCCCGGCCGTACACGAAATCGTTGACCAGACAGGTCCGAACTTGCTCACCAACCAAGTAACCGTGCCAACGGCCCTGCAGAGCCAGTTCGTAGCCGAAGGACGCGGCTTCGTTGAGCCCACAGAGGACAACACCTTCAAAATCAATGTTGACACCTCCAAGACCGTCCACAAGTGGGGCGAGCACACGGTCTCTGTCGGGTTTGGCTGGGAAAAGTCCTTCTACAAGGGTGGTCGTCAATATAGCGGTGGCGTCGTTCCGATTCCGTCTGCGAACGAGGACGGAAGAGCGCTGAGGATAGATCCTACTGTTGCCGGCCAGCTCGCGAATTCGGAGTGGTACTTACGAATACCCTTCGGCGCACTGCCACTGACAGCTGGCCAAACATCGTCTCCTGCGTGCCCTTCCTGCCCGTTGGAGAACATTCCCGGCGTGGGCCAGGTTCCCGTCTACCTGAGGTTGCTCAGGAGCGAATTCGGTGTCAATTCTCAGGGCGTCAAGAGGTTCAGCACGAGCGGGATCTACAAGTCAGGATTCGTGAACGATTCCTGGACGCCGAACAAATACGTGACCATGAGCCTAGGTGTTCGCTGGGATCAAAACTTCCTGAGGGGTGAAGCCACAAAATACACCTTTGTCGACAACTGGATGCCGCGCCTGGGAGTCGCTGTCGACCCCTGGGGAGACCGGAAGAACAAGATCTTCGCGAACTTCGCGCGGTATAACTACAATCTGCCGCTCGACCTGGCGGAACGGGCACTGACTAACGAGTTGGATCTCTCCAGCTTCCGCTTGGCGCCTGATTACACGGTGAACTCCAGCGGTCAGAGGATCATCAATCTCAATGCGTCTGGCAGCGCAATTGTCGATTTTGATGCGGCTCACGTTCTGAACGGCGCCAAGGGGGCGCCTGGGACCTGTACTGCGGCGATCAATCCGACCCTATGCGCTACACCGACCGCAAGTGGTCTCGGCAGTCGCAGCATCGCCTCTTCCGCCGAGAGTATAGAAGCCATCGCACCAGGCACAAGAAACTGGTACGAGGACGAGTGGGTGGTCGGTTATGAACATCAGTTCCCGCAAGGGGTAGTGTTCACGGCCAAGTTCCTTCGCCGTGATCTGAAGAGGATCGTCGAGGACACCGGCGGTGTCTCTCCTGAGGCAAGCGATGCTGGTTTTCAGCAGGTCTTCTTGATTGGCAACATCGACTCCAAGACAGACCTCTTTACCAATCCTGTCCAGATCGACTATTCGCCGACTGGGACAGCTGACGCTAACGGGGACTTTGCCAATATGCCCGCGAACTGTGCCTCGGGGACAACAGTGTTTCCCATCCCAAACAGTGTTGGCCAGAACGTTACTGACTCGAGGGGAAATACCGGCGCGTGCTTCACCGGTTTTGGAAAAGACGGAGTGACCACCGCAGGGGCCGCCATTCCGGATGGCATTCCGGACGGCTTCACAAACGCGAGTCGCCGCTACTGGGCAGTCGAAGTCGAAGTCAACAAGTCTTTCTCTCACAATTGGCAGCTGCGAGCCAACTACCGAATCGCGCGTCTCTTTGGCAACTACGAAGGTGCCCTGCGCAACGATAACGGCCAAACTGACCCTGGAATCAGTTCGCTGTTTGACTTCACGCCAGGCAACTTCAACTTGCTGGGCGATCAATTCAGACCCGGCGTATTGAACACGGACCGCCTCCACATCATCAATGGCTTCTTCACGTACGTTTTCGATCGTGGCTTTATGAAGAGTCTGGCGTTGGGCACGGGCGTACGTGTGCAAACGGGCACGCCGGTCAACCAATTGGCGGCCCATCCGGTCTATTTGAATGCCGGCGAAGTTCCGATCGGCGGTCGCGGCTCAGAAGGCCGCACACCAACGACAGGAACCGTCGACTTCCACGGGGAATACCCGATCCGGCTCACGGAGAAGATGAGGCTACATGTCGGTGTCGACCTGTTCAACATCGGCTTCGCGAAACGTCAGCAGTATGTCAACCAAAACATCGACCTGGGCTTTGGAACGGTGAACCAGGATTTCCTTAAACCCGCCAACCAGGTCTCAGTTCGAGCCAATGACGCATTCCAATCGCCGTTTGTAGCGCGGCTGTTCGCGAAGTTCGAGTTTTAATCTGCCGGAATAGCCGCTACACTGGGGAAGAGAGCCTGATGCTCTCTTCCCCATTTTACTTTTGTTGAGTGGGTCTCTCGTTGTGAGGCAGTTCGATGAAGTGCTTCCCCTCGATTTGTGGGTTCACGTTTCTCGCCTTCCTAGCCACTTACCCGGGTGCCACAGGTCAGTCCGAAAGGGGGTCCGGTAGTAGGATTTCGTCCTTGAAGATTACGGTCTTTGTCAGGGCCGCTAGCGGCTCCCCTGCCCCTGTGGGCATCAACGTCCGCTTGGAAGCGGAACCCGGCGGGATCGTGGACCAGCAGATGACGGATTCTACCGGCAAGGTGACATTCGCCCCCAAATCGTTCACCAATTACGCAGTGACCATCCACGAGCTTGGTTATCGCGACGTACGGCAACGTGTGGATCTGTCGCATGAGCCCACGGCCGCCGTGAGCGTCACATTGGTCCCGCTTGCTGGTCAGGACGCTTCTAAGTCGCCGCCGCGCGGGGAAGCGGATAGGGCCATCTCGGTCGTCGATTTGAACATTCCTGAACCCGCCATGAAGGAATTCGATGCCGGGCACAAGCTCTTGCAAGAAAAGCATGACGTCGCGGGAAGCATCAGCCATTTCCGGAAGGCCACGGAGTTGTATAGCGGCTTCACTCAGGCCTATGTCATGCTCGGCTTAGCATATCTGCAAGATCAAAAGCTCAAGGAGTCGCAGGCCGCGCTGGAACAGGCCGTGCGGCTCGATCCGAAGTCCAGCGCCGGCTATTTGACGCTGGGCGCCTGCCTGAATCAGCAAAAGGATTATGCCGGGGCGGAGAAAGCTCTACTGACTGGTCTCGGAATTGCGCCGGACTCTCCCGAGGGGCATTACGAGCTGGCGAAAACGTATTGGGCGCAGCATCGTTGGCAACACGCAGAACCCCACGTCCAGAAAGCGGAGGAGCTCCAGCCGCAGGTGCCCGGCGTGCATGTTCTGATGGGAAATGTCCTCTTGCAGAAGCGCGACACTCCCGGTGCGCTGAAGGAATTTAACGAATACTTGCGTTTGGATCCACAAGGCTCAATGAGCGGTTCAGTCCGCGCCATGGTCAGCAAACTTGAAAAAGCCTCATCGGCGAACCCGTAGAATAGCTCTCGGCCCACATTGCCTTTGTTGATACTTGAAGGGAACGAGTTCGCGCAAGGAAACGACGGGATAGCTCTATCTTCTATCCTCTAAGCGCATGATTCACTACGGGGAGGAACTCGGAGGCATGAGTTGTTTCCCTTTAAGCGTGTACATTTTCGCTTTCGCCGAATCGCCCGATCGCTCGTAATATTGCGCCAGCGTTAAGTACATAGGACCCGTCGCCGGCCTGGCCTTGAGAGCCGACTCCAACAGCGAGATGGCGTTCTTCGTGTCTCCCGTTTTGTCGAGGCTCTCGGCCATATGTAAGATGGTTCTTTCCTGCGTCTGGTCGGTTAGCGAAACCCTTGCAGCGTACTTTGCGACTTCTCCATACGCCTCACGGGAAAACTCCGCGTCTACTAGCGATGTTAGTGCCTCCTGAGAATTAGCGTTCTTCTCCAGTGCGCGGTGCAGCGCCTCGCTTGCAAGCGCGTTCTGTCCCACGGCCAGGTAACAGAGTCCACGCTCGTAATCGGATGTTCCTGATTTTGCATCTTTCAGGTTATCGTCTCGACCGTCTATTCCCCACGGGCGGAAAGGCTCTGCGGAGGACCCAAGCCGGAAGTTCAGGCTGGAATAAGCCTGCTCATGATTCTTTGGGTCGCTCAATGTGACGACGAGCTTATAGTTCCCAGGCGGCCAGTCGCCGATAGGAATCTCTTTTCCGTTAATCAAGGATCCATTTGCATCAAATTGCGCCGTGGAAACGTTGTCCTCCACGGTGTGGGAGTCCTGCGCCACTCCGGGCCGGCCGTACGCATAAGTGACCTTCAACTCGGAGTCTCGTGGAGGGCTAGCCGTTCCTGGCGGGGTCCAAATCTGATAAAAAAATTTGATCTGCCCGCCACCGGTAAAGGTCGTCTCGCGCTTGAGCAGAGGAGTGAATTTGACGCCTCCGAAACCAAATGGGACTGAATCTGGATCGCCGCTTCCGATCGGCTTCGCAATACTGAACGGCACGATGTCAGTCACAGCCATGCCCTTGGCCGGGATCGATGGAATGATAACCTCACTTTTAACACGGTAACTGGCCTTCTTCAGCCAATCGGTAAGTTGCAGCTCCAAGTGGTAAGTTCCGGGCGGGAGCGGCAAGGAACCTTCGTAACCAAACACACGGTTCTTGACTTGCTCGACCTGTTCAGGAGTCAGATATTTTTTGTACTTACGTTCCTGAGTAAAAACTAGCTTGTTATCCGCTCCATACACTTGGACGCGTACTCCGATATCGAAGTAAAAGCGATCCCCTGTCTTGGCAAGTGAGAAATCTTCCGGTTTGGCAAGCCGCAACAGATAATCCAGTCTCGTGTTCCCCGCGGAATTGCGAACCGGGAGGGCGAGAACACCGAGAGTCTCGCCCTGAAAGATAAGGGAGGCAGAAACATTCGCGTTCATCCGGTGAATTTCGAGTTCTTGAAGGCTCAAGGGGTGGTTGGGCAGATCCCGAAGAATCGCGAGCATCACGTCCGATTCCATTCCAGAACTGGCATTTTGCGTGTCCACGGGCTCGCCTGGAATCAGGCTGAGAGCCACATGGGCTAACTCGCGTCCACCGGCGGAGTCAATCTTCTGCCACGCTTGTAGACGTGTCTCGCCGCGTTGCGTTACGAGCTTTTCGGGTCCGTCGAAGTAGGGACTGTACAGCTTATACTCGCTAAAGTTGTCTTCTCGATAAAAAACAATGTAGAAAAACGGCGGCAGAGCAGCATGGCTGTTTGAATAGAACCACACCTCCATCGGCCGCAAATCCTGGGAGTCGTGATAGTTTGATTTTTGGCTGGGCGGTCCGAGTACGATGTAAGTACGGCCCATCGCCGTCCGCCAGCCTTGATTTCCGGATTCGTGCCCAAAGTGATCGTTGGCATAGGCGAGCCGCTGGTAGTGCTCGTCCTTGAACGAATTTGAAGGCGCCCCAGGAGTCGGGTTGCGAATTTCCCAGAATTGTTCGATGAATTTATCGCGAGCTTCGTCCGTCGTCAGCCGGACGAAGGTATCCCGCTCTCCCTTGGTGATGATGTACGCGACATCACGCTCCAACCACGCGCGGTAACTGCCTTCCAGTTTTTGTTTCTTTTGGGCCAAACACGGACCGCTTAGACTCAGTAGCAAGGCGAGCAATCCGGCGAAGCTTCGTCCGGCACGAGGGAAAAAGAGCCTTGGATTCCAACGGCGAACAGGCATAACGCGTTCTCCTAAGTCACGTTTGGCGCAACTCAACGGCTCGATCTGCCTTCGAATCCATACTCTAGCTCTGGTGGCGGATGCGTTCGGCGAGGTTGCGGGCGCGTTGGCGGCCGATGTCGACGAAGCGGGAGTCGCCGGCGATTTGGTCCAGGGTGGGGAGGGCGCGCTCCGGCTCGGGCAGCAGCTTGCGGTTCAGTTCCGTCTCAAATTGCAACAAGGCATCATTGATGCCAAGACGGTCGTACTTCATGCGGCGCTCGAGCAGCATCAGCAACTCCTGCTGGCGGGCCAGGCCCTCGAAGATTTGCAGCAGTTGGCTGGCCGTCGAGTTCAACGTGTAATTGAACTTCACCTCGTACGTTTCCGAGCCTTGCTCCCAGCGAAACGTCTTTTCGCCAAGGTTGGCGATTTTTTTGTGCACGTCCAAATCCTGCCCTTGAAAATGATTCAGTTGTTGCGCGAGCGCAAACATCCTGGCGCGCAGCCGAGAGCTGACCTCGAACTTCGCCGCTCCAGGATCATCGTCGAGCTGGCGGATTTCGTAGCTGGCTTCGTCGGAATCTTCCCGCACGGAGATTTCGATGAACTCCGGCGAGCTGGATTTGAAGATGCGGCGAAAAGTCAGCGTTGCTCCGCCCGACGCGGGAGCAGATCGCATCGCCGCATTGGCGGTGGGTGTAGCGAAACCCTCCGCGGCGACAACGCCTGCGGAGGCACAGGTGAGCGAAACTACACAAGTCAGCAGAATCGAACGGGCCAGAGAAGTTCTCATCTCGTCTATTCGATGCGCGATGCTGGCAAGCGGTTTACGCCCCGCGCGGGGGTTGCTCCCAGCGGCAAAGCGCGAGACTTTGCCAATGACTTCGCGTCAGGAAGACCATAGCGCAGCCGCACCTGCTCGGCCTGCAAATGGCAGAGCGCCACGGCCAGCGCGTCGGCCGCATCGGCGGGCTCCGGCGTCTCCGTCATGGACAGCAGCGCACGGACCATCAACTGCATCTGCCGCTTGTCGGCGTGACCGTATCCTGCAACGCAAGCTTTCACTTCCCGCGGCGAGTAACTGTGCACCGCCAGCCCATGCTGTTCAGCTGCCAGGAGCAACACGCCGCGCACCTCCGCCAGTCGCAGCGCCGTGCGCATATTGAGCGCGGTGAACACGGACTCCACAGCCATCACCGTGGGTGCAAATTCCTGGATGAGCCGGCATACCAATGCGTGAATATCCTGCAGGACCGCACCTGAGGATTCTTTCTGCCGCGCCGCCGGCACGCGGAGTGCACCATAATGCAGCATCTGGCAATTCCGCCCATTGCTGTCCACAATTCCGTAACCGGTCGGCCCCGCCGCCGCCGGATCGACGCCGAGCACGCGCATCCGCGGGCCCGCGTCCCTGCCGCTATTCATGGCACTCATCGAAACACAGTCTAAGGCGAACAGCGCAGCGGTGCCACCCTTTTTCCGTTTGGTTCGCGCAAAGCGACTGCAAAGCAAAGCGGCCACTGAACCGTCAGTGGCCGCATGAATACTGGCGCACGCAGGGAAAAGGGTCAGTTCGCGCCCACCGCCGCCTGAATCTCCGATTCATCGATGTCGAAATTGGCGTACACGTGCTGCACGTCATCGTGCTCTTCCAGCGCCTCGATGAGCCGCACCATTTGCGTGGCCTGCGCTCCGGTCAGCTTGATGTAATTCTGAGGAACCATGCCGATTTCCGCGGAGGCAGGCGTGATGCCCGCCTTGGTCAAAGCCTCTTTAACTTTCTCCATCGCTTCCGGCGGAGTCACCACGTACCAGCCCGAACCGTCGTCCTTCAAGTCTTCCGCGCCGGCCTCCAACACGATGTCCAGCATTTTGTCTTCGCTCGCCTGTTCCTTGGGCACCACAATTTCGCCTTTGCGGTGGAACATCCAGCCAACAGCGCCGGCTTCCGCCAGGTTGCCGCCATTCTTGCTGATCAGGTGCCGAAATTCTCCCACCACGCGGTTGCGATTGGTCGTTACCGCCTGGATGAGCATTCCCACGCCGCCCGGGCCATATCCCTCGAACGTCACTTCCTCGTACTGTTCACCTTCGAGCTGGCCGGTGCCGCGCAGCACCGCGCGCTCGATGTTTTCATTTGGCATGTTTTCATTCTTGCCAGCCAGAATGGCCGCGCGCAGGCGCGGGTTAGAGTTGGGATCGCCGCCGCCGATGCGCGCGGCAATGGTGATTTCGCGGATGACGCGGGTAAACACGCGGCCGCGCTTCGCGTCCGTGGCCGCTTTCTTGTGCTTGATGGTGGCCCATTTTGAATGCCCAGACATGACACTTCCTCGATTTGATTTCTCGCGCCCGCCGGCGCGCGTTTCAGTTTGTTCGCAACCTGCTGCTGAAAGTTCGCCCATCCGCGGCCCTACCCGAGCGCGCAGCCGGCACACACAGATCACGATGCGGAGACCTACAGTGAACTGCAAACCCCTGCGGAACCCAAGCAGTTTAGCACAGCCGC
>WNFS01015242.1_pt1 | contig 10088 bp, 13 predicted proteins | sample 5400141 | NCBI WGS metagenome assembly WNFS01 (sample SAMN13153358, study PRJNA577476) | soil metagenome | isolation source: 60 cm saprolite under Madrone tree | place: USA:California | collected 2016-06-14
AGCCCGCTCCAAACAGTCCGCATTTTTACACAGGTTTCTCGGGTCTTTCACCCACTCGCGTTGCTGCTGCTTCGTGTCTTCCGGAACAGGGCTTTGTGCCAAGACCTTGTTGTAAAGAGCGGTCAACTTGTCGTCTAAACCTGACAGCTTGGGGTCACCGCAAACGAGTTTATCAACCTTTGTTTTAGCTTTTGCGCAATCAAAACTTGCGGAATGTACAGATGGCATCAACACCAAACACGTCGCGGCCAGTGAAAAGGCGATTGTGGTTTTCATATTAGTTCCTCCTAACGAGGAGCGCATGAAAGACGACAAGTGCAAGCGCAACGAGAAAACGGGTTAAAACAAGAGTTCGCCCTTTCAAACTAGTCGCCACAATATAGCTGGACGGAGCCGTATCGATAGCTGCCGCGGAACTGTTTGCAGGAAAGGTCACCTTTTGAAATTTCAGTCATTACTGGGGTTGACGGAACTCACGAGTGGTCTCGAACCCATCCCTCTTTCGGGTCCCAATGTTCCTTGTATAAAGTTGCCTTGTCCGGGATGTAGTTCTCTCCAGGAGTCTTTACTTCGACAACTTTCCAATCCAAACTGCGATCGTGAAGCGTCAAACGCACCTTTAACACTGCACCCGAATAAGTGCTGTGAACTTCAACGATCGCGGTGTCGCCTTTAATTGTGCCTGTAATTGAAGGTGGGTCCTCGCCTTCGACCGGTCCGTCTGTTCGACTTCCATCCTTCGTTACGCCTGAATGGTAGCCGGTCAAACGGTTGCCATTTTGATGCAAGTGAATTCCAAAATCCAAACCCTTGTGCGAGCCCCAGTCGCCGTCGAATTGCTTCTCCGAGGGAATTGCATACAGACTCGTGACTGCACTTGCTAAACAGATAAACATTGTTAAACGAACAAATTGTTTTTTCATACCAAGCTCCTGATCCGACGATCTTTCACTTTTTGAATTTCACGGTCGATAACATTCTATTAAAAATTTCCTCTAGCGTTTTATCCGTCGGCTTGTGGTCATTGGGACCGTACGATATGCGAAATATCGAGCTGTTATATTTCACGATAACCAAACGCTGATCTTTGGGCAGTTTAATGAAGTACGTCGGCATTCCATCAAGTTGGCCGGCTTCTTTTGAGATGGCGCTCGAATTCTGCGTCTCGCCATCGACGTATTTCTCGAAATCAAAGTGCCGATTTGCCTGAACAGGATCCAGAGAGATTTGGAAAAGACCGCAGCGCGCCTTGCGTTCGTAACAGTCTTTAGGACCGTCGAAATTCACGTTGTCGCTGTCTTGAATAGATAATTCTGGCCCAGAATCGGGGGCTTGTATGACAAAGGCTTCCCAAGAAATCATGGAAATGCTTTTAACTCGAAGCTGCGGGGGTGACGCCAGCAAAAAGTCAAAGCGGCACAGGCAATTCGTTTTGTGAATCGGATAAGCAGTAGGCGATGCTTGGCTACCTTTTTGGGACAAAAAGCGTTGACATTCCTTTAGCGCCTCAACTACAAGCATGCTGCAGCTTGAGCCCGGTTTGAAAAAGCCCCCAAACAGATCGCCAAAGTTCCGAAACGCGCAGCGATTTAACGTCCCTCTGAATTTTTCACGGTCGTTTTCTACGGCCTGAAAACTTTTTGCTGCAAAACGGCGCAATTCTGCGCAGCGCCGTGCGAATGCCTAACGACCGAATTACCTAGCGTCCGCGATGCTGTGCAACGCGTGGTTGGATGGGCTAGTCAAGATATAAATCCCACGTTATTTTCGAGATGTAACCATTCTGGAACGAGAAAATCACACAGCTGGACACGCCGCAGTATTTCGCCGTGGAATGGGTCTTCTCATTCGGATCACCCAGGCTTTGGGTCACGGCTGTTCGGGACGCGCCAACACGCAGGCCGTACTTCACAGGCCATTTGCGCTTGGTAATCGTTACGGAACTGAGCAGCAGGTCGCTATAGTTCTTCGCCGGAAAGTACGCGTCGATGATAAGGCCATCAAAAAATAGCACCCGAGATTCGTCCATCTGGCCGCGAACGTGCGGATTGGGGCGAGTGGAGGCCTTTTGTCGTAGGACCTTGCCTAATCGGTTGAGATCGGCAAGCGAAGTGCCAGTCTTGAAATCCCAGCCGCTCGAGGTGAAGTCATTGAGACGTTCAGATCGAGTTAACCGATCTTGGGCGAGCGCTGCTGCTCCGAAAACGAATGTACTCAAAAAGAACAGAGCGCCGGCAGTTATTCGCCGCGTCAATGGCAATCTAATACGCATTCGGCTCAATAACTGCACCTTTCAGGATGCTTTTTTTTGGGTCCAATCCGGTTACCTCCCGGCTGCGTGCTGGCCGAATAAGTAGACGGTTCGCGGGTCGAGCCGCTCGGTAGTGGCCCGGTCCGCTTGAACAACTGGTTAGGCGACAATCCATCATTTTTGAAGTTTACGGTCGACATCATTCTGTTAAAAGTTTCTTCCAACGTTCTGTCCGTCGGCTTGTGATCATTGGGACCGTACGATATGCGAAACACAAACCTTTTATATTTCACGATAACTAAACGCTGGTTTTCGGCCAGCTTAAAGAAGTACGCCGGCATTCCATCGAGTTGGCCCCGGCTTCTTTTGAGATAACTCTTGGATCCTGCGTCTCGCCATCGACGTATTTCTTCAAATCAAAGTGCCGATTTGCCTGAACAGAATCCAGAGAGATTTGGAAAAGACCGGAGCGCGCCTTGCGTTCGTAACAGCCTTTAGGACCGTCGAAATTCACGTTGTCGCTGTCTTGAATAGATAATTCTGGCCCAGAATCGGGGGCTTGCATGACAAAGGCTTCCCATGAGGCCGGGTAACTGAGGTTCCATCCGTGGGTGTTACTGACCTGCACCCATTCATCGGCTGCCTGAACGCGCCCAGCGCGAACAATGAAAAAATTAAAAATTTCGCGATGCAACGATTCATAAGCTCTGGCACCTTCCTCCGCTAATTGTAAGTAATGGCTAGTCTTGGTCGACCCTCACGAAGCTACCTGTTAGGTGTTAGTGTTTGGCTTTTCGCATACCGGTTCAGGACGCGTCAAGGCTGTAGGGGAGAACTGCCCTTATGAATTTTTGCGTGGATCGAGTCAAGCTTTTCTGCGAGTCGTTGAGTTCTGTCGCCGCTGCCGCTTCTCCGGGGGTTAAGGCGAAATCGCCCGACCTTTATGGCCTAACAGGCAACAAGCTCAGCCCAAAGCTTCTCCTGAATGGTCGGCACTCTTGTAGGCGGACAAGCAAACGCCAGAAGTGTAGAAATGAAATGCCGAAGCAGCGAAACAAATCCAAACGCAACTCTGCCGCTGCTGAAGAACATGACTGCAACAGACGCGCCCTCTGCCAGGAGAGGATAAGTCGGCTACCACAAACCATCGTTCCAACCCATCATCAGCCGAACATCGGACACGTTCGACTTCGCGACATCGACGCTGTCGGCGGCGCACATGATGACGACGACGAACTCCTGTCGGCCATCGCCAAGGTCTCGCTTGTGTAGCGGTGCCACCGAGGTCCATCCGCCACTCCGTCCACCCGCAACCTCCGCATCGTTGGTGACCACGCCGGTGAAGTTGCCGGACTGCATGCGCGCGGCCATGACAGCTTTCCACCGTGACAATGGTGCCGCGACGGGGTGAAACGTAATTTCGACTGTATCGAACCAGAGTGCTGCCATTCGACTTCCTAGTTTTTGCGCGTGTGTGTTTTGTGGTGACTCCTTGCTGCCAGCAATGGTTACTGATGTTAGAATCGGTCGTCGACCTCCACTATGCCAGTGATTCATCCATTCGGCCAGTCTAGAATAGCGTCATCTTGAGGTTCGGCGACAACAGTGTCATCGGCGCGGCGGCTTTTTGTTCTGCTTCGCTTACCACTGTTTTAACTCACCCGCTTGCTCGTACGCTAACGAGATTTTGTCATTGCTGTGTGGAGAGCAAAAGACGCACAATCCCTCGCTGTGAAGTACTGCGAGATCATCGCGGACAATTTCAGCAAAGCCGGTTGGAGTTGGGGCTGTGTCCTAGCCGTGGATTGTCACGGACGAACAATCTTCTTTGCGTACGCGCTACGGTTTTCCCAGCGGACGAATTTCGCCAGTGATTTGTGTCACAACCAAATAGCCCTCGATCGTGCGAGGGATACCGCGTTTTGCTTCGGGCGTTTCCTCTGCCAGCATTACTTTGAGGCAGGATGTCTGGCGATCGTCGAGCACGCCGACATACACTCCGACGACACCCGGAATCGCAAGCAATCGTTTGTCGTTGTCAGCGAGCACTGCGTTCAATCACTAATTGCCGACCATCGTTGCGCCGAGAAATGTCAGCACGTCGTCGATCGGGTTCGCGATTGCGTTTGTGCTGCTGCTGGCAAAGAGCAAACCGATGGCGCGCGGATTCGTCGTCACATCTTCCACCAGGAGCGATCCGGAATCGCCGCTGTTCAGGAAGCTCTTGCTATTATTGAAGACAACGATCTGCCCAGTGAAAATCTTAGTGAAGGCGGTGCCGCCCGCGCACTCGTTGTCGTAAGTCACCCTAATAGTTGCGTTCAGACCGTCGATGAAGCTGCGGGTCAATCCGGTCGTGCGTCCGCTTTTCTTAACCGCTTGATTGATGGATGCGGCGAGTGTTTGCGACGAAATTGGCCCGATCTCGAGAATCGCACCATTGGTCTTGACCATTCCAGGATTAACCTGGGCAATCGCGCAATCGACATTGTTGTCGGGCAATGAGCTCGTCTTTTCGAGCGTGGCGACGCTCTGCGCGCCATCCACGTTGCAACCCACATCGATCAAGCCCGGTTGAATGATCGAGTCACCGGTCATCGCGACGGTGCCGTTGCCACCCGGAACGATGTCGGATTCGAAGACATGATAGTTACTTAGAATGTACTGCTGGTCGCCAATCTGCACGAGCGATCCAAGCGTGCCACCGCAGCAGAAACCGTTCGCTAAATCTTGGCTCCAGCCACCGGACGTGCCGAGGCGGATTGGAGGCACTTGAAGCCTGCGATGCCGACGCCCACCAGACGCGCGAAATTTGTCCGTTGGATGGATCTGCACACCGATGCCACCAACCGCTCGAGGGAGCTTACGAATCGCTTCCCCTGCGTTCGCAGCATCGCGATCGACGTAAACGGTCAATACTGGAGCACCACCGGCATCGACGCCGACCGCAGTTCCCAAAATCTCCGGCTGCTGCATCAGGGTCGGCGTGACCTCACCTTGAACGGCCATAACCGCTCGAACGGCGGCATGCGTATCATCCAGAACGCCTGCGGGCGGAGCAGCAAACGCGCCGATTGGAAGGAAAACGAAGATAATTGTTGCGAGGAATTTAAATACAAGGCGGATGAATCGATTGATCGGAAACATAATGGAATAGTTGAGGGTTGAAATGATACAACGAAAGACCATCGGTCGCTCGTCGGACAAACGCGAGCTTTAAGTAAAACGCAAACACTTCAACAATGATGTGCGTTTGAAAATATTTTGCAGATTTGTTTGCAATCTCTACTGCACCGGTAGACTATCAATCTATACGAAAGTAGTAGACATTAGAAAGCACCAACAAAATGAAAGCGATTTTGATTGAAACGATCTTGGTAATCGAAGCGATTCTGTTTTGGGCGGTGGCTCTGCCCGCCGCGTTTATCTTTTTCAAAGCCGCCGCTCTCTGGGAGAGAATCGAGGCCTCGATGCCGCGGGGACCAATTGGCCGTGTGGGGGCCGCGCCTCGCGCTGCCTCAGAGGTAGTTCGCGGTGTATGAGCGATCGCTACGATAATGAACCCCGATCTGGTGGTGCGCGACGAAAACGGTGAGGTTTACATCGTGCGCTACAAGGCGGTGAACGCGATGTTGCTGAACGGAGTTCCTCAAAGAGCATCGCACAGTGCAGGAACAACAGAGAGAAATTGATGCCCTTAAAGCGGAACTAAAAGAACAAAGGGCTCTCATTCAAAAGGTGGACGATAAAATGGAACTCGACAGACCTGCACCGCAAACCGTTCTGAATAATCAGTAAAGCGCCGCGCCCAACGAAGCAGCGTTACCTTTCGCAATTAGCCGTCACGCTTCACCGCGTGGCGGTTTTCTGTTTTGCTCCCCGCTACCGCTCTTTGAAATCGCCTGCTTGCTCGTGCATCTCGATCACGTTGCCAGCTGCATTCTTGGACTTTGTCCAAAGCATTTGGAAGCGTTAAAGTTCCGAATCGTCACGCCCGGTATCTATTGGTCACTACGCTTTTGCGTTGGCCTTTGACCTGGTCCAGTGGGGATATTACCTGGTCCGGGGATACCACCACCTTTGACGTCTTTTACTGGCTGCAGGTCACGAACTTTGATGTCCTTCTTAATTCGGCGCCAAGCGGACCGGATTACATTGATATTGTGGGCTTGTGTCTCCATGCCCAATTATTTCGTAGCAACGTTCGCTTTCGGATGGCCGACTGACCCGGTAGTCGCAAACATTTTGATCGCGTAACCAATTGCGTTGCTGACGGCATTCGGCTCGGCATACCACAGCCGCCCGAACGAGAGCGCGTTGCTGATTAGATCAAACCCGCGCCGGTCCTTGCGGGGGCGGACTTGGTAGAGATGCGCGGGTTGCAATTCAAGCAGCAGCAACCGCTGCAAGAATAGTTACATGAAATGCAAAGCCAAGGATGTTGCTTGAACTCGAACTCGCAGCTCGACAGGTCACCTCTGCCTCGATTCTTAATTCAACTTGCCCAGATTCGTCATCCCAATCGGCATCTACACCTAAGATTTGCCAGCTAAAATTATCTTGCCCTACCCCGCCAATGATGCTGAAAGCGGTTTTCGTTACTGAAGCTGTCGCATTTGCCTGAACGAACTGTTTTCTAGTGAAGACTGGCCCGAGCAACACGGTAAAGGTTTCTTTGCCGATTTCAAAGTTGTTACCTTGAGACTGCGCTTCTAGTCGGACATCAAATTGTCCATCGATGATGAGCAGTCGGTTCGCATCATCGGGACCAGCGACTACAGCTTCGATCTGTTGAAGATTTTGGATTTGAGCGGATGGAATTTTGACTGCCATGTGATCTCATTGATTTTTATTAAACGATCACTTGCTTAACGTTTTGAATTGCAAATGTCCATGCAATTGAGGGCATGATTTTTGACTCAGCCAAGGATTCGATAGTACTGCAGCAATCTAAGGTTGTCCTCGCCAATTTCCATGAATTCCTTGGCTCGATGTTCCAAGAATTGATCGACCGAATGTTGCCCCGAGTGCGTCAGAGCGTGCGCAAAATCGACAAATTCCGAAGGCATATAGTCGGATTTATGTCCGAGGAATAGGGCTGCTGTCTTGTTCACATTCTCGAAGGCATCGCAAATCTGCCATTTAAGTTCCCTAGCCGTTGGAAAACCGTACGGACAGCTCGCGCCCGCACCTAATACCAAGATAGTCGGCGTCGTGATCACTGCCTGCCCTTATCCACTATTTCATTCACTTGCTAACTTTTTTTGAGAGCAGGCGAGTTCGGAGGGGACAACCGAATTTCGTTGCGAATCTGTTGCGAAATCGGCTGAAACTCGATTTTCTATGGGCAGCGCGTACGGGAGTCGAACCCGTGCACCAGCCTTGAGAGGGCTGTGTCCTAACCACTAGACGAACGCGCCGCAAATCGCGTTTAGAATAACTGTACTATATGAGCCGGCAAGTCAGTCGGCCCCCGGGAACACCACCTTAATGTTTCCGATGGTGTTTCCGTGCAGGCGTGGGTGTGGCGCTCGGCGAAGGGGAGGCGCCTGGCGCGGGCGTGGGGGTTGGCGAAGGTCGCACACGAGGTTGATTAACCGAATCCGAGTGGGAAGCCTTCAACGACTCCAATGTCAACTTCATTTCCGCGGTCGAAGCCAGAGCCGACATCCGGTCGTAATAGACGTTGTAATAGTTACGAAGGAGGTTCCGTTTTTCCAAATCCGTCCGCGCGGTTTTGGCCGCTGCTTTCGCCGCCACCACTTGCGGATCGTACGCCACGCGGTTTTGCAATTGTCGCCACTCGATATGCACCCGGCGTGCATCAGCTTCTTTTCCCAACGATTTCTGCTTAAAGGCTTCGTCAAGCTGGGAAAGCTCCGGCACGTCGGGCACGGCCGGCTCCGGAGACGCCGGCGCCGTAGCCTCTGGTTGTTTTTGCCCGGAGTAAAGATCTACAGCCGGCGGCGCCGTATCTTGCGCGTCCAACATCGATGTTGCCCCGCCCAGTATTCCCAAGAGAATCAGCCGTATTAGTTTCATTTTTCTGTTGCGGTCGGAGTGAGTCGCCGTAGCGATTGGCCTAGACCGAGCGGCGCGATCCTACGTAGCGTCGTGCAGTCCTGAGGCTTCGCAAAATATAACAGTAAAACATCGGCTGGAGCACTTGGCCGGGGAGTCGCCGCGGCAACCGCTCTATAGCAATTTATCGAGTTCATCTCGGTTTCGTCCGGTTTTGTAATAACGTTCCCTTCCTGCCGCTTCGCGGCGGGTTGAAAACTTTCGCTCTGCAGAAGAACCATGGAACATCGTGTCTTGTAGCCTTCGATTTGCGGGAATTGTGTCGCCGAACGCGGTCGCTCAAATCTTCACACGATCCGACATAACGACGGACAGTCTTCAGACTTCGCAGAACGTAACAGTGGAACATTGACCGCAACTGGTCGGGGTGACAGGATTTGAACCTGCGACCTCCTGGTCCCAAACCAGGCGCTCTACCAAGCTAAGCTACACCCCGCTATTGTGCGTGATGATTATCACGTACCGCCACTCCGCGCATTAATCATTTTTCAGAAAAGAACCTCTTGCCAATCGGCCCATTCCATCGGAGGGTCCCGCGTTGGAGTTGAGTGGCCCGGGTTGGCTGCTTCCTGCCCCTGCGCCACATGTTTAAGCACGAGAAACTCAATCTTCTGATTTTCATCGTCCTGCTTCTCTTGCAATTACTCGGAGTTGTTGGACTCCTGACGCGCTTCCATCCTTTTTATCTGTTCATCATTATCCCGCTGTTTTTCTGGGGCGGGATTAGCACGACGCTTTATCTGCATCGTTACCTGACCCATCGCGGCTTTGAAATGCCGGAATGGCTCAAGTTTATATTGGCAACCGGCTCCGCCGTCGTGCTTGCGGGTGATCCCGTCACCTGGGTGGGGGATCACCGATATCATCACCTGAAATCGGATACGGACGAAGACATTCACAGCCCGGTGCACGGCTTTCCCTACGCCCATATGATGTGGCTGATCCGGAAGCCGGCCGAATTTCGTGAGCGCTCAAAACGTTACGCGGCTGATGTAAGCAAAATTTGGTATTGTCGGCTGTTTGAACGTGCAGGGATCTACGTCCTGCCCCACATCGCTGTCGCCACGACTCTCTATTTCACACTTGGATTGGCTGGAATGCTTTGGTGCCTCTACGTGCCGATGCTGGTGATCTACAACGTGACTTGGTCAGTCAATTCGATCTGCCATATGCCCAGACTTGGATATCGCAGCTTTGATACGTCCGATCATAGCCGAAACAATTTCTGGATCGGTGTTTTTGGATTCGGCGAGGGCTATCACAACAATCATCATGCCCAGCCGCGTTGCGCGGCACATGGACTCCGCTGGTGGGAGTTTGATCTCACCCGCTACGTCATCTGGACGCTCGAGAAGTGTGGCCTTGCCTGGAAAGTGGTCTGGCCTGCGAGGGAAACCAAAACTTCGACGGATCCTGCGCCTGACCGCGCGATAGTGGTTAGCTCACAAGCTGAGACGCTAGCCTGAATTTCCTACCCGAGATTCGGCGCCAGCCGCTTCTCAATTGCAGCGACCGGTTCGTCTCTCCTCGCGGCATAATCAACAACCTGGTCGCGTGCGATTTGTCCGACGCCAAAATATTTTGCCTCCGGATGCGAAAAGTAGAGACCACTCACACTCGCCCCGGGATGCATCGCAAACGATTCCGTTAGTTTGATGCCGGCGTTCTTTTCGGCGTCAAGCAAATCGAAAAGTGTTCGCTTCTCCGCGTGATCGGGACATGCGGGATAACCCGCTGCCGGTCGAATGCCGCGATA
>WNFS01005052.1_pt1 | contig 10087 bp, 10 predicted proteins | sample 5400141 | NCBI WGS metagenome assembly WNFS01 (sample SAMN13153358, study PRJNA577476) | soil metagenome | isolation source: 60 cm saprolite under Madrone tree | place: USA:California | collected 2016-06-14
GTCCGCAATCCGAACCTGCGGATTTGCGAGGGCGAAACGTAGATGTCATTGGGACCGGGCAAATAATTCCCCTCCGGCGACCGCAAAAAGCCAGAGCCGTCCTGCAGCACCTCGACGACACCTTCCCCAATGACGTCAATTTCGTTGGTAGCAACTTGTTTGAGGATGGCGAATATCAACTCTTGCTTGCGCATCGTCGATGCGTTCTCGACACCGTGTTCTTCCGCAAACCCGAGCAATTCCCCCGGGGATTTGGATTCCAGGTCTTGGAGCTTCATTTGGACCGCTTCGCCCATCTTGGTTGATAAAGGTGTGGGTCGGCCGGGGTCGCGCGACTCAGCCGACTCTATTTTGGCGGATAGAATGTTCCAGTTCTCATAGCCGAACGCCTTTGCGATCAGCTCCAGACACTCGCTATGGGTGGTTTCGATGGTCTTGACCTTCAAGGCGTCGCGCAGAGCGTGCGCCATGATCTTCGCATCGCGAAAATCGCGCATGACAGCACCTCTTCATCGGCGAATGGAAAGATCGGAACCTGCGTTGCCGACCCATTCGCCAATGGCGAGGGCGCGGAGATAGAAGGGATACGTTCACCTTCCCCGAAGGGCGCAGGCGGCAGGTGTATCAACCTTATTGCAATTTGGCGCGCGGTTAGGCGTGATGTCAACCAAAAACGATGCCGCCCAACCGAACGCGGGCGAAATATTCACTGCCCGCCGATCGTGCGCACCACGCTGTCCGTCGGCTTGTTCTCCGACATTGTCGGCAGTTTGTTCTCCTTGAGCACGGCCTCGTCGTATTGCGGCAGCGTGGCGAGCATGCCCTTCGGCACCATGTGCACCACCTTGAAGCCGTTCTTCTGGAGTTCGCCGAGGATCTGCGGCAGCGCGATCGCGGTGCCCTTCTGGAAGTCGTGCATCAGGATGATGCCCTTGCCGAGCTTGTTGAGCTTGCCAATCAGGGATCTCGTAAGTTCCTCCGGCTTCTTGATCTTGAAATCGAAGGAGTCGATGTCGGTGGAGAAGCTCGCGATGTTCCGCCCGCCAAGATAAGTGAGCATCTCGGGCGGGTGGCGCAGATCGGGGAAGCGGAAGAATGGCGCAGTCGGGGCGCCCGCCATCATGCGCACGGCGCTCGCGCCTTTCTCTATTTCCTCAATCGCGGCGTCCTGGCCACCCTTTTTCATGACCGCCTGCAGGTCTGCATGTGACCAGGTGTGACTGCCGATGGTGTGGCCGGCCGCGACCACCTGTTTGAGGATCTCCGGATGATAGCTGGCATGCTTTCCGATCGGGAAGAAAGTCGCCCGCAGGCACTGGTCTGCGAGCGCCTTAAGCACCGCCTGGGTGTTGCTGGGCCAGGGGCCGTCGTCGAAGGTCAGCGCAACCTCGTGATCGCGCAGGAAATCGTAGGTCTTGAAGTGCTGGGACCCGAAGCCCGGCCCGCCGCCGGTATCGATCTCGACCACGCGGGAGACGCCCATGGCGTTCGGATTGGCGCAGGCGATGGCGGGCTTGGCCGCGGCGGGCGGCGTTGCGGCTTGGGGTGTGGGCTGTAGCGGCCGGGCGCCGGCCTGCGCGACGGTGGCCGATTGCGGTGCCGAAGATGCGGGTTCGCTCGTCCCACCTGGCTCCGGCAATCCCGCACCCACGGCCGCTGCGCGAGACCCCTGATTTTCGGCTTTCGGCGACGATGGCGACGCCGCGCTGACGGTTTCGGCTTGGGTTGCGCTCCGCGACGTTGCGGCGTTGAACCACCGGCCTTGCACAATATTGTAGGCGGCGGCCGATGCCACCGAAATGACGACAATCGCTCCACCTGTGATAACTTGGCGCCTCATATCACTACCTCACATGGCCGCCGCTGCCTTGGACCAACGCCTTTCACGCGCCCGCCATCGCCCCAGCCGGCAAGAAGCCTGATTCTCAACTATCGTCATATAAACAAAATTTTGCGTTTCCAACCCAACAATGCGGCACCGTACCGCACAGTTGGTGGGTTTTTTGTGGCGGCGAAACACGGACCACCCTAGTGCTTGTAGCCCGGATGGAGCGCAGCGTAATCCGGGGTCAGCCTATCCCGGATTACGCTGCGCTCCATCCGGGCTACAAGGGTGGGCACCGAGAGTCGACAGGTTTGTCGCTCCGGCGCTCGAGTGTAAGGCGCACCTTTAAAATTTTTGTTTATATGCCGGTGAAGACAGCGGAAAACCCAAGGAATCTGCTTCGAATACGCCGCGCGCGATAGCGCGCGCGACCACGTGAGCCGCCGCGGTACCGATCGCCGTCAGGTCGAACAGCGCGTTGTGGAGCGCTCGTTGCCCGGTGGCAGCCGCAAAGACGATATCGCCGTCAAGGCCTGTATGGACCGGGTGGACGGCCCTGGCGAGGCCGTCCTGGGCCATGACGGCAAGACGCCTCGCCTGCGCCTTGGAAAGCCTGGCGTCGGTCGCCACCACCACGAGGGTGGTGCTCTGCCGCGGCGCCGCCTTGGTGCGGCCCGCCAGCGCCCCAGCCGGCATGGTGGGGGGAAAGCCGTGGCCGCCGAATTCGCCATTTTGCTCATAGGGCGCCGCCCAGAACCACGGCCCGTCACCGATCACAACGCTTCCGGCGGCGTTGACCGCCGCCAGCGCGCCGACCGCGAAGCCGGCGCCGGTGACCGCCGACGCCGACCCGATCCCGCCCTTGAAATTGACCGTGGTGGCGCCAAGACCCGCCCCGACGCTGCCCAGCGCAAAATCCACGCCTGCGCACCCGGCCGCCGCATAGGCAAGCTCCCGATAGGGCGGGTAGCGGCCCCAATTCTTGTCGCCGCCATTGAGGAGGTCGAACAAAATCGCGCCGGGCACCAGCGGCACCCGCGCGGTCCCGACCGCATAACCGCGTCCGATTTCGCGCAAATAAGCCTGCACGCCGGATGCCGCGTCGAGCCCGAACGCCGACCCGCCGGACAGCACGATCGCGTCGATGCCCTCAACGGTGCGGGCCGGATCGAGCAGGTCGGTCTCGCGGGTTCCGGGCCCGCCGCCGCGTATGTCGACCGCCGTTACGAACGGCTCGTCGAACAGGATGGCCGTGACCCCGGACGCCGCGCGCGCGTCGTCGGCGTGGCCGACCCGGATGCCGGGGACGTCGGTGAGGAGGTTGCGGGGAGGGGGCATGGGGGATCGGTGTCATTGTGGCACGGGAGACGATTTTCCATTTACCATCAAACTGAGCAATCTTCTGTCCTGACCGAGCCGGAAAAATTCGATTTGCCTTGTTGCTTGGATACGGATAATCCGTATATTTATGGGCGGCGGGCTCGAACAAGAATTCGAGTGGGATGCTGACAAAGCTGAAGCCAATTTACGCAAGCATAGAATTGCGTTCGAAGCAGCGCGTCGGGTGTTCGAAGACGATTTTGCCGTTGAGTGGCCCGATGTTGACCTGCCTTACGGTGAAATGCGGTTTGTAATTTCAGGCATGGTCGACGGCCGATTGCTGCGGGTCGTCTACACCGAGCGCAACGATCGGATACGGATCATCTCAGCCCGCAAGGCGACACGACATGAGCAAAGAGAATACTATCGTAGCCAAGTTGACGAGTGACGGCACGCTGGTGCAGGTCCTGCCTGATGGGACCACTCGACCTCTGCCCGACCGGACGGACTGGGCGCGCCTCGATGCGATGACCGAGGAGGAAATCCACGCCGCTGCCATGGCCGATCCGGACGCGCGGCCGATGACGCCGGAACAAATGGCGAAGGCGCGGCGTGTACCCCGCGTGAAGACATTGCGGCGGGCACTCGGGTTGACCCAGGAGGAATTTGCGGCGCGCTACCATATTCCGCTCGGTACTTTGCGCGATTGGGAGCAGGGGCGTACTGAGCCGGACCAGCCGGCGCGGGCGTATCTCAGGGTCATTGCCAGCAATCCCGAGTGGGTCTCCCGCGCGCTTGCCAATGGACCTCGACGCACTGCGTCGCCCGAGCCATCGCAATGAGGCGATCACGCCCCGATCACGACCCCGTTTACCGCCCGGCCGCAGTCTTGCTTCGCCCATCCGGATGGCGCATCTAGGCGTCCATGACTGCCGATGTGTCCATCGCCGCCGCCTTGTTCGCCGGCGTGCTGAGTTTCCTCTCCCCCTGCGTCCTGCCGCTGGTGCCTCCCTATCTCGTCTATCTTGCCGGCACCTCGCTGGAGCGATTGGCCGGCGCTGAGCCCGAGCCGATGGTACGGACCGACACGGTGCTTGCGGCGCTCCTGTTCGTCGCCGGGTTCTCGACCGTGTTCATCGCATTCGGGGCGAGCGCGAGCGCCATCGGGGGCCTCGTGCAGGCGTGGTCGGCGGAGCTTGGCATCGTCGCCGGCGTCGCCATCATCGTCATGGGCCTGCACTTCCTCGGCCTCACCCGCCTCGCCGTGCTGATGCGCGAGAAGCGCGCCCCGATGGCGCGGCCGGTCGGGCTGTGGGGCGCCTATGCGATGGGGCTCGCTTTCGCGTTCGGCTGGACGCCCTGCATCGGCCCGATCCTCGCCGCGATCCTCGCCGTGGCGGCCTCCAAGGAGACGGTCATGAAGGGCGCCGCACTGCTCGCCGTCTACTCCGCCGGGCTCGGCATTCCGTTCATCGTTGCGGCGCTCGCCGTCGAGCCCTGCGCCGCCTTCATTGCGCGCTTCAAGCGCCACCTGGAAACAGTTGAAAAGGCGATGGGCGGGCTTCTGGTGCTCACCGGCATTGCGTTCCTCGCCGGCTTCGTCACCGAGGCGAGCTATTATCTCCTGGAGTGGTTCCCGGCGCTGGGACGGATCGGGTAGGTCAATCCGTAGCCGGATTGAGCCACCGAGGCCGGCCGGAGCCAGCCATCGGGCCGGTCAGAGGCCGGACCCGTGGGGCCGGCCCAATGGTAAAGCTTAAGCGAAATCCCGGACTGCCCACCATATGGCGACGCCGCCCCCGGGTTTCACTCGCTCTCAACCCGGGACGGCGCGTCCACTCACCACCCGTGATAGAACGAGACAGACGCTTGCATCACAGCCTCATTCTCAGGCTTGGTTCTCGCATTCATCCACCCGCATATGCGCGAGCGGGTGAGGCAAGAGTTACGTAAAGTGCATGTCGATCTGCAGCGGGCTCGTTCGTCGACCTAATTAGCGAGACAGTTCAGCGGCGATGGCGCCCGCGGCTCGCCTTCAGGAGGAGTTCTCAGATGCGTTTCATGTTCATAGTCAAATCCGCCCACGCCGGGCCTCCGACACCGGAACTCCTCAAGGCGATGGACAAGCTCGCCGATCGGGAAATCAAGGCCGGCCGCCTGCTTGACCATGGCGGGCTCATGCCTGTGGCCACAGGCGCGCAGGTGCGCATAGCGGGCGGCCAGCTCGGCATCACCGACGGCCCATTCGTGGAGGCCAAGGAAGTCATCGGCGGCTATGCGATCTTCGAGTTGCCGGGCAAAGAAGAGGCCCTGGCCTCGGCGAAGGAGTTCATGCAGCTCCACAAGGATCTCATGCCGGGTTGGGAAGGGGTCTGCGAGCTTCGCGCGTTTGCCTCGGGTGGTCCGTGAGGGGAAGGGCCGGCGGACGCGGTCGGCTGCCATGACAGCAGCCGACACCCATCGTGCGATCCTGGCTGTCTGGCGGATTGAGCAGCCCCGGCTGATCACCAGCTTGGCGAGGATGCTGCGCGATGTGCCGCTGGCCGAAGACTTGACGCAAGAGGCACTGCTGGCCGCTCTTGAGCGGTGGCCCGTGACAGGTGTTCCAGAAAAACCCGGCGCCTGGCTGATGGTGAGCGCTTCGCGCCGGGCGTTGGACCATTTGCGTCGCGGCCGGATGCGTAAGCGCAAGCACGCGATGATCGCCTCGGACATGGAAGAGGAGCAGCGGGTCATGCCCGACCTCGACTCGACGCTAGACGACGATATCGGCGACGAGATGCTTCGGCTCATCTTCACGGCCTGTCACCCGCTGCTTTCGCGCGAAGCCCGTGCGGCTCTCGCACTGCGAATGATTTGCGGCCTGACAACCGAGGAGATCGCCAGGTCCTTCCTGCTTCCGACAGCCACGATCGCCCAAAGGATCGTGCGTGCGAAGCGGACTCTTTCGGAATCGGGGCTGGCCTACGAGACCCCGCGTGGCGAGGAACTCTCGAAGCGGCTCTCCTCGGTGCTGGAGGTCGTCTACCTCATCTTCAACGAAGGCTACACGGCGGCGCGCGGCGACGACTGGTCACGCCCACAGCTCTGCCATGAAGCGCTTCGCATGGGCCGCGTGCTCACCGCCGTCGCACCGCACGAGCCGGAAGCCCACGGACTGCTTGCCCTGATGGAGCTGAACTCCTCGCGCGCAGCGGCCCGCACCGACGACGCAGGGGACCCCATCCTTATGTTGGACCAGAACCGCGCACTGTGGGACCAAATCCAGATTCGCAGGGGGATGCAAGCGCTCGTCCGTGCGCAAGAGCGGGGCGGACGGGGCGGCTTTTACGCCCTGCAAGCAGCCATTATCGCCTGCCATGCCCAGGCCGGAACAGCGAGCGATACCGACTGGTCACGCATCGCCGGACTCTACGCGGAACTGGCAGCGGTCGTGCGCTCGCCCATCATCGAACTCAACCGCGCGATCGCCGTCAGCATGGCCGAGAGTCCCCAGGCAGGCTTGGCGATTGTGGAGGGACTCTTGGGCGAGCCCGCGCTCAAAAGCTATCATCTGCTGCCGAGCGTTCGAGGTGACCTACTGCATAAGCTTGGCCGGTACGACGAGGCGCGCGGCGCGTTCGAAGAAGCCGCGGCGCTGGCAGGCAACAGGCGCGAACGTGACCTGCTGAGACGGCGCGCCGCGGAGGCGGCCGATGCAGCGATGTCATCCTGAAGGTAGCGCCGATCGAAGCCCGAGGGTGGGGAGCTACAGGGGAACGATGTCGGAAAAGATGATGCTGCAACAATAAGCTATAGCGGGATGACTTTTCTTCGAATCGTCATCCCGCTATCGAGATATGGAGCGTCCGTGGGCAAGTGCTACTCGGTCTCGAAATAGCTGATCTTGCCGTCCGGGCCCTTCTTCCAGGTATAGAGCACGTAGCGCTCTTTCTTCTTGCCGGCGATGAGGTAGCCGTCGCTCGAAACGTCGCCCTTCTTGTCGAAGGAGATGCCGCCGGCGACCGTGTCGAATGTCTTGCCGGAATGCATCACGTCGGCAACCTTCTTGGGATCGAGCGACTTCGCCTGCTCAGCCGCCTGCTTGATGATCTGCACGGCGGCGTAGCTGTAGAGCGTGTAAGCCTGGGGCTCGAAACCGCGCTTCTTGCGGAACAGCTCGACGATCTCCTTGTTCTTCGGATTGTTGCGCGGGTCGGGCGAGTAGGTCATCAGCGTCCCGTCGGCGCCGGGCCCGGCGATTGCGGCAAACTCGTCGTCGGCGAGGCCGTCGCCGCCCATCAGCGGCGCCTTGATGCCCTGGTCGCGCATCTGGCGCACGATCAGGCCGCCGGTGTCATGCAGGCCGCCCCAGTAGACGAGGTCAGGATTTGACGACTTGACCTTGGAGGCGAGGGCGGTGAAGTCCTTGTCGTCCTTGTTCACGCCCTCGAACATGACCTCCTTGAGGCCCTTTGCGTTGATCGCCTTGCGCGTCTCCTCGGCAAGGCCCTGGCCGTAGGTGGTCTTGTCGTGGATGATGGCGACGCGCTTGCCTTTGAATTTCGCTGCGATCAGCGCGCCGGCCACGATGCCCTGCTGGTCGTCGCGCCCGCACACCCGAAACATGTTCCACATGCCCGGGCGATCGGTGACCTTGGGATTGGTGGCCGCCGGCGTAATCGCCAGCATGCCGTTCTCAAGGTAGACATCGGAGGCCGGGATGGTGACGCCGGAGTTGAAGTGGCCGATGACGAACTTCACGCCGTCGGCGGCGAACTTGTTGGCGACCGACACGCCTTCCTTGGGGTCGGCACGGTCATCCCCGATGCTCACCACGAGCTTCTGACCGAGAATGCCGCCGGCCGCATTGATATCCGCGACGGCCTGTTCGACACCATTCTTGAGCTGAGCCCCGAACGCAGCGCTGCCGCCGGTGATCGGGCCGCCCACGGCGAGCTTGATCTCGGCCTGCGCGTAATTTGTCGCCGCGATCGCCAGTCCCGTCGCCAGTCCGAACGTCAAACCGATCGCTGTTCCCACACCTTTGATCCGCATTGTCGTTCTCCCTTTTTGGTTGTAGATTTGATACGGGATTTCCTGCAAAAGTCACGCCGGTTTCGCCCCGCGCGGCGCTCTGCCGCCCTTAATCTCAGGTTGCTGTGCCCAAAAAGCCGTACTGGCGCGCCATTTGCCGGGCGCGCGTGGTGCGAAAGCCCAAGGCCGCGCAGCCGATCGCCACTGCGGTATCGAGCGCATAGGCTTCGAGCGACAGCAAGGTGCCGTCGAACAGTGCGAAGTGGATGAACCGCACCGCGGCGCCGAGGATGAACATGTAGAGCACCGCCTGCCACCAGGGACGCCACGTCTGCGCGATGGCGCGCCCCGCCTGCCAGGCCGCACCGCCGCCGAGGGCGATGGTCACCAGCAGGAACGCTCCGGCATTGTCCGACAGGAAATCCAGCATGGCGCATCATACGCCGTCTTGTAGGGTGGGCAAAGCGGCCGCCCCCTCCCTACCTGCCCCGCAAGCGGGGGAGGGTAGGAGGGGGCGGCACGGCGCGCGTTCCGCTTTGCCCACGCGGTGAGGGCCGGCCGCGTGCACCTCAAATGCAAGGCCGGACCGCGTGGGCAAAGGCGGCACCCGGCGCGGTGCACAAATCGACGCACCGCGGCCGCCTTTGCCCACCCTACCCCCGCCCCCCTTCCAGATAGGCCGCGCGAACCTCGGGCCGCGCCAGCAGCTCATGCCCGGTGCCCGTCATGGTGATGGCGCCGTTAACGATCACATAGCCGCGATGGGCGAGCCGGAGCGCATGGTAGGCGTTCTGCTCCACCAGGAGCACGGACAGGCCGTCGCGTTCATTGAGGACGCGGATGATGTCGAAAATCTGCCGCGCAATCAGCGGTGCGAGGCCGAGGGAGGGTTCATCGAGCAAAAGCAGGCGCGGCCGGCCCATGAGGGCGCGAGCGATCGCCAGCATCTGCTGCTCGCCGCCCGACAGCGTGCCGCCGCGTTGGTTGAGCCGGTTGGCGAGCTGCGGAAACAGGGCGAGGACGCGCTCAAGGTCGGCGGCGGTGTTGCCGTCGCAGGCGACCGCGCCCATCTGGAGGTTTTCCATGACCGTCATGCGCGGGAAGATGCGCCGGCCCTCGGGCGATTGCGCAATATTGAGCCGCGCGATGTCATGGGTCGGCAGGCCGGTGATGTCGCGGCCGGCGAACATGATCGAGCCCTCGCGGGCGCGCGGCTTGCCGAAAATCGTCATCATCACGGTCGATTTGCCGGCGCCGTTGGCTCCGATCAGGGTGACGATCTCGCCTTGGTTGACGTCGACGTCGATGCCCCGAAGCGCAATGATATTGCCGTAGTACGCCTTGACCCCGCGCAAGCACAGGAGGGAGGTCACAGCCCGACCTCCGCCTCGACTTGGCCCACCTCCTCATCCTCGACGCCGAGATAGGCGGCGATCACCTTCGGATCGTCGCGCACGGCGGCCGGGACGTCGTCGGCGATCTTGACGCCATAGTCGAGCACCACGACGTGGTCCGAAATCTTCATCACCACGCTCATATCGTGCTCGATCAGCAAAACCGAAACGTTGTGATCGGTGCGGATGCGCAGGATGAGCTCATTGAGCTCCGCGCTTTCCCGCGGATTGAGGCCGGCGGCCGGCTCGTCGAGGCACAGCAGCACCGGGGCGGTGCACATGGCGCGCGCGATTTCGAGCCGGCGCTGCGCCCCGTAGGGCAGGTCGCCCGCCGGGTCGTCGGCGCGATCGGTGAGACCGGTGAGATCGAGCCAGTGGCGTGCGTTCGCAATCGCGACGCGCTCGGCGCGGCCATAATTGCCGATCCCGAAAATTCCGAGCGCCGTGTAGCCGGACGCCGTCATCAAGGGATTGTGCTGGGCGACCAGCAGGTTTTCCAGCACCGACATGCCGGGAAACAGCCGGATGTTCT
>WNFS01006737.1_pt1 | contig 10087 bp, 5 predicted proteins | sample 5400141 | NCBI WGS metagenome assembly WNFS01 (sample SAMN13153358, study PRJNA577476) | soil metagenome | isolation source: 60 cm saprolite under Madrone tree | place: USA:California | collected 2016-06-14
TCGATCGGCAGAGGCTGCGTTTTGCGCACGACCATCGAGCGGCCGGCGAGTTCGTCGTCGAACCTATCGAAAGGTGGGGGAAAATTGGTGGCGTTGAGGACGTGGTTGGGAATGACATCCTTCAAGAGATTGAACCAGAAGAGGGAGAGTTGCGTGAGGACGCGGCCCTTGTCAGGAATGGGCGTGGGAAGAATGACGTCGAAAGCGGAGAGACGGTCGGTGGCGACGATCAGAAGGTCGTCCCCGAGATCGTAGAGGTCACGGACTTTGCCGCGCGCGGCGGGAGTGATGCCGGCGAATTGAGTTTCTCGAATAACTCTCATGGCAGGAGCAGAAGACACGGAAAAGTTTCCCCCGACAAAGTGAGAAGCATTCTAGCGCAGCGGAACGCGAAGTCAAAGGCGGGAGCGGTGGAAAAATTTGCAAAACGAGATAAGAAAAAATTATGGAGAACTAATAGAATCCGGGAGGTTTTGGTTGGGTGATGGAAAGCGCGCAGCCCGCCGTGGCGGGCGCCCCTACAAGTGAAAACCCGCGAGAGTCTAAGCGGCGGAGGCGGCTGCGGCTTGTTGCTTGGGTGCTTGCGCTTCGGATTGTTCCCAGCGGACGCTGACGAGCTTGGAGACGCCAGGCTCTTGCATGGTTACGCCGTATAGCACGCTGCCCATTTCCATGGTCTTGCGGTTGTGGGTGACGATGATGAATTGTGTTTGGCCGCTCATCTCGCCGATGAGGCGCGTGAAGCGGCCGACATTGGCTTCGTCGAGCGGGGCGTCGACTTCGTCCAGGATGCAGAAGGGGCTGGGCTGATAGCGGAAGATGGCGATGAGCAACGCGAGCGCGGTCATGGCCTTTTCGCCGCCGGAGAGCAGCAGCACGTTTTGCAGGCGCTTGCCTGGAGGCGAAGCCACGATATCGATGCCGGCGTCGCCGGAGCTGTCCGGCTCGGTCAAGCGCATCTCCGCCATGCCGCCGCCGAAAATGGTGTGGAAGGCTTCGGAAAAACTCTTGTTTATGGCGTGGAAGGCGTGCTCGAACTTTTCCTTAGTGGCGAGATCGAGTTCGGCGATGGCTTGCTGGGTGTCGGCGATGGATTGGAGGAGGTCGTCGCGCTCGCGCGTGAGGAAAGTGAAGCGCTGGTCACATTCGTTGTATTCCTCGAGGGCCATCATGTTGACGGGGCCCATGGACTCGATGCGTTGCTTCATTTCGCGATAGTTGGTTTCAGCGATGGCCAGCTCGTCGCCGGACATGAAAGCGGCTTCGGTGGCGATCAGGTCTTCGGGCTGAGCGTTCACTTCGCTCATGCAGGTTTCTCGAAGGTGCTGGCGGTCGGAGTCGTTCTTGGCGCGATCGACTTCGGCGTGGCTGCGCTGCTCGCGAAGTCCTTGCAAGGACTGGCGGCCCATGCGGAGATGATCTTCCATCTGGGTGACGCGAGTGCGGGCGGTGTCCCATTCCTGTTCGAGTTCGCGCTGGCCGATTTCCAGACGCAATTTTTCGCCGCGGAGGCCTTCGAGCTGGAGGCCAAGGTCTTCGCTCTGTTTGGCGAGGGCGGCTGTTTCGTCGCCGATGGAAGTCACTTGCTGCTGAAGTGCGGTTTCGCGGCGGCCGAGTTCTGCGCGCTCTTCGTTCAGCCTCGCAGAGAGAGCTTCAGCGGACATGAGGCGCTCGTTCATGGCGGCAAATTCGACGCGGCTGGTGGCGAGTTCATTTTGCTCGGATTGTATGGAGCCGCGAAGTTGGACGAGAGCTTCCGCGAGTCGCGTGCTTTCGGCGTCGGCTTCAGCGCGGGTGAGGGCGGCAGCGGCATGCTGGTTCTTGGCGCGCTCGGCACGCTGACGTGCGCTTTCCACGTTCTGGCGGATGCTCGAAAGCTCGTTTTGGCAAATCGTGAGTTCCAGGCCGAGGCGAGCCAACTCGCTCTGCATCTGGCCGTGGCGGTGCATGGCAGAAATTGACCGGCGTTCCGCTTCGCGCTGCTTCTCAACGATTTCGGCGAGAGCCTGTTCGGTTGAACGCAACTCGCCGGCGATGACTTCAATCGCCGCGTGTTTTTCGCTCATTTGATGCTCGAGATGCAGCACTTCCGCGTCGAGGGCGCGCAACTCGCGCTTCATGCCTAGCGGACCAACTTCGTCGGGGCGGCCGCCGGTGACCATGCGTCCCTGGTAGCAGGTGCCGTCGGGTGTCACGAAGGCGTATTGCGAGTTTTCCTTGGACAATTTTTCGGCGGCTGCGGCGCTGTCGGTCAAATACGCGGAACGCAATCTTGGCAGGAATTGTTTTGCCGCGGCGCCGAGCGGATCGCGGAAGCCGACGAGCTTGTCGAGCCGCGAGATAACTCCGTCTTCGGGGCGGAAATTGACGATCGGCTCGTATTCGGAGGAAAGACGCAGGTTGCGAAGGGAGTCGACGAAGAAAGTGGCGCGGCCGCCCACTTCTTCGCGGAGCATGGAAACTCCGGCGCGCGCGTGGTCGTAGGTTTCGACGACGACGTATTCCAGCTCGTCGCGCAGGTATTGTTCGATGGCGGCTTCGTGCTGCTCTTCGACTTCCGCGTAATCGGCGAGCACGCCGACGGCGCGAAAATCCTGGCCGCCGCCGCGTTCGTTGGCGGCAAAAAGTTTCTGCACCGCATCCGCCGTATAGGAGCGGTCGTTGAGGATTTGCGTGAGCGTGGAATGACGCGCACGGACTCCAGCTACTGAGTCGCGGAGCGCGCCGGCCTCGTTCGACATCACGTCGCGCTGTTCGCGGAATCCGGCGATTTTGGCCTGAAGGTTCGAGGCGTCTTGTTTTAGAGCGTTGAGCTGGGCGGTGGCGGATTCATGGTCGAACGCAGCGCTCTCGGCATCATCGCGGGCGCGCATGGAAGTCTCCAGCAAATCGTGCTCGTTGGCCTCGAGCTTTCGCAGCGCTTCGGCCTGGTGGACGAGGGCTTCTTCGGCTTGCTTCTGCTCGCCATGAAGGCGCAGCAGGCTTTCGCCGGCCTCGGAAGAGGAGCGGCGCAGCGCTTCGATCCGGGCTTCGGATTCGGAGATCTGAGCGGCGCGAGACTCGGCACGTATGGCGAGCTCCTCGACGCGAGCGGTCAATACGCCTGATTCTTCGCGCAGCATCGTAACCGCTTGAATCTGCGAAGCGCTGCGTGATTCCCATTCCACGGCTTGCGCCGTGGCTTGAGCGAGTTCCGTGTTGAGTTGGGTGTGGCGACCGGCGAGCTCTGTGGCGCGCTGGCGATTGAATGCAATGCGATTCTCGCTGCGGTCGACTTCGAGCGCGGTCAGATTCAAAACGTTTTGATTCTGGCGGATTTCGGCATCCAATTCGTAAATTCTCTGGTTAAGGCGATCCTGCTCGCCTTCCTGTTGTTGGATGGCGGTGGCGCGCTGCAATTCGGCGGCAGTCAGCTCTTCGAGGTGTTTAGAGACGCGTTCGGCTTCGGCATCCAGTTCGCGTGCCTTGCCCGCCAGCATCTGGCGAACGATGCTGCGCATCTGGTCGCGGATTTCGGAGTAGCGACGCGCTTTAGCGGCTTGGCGCTTCAGCGAACCAAGCTGCTTCTCGACTTCGACGACGATGTCGTTGACGCGGGAGAGATTGACCTTGGAGGATTCCAGCTTGGCTTCCGCGAGGCGCTTTTTTGTTTTGAATTTCGTGACGCCAGCGGCTTCTTCGATAATGGCTCGGCGCTCCATGGGCTTGGTGGAGAGGATTAAGCCGATGCGGCCCTGCTCGATGATGGCGTAGGAGTCCGGGCCCAGGCCGACGCCCATGAACATTTCCTGGATGTCGCGGAGCCTTCCGACGCGGCCGTTGATCAGGTATTCGCTTTGGCCGGAGCGATAGAGGCGCCGGCTGATGACGACTTCCCCCGGCTTCGTTGCCAGAACCGGCTTGTCCGCCAGCTTTTTCTTCCGCTTGAACTTGCCACCTGGTTCAGCTGCGACCGAAGCCGAACCGTCAACGGCAGCTTCTTGTGATTCGGGGGGCTGCGCGGGATCGAGAGAGAGAGTTTCGGCCGCAGTATCACTCAAGCCTCGAGTTTCACTATTTTCGCCGATCGAGGGCTCAGAATCCGCTGCGGTGTCTGACGCTGCGCTTTCCATCACGAAGTGGGCGGCTTCAGCCAACTCGGGATCTTCCATGGTGATGGTGACTTCGGCGAGTCCCAGGGGTGGGCGCTTGGTAGTGCCGTTAAAAATGCAATCGGCCATGCGCTCGGCGCGCAGCGATTTGTGGCTCTGCTCTCCAAGGACCCAGGAAATGGCATCCACTACGTTGGATTTGCCGCAACCGTTTGGCCCGACGATACAGGTCGTGCCGGACCCGCTGAACGTGACCACGGTGCGTTCGCAGAACGACTTAAAGCCAACGATTTCGACTTTTCGCAGCTTCAGCAAGATATCCCCTTTGTCCCTCAAGTCGCGCCATTCTAAGTTCGATGCCAAAAACAATCGCCCCGTTCATCCAGGGCTTGGTAATCGGACGCGAGGAGAGACGGCGTTGTATTCCTCGTGGGGAGGGACTTTCTAGCGTCGGGCTAATCGTGCGCACACGCAGATCGCCCACAGAAACGTTTGGCAGGTTCTCGGTCAGAGGCCCAGCCGCCTGGCGCAAGGATGGCGGTACGGGAAAAAACAGTAACACGATGCGCAACGCGTGTAAAGCCCTACGCCATTGTTTGTACCCGCTTTGCCAGCGCCAGAAGGACTCTGCAGAAGGCGCGTCAGCCAAACAGTGATGAGAGCGTACGAAAGAAAACCGCGGGTGTGCCGATCCGTAATCCGGTTCGCTTTGCTACGGCTGGCGTGAAATGCCTTATGTTGTGCGTGAGCAGCCAGTCCGGCTTGCTGGCAAAGGCAGAGAGCAGTACGGGGACGTCTGCTTCATGCCGGATCAGATGCCTACTTGCTTTGACCAGCGCCCACTCAGGACGGCCAATCACTTCCGGATCGGTCAACTTGATAAGGCGGCGGTAATCCTCGATTAGCTCATCCGCGTCTAGCATGGACAGACGTTCCGCATGGATAAGGAGGTTTTCCTCGACTTCCTCGCGGACGACCTCTGCCAGGACAAGTCTGCAGACTCCTGCCGCGCAAATTGACAGCACGGCTTTGTCCAGACCCCAGGGAGATACGATTCCTGCGGTGAGCACATTGGAATCCAGAAAGAGTCGAATTCTACCGCGGGCGGTCACTTCACTTGCGAACTCGGCGAGAGCCGCGCTTGGCGGTTTTTGTCGTTTCGTAATTGCGCGCGAAAACGCGTTTTCGGGCCCCAGGCAGAGTTGCCAGGACTGCTTCGGGCGAGAGCCCGGCAACAGTCAGAGCCGTACTTATGCGGTCGCAGAGATTCTCAAAGCGCTGCTGTTCAGGCAGAAGAACCAGCCCATCACCTAGACGCAGGACGGCAAAGGGTGCTCCCGCCCCCAATCCAAGGTCCTTGCGAAATTCTTTCGGAACGGTGAGTTGCCCCTTTTCCCCGATCTTGGTGGTTGTCAAGTACTCAAGCGTAATGTGTCGGTTTGCAATATTGGCCTCGGTAGGAAAATCCTACCACAAAACCTCATAACGTATCAACTCGTCTGCTGCCTATTTGCTGGCTGGTGCTCCTTCCTTCAGGTGCTTGTCGTACCATGCGAGCATGCGGTTGAGGCGATCCAGCAGGTGTTTTTCTTCGTGGAAGCCGTGGGGCTCGCGCGGGTAGAGGACCAGCTCAGTTTCCACGCCGTAGCGCTTGAGGCCGCGGTAGAGTTCCTGGCTCTGGCCTGGGGGATCAACGGGATCAGCATCTCCTTGGAGAATCAGGGTCGGCGTTTTCACATTCTTGAGATGCACGAATGGCGAACTGTTCAGGAATCCAGCGACTTTTGTAGGCTCATAGGGGACGCCGTAAAACCACTCATCGTAGGAGGGTCCCTGTTCGTTACCGTATTCGGAGATGAGATTGGAGAGGCCAGCGCCGGATACAGCCGCCTTGAAGCGTGTGGTTTGCGTAATCGCCCATTCCGCCATGTAGCCGCCGTAAGACCAGCCGCCGATGGCCAGCTTCTCGGGATCGGCGACGCCGCGCGCGATGAGGTCATCGACACCGGCCATAACGTCCCGGTAATCGCCGCCGCCCCAGTCACCGCGATTCAGTTCGATGAAGTTCTGGCCGTAACCGCTCGATCCGCGAATATTAGGATAGAAAACGGCGTAGCCACGGGCCGCAAGGAGCTGTCCCCAGGTTTCGACGGAGTCCTGCCAAGCGCCGGTGGGTCCGCCATGGATGAGGGCGATGAGCGGCAACTTCGATTTGCCGTCGTATGCGAGCGGTTTCAGAAGAGCCGCTTCGATTTCCAAGCCGTCGAAAGTTTTGTATTTGTAGAACTCCGGAGCGCTGAGCGTGTACTCCTTCCACGAATCATTCAGGTGAGAGACTTGCTTCGGTGCGCTTTTCTGGTCCCAAAGCCATAATTCCTGCGGAGTCGTTGCCGTTTGACCGGCAAACGCGACTTCGCCGGAGCCCGCAACGTCGAAAGCATTTGGGTTGGCCGGCATCGACGGGACATCTTTGAGCGCGCCTTCCGCGGTGAATGCGACGAATTTCGTGTGGAAACCATCTTCCACCAGAGCGAGCAGCCCACTGTCTTTGGACCAGCGGAAGTCAAACACTGGCCGGTCCACGCTAGCACCGGTGAGGTTTTGCACTCCCTTCTCGCCGTGCCGGGCGAGTATGAGGTCATGCGGGATGGGGCCGTCTTCACGGCAGCCGACGAACGCCATCCGCCGGCCATCCGCCGCGATGCGGATGTTGTCAAAGGGCCCACGAGGGGCGAGAGTCAGTGCCATGGGATCGGCTGCTTTGCGGTCGCCAGCGGAAGCATCCGAGAGGCGAAAGAAAAAAATGCGCTCGGTATTCTGATCCGACTCGGGATGATCCGTGGCGTTGAGCATGAGACCTGTCCCGGAGGGATGCCACACGGCTTCGCGGATATCCCATTTGGGTTCGGTGAGGGCTTTGGCCTCTCCGGCGCCGAGAGTAAGCAACCAGAGACGAGCGTGCTTATCCTCCTTGTCCACTACGTGCGCGTCGTCTTTGTCCTTTTCCTTCTTTTCTTCCGCTTCCGTTTTTGCGTCGGGGGCGAGAAAAGCGATCTGTTTGCCATCGGGCGACCAGGCAAAATTCTTCACGCTGCGCTTCCCTTTGGTCAAGGCACTAGCCTCACCGCCGTCTGCGCGCATGGCGTAGACTTGCTGCTGTTCGTCGCGGTCGGAAAGGAAAGCCAACTGTTTGCCATCAGGCGACCAGCGCGGGTTGGAGTCGGACTTTGCGGAATAGGTGACTTGCCGGATTGAGCTAGACCCCTTCTCGTAAATCCAAATGTGCCGCGCACGGCCCTCGCCCTTCGCGGGCTCCGTTACCACGAACGCCAGCCTATTGCCGTCGGGAGAAAATTGCAGGTCGGAAATACTGCGCAGGTTCAGAGAGGCTTCGGGAGTCAGCAACTTCGGCCCTGTGGCCTTGGGTGGTTCTTGAGCAACAATAGGCGCGGCGAGGAACGACAAAGCAAACAAGGCGCCAGCGGAAAGAGGAAGATTCATCAGTAACTCCTTTATGCGGTCAGAAGGAGGACTCTAACCGCGAGGGCGGCCAGCGTCAATTAGGACTGGACAGGTCGCATTGGGCAGCGCTCCGCGCAACATCGCTACGCTTCGACATTGCTAGGTTTCAAACAGCTCGGCTACAATCGAGCGCTTATTCCTTTGCGGAAAGAGATCATCTACAGCCCATGGCCGATATTCAGCTGCACAACACGCTGAGCGGAAAAATCGAAAAGTTTGTTCCACAAAAAGCGGGCGAAGTGCGTATGTATACGTGCGGGCCGACGGTCTACGACTACGCGCATATCGGGAATTACCGCACATTCGTGTTTCAGGATATTTTGCGGCGGTTCCTGAAATTGCGCGGATTCAAGCTGAACCACGTGATGAACCTGACGGATGTCGACGACCGCATTATCGCGAATGCGGCGGCCGCAGGGAAAGGCATCCGCGAATACACCGAAAAGTTCGTGCAGGCGTTCTTCGATGATTGCAAGACGTTGAGCATTGAAGCCCCGGAGCGCTGGGTCCGCGCCACGGACCACATCGATGACATGGTAAAGCTGATTCAGCGGCTGCGGACGAAGACATTCACGTATCCGGGCGACGGTTCGATTTATTACCGCATCGCGAAATTCCCTAACTATGGAAAGCTCTCGAAGATCGATCTGACCGGTATTCAGGCGGGCGCGCGCGTGGACAACGATCGCTACGAAAAGGAAAGCGCGCGCGATTTTGCGTTGTGGAAAGCGCCGAAGCCGGGTGAACATTTCTGGGAAACCCCGCTCGGTCCCGGGCGCCCCGGATGGCACATCGAGTGCTCCGCGATGGCCATGAAGTATCTCGGCGAAACGCTGGATATTCACACCGGTGGAATCGACCTGGCATTTCCGCATCACGAAAACGAAATCGCGCAGAGCGAGGGCGCGACCGGCAAGCCTTTCGCGCGGTACTGGCTGCACGCCGAACATCTGCTCGTCGAAGGCGAGAAGATGTCCAAGTCGCAGGGGAATTTCTTCACGCTGCGTGATTTGTTTGCAAAAGGTTATAAGCCTTCGGCGCTGCGGTTTGCGCTAGCCAGCGTTCCTTACCGCAAGCAGCTCAATTTTACTTTCGACGGTCTGCAGCAGGCCGCCAGCTCGGTGGAGCGGCTGCGGAATTTCGCCGATCGGCTAAAGCGCGGGAAATTTCCAGCGGGCAAGCAAGAGGGAATGGCCGTGCGGATTGCGAAGGCGGCGGAGGGCGAAGGCGGCGGAGGAGTTTGACGCCGGGCTTGCGGACGACCTGAATACCGCGCGGGCGCTGGCAGCAGCGTTCGACCTGGTGCGCGAAGCGAATATCGCCATGGATAAAGGCGAATTTCGCCAGGGGGATGTCTCCGCCGTACTCGAGTTTCTGGCTGCCTTCGACAAAGTGTTCGCCGTCGTCGAAGACAATGATAGCGAAAAACTTCGCACTCTCGGATACGCTGGTCCCGAGAGCGGACCTGGCGACGAGGAGATCGATAAACTTGTTGCAGAGCGCAACGCCGCGAAGAAGAGACGCGATTTCGCCGCGGCCGACCGCATCCGCAAAGAGCTGGCTGATCGTGGTATAATCATTGAGGACGCCAAAGATGGCAGCGTCCGCTGGAAACGCAAGTGAGCCTTAACCTTCAAATTCGAGCTTCGTTTGTCCCTGGGTTTCTCCCGCCGGCCGCCCAGCGGCCAGAACTCTACGGCGTAGACTTAGTCTAATTTTCTTTCTCCTGCAGGCCCCTGGCGGATAGGTCCGCTTGCACGCCTGTGTTTGCCCGCAGCTCTTGATTAACTCCAACCTTTTGTTTCTTCACTGGAGGAAGAAATGCCAACGACTTTGGAAGTGAAAACAGCCCGGCTCATCACAGCGCTGCCCGGGCCGAACGCCAAGCGCGTGCTAGAGCTAGACAAGAAATTCATGTCGCCGTCGTACACGCGCGACTATCCGCTGGTGGCCAACCGCGGTCACGGCGCCATCGTGGAAGATGTGGACGGCAACGCCCTTCTCGATTTCGCCGCGGCCATCGCCGTGTGCTCGACCGGACACTGTCACCCGAAAGTTGTCGCGGCCATTCAGAAGCAAGCTGCCGAGCTGATTCATATGTCCGGCACGGATTTCTACTACGAGAGCATGCCGCAGTTGGCAGAGCAGCTAACGCGGACGACGCCGGGCGCGGAAAGCAAGAAGGTCTTTTTCACGAATTCCGGTACCGAGTCCATAGAAGGCGCCATCAAACTGGCGAGATACGCCACCAAGCGCGACAAGATGATCGCCTTCTACGGCTGTTTTCACGGCCGCTCGATGGGCGCGCTCTCGCTGACAGCATCGAAATCGACGCAGCGCAAAGGGTTTGGCGCGCTGCTTAGTGGCATCCAGCACATCCCGTTTCCCTACGCTTATCGTTGCGCGCACGGCCACACCGCGGAGACTTGCGGCGCGGAAATCCTCGAACAGCTCGAAGGGCAGATTTTCAAGCG
>WNFS01029550.1_pt1 | contig 10086 bp, 11 predicted proteins | sample 5400141 | NCBI WGS metagenome assembly WNFS01 (sample SAMN13153358, study PRJNA577476) | soil metagenome | isolation source: 60 cm saprolite under Madrone tree | place: USA:California | collected 2016-06-14
CGCGCGCGCCAACGTGGTGGGCATTGCGCCGCGTGTGAGTGGTCAAATCCTCAAGCTGAATGTGCAGGACAACCAGGCGGTGAAGGAAGGCGAGGTGCTTTTCGAAATCGACCCCGAGGATTACAAACTCATCCTGGAAAAGGCTAAAGCTGAATTGGCCACTCTGGATCAACAGCTCGCACAAGCCCATGACACTTTGCACCGCCTGGAACCACTCCTGCCCCATGGCTTTACGACCGCCGACGCTGTCGACAAAGCCCGAACCGCAGTGACAACTCTACAAGCTCAGCGCGAAGGTGCGATCGCGACCATCAATCTCGAGGAACTCCATCTCTCCTACTGCAAGGTCATTGCACCTTTTTCCGGACGTGTCATCAATCTCAACATTTCGGCTGGCGCCCATGTTACCGCCGGGGGTCCCGTCTTCTCGTTGCTGGACACGGGCAAATGGTACGTGATTGCAAATTTTCGCGAAGCCGAAGTTCGACATATGGCTCCGGGAAGCGAAGCGATTGTTTACCTTTCGTCCGCGCCTAACCAACGCTTTCGCGGAAAAGTCCAGGGAATCGGATGGGCGGTGAAGCCCGAAGGCGAAATCGATCTGCCTCCTTCTGGTGTGCCTTACGTGAAACGCGAGCTGAACTGGGTCCGCGTCGCGCAACGATTCCCGGTTCGCATCGAAGTCGAAAATCCCGATCCCGACCTTTTCCGGATGGGCGCGTCCGCGGTCGCGATCATCAAAGGTTCTCGGAAATAAATCCATGAGCGCGACGTTTGTCGAAGCGCGACCCATTGATTCCGATTGGATTGGCTGGTTACGGCGCGAGCTGGCGCCGACGCGCGCACGCAAAATCCGAACAGCCATCATGGTCGGTGGCGCGGTCTTGTGCGTGATCATTTCGATGGCGCTCCAAGTACCGCAGCTGGCTACCAGCGCCTACATGGTTTTCTTCATCTCTAAGGAGAGCAAGCTTCTCACGAAGATTACCGGAGTTGGTGGAGTTATTGTTCTGACCATCGGCATTGGCGCCACTCTCCTGCTTTACAAATTCAGTTATGGTCATCCGGAATTGCGCATTCCGGGAATGGCAATCGCGCTGTTTCTCGGAATGTGGTTGTCCCGCGTTCTTGTGATCGGGCCACTTGGATTCCTTCTAGGCTTTGTCGTCGCTGTCTCACAATCCGTTGGCGAAGAAATTCCGTCACCTGAATATTTGGTTCGTCAACTTCTGTGGCTATGGGTGGCGCTGGTCTACGCCATCGCAGTCACCGTCGCGCTGAACTTGCTGTTTCTGCCGGACCCGCCGAAGGCGGCTGAACATCCACCGAAACCGAAAGGATTTTTTGTGCCGGACGCGTTCACGAACCCCGCGCACGTGTATTTCGCCCTCAAAGTCACTTTCGCCGCGATGTTCTGCTACATCGTTTATGAGGCGATCGACTGGTCTGGAATCCACACGGCGTTCATTACCTGCACATTCATCGCGCTCGAGAGCACTGAGGCAACGCTCTACAAGGGAACTCTGCGAATCGTGGGGTGCGTGATTGGCGGAGCGCTCGCGCTTTTCTCCATCGTATTCCTCATGCCACACATGGAGACGATCGCATCGCTCGTTGTGCTCGTCGCTTGTGCCTCGGCCATCGCGGGCTGGGTCGCGACCGGAAGCCAACGAATCAGTTATGCTGGGCTGCAACTCGCATTCGCTTTCTTCTACAGCGTCTTTCAAGGTTACGCGCCCGACACTGATCTCGACAACGTCCGCAATCGCGTCGTTGGAATTCTTTTTGGTCTCATCGTCACCGGACTTGTCTTTCAATACGTCTGGCCGGAGCGCGCCGGAACCGAATCGCGAAGCGCACAATGAAATCGTGGAAGAACATTGTTTTTGCGTTGTCGATCTTCGGATGGTGTGGATGCGCGCACCTCGCAACGGTGAAGGAAACGCGAGCGCGCCTTCCGACTGCGACCGCGAGCGACCAACAACTGAGAGTTGCGAAGGCATATTTGTCCGCAGCGGAACGAGAACAACCGCTGACAGCTTTAGCCAACGATCTCTCGGCCGCAAAGCTCTCATTGCAGGTCTTGGATCAGCGACCCGGCGATTCGTCGGCGCAAAGCATCTACAGCTTTTCCGTCGCGCGCGCGGTCCAGAACATTGACCTCGCGAACCTGCAACCGTGGCGGCAGTCGAGCAACGTTTCCTTCAATCACGGAAGCTTTCTTCTCACTACACCGCGTCCTATCGATCAAGAGCATGACCCGAGTCGGTACGATCTGTTTCCGACCGACAGTTTGAAAATCAGCGGTCAATTTTTCAAAACGCGTCCGTCGATAAGCGGAATCGGTGCGCCGTTGGTTGCTGTAGGTCGCGTAGAAAATTCGCGGTCTCGCGAGCAGTTTAAACTTCGTCGTGTTTACGCACCGGTGACGGCGGTAATTAAATTCGCGGACAAGCGAGCGGAGTTGGAATTTGTCGATCCGATGAAAACGGAGCGCGTCGTGATCGGCAAACGAACTTTCCCGTTGGCCATCGATCTGAATGCGCCCACCGCGATGTTGATCGCGCGAGAGCGACCGGAGCGACTCGGATTCGCCCGCGTGATCAATCCGCAAAAGTACGCAGACACGACGCGGTTAACTCAGCTGCAGCAATTCGATCCCGCGCGGACGCCTGTGATTTTCGTTCACGGCTTGCAAGAAACCGGAGCGAGCTGGACGCCAATGATCGACACCCTCCGCAATGACCCCTGGATAAGAGGTCATTACCAATTCTGGTTCTTCAGTTACCCCAGCGGTTATCCGTATCCGTACTCAGCCGCGCTGTTCCGCCAAGATCTCGATGGAATCGATCGTGCGTTTCCCAACCACAAGCGCGTCGTGCTAATCGGCCACAGCATGGGCGGAATGGTTTGTCGATTAATGGTCACGGACGCCGGCGACAAAATCTGGCGCGATTTCTTTGCCACGCCTCCGGCGAAAACGCCGCTCGCGCGAGCTACTCGCAAACTTCTCGAGGAGTCGCTCGTCTTCAATCATCGGCCGGACGTTCAACGAGCGGTCTTTATTTCGACACCGCATCGCGGCAGCAAGTTAGCGTCGGGCTGGATCGGCCGGATCGGCGCCGCCCTGGTCAGAACTCCGCGGCTGTTCACTTCAGTCTACACTTCGACCAAACCGCTTTTAGTCTCCGATCCTGCTGCGCGAACGCTGAAGCGCAGCGGCATTCCATATCACTCGATCATGGGGGATCGCGGGCGCGGCGACACGCCGAATAGCTCTGACGGCATCGTTCCGTATTGGAGCTCGCATCTCGATGGCGCAAAGTCGGAACTGATCGTCAACTCAGGCCATGGAGCGCAATGCGATCCGCAAGCAATCCGAGAGGTGGCCAGAATTCTTAAATTGCAACGTCAATGAGCAAGCTTTTAGGGCGTCTTTTAACTTTGCTGGCAACGGTTCTCGTTGTGCCGGCCGTTCTCTGGGCAAGCCGGCATCGCTACACCTAAGAGGAGAGCACTATGAAGGTCGATCTACCGATTCAACTCCCGCAAAAGTATGTGAAATGGTCGCTGATCGCGAGTTCCCTCGTTTTTGTCTGCGGAATTCTGGCCATAGTCCTTCCGCTCACCTTCTCGCTCGGAATCGCAGTCTTCCTTGGCCTGGTAGTTTTGGTCGCAGGAATGGCACACGCAGTTTTTGCATTTCAGACCCAACACATTGGCGGATTTCTTGGGCACATGCTCCTATTTGCGCTCTATGAAATGGCGGCAATTTGCCTATTGGCGAATCCGCTTCTGAGCATTCTTTCGCTCGCCGTTATGCTGGCGGTTTTTCTCATCCTGGAAGGCGTCTTGGAACTCGCTCTTTATTTTCGCCTCAGACGATTCCGCCACTCGTTCTGGGTGCTCATTGATGGCGTGGGCACTTTGATTCTTGGAATCCTGATTGTCAGCCAATGGCCGCCGGCATCTGAGGATACAATCGGAACGCTGGTTGGTATTAGCTTGATCTTAACCGCTGTCTCCAGAGTTTTCCTTTCGTTCGCGGTGCGAGGCCTTGGCGCTACTCCCGCCTGAGAAGTCATGCCGTCCGAGCATTTTCCAGATCGCGCCGTGCCACTCGGGCCATCGACAACGTTTCTATTGTTGACTGGTCTTTTTGCGGTTTCGATCCTGTCCGCGCTCGGTTCGGAGGCGCCCGCGGTGATTGAACGACCGGCCGCTGATTTAGGACCGACTCAAGTCTCCGTCGGGATGTGGGTCGTGGACATCAGCAATATCGACAGCGCCCAACAGAATTTCACCGCGGAGATCGCGGTCGTATTGCGCTGGAAAGATTCTCGCTTGGCTCACGCCGGCAACGGAGTTGTGCGCTATCCGCTCGAACAGGTTTGGCATCCGCGCGTCGTTATTGTGAATGAAACAAACTCAGTAACCCACAAACTTCCAGAGTCCGTCGAAGCCGAACACGATGGGACCGTGCTTTATCGCCAACGTTATGTGGGTGCTTTCACTCAGCCGCTGCGGCTGCGATCGTTTCCCTTCGACCGGCAAACCTTTCACATCGAGCTCGTTGCCGTTCGGTACCGGCCTAACGAGGTAACCTTTGTCCCGAATCAACTTTGGATACGCGATGGACTCAGGCAGGCCGGCGGAATCGCACCATCGATCACTCTGCCAGACTGGACGATCGAGAAATGGGATACCAAGGCAGCTGTCTACGCATTGGCGCCAGGCTTGGAGAACTCGAGTTATGTCTTCGAATTCACCGCAGCCCGCAATGTATCGCATTACATTCTAAAAGTAATGTTTCCGCTTGTTTTGATCGTGATAATGTCATGGGCGGTCTTCTGGATGGATCCAATCCATTCCAACGCGCAGATCAATATCGCGATCACTTCGATGCTCACCCTGATCGCCTATCGTTTCGCAACCGATAACCAGTTACCCCGTCTGGCTTACATGACGCGGCTGGATGCGTTCATTCTCATGGGGACTGTCCTCATTTTCCTTTCTCTCATCGAGGTGATAACGACGACAATTCTGGAGACAAATCATCGCGCGCGGCTGGCGAAAACAATTGACCGTTGTTGCCGACTGATCTTCCCCGCAATTTTCGCGACGGCCACGTTTGCAATCTTCGCGCACCCGCGGGGCTGATCAGGGTGAACGCGCAGTGCCGCAGGAAACGTATGTGGCCGTTCACGTAACGGGGGATATCGGGGGCAGCAGTGGTCAAGGACCCACTATCACCATTCCAGAGCACGTTCATTTAGAGGTCTATTTCGACGGAAACTTCCAGACAAAAGCCGAGAACATCGTGAACACGAGCGGTTATGCGGCCAATCTCCAGTTCTACGGAATCAGTCCAACTGATCCGAGTGTTCAGCAAACGGTCAATCTAAACTCCGGCGGTGGCTCAACCACTGGTTTCTCTGCGGTATTTTATACCCAAAGTGCAAATTTCACGATCAATGGTGGCCCAGATATTGTCGGCGCAATTGTCTGCAAGAACTTCTATGCCAACGGCAACGTACACTGGCATTACGATCGCGAGCTCGATAAGGAGGGCAACGCGGTCGATTATCGCGTCATCAGCTACGTCGAAGACATTCGTTAGGCCGGTCGCTCCATACTCGCAACGATCCGCCTAATTGTCGATCTTTTCGTAGAGCAAGATCGACACCCCGTCGCCCGGAACAAATCGGTTGACAACTCTTTCAACCGCTCGCAATGTCACCGCTCCATTTTTATGATCGCGTCGCAGCTCACACCCTTCACTCTCGCCGCCAGCGCGCCGACCATTCTTCAATTCCCGACGGAAGCCAACCGCGCCACGTTGTCTCCAAGCGCGTCCGCCAGCTCGGCTTGGGACATCGACCGATGGTGGAAACGACACCGCGCATGTCGCTGACCGATATCGCTCTCAAGGAAATCATTGCCGGCAAGCTCGCGTTCGAGCCTCTCAAAGGTCCGGATAACGAATAATTTCGAGCGCGTTTCGCGCGCGATCATGCCCGCCGAGTCGATCACCAATCGCAAGGCGCTGCGCGATTTTCACATCCTCGAGCGCTACGAAGCCGGGATCGAGCTAAAAGGCAGCGAAGTAAAATCCGTCCGGGCCGGCAAGGCCAATATCAGCGACGCCTTCGCACGGATCGAGAACAGCGAAGCGTTTCTCTATAACGCCGACATTCAGCCATACGAGAAGGCCAGCCACGAAATCCCGTCCGCAAAACGTGTCCGTAAACTTTTGTTGCATCGGGAAGAGATCGACAAGCTTTACGGCGAAAGCCAGATCAAAGGTCGGACCTTAGTTGTCCTAAAGCTTTATTGGAAGAATGGAAAGTTGAAAGCCGAGCTCGGCGTCGGCCAAGGCAAAGTCGCTCACGATAAACGTGCCGACTTGAAAAAGCGCGCCGTGGAACGCGAAACCGCGCGCGAAGTCGCGCGCTTCAACCGCAAACACTCTTGAAACTGTGGCGGCGGTCTGTGACCGTCGGACTTATTGATCTTTCGGCTACTACAGCGTTTGATAATCCGCGATGTCACGTTCCAAGTTTTTCAAAGATAAAATCGCCCTCATCACCGGCGGCTCGCGCGGCCTTGGGTTGGCAATTGCGCGCCAGATTTGCGCGCGCGGAGGAAAGGTCGCTCTTATCGCGCGCGATGCCGAAGAGCTCGCCCGCGCCAAAACGGAGTTGGATCGTTTGGCTACAGACGTTTTGACAATCCCGTGCGACCTGCTCGAGTCCGCGCAAATTCAATCCGCAGTTCAACAGATGCTTCAGCACTTTAGTAAGATCGACATTTTGATTAACAACGCCGGCACCATCGAGATCGGTCCGCTTGCGCATATGCAACTCAAAGATTTCGATCGCGCCATGCGCCTGCATTTTTGGGCGCCGTTTATCTTGTATTTACTAGTCGCTCCCCACATGCGCGCAAAGGGCGGCGGTCGCATAGTAAACATTTCGTCCATCGGCGGAAAGATTGCCGTGCCGCACATGGCAGCGTACGCGGCCAGCAAGTTCGCGCTCGCGGGCTTTTCCGATGCGATGCGTCCCGAACTCGCTCAAGACAACATCTACGTCACGACCGTCACGCCCGGACTGATGCGGACGGGCTCGCAAATTCACGCGAAGTTCAAAGGCGACCGCGCCGCCGAATACCGATGGTTCGACTGGTCGACTAAGATTCCGTTCGCCTCAATTTCTGCGGACCGCGCTGCGCGAAAAATCTTGAACGCGTGCCGGCACGGAAAACCCGCGCTCATCGTCCCGTGCTCGGCCTATTTCATCATCGCCGCCAACGCTCTATTTCCGAACTTGATCGGTCGCCTGATGAAAGCGGCAAATCGTTATTTACCACCGCGAGTCGGCCAAAGCGGCAATGAAGCAGTATCTGGCGCGGACGTTCGACTGCGCAAGTGAACACGAAACGTCTTTTCGTTTCAATTGATCCGCCGCAATCAGTCCGAAAAGTTCTGGTCGATCTTAATCCCCATATTCGCGGTGTCCGTTGGATCGCCGGCGATCAAATGCACCTGACGCTCGGTTTCTTTCCCGATGTATTGGAAGATGTCGATCTTGCGTTGCGCGAAAAACTGAGTGCGATTGAATTTGGCGCTTTTTTTCTGCCGATCGAAGGCATCGGCACATTTCCGCCCAAGGGTCACGTGAAAATCATTTGGATTGGCGTTGGGAAAGGTCATCCACATCTTTTTCAACTTCACAAACGGGTGCAGGATGCAGCACTGGCCGCCGGAGTCGAAGCCGATTTGCGCCCCTGGCATCCGCATATCACGCTCGCGCGCTGTCGCGCTGCCCATGGCGGCGTGCTTCGAAAATTTCTAAAGTCGAATGCCGAACTCGACGCCGGAATGTTTCGCGTCGATGCGATTCATCTTTATTGCAGCGAGTTGACGCCGGCCGGGCCGATTCATACCTGCCAGCTTTCAGTGCCGGCTCGATAACGGCGCGGCCACGTGTTCGAGCGGCCGGCGTTCCGCCGCGACGCCAATCCACAGTTCAACAATCGCTCCCAAAATCATCAAGAAGGCGGCTGCGAGATAACCTGCGAAAAGCGCGCCGCTCGACCCGGTGCCGATGATCCAACCAAAGAGCAACGGCGCGAATACGCCGCCGGTGAGAGTTCCGACTGCGTAGAAAATTGCGATCGCCAGCGCGCGAATTTCGAGCGGGAAAATTTCGCTCACCGTCAAATAGGCCGAGCTCGCGGCCGCCGAAGCGACAAAGAAGATAATTGTCCAGGCCACGGTCTGGGTTTGAGCAGTCAACAGCCCGGCGTGAAAAAGCCATCCCGTTATCGCGAGCAAGATTCCCGAAAGTCCATAAGTCGCGGCGATCATTTGCTTGCGACCGATTGTGTCGAAGAAATGTCCGAGCACTACCGGACCAAGAATGTTTCCGAGCGCGAACGGCAGCAGATAGCCACCGACATTGTTGGCGGGCACTCCGTAAAATCGCATCAACACGAGCGCGTAGGTGAAAAAGATCGCGTTGTAGAAAAACGCCTGCGTCAGCATCAGCACGAAACCGAGAAAAGACCGATGTCGATGTTCGTGCGCGATTGCGTTCCAAATTTCTCGCCACGGCGTGTGCGTTCGCGTGTAAATACGCGTTGGCGGTGAATCATGTGTCGGCAATGTTTCAGGATCGGACACAATCCTGCGCTCGACTTCGTCCACGATCTTTTCCGCTTCGGCGCTTCGCCCGTGAATCATCAACCAGCGCGGGCTTTCCGGAATCCAGCGACGAAAGAAAATGACAATCAAGCCCAACGTCGCGCCAATCCCGAAGGCAAAACGCCAGCCTAACCAGATCGGAAATCGATTCGGATCGAGCAGCAACAGCGTCGCACCAGAACCGAGAGCAGCGCCGACCCAGTAAGAGCCGTTGATCATTAAGTCCACCCGACCACGCACCCGTGCCGGAATCAGTTCGTCGATCGCCGAATTGATCGCAGCGTATTCACCGCCGATGCCCGCCCCGGTCAGTGCGCGAAAGAAAGCGTAGCTCGCGAAATTCCATGAGAAGGCGGACAGCGCCGTGCCGATGAGATAAACCGCAACGGTGATGAAAAATAATTTCTTTCGACCAAATCGATCTGTTCCGTAGCCAAACAGAAGCGCGCCGATCACGGCACCGGTGAGATAGAAGGTGGCACTCGCGCCAATTTCGGTGTCGGTAAGCGCGAGCGTTTCGCGGCGCGTCAAGATTCCGCCTAACGAACCGGCAAGGGTGACCTCAAGTCCATCGAGAATCCAGGTCGCTCCGAGCGAGATGACGATCAACCAGTGCCAGCGACTCCACGGCATCCGGTCGAGCCGCGCCGGCACATATGATTCAATCGCTTCGCCGTTTCCCATTCGGTCGCTAGGGTGCTTAACGCGACGAAACTTTTCTACTTTGTAATTTTCTTGGTCAGTCCTCGTAAGTCGGCAAGCCTTTGGCCCGTCGCTTTTCCTTGATGTAATTCACCAGGTCTGCCGAACTCTTAAACTCGTCGGATTTAAATGGCGGCTGCTTCTTTCGACGCAGAACGCTGTACCACCAGCGCCAGTAATTTTGCCAGGTGTCGTAGCCGGCTTCGGGTTTCTCTTTGGCAATCTCGGCCGCGATCCGTTCGTCCACGCGCTCTTTCCAATATTGTTCCTCGGTGACGTTCGCGACGCTGGCCCGGCCGGTCTCGTCGGTGCGATATTCTCGAATCGTGGGGCGTTGGATTGCGCAGCCGACGAGCAAAGTTGCAACGAGCAGGAGGCCAACGTTTCGCCGCGAATGAATTTTTTGCATGATCAATGCGAAGGATTTCTAGGATAAAACAAATCTCCGATTTCGAAAGCGAGCACTTTCGAAGTTACGCGGTGCGGCCGCAGCAGTTCTTGTATTTTTTACCGCTCCCGCACGGACACGGTTCGTTTCGTCCGACTTTTGGGAGCGCACGCCGCACTGGGAGATCGATCGACACCTCGCCCGCGCCATCGCCATCCATCGCGACTCCTGCCATCGCGCCAACCGGCTGGAGCTGACGCGCGCGCGCCGGCGCGTTCGCCGTTGGCGC
>WNFS01009244.1_pt1 | contig 10085 bp, 11 predicted proteins | sample 5400141 | NCBI WGS metagenome assembly WNFS01 (sample SAMN13153358, study PRJNA577476) | soil metagenome | isolation source: 60 cm saprolite under Madrone tree | place: USA:California | collected 2016-06-14
CGTCGGTATTCGCGACGCTCGGTCCCTTGAAGAGAAAGTCGATGGCCACACCCTTCCCCTTCAGCTCGGCCACCGCTTCTTTGGCGCCTTTCTCGGTCGCGGCGAAGTAGGCCGTGCCGGTGAACTTGGGGACCATGACGATCTTGAGGGCCTTCTGCGCCTGGCTGGGCCTGGCGTTTTGAGACGTTTCCTTTCCTTTTGCCTGGAGGCGCGTGAAGGACGAAGGCAGGAGCGTGGCACCGGCAACGATGCCAGCAGTCTTGATGAAATTACGCCGGGCGGTGGCGAAGCCGATGCCGCCGCTTCCCCCAGTAATGACCGCAACTTTATAGTCTAGTTTTCTCATATCAACCATCCTTTTCGATATTTCGAAGGACCCTTGTAAATCTGTTACTGAGTCTGAATTGTTGTCGGCGGGAGCAGCTTCCGCTCGCTTAGCGAGTGCAACGCGTTGCGGAACGCTTGTTCGGTATCAATCGTTTTTGTGAACCCAGCTTGGCGCAACTTGATCGTGCTCACGAACGCTCGAGGGCCCTCAGGAGCACCATAGGCAAAGGCGAAGTCGGCATGCTGGTCCCCATGACCAACCAGCGCCCGCAGGTTCCGCGATCGAAGATCGTATTTCGCTACGATCTGGTTCCAGACACCCGTATTTTTCTCGATGTACGTGGCCACGCTCATTGGCGTGTCTGGCCCGGTTTGGACGCCGAGTGTTTCGGCCAGAGCAGGCCACACGCTCCGCCACTCAAAGACATCGCCATTAGTGATATTGAAGGCCTCATTCGCGGCTTGGGGCGACTCCGCTGCCCAGACCATCACGTCGGCAACAAGGTCTGCATCCGCCGTTTCCCAGACGAACGGTGGACCGCCAGGGAAGCTGAACGGTTCACCCTTTTCGTGGCGAATTGCCGCGTAAACACCGATAGCGGGAAGAACGTTCAACGCGCCCGGAGTGGGCCCGGTCACCAGCTGTGGACGGAGTGCCGTGTACTTGAAGCCGTGCCGGGCGCCCATCTCACGCACATAATCTTCGTGATCGAAGAAGAAGTTGTTATGGTCTTTGCGTGCATCACGTTCCCGGGCCGGAATAGGTATGGGGTGGAGATGCACGCCGTAAACTTTTGTTCCCTGGAGAATGCTGATGTGCTGGAAATTCGAAGCCGCGCGCAAGATCGACTCCACTAAGTTATGGAGCATCGCATTATTCGTCTCGATTTGGTCCTTGCTGGACCAGCCAGCGACCAGTTCCGGCTTCTCGAATATTGCAGCATAGGCAATGTGTGTGATGTCAGTCAGCGGCTCGAACGCAACTCGCGCCGCTTCTTTGTCACGCAGGTCGACGGGCAGAAACTCGACATCTCGCCCGCTGGGCAGCTCGGGCTTTCGGCGGCCGACGCCAATGACCTCCCAACCCGCTGAAAGAAACTTCTCCGTTGCGGCAACCCCAAGCAGACCGCTTGCGCCAGCAACCAACACCTTTTTCTTTTGAGTTCTCGTGTTGTTCATTGTGTTTCTACTCCTCTTCGGTGACCATTCGTGTCATTTAGATTTGGGCGACGCCGCCATCGACGAAGAGTTCGACGCCCGAGACATAACTCGCTTCGTCTGAAGCGAGAAACACGACAGCTTTGGCAATTTCGTCCGAATCTCCCATCCGTCCGAGCGGAACGTTTTTTGCAAGCTCTTCTTTCATCTTTATGAGCGCATCGCCCTGCTGCCACCCTTCGAAAATTGGAGTATCAATATGCCCAGGGCTGATTGCGTTTACGCGAATGCTCCTGTCGCGGAGTTCGTTTGTCCAGGTTCGTGCGAAGGACCGGACAGCTGCCTTGGTTGCGCTGTACACACTAAGGCCGGGGAAGCCTTTGGTTGTGGCTATCGAGGCATTCAGGATGATTGATCCTTCATCGTTGAGAAATGGAAGCCCCTTCTGGACCGAAAAAAACAGGCCTTTGACATTTGCATCGAAGTGGAGGTCGAAGAATTTCTCGTCTACATTTCCGAAAGGTGCCTGCAGCGCGATCCCGGCGTTCGCAAAAATCACATCCAGTCTTCGACCGTACCGCTTGACTGATTCATACAGCCGATCCAGATCGTTCAGGTTGGCAACATCGCCCGGTACTCCTGTCGCCTTATCGCCGATTTCAGCAACGGTTGCGTCCAGCACGTCCATGCGACGGCCTGTGATGAATACATGATCCATCCCTTCCAGTACGAAACGCTTTGCTGTTGCTAGGCCAATACCGGTCGAGCCACCCGTGATTACTCCGACCTTGCCAGCGAGTTTCTTGAAACTGGCCCGGCGCTTCGGCCCGTCTGTTTTTGGCGTAGCGTGGCTGAGAGCGTTGGAAGAATTAATATCAATTGCCGTGCTCATATCCCCTTCCCCTTTCTGTGTGCGCTGTCTTACTCGCCACACATACAGATTTGACTCTAAAATGGTTGATATGACTCATCGTATGTTTCAATCACATTGATAGGAACTGGCGATCAATATGGAATTGCGTCATCTTCGATATTCACAGCAGTTGTGAAATCGAAGGGCTATCGCGAAGCATCGCGTCGAATCCACGTTGCCCAGCCGGCTCCACAGCAGCGTTGGGCCTGGCATTCCGATTCCAGCGTCGGAGCGGATTCCCGGGCAATCTGATCGCCATCGTCCAGCGGTTGGCCATCGGCTCCGCGAGGTCGATCCTCGGCGGATTACGTCACGAGTACCGACTCGACCTGACGGCGTGAATCAGGTCTGCAGGACCGAGCATCTTATTGCGGAGCACAACTCTTGGCTGAGGTCCGGCGCGGCAAGTGCGTCGTTGCTTCATTCGGTGAGAAAGAAGGCCAGCGCCACAATCGGAAACGTCAACCCCATCCATGATGCCAAGTCCCAGCCGGCAATGGCAAAGGCCCATCCACCTACCGCCGAACCTATCGAGCCGCCGACAAAGAAGGCGGACATGTAGAGTCCATTGAGGCGACCGCTGTATTCGGCTCCGAGCGCAAAGATGGCGCGCTGACCGAGCGTTAGGTTGGTTGTCATCCCAAAGTCCAAAAGGATCGCCGCCCCGACCAGAAGGGCAATATCGACTACCCTGGATTCCGCCGTGGCAAAGCGCGTTACCAGAAATGCTGCCGCGACTGCGCAAATGGCAAAGGCCGTGGCATGTCGTGTCCAGCCCTTGTCCGCCACGCGGCCTGCAAGCGGTGCAGCAATTGCTCCGCCGCAGCCCGCCAACGCGAACAGTGCGACGCCGTTTTGCGTCATATGGAAGGTGGAGCCGGTCAGCAGCAGCGGCACTGTTGTCCAGAATAGGGCGAATGCCCCGTAGAGACAGGCTTGGTACAACGCGCGTCGCTGAAGAACCCGCGTCCGCAGACCCAAATGTGCCATCGATTTCAAGAGGGTACCGTAGGTGACGCCTGTAACGGGGAGACGTTTCGGCATGCCCAGTCTTAAAGCCAGTGCCAAGGCAAGCATGCTTCCGCTCGAGATGTAAAACACCATGTGCCACGAGACGAGCTGGGTCAAGAAACTCGAGGCCGGGCGCGCTAGCAAGATGCCAATCATCAGGCCGATCATCACATTACCGACAACTCGACCTCGTATTGTCTCTGGAGCCATTTGGGCGACGTAAGGTACGAGTATCTGCACGGCGACCGATCCAAGGCCGAGAAGCAGCGCTGAGGCAAGGTAGGGCAGCGGGCTCATCGCAAGGGCGGAGCCCAGGAGAGCGATGGCGGAGACTCCAATAAGCAGCAGGACGAGGCGACGGTTTTCGATGAGGTCACTGAGCGGGACGATCAAGACAAGCCCGACGCCAAAACCCGCCTGTGTCATTGCTATGATGAGGCCCGTCTTTGCTGGTGCGAGGCCGAGAGAGACGGCAATTGAGCCAGCGATCGGTTGTGAGTAATAGACATTTGCGGCGAGCAAACCGCAGGCTGTCGCGAGCAGCCCCATCCGCCAGGGTGAGATCGCTGCGTCAGATGTGTGAACGTCTTTGGTTGCTTGGGGCGAAGAATTCGTCACGTCATTGCCTTTCGGGAGTTACACGGGCGCCACTAAACTTCGTGCCGGCCAGCCGATTTACGGAACCGGCGTCACCGGCATAACGCCAATTCCGCCGTGGAATGACTAAAGTTGTTCGCGAAGCCCCTCTCACCTTCGTCCGGCGACTACGTCTTCGAAGTCCGACAGTCGAGGGCCCCGTCATTAGGTCCACTTGCGGCCCTTCATGTAGTTGAAAAGAGATCTACTTACGCCACCATCGATCGTCAGCGTCGCGGCCGTGACCCACGAGGCGGTGTCGCTCAGCAGATACAGGACGCCGTTGGAGATATCGGCGGGTTGTCCAATACGCCCAAGGGACACTGCCTGCCTGCGTGACTCTCGGATGTTGGGGTCCTGCAGGTAGGCCGTGAGAGGTGTTTCGATTGTTCCGGGCGCAACCGCGTTAACGCGGATACCGTACTGCGCCCATTCGAGTGCCATCTGCTCGGTTAATAGGGTGGTACCTGCCTTGACCGTGCTGTATGCACCGGCTCCCCCGTAAGGATGCTGACCACCGATAGACGAAATGTTTACTATGACGCCGGTTCTATTCTCTCGGACCAAATACCCAGCAAAGGCCTGGGACATTAAGAACGTCCCTGTCAGGCCGACGTCGAGCGTCCTGCGCCAGTCGGCCTCTGAGAGCTCGATCAGAGGATTCGCGTCGATCTTAATCGCGCCGTTCACGAGAAAATCGATCCCCCCGAAGGCGGATTCAGCCGCCTCGACCGCTTGCCCGCAATCCGACGCTCGACTTACATCCAATTCGATGAACGTGGTCTTCGCCTCGCCCAATCTGGAGGACAGCTTCTTTCCAAGGTCACCGTTCACGTCGCCGATGACCACGTTTCCGCCCTGCGCGACGATGTCTTCGGCTACACGTTCACCGATGCCGCTCGCTCCTCCTGTAACGATCGCCGTCTTGCCAACAAATGAACTCATCGTTTTCCTTCCTTAGCTGAATTGCTTGTGAATCAACCTGCGGCCCCCGGGGAGCCGACTGCGCTAGCGCGGTCCGCCGCACTCAGTCCGATCCGGGTTGGAGTTTTCTTGAAGTCAGGTCGGCGGCCCGGCGCCCTCGATGAACGATGGTCCAGGGCGACGGGCCGACTGTTTCAGATCGCGGTCATGCCGCCATCGACGGCGAGGTCCACGCCTGCGACGAAGCTTCCTTCGTCAGAAGCGAGGAACAAGGCGGCCGACGCGATCTCCTCCGGGCGGCCGAGCCGCCCGAGCGCGACCCTCGCAGCATCCTGGGCCTTGAGCTCGGGAACCATCTCCGGGGTCGGCGCTACCTGCTCGAAGATGGGCGTGTCGATGGGGCCCGGGCAGATCGCATTGACCCGGATGCCACGATCCTTCAGCTCGGCCGTCCACGAGCGGACGAAGGAGCCGACTGCCGCCTTGGTGGCACTGTAGACGCCCAGGCCGGCGATGCCCTTCCTCTCGGCGATCGAGGTGACCAGGATGATCGACGCGCCATCGTTCAGAAGCGGCAGGGCCTTGCTCACCGTGAAGGCCAGGCCCCGCGTGTTGACCGCAAACTGCCTGTCGAAGCTTTCCTCCGTCATCTGGGCGAGCGGCTGAGGTTCGACGATGCCCGCCGCGGCGAAGATGACATCGATCGTGCCCTTCTCACTGGCAATTTTGGCGTAGAGCCTGTCGAGGTCGGCAAGGTTGGACACGTCACCCTGCACTGCAGCGACGCTGCGGCCGATCGGCGATGCCGCCTTGTCTAGGGTGTAGACGACCGCGCCTTCTTCAACGAAGCGCTTGGCGGTGGCGAGACCCTGTCCGCTGCTGCCACCAGTGATGACTGCAACTTTTCCTTTGAGCCTTGGCATTGAAATCCTCTTTTGTGGGCACGTTTTACTCGCCACACGTGTAAATAGACTCTAAAATGGTTGATATTGATTCATCGTATGTTTCAATCAAATTGATAGGAAAAGGCAATCAATATGGAATTGCGTCATCTTCGATATTTCACCGCAGTTGTGCAATGGAAGGGCTATCGCGAAGCTTCCCGGCGAATCCACGTTGCTCAGCCGGCGATCAGCCAGACGGTAGCCGATCTCGAAGAAGAGCTCGGGCTGAAATTGTTTACGCGCGCAAAACGCATCGCCCAGCTCACACCTGAAGGCGAGGTGTTTCATGCCGAAGCCGTACGCACGCTCGCCCACGCGGAATTGGCTATTGAGACTGCTAGGCGAGCCTCACGGGGCGAGATCGGAAGGCTTTCGATTGGATTCCTTGGCTCTGCCACATCGGCATTTCTTCCAGAGCTTGTCCGCAAGTTCAAAGCAATATATCCAGGTGTGAAACTGACCCTTCAAGAGCTCACTCCGGTTCACCAAGACGCTGCGTTCGAGAAAGGGGAAATCGACATCGGATTCACTCGGACACTCACCGCAGAACAGAACAGGACATTCTCATCGCGTGTTTTGTACCGCGATCCGCTGCTGGCTGTGCTGCCGCGCTCACGACCCGTGAAGAGCAAGCGCGTGCGTATTGCAGATTTGGCAAACGAGAGCTTTGTTTTGTTCCACCGTGAGGGCTACCCAGGTGTGTTCGATACGACCACAGCCATGTGTCAGAAGGCCGGCTTTTACCCGCGTGTTGAAAATCAGCCGAATATGTTGCAGACGGTGCTGTCGATGGTCGAAGCAGAACAGGGCGTTTCCATTGTCCCTGCCTGCGCTAGAAACCTGCGTTCAAATGGTGTCCGGTTCTACCGTTTGCAACCAGATGATGTCCGGGTCGAGCTTGTCGCTGCATGGAAAAAAGCGAACCTGTCCGTTGTCCTTCGCGCCTTTTTGGAGTTGATTGATACAAACGCGCCACAGATTCGCAGCAAGGCGGAGCTTCACTAGCCAAGGCGTCCGATGCTCTGCGCTACCTTGTCGAGCGCCGCCCATTCGGTAAGGTCGTCCTCACCATCTAACGGCTTTGATGTACTGCGGCTATCGGGGCAGTGCTCAAGTTGACGCATGACCGCTGTCCGCCAATGCTAACCGAATGATTCCGAGCGGATTGTCGGGGACTCGGAAGTTGGAACTACGCGGCGATATTCCAGCGAGTCCACATGGGATCGCGGTCCACAACTCCGTTGCTGCGTAATCCGAACGAATGTGCGCTATTGCTCACAGCACGCGGGAGCGAATGTCGATTTCGGAGACGAGGGTCCGGTGGACTGGGCATTTCTCGGCAATCTCAAGCAGCTTCGAGCGTTGCTCTTGGGTTAGCCGCCCCGCGAATTCGAGGTCGCTCTCGATCTCTACCGGTACCTTAAGGATTTGTGGAAGCTCGCTGTCGTCGCTCTTGTCCTGGCGGCGATCAATCAGATTTTTTCGCTGTTGGATCCGCTCATTGTCCGGCACATCATCGACTCCTACGCGACTCGCTATCGCAGACTGCCAAGACCATCGCTCTCGCTATCAGACGCTCAGCACAGGACAAGGAGCTTCACGAGCTATGGCATAGCTGAGATCCCGCAGGCGGCCCAACGCGCCGGACTGCGGGCTTCTTCCGATCATGAGCACATCCGCCCGCAATCGGCCCGCCTGCTCGGTTAGCACATGTTTAATCGAGCCGCTGGCGATGTGGCTGGCGTATCGAAGGACCCTTTGCGAATCTGAGTCCAAGCCAATGGCGCAGACCCATTCCCGATGTTCGAGCTGCCTTGGTGAAATAGTCTCGGCGTGCTGCGTGGTCAGCACAGGACAGTCGGCATGGTTCAACACTTTCGCGGTCGTGGAGCCAAGCAGTGCCCTGCGAAAGATACCAGCGTGCGTAGGCATGATAATGAGGTCGAATCCGTTTTTCCGGGCAAGCTGAGTAATTTCTGTCGCCGCATCGCCTGAGAGCAGGATTCTCGGGCACTCCGTGAGTGGAAACTCAACTTTGAGGAACGAATCAAGTTTGCCCCTCGCAAGGTTCTGCTGCTCTTCGGCAACTTCGGAAAGCGGCCGCACGTAGAGTTGCACTGCATCATGGCGGTAAAGGTCGAAGACGTGTACCAGCGTCACCCGCGCCCCGAAAATGGACGCCGCTCTCTTCACAAAGGGCGCCATAGCAACGCAGGATGGCGAGAAATCCACAGGGAACAGAATGTTTTGTATGGCCGTCATGGGTTCACTTCGCACAGTGGATTCGGTAACAGGATTGGGCCTGTTTTCGACGGAGAGCTAACGTCCTTTCGCTTCCTCCCCTCGCAGCACGAGACAAGTCGACGCTGCCTTGGCAACGAGCTGGCCGCGTTCGTCTGTGATTTCGCACTCGACATAGCCCAGACTGCGACCGCGCCGCACCACTTTGCCATTGGCTCGCAGGAGAGCCTGCCATACGGGCCGAAAGAAATTGATCTTCAATTCAACGGTGGTAAAGGATTCGCCCGGTGCGAGTGTGCTCGCGAATGCCATTCCCATTGCAGCGTCAGCAATGTCACAAAGAATGCCGCCGTGCAGCGTACCCATCGGATTGGCGTGCTGTGGTCCGGCTTCCAACACAACCGTAGCTCGTCCATCAGCGATCTCTTTCGCTTCGAAGCCAATTAGGCGGGCCACGGCTACGTCGTTCGTCTTCGCCCGCCCCGTAAAGTCTAGTTTCAAGGGAGTCTCCGGAGTGCGCATCGCTTGTTTGCCCGTTTCTTAGATTCTTTCACCCGCACGCTGGTTTCGAGATGTTCCTCGAGATGACAACAGGCTACATCCCGCGGGCCGTCATTTCGCAGCAACCGGCTCACCATCAAGCTCCCTTCGAGCGTGCTCACAATCAAAGTAGGCAATTCCCAGGAATTGACGTCCCTGCGGATTTCCGGCTTCGATTACAACAAGGTCGTACTCTGCTAAAGTCACGTTGAGAGCCTCAAATTCAACGTTGGCTCCGTGGCAGACTCAGCGAACCAAGGACGAGAAGTGCAAACTAACGAAGTTAGTCATCCGGATCGCCTCCGGTTTCCGCTTGAAGAGGTGTAGCAAGATTGATTACGTACTGTTGATGGTCGATGGTGAATACCCTTCGCCCGTACATCTTCACTTCAACGGACGTCTCGTCGCGGTAAGGAACCCAAAAGCCATCAACCTTCTGATATTGCCGTACAAAATCAGCTCGATTGATCCAGAAGGACGGCTTCTTAGCAGGGTGGCCTGCGATTTTCACAACCGCGAAATCCTCCGCATCGACCCATATTTTCCCTTCGAAGAGATACTTGTCTTTGCGCTTCGGAGTGGCCTCGAGAACCAAGCAATGATATGGGCCGATTTCCTGCTCCCCGGCCAGCTTGAACTCGTAGTTCGCGGTCGTGATCGCGCTGTCATGATGCTCGCGACCGGACGAGGTTTCGCCCTCGCTCTGCATCAACCGATCGAACACCAGATGACGCACAATCCCGGATCCTTTTTCGGAGGTCTTATTGAATGTCTTCTTGCTGGGCGCCTCATAATCGACACGCACCACCGCCTGAGCCGCGACCTTTCCCTCGAGGTTTCTGATCTCGTAGGTGCGCACGGCCGAATACCGCTGCAACTGCTCGTTCCGCAAGCGGTTGCGCTCCAGCATTTTTCCGATGATGTCGTCGCCCGTCAGACCCATTGGGGCCGTGTAGCCCGACGGGGCTGCTTCCGCCGGTGGCTGGCTGGCGAAGCTCCGGCTTTGTGCAAACGACGCCGCTGGAGCCGCCCCCAAGACAAAAGCGATGACGACCCGTGTTTTCCGCTGTCCAATCTGAATTGCCATATACGACCTCCCCCTTCTTCATGTTCCTTTCTGAATCTCTGGCATGCGTTCAATCTGCGAAACTCAAAATGAAGCCATCCACGCGGCGCTGAAAGCCGGTGAATTCGCCAAAGAAAGGCGAACTCACGTTGTTGTACACGTCGTGAAAATTCCCGTGGTTCGTGAGATTGATGGAATAGAGGCCAACACGAACTTTGTGTTTGCTCCCGCGCTCCAGGAGGGGCAAGTGCAGATGAAAATCTCGGTAAACTTGCGCATCGACGGAAAAGAAAGTCGGGAAGCGTGAGCCATCTGGCACGCCTGC
>WNFS01011415.1_pt1 | contig 10085 bp, 9 predicted proteins | sample 5400141 | NCBI WGS metagenome assembly WNFS01 (sample SAMN13153358, study PRJNA577476) | soil metagenome | isolation source: 60 cm saprolite under Madrone tree | place: USA:California | collected 2016-06-14
CATTTTTGGCCTTGACGATCAGGTTGGAACACTTGAGCAAGGAAAACTCGCCAACCTCATTGTCACGAACGGTGACCCGCTCGAACTCACCACGGACGTAAAATACCTTTTCATCCATGGCCAGCTCACGTCGCTGGACAACCGGCATCTGCGCCTTTACGAGAAGTATTCAAAGAGGCCGAAGTCCGCGAAGTAGTCCGCGGGCCCGGCTGAACCTATTGGACCTGTTCCTGCCCCTCGCAAGTGAGTGTTAGCTCTTCGATGGCTACGTCATTGCCTTTGGCATTGAGCGTCGGGCCCGTCCACTTGCTCGGCCAGGCTTTGAAAAAATTCCAGCGCAATTTTTCCTGCCCTTGAGCGTCGAGCAGCACAACTGAACCATCCTTTCGCACGAGCTGCCCCTGAATAGCTGCCAAGTGCCACTTGTAGAGTTCTTGAGAATCGGTGATGCCCCATTTCAGGGTGATGTCCGGATAGATAACTTTCCCCGGAAGCTTGCGAACCGTGGCGTTGTCTCCACCTTCCCGGTATTCGACGACTTCGATTTGCGATCCCAGGCCGGTACATTCCATGAAACCGGCTTGCTGAATACCGGCAATCTCCACGCGGAACCGGAAATTCAGGTAAGGATCGATGCGTTGCCCTCCTGCCATTGTTGAACCCTCCATTTTGTGATGCCCTGCTTCGGTGCTGACTCCGCCTGCGGGCCAGCGCCGCTTTGCCCGTCCTCCGAGGACGGAGTGAAGACCGCAGGAGTGAAATTGTTGCATCTTTGGAGAAACATTTCCCTCAAAACTGCGTTCTATGAGATGAGCGCCATGAACTCCTTCCATCGTCATCGATTGGTGCAGATCCTTGGCATATCGTTTCTTTATTTCTTGGGTGGGATTTCGCCGGCCAAGTGCCAGGAGCAGGGGAAGATTGTGGACCAGTATGTGAAGGCCGCGGGAGGCGGCAAGGCGCTCGGCAGGATTCAGACGCTGACGCTCGAAGGGACGTTTACGGGAGATGACGGGAAGAGCGGGACGTACACGCTGGATACAAAGTTGCCGAACCGCTATTATTCGGAACTCTTGGTGGGCGAGAAGAACGTCATCGAGGCGTACAACGGGAAGTCGGCGTGGCATCAAAGTGCGGCCGGAGAGCTTGGCACGCTGGTTGGTCCTGAAGGAATGCAGCTCGAGGCGGCGGCGCAGTATTACAACTCGAGGCTGCTGAATCTCAAGAAAAGCAAAATCACGCTGGGCCTTGTGGGACACGCGCAAGTGCGCGGAAAGGATGCGGTGCAACTGGAAGTTACCACGGCTACTGGCGTGAAGCGGCAAGTATTCTTCGATGCGCAGACGCACCTGATCGCGAAGGAAGCAGCGACGGTCGGCGGCGTGGAGGAAGAAATTCTGTACGACGACTACCGAACTGTTGACGGTGTGAAGTTGCCGTACAAAATCGAGCTGCACCGGGGAAGCGACAAGTACGACATTATCGTGACGCGCGCGGTAATCAATGGAACGATCGGCGAGCGCGTGTTTGATTTCCCGATCAAGTCGCAAGTGAAATTGCCGGACTTGAAGGCCCTTTTCAAAGAGATTGACGACAACCAGAAGGCCATCGACAAGCTCAAGGAGAATTACGCGGGGTCGCAATCGGAGGAAGAGACGGAATTCGAGGGCGACGGAAAAGCAAAAAAGCACGAAGTCAACGAGTACACGTTTTTCTATCTCAACGGGGATGAGATTACCACGCTCGTGAAAAAGGACGGCAAGCCACTGAGCGACGCGGAACAGAAAAAAGAAAACGAGAAGACCCAGAAACGCATTGAGGAACACCAGAAGCGCCAGGCCAAGAAAGAAGCGAAAGAAGAGAAGGCCAAGGAAGAAGGGAAGGACAAAGAAGACGAACCGGGGATCGAGATTTTCCTGCGCGCTTGCCAATTTGTGAATCCGAGGCGGGAGCGCTTTCGCGGGCAGGACGTGCTCGTTTTCGACTTCGAGCCGAATCCGGAGTTCAAGCCGCACAAGCTGGTGGAAAAACTGGCGCAGAAACTTGCCGGTGTCGTTTGGGTCGACGAAAAAGCACACGACGTGGCGCGGCTGGAGGCGTATTTCACCGGCGACATGAAAATTGCCGGGGGCTTGCTGGCGAATCTGCAGAAGGGCACCAGCTTTGTTTACGAGCAGGGGTTTGTGAACAACGAGGTGTGGCTGCCGACCTACATGGAGGCGCACATCGGAGTGCGCTTCCTGCTGGTGAAAGGGATCAAGGCCAGCATCGTGACGCGGTATTGGGATTACAAGAAATTCAACGTGGAGACGCTTTCCACGATCTCCAAGCCAAAAGGGGCGACTGAGACGCCCGCCGATCCTCCGACGAAGCCGGATTGAGTGAACAAGTTGAGAGTTGACAGTTAAAAGTTGAAAGTCGGAACAGAGAATCGGAATTAAGGCCCCGGCCTGATTGAGGCAGGCACCGTTCACAGAGACGGCGCTACGGCTATTCAACATGGCAGCCCCTCCCCCCACCCCGTGTTTTTTGACAAAGAGTTCGGAACCGCATGAAAGCAAACGAGTTGAGTTTTTGCTGAATGCAAAAAAGTGCAAAAGAGTGCGCAAGGGTGTGAAAGGAAAGGGGATAACTCGGAAAGACGTTGAAAGGTTTGACGGTCTGAACGTCCGGAGGTCGGGAAGGGAGCACCCCCGGCATTTTGTATGAATAGCAAAACGAACGGGTTGCGAAATTTGCATTTCGTAAGTGCTTGAAAACAAAAGAGTGGATTGTTTCTGGGATGAGGGAGGATGACTTCCGAAACGGGAATGGAGCAACCGAGAAGGGTTGGGTTCGGCGAGGGTGCAGTCGAAAGTTCACGACCCATGCTACCACGAATTACATGACCAGTCAACTACTTTTATGGTACTAGTATTTAGTAAATTCGTATGTTTTGTTCGAAAGATTTTGCAAAGAGAAGAAAACAAAGGGGTAGAGTTCACTGGTGGCCGTGGAAACATTTTGCGGGAGTTGGATGGGAATCCGGGAAAATGTTCGATGAGGGATGCCGGTACGGAATAACGCAAGAGGGATAGAGGAAAAAGCAACATCAACACAGAGACTCCGGTTTTGCCGGGCGCCACGGGGCGAGGTAAGATTCCCGAGGCGCGTGGCTTGGGCGGCCGCCAGTATGAATAAGGACGACATTCGGCTGCTGTATGAATACGACCGGTGGGCGAACAACCGGGTTTTGCAGGCGGCCTCTGCGCTCAGCGATGAGCAGTTCACGCGAGATTTGGGCGGCAGCTTTCGCTCCGTGCGAGACACACTCGTACACATTATCGGCGGCGAGTGGGGCTGGCTGGCGTATTGGAAGGAGCCGGCCCTTAGCGTCGCTTTCACCACAGATTTGAGAAAGCGACGGGACGCATTGTTCCATCCGGAGAGATTTCCCAACGTTGCCGCGTTGCAGCGAAAGTGGGCGGAAGTCGAAAAAGAACAGGCCGAGTTCGTGAATGGCGTGACCAACGAATCCTTACAGAGAATGCTTCCTCTGCGCGGAACGCAAATCAGTTTGGCGCACCTGATGCAACATTTGGCGAACCATTCGACCTACCACCGGGGTCAAATCGCACTGATGATGCGGCAGCTTGGCGCCAAGCCTGTGGCGACTGACTTCTATGTGTTCTTGGTTGAGGGCCTCCGTGAAGCTGCGGCCGCACACTAATCTGCTTAAAATGGATTTGCTGAGGCAGTGGCGCAGGGGAAGTCTTTCGGGAATGCCGTCGGCTAGATTGAGGCTGGCCGACGTGCCGTCAACGCCCCAGAGCCCAAAGATTGGATTTTGTCGCGTCCCCCAGGCTACACTTCCGCACGTGAAACTATTCACGACTGTAAACAAGATAAAAGTTGAGATTGAACTTCCCGGCGTCTCCGGCGCTGCTTACAACGCCGCCGCTATCCGCATCGATACGGTATTAGCTGACTCCGAAGTTAAAAACCGGGAGGTCATCAGCGAGACATTCCTTGAATTGTTGAATCTCTGCCCCGCAGCCAATGCGAGTGACCTATGGCATCACGTTGTATATCGTCTCTACTGCGAAATCTTCCCCAAGCATCGGAATCAAGACCCGAAGCAGAGTTGGGTACGGGCTTCGGGCGAGGCCTTGGAATCCTCAGTCGAACACCTCTATGTTCCTGTACTCGCGCCACGAGGGATTCAGATTCAGGCACTCATCGGTCGCGACCAAAAAACTGCTGCGTTAGAAGCGATGGGGCTTGGTAAGGAGGTTGGCAATTCAAAATTAGATGTTGCCTTGAGATATGACGCAGGGAAGGGTCAGTGGAAGATTTTTGGTGGCGCTCACATCAAGGCGAGTTTGGCCGAAAGAGTAAGCGATGATGTCCCGGCGAGCCGATCGATGATGAAGAAGGGATACTTTTCTCCGCTTTGGACTCTTGACGTTAAGTCCTTCCCTCCACCCACAGGTGACTTATTGAATCGCGGAGAACTCGGAACCCCCAAAGACCCGAGCGAGAAACGGAAATACGTGGAAGAACACGGCGAGTTTGATAACTGCTATAGCGCGAATGCAAGAAGCGTTCCGAGCGAAAACAAGACTAGGTCCGGGAAACACGTGTTTACGCTCAACCTCTCGAAACAGCCGGATCAATTCGCTCTAGATGTGATTGCTGAAGTCGAGAAGAGAAGGGCAAAGTAGTCAGAACAGCGGCAGCCGCTCTTGCCGGTTTGACTCTATGTACTCCTTTGCGAGCTTGCAAGTTTCTGGCTCAATCTCAAATCCAACATAATCGTGCCCGAGCATGCGAGCGGCTTTCCCCGTTGTCCCGCTGCCCATGAATGGGTCTAGGATAAGTCCCTGTCCCTCTATGCCTGCCGCTTTGATACATTGCACGGGAAGGTCGAGTGGAAATGTGGATGAATGGGGGGTGAGATTCGGCGATTGCACTAATTTCCAAACCGAGCCGACAGGTGGCTTCGTCTGAAATGAATGTCGCTCTTCCTTTGCAAAAACGTAGATACCTTCGTGCTTGCGATGTGGTCGTCTGCACAGGCCTTCGGGCATGGGTCGTGACTTGTCCCAGATGACTTCGCCTCTGAAAAGGAATCCTAAATCACACATGCTGAGAACGATACGGTAAGGAATCGCAAGCAAGTTTCCATACTTCAACCACCCCACATTCTTTTGAACAAACGCGCGACGCCTGCCACGCTTTTTCGTATAGGCGGAGTTAGTGGGCGGCAGGCCGTTTCCGTCTTTTCCCAAACTGCTGTAAAGGTGATCTTCTTCGCGCCAATTGATTGGCGTGTTGTACGAGTCTCCTATATTGAGCCAGAGTGTTCCTGTAGGTTTTAGGCACCGAATGGCCTCGGCCAGTATGACAACAAGGTCCTTTACATACTCTCGGGGGTCGGCTTCCCCGCCTAGTCCTTGCCCTTCACGCTGGCCCCAGTATGGCGGCGAGGTCACGACGACATCAAATACGTCAGAAGGCGTCTCTTTCAACGCGCTGTAACAATCAGAGTTGTGGACTGCGTTTAGAGACCAAGGGCCGACACTTGAGCTTGAATCATCTGCGTGCGTCTGTCTTCGAGTCGCGGTACCATTCATCTTAAGTTTTCCCTTTCGCTTTCTCTTTGTACCCTCTTTTGCGAAAAAGTAAAGCCCAATCAGCGATCGGACCAAAGCTTGGCTGTTGGGGCAAACTAGCTAGTGAATAAATTCAGGATCTTCGTTGCAATTTTCGTTCTGCAAAGGTGGACATTCTTTTCTTCTAGGGTACTCCAACATCCTACGCTCGCGGCATCCTTTTGATTCAACCTAGCTATCCCAAACAGCGAGTGCCTCAGTTGCTGCCATGTCCATTGCAACTGACGCTCCAACCCGCCGCCATTCTTCCCCAGTTGATCGGTACATTTCTACTCTCTTACTTCATCTTTCCTAAATCCTTTTCGTTTAACCACTTCCACATTCTTTTGTTTTCCATATCCTGCAACCCCTTCCCCGCACTTTCTCGAAAACTGTCGGCCTGCATATCAACAATTCCCGTTCTGGGGCTCCGCTCTACGCGATTGCCGAGGATGGGACAACGTGAGCGAGTGCCGCGAGCCGAAGGCCGGGTGTACTATGCGTGCGGGCTGTGCAATGCGGTGGCGCGTGGAGAAAAGCGAACTAGAAACTAGAAGTCAGAAACTAGAAATGGGAGTTGGAAACTGAAGAGTGAAAAGCTCGCGCAGGCTAGTGCTAGCAGCGGACGTACAGCATCGCCAGGACCATCAGGTCCGACCGCGTAAACAGCCATTGTTCCGCCTGCTTACCGGCCGCCTCCGCCGCGCGCGCGATAAAGCCGATGTGCCGGGTGCGCGCGAGATGACGGAGACGTTCGAGGCCAATGCCAGTCAGGGTGGCAGTCTCCGTGTCTGTAAAGATCTTCTGGCTCGCCTTGACTTTGATCATGGCTTTGTCCTCGTCATCGATCTAAAGAGCGGCGATCTAAGGAGCGGCCCATGGTTCGGCATTGGCCGGGGTTACAGTGGGGACCGTTGGTCCTGTATTGTGGCCCTTCTCCTCCTGGTTCGCACTATAGCGGGGGTGTGCGGGCCTTCAATCGAGTGGGGACAGCAATTGTTGGGCGGAAGAATCCGAGTTCTACGGTCCGGTAAAGGCCTGAGGCGAAAAGACAAACTAGAAGGTAGAAGGCAGAAACTAGAAATGGGAAAGCGGAAAATGGAAGACTGAAAAACGAAGAGAGGCGGTGGCGCACCTACGGCGCTCCGGGTTCTTTTGGGTACGTTTCCCAGTCCTCCCGGACTGGGCTAACCTCTGACGCACCTACGGTGCTTGTCGAGAACGAGAAAGCAGATCCCTCCCCTCCGCTCGGGATGACAATCGGAGAGAGGGAGAAGAGGGGACGGACTGAAGTCCGCCCCTACATGGAACAAAAACCGCCGAACGCCGAACCCAGTCAGCTTGGCGTCAGCTAGCGCTGGCTGGGGCTCGGGGGCTACGGAGTACTTAGAAGTATGGGATGCCGGGCTCTCCCCGCGAGGAACGCGGGGAGTCCCCAGAAGCCGGGACAAAGCCCGGCGCTACGAAACCAAATGCCTCGTTACCCTTTCACCGGGATGGTGGCGGGCTTGGCGAGCTTGAACGTCAACTTACTCTTGGCAGCGAGAAAAGTTACGTCCTTGTTGGCCTTGGCCTTAGCCGCATCCTTGGCATCGGTTTTGGGCTGGCTCTTCGGTCCTACGATCGAATTGGAGTCCAGCGGGTAGGATTTCCCGTGGATTTGCACCGAAGCGAGCGTGACCTTTATTTCGTTCTTTTTGACCTTGACGATGCGGCAGGTTACTTGGGCGCCCTTGGGGATCACGGTCTTTCCGTCCACCTGAATCGGGGCAGTGAGGCTGGCGGCAAAGGTGTCACCGACCTTGTTCTTGTCGGTGGCTAGCGTTTGTCTTGCCGCCGCGCTGATCGCGGTGCCTTTCGGCAAGGTGATCATTGTCGCCGGCTCCGCTGCTTTGGCTACGACGGCCGGTTTTGCTGCTACGGCAGGTTTCACTGGTTTTGCTGCTGCGGCAGGTTCGTCCGTGGCCGACTTCGAGCAGCCCCCTGCCGCCAAAACGGCTGTTGCTGCCAAAGCAAGCCAGAGACTCCGATGCACCTGAGAATTGAACACTTCACACCTCCAGAGGGGCACCCTTGGGGCGAATGGGATGAGGTGGCTGGTTGGCCCCTTCGCCGGTCGAAACTTACAGATCGACTCCGAACTATGGGTATCCCTTAACTTCCCTAAATCGTACCGAGTCCCGTAGATGGAGTCCCGCGCATTTGCTGCGTGTGTTCCCTTCCCAGCACCGGCCTATTGGCCAGTACCCTGCGTCCAGGTCCCGGGGCGGAAGGAACAGCGCAATGTCAAAGTCCTACCCTTACAAGCTAAGGGCTGGGGCAACCCCGAAGCTCTGCTCTGGGGCTTTCGACTTTGTTTTTTCTTATTCCTGAGGTGCACTCAGCGCGGGCGGCGGAGGGGCCTCTTCGCGACGCGAATCAAAGTGCGCAAGGCCGTATTGACGGATTGCTCGTCAGGGAAATAGGCAGCGACGTCCGGTGAGATGAGTACGAGATTTGTTCCTGCTCGATAGCGCGCGGTATATTTCCCGCGGACCGCACCTTTCAATTTAGACAGGTCGTACTCTCGGCGAAGCTCGTCGCGACGTTCTCGTTTCTCAGTTTTTCTCTTCATAATGTTTTCGTTCGCGCAGCATTGTCTTGCGGGCGCTTATAATCCTGATGTCCCCGTTGCGGTCCATGTGGGCGACGATCAAAAGCCGCCCGGCACTCGACATTCCAACGGTGATAAAACGCTGTTCCGCTATGGAATGATCCGGGTCTGGATACGTTACCGCCAAAGGATCACCAAATACGGTTGCGGCCTCTTGGAATGAAACCCGGTGCTTGCGGCGATTCCGTCTAGCCTTGCCCGGATCCCATTCAAAATTCACCATTTCATATTACCGCGCCGCTGCCCGAGGGAGCAATCAGCCCGGCGGCTATCCGTGACTTTCCGCAAGGAACTTTACGCGAAGAGCTACGCGCGGAGGCAAGTGAGGTAGAATCCAGCGCATGGGCTCGGGGAGAGAATCCGGCGAGCGAAGCAATTTTGGGCTGGCGTGGTTGTTGCTGTGCCTGGCGTTTTGCGCGCACGTGGCGGATGAGGCTTTGACAGGTTTTCTGCCGATTTATAACGCTACTGTTCTGGCGATGCGCAGCCAATACCAGTGGTATCCGATGCCGACGTTTAAATTCCGTGATTGGCTGACGGGGCTCATCGTTGCAAATATCGTTCTGCTACTGCTGACGCCGTTTGCGTTTCGAAACGCGTGGTGGCTGCGGCCGCTGGCTTATTTCTACGCTATCGTTCACCTGCTGAACGGAACGGGCCACACGCTGGCCACTATCTTTGGGCGCACGGCCTCTTCGATTCACATTTCGCGACCCGCACCTGGGTTCTATTCTTCGCCGTTGCTGCTTGCGGGATCGATCTATCTCTTTACGCGATTGCGCGCCAGCCGTCGAAGCCAGGGCCAGGCAGCTGCTTCCTGAAAGAGAAAGCCAGGAGCTTGAGGAGGACTATGCGACGGATTTCGTCCACAGCGTTTTTCTTGTTGCTCGCCGTGCTGTTCGCGGGCGCGAGCGCCGATTCCCGCGGACAGGTGAACCCCGCGCCGAAAGAAGGAGCGCCGTTGCGCGTGGGGCTTGCGGGCCTGGTGCATGGGCATGCATTTGGATTCTTCGACCAGTTTCAAATTAGGCCGGAACTGCGAGTCGTCGGAATTGCCGAGGGCGACGGAAAACTGGTTGCACAATTTGAAAAAAGGTACGGCTTGGCGCCGAATCTTTTCTATACCGACCTGGAGGAGATGCTGAAAGCGACGCATCCTCAGGCGGTGCTGGCGTATACCAATACGTACGATCATCGGCGCGTGGTGGAGATCTGCGCGCGGTATGGCGTGCACGTAATGATGGAAAAGCCGCTGGCGGTGAGCCTCGAAGATGCGCGGGCGATTGAGAAAGCGTCGCACGAGGAGAAGATTCAGGTCTTGGTGAATTACGAGACGACGTGGTACCGCAGCAATCAGGCCGCTTACGACCTGGTGCACGAAAAAGCGTTCGGGGAGATTCGAAAGATTGTAGTGCACGACGGCCATCAGGGACCGAAAGAAATCGGAGTCGGGCCGGAATTTCTTGCGTGGCTGACCGATCCAAAATTAAATGGCGCGGGTGCGCTCTTTGACTTCGGCTGCTACGGCGCGGACCTAGCGACCTGGCTGATGGATGGCCGCAGGCCGGATTCGGTGACTGCCGTGACGCAGCGCATCAAGCCGGAAGTTTATCCGCGCGTGGATGATGAAGCGACGATCATCCTAGCGTATCCAAACGCACAGGCGATTGTGCAAGCTTCCTGGAACTGGCCGTTCTCGCGAAAAGATATGGAAGTGTATGGGCAGAAGGGCTATGCCATCACGGCCGGGCCTGGCGCGGTGCGCGTGCGGCTGCCGGGGAATGAGGAGCTGCTGACGG
>WNFS01005058.1_pt1 | contig 10082 bp, 9 predicted proteins | sample 5400141 | NCBI WGS metagenome assembly WNFS01 (sample SAMN13153358, study PRJNA577476) | soil metagenome | isolation source: 60 cm saprolite under Madrone tree | place: USA:California | collected 2016-06-14
CGTCGTCGCCCATGCGCAAGAGCGCGTCGCACGGAATCCCACAGATCTCCAGCTGCGATTTGAATTGGGGGAAAATCTGTTCAATGCCGGGCGTTTTCGGGAGGCCGTCCCGGAGTTACAGCGGGCACGGCAGAATCCATATGCGCGTTTGAAAGCGATGAACCTGCTTGGCTGCTGCTATGGCGAACTTGAGATGTTGGATCTTGCGGTAAAACAACTCGAGGAAGCTTCGAAGGAAATCTTGTCAATGGACGCCATGAAGAAGGAGATGATGTACAATCTCGGCCTCGTTTACGAGCGGATGAATGAACAGGAAAAATCGCTCGCCTGTATGAAGCAGATTTACGAGGTTGATTACGGCTACAAGGACGTGGCGAGACGCGTGGAGAGCTCTTACGCGCGGAATGTCCCCGGAGCCTGATCGGCTTCCGAAATCCCACCTTAACTCAGCTATGACGTAGAAGGTCCGGCTGGATGTGTCCACTTCGGCGGCGCCAGCAAATGGCAGCAATCAAAATCAGCAGACGGTAATTCATCCGCGTCCAAGCAGCCGGCGGTTTGCGATTCTTAGTTGCCAGCATGTGCCGGCAGCTTTCAACCTGTAAACAGCCATGAAAACTAAAATCACACCTATCTCACAGTTTTGTAATGTTACTCTGACCGTTCTGGCGCTGAGCCTTGCCGGCGTCGCGACGGCACAAAACACTCCAGCTGGGAAAAGCTCCTCGGTCAGCGAAAAGGACAAGACTTTCATGAAGAAAGCCGCAAAAGGCGGAATGATGGAAGTCGCGATGGGAAGATTGGCTGAACAGAAGGGCCAAAGTGAGGACGTAAAATCGTTCGGCAAGCGGATGGTCACCGACCATAGCAAAGCCAATGACGAGCTAAAAAAGATCGCGGCAGAAAAGAACGTCAAATTGCCGGAAAAAGAGCACAAGGTAAGCTGGATCTCGGATAAGGCTTACATGGACGCTATGGTGAAGGACCACGAAAAGGACCTCGCCGAATTCCAGGAAGAAGCGAAAAACGGCAGTGATCCCGACGTGAAAAAGTTTGCGGAAGACACTGCCAAGGTGGTTCAGGAGCATCTCGACCTTGCCAAGCAGATCCAAAGCAAGCTGAAATAAAGAAAACGCCTGCTGTGCGACGCGGTATGTTTCGAAAGGCGTGCCTCATTTTGGTGGATGATTCTTAACACCGTGGCTTCAACCCCGGTGGGAATGAGATCCCACTGACGAAGCCGTTTTAACCGCTGATCGGATTTTCCAGATTTGCACTGGACCGAAGCCGAGTGTTAATGGAATCAATTCTTTTGATTCGTGCGCAAAACCAAAATCATTTGCACGCTCGGGCCGGCAACAGAAAAGACAGAGGCACTGCGACAGCTAATTCAGAAAGGGGCTGATGTTTTGCGGCTCAATATGAGCCACGCCACTCATGAATGGGTGCGCGAGATTGTGCCGCGCATCCGCAGACTCGCGCAAACCGCGGGGCGTCCGGTTGCAGTTCTGCTTGATACACAAGGCCCCGCCATTCGCACCGGCGACCTTGAGACCGCTCTACATCTAAAACCGGGGGACATTCTGGAGTTCACCGTGCGCGGCGCAAAAAGCAAAGAGCAATATTTCGTTGACGTGAATTACCCCGGATTTGTGAAGGACGTCGCAGTCGGCAATAAGATTTTGGTCGATAACGGCTTGCTCAAATTGGTTGTACTGGAAACGGGAAAAGATCGCGTGCGCACCAGAGTGCTGACTCCTGCCGTGCTCGGCTCGCGGCGTCATATTAACCTGCCGAACGTTCACGTGAATCTGCCGCCGCTGACTAAAAAGGACATTGCCGATGTCGCGCTCGGCACGGAGCTGGGAGTGGATTTTGTAGCGCTGAGCTTTGTGCGCGAGAAAAGCGACATCGAACAGCTGCGCCAACTCCTGTCCAGGAAAAAGAGTAAGGCGCAGATCGTCGCAAAGATTGAGGACCAACTGGCAGTCCGATCAATAGACAAGATGATCGAAAGCGCTGACGTGATCATGGTGGCGCGTGGTGATCTGGGCATCGAATGTCCGATGGAGGAACTCCCGATTATTCAACGCCGAATTGTTAAGAAATGCATTCGCCTCGGTAAACCGGTGGTAATCGCAACCCAGTTGCTGGAATCGATGGTCACTAACCGACTGCCCACGCGCGCAGAGGTGACAGACGTGGCAAACGCGGTCTTCGAACAAGCCGATGCTCTCATGCTGAGCGCCGAAACAACGCTTGGCCGCTATCCAGTCGAATGCGTTGAGGTCCTGCACCGAGTGGCGACGCGGATCGAGCGCAGCGGCGGTGCAGATTATGCGAAGGATGCGCTCTTGGAAAACATTCGACAAAAGACTGTTGCTTCAGCCGTCTCGCTGGCGAACTCGCTGGAAGATTCGAAACTGATCGTCTTTACCCTGCACGGTAGGATGGCCCGGTATGCATCGAATTTGCGGCCGGAGCGCGCGCCGATTTTTGCGTTTACGCCAAGCGAACAAGTTTATCGGCAGTTGGCGCTTTATTGGGGAACATTTCCCGTTCGAATCGACTTCACCCGAGATCCGGACAAAACCATTGCCTCGGCCGAAAAATTCTTGCGTGCAAAAAAACTCGCGGCGCCCGGCAACCGCATGGTGATCATCAGCGACGTGCGCATGGGCCGCGCTATGATCGATTCGATTCAGCTGCGCGTAGTCAAATAATTATGGCGACGGCCCTGTGTCGCCGTTTATCGCGTAGTCACACGGAATAAGCGCCTCGACACAGCGAGGCGGCTACAGATCAGGCTTCGACGGGTAATTCGACGTCCACCGGGCGCTCCTTCTTGCTTAGCGCGCGGCGAAGTTTCGACAGCGCGATGTTCTGCAACTGCCGAATGCGCTCCCGTGTAACACCGAATTTCTTGCCGACTTCCTCAAGCGTCTTTGGCTTGCCGCCGTCCAGGCCGAAGCGCTGGAAAATGATCTTCTTCTCACGATCATCCAACACGTCGAGCAAACCGCCGACTTCGTTGCGGAGATTTTTGTCACGCAACAGTTCGAAGGGCGTTTGAGCTTCCTCGTCTCCGACGATCTCACCGAACTCGGTGGAATCATCATCGCTGATCGGGGCATCGAGCGAAGCGGGACGGATCGACACGGTCTTGAGTTGTGAAACTTTTCCGCTGGCGATCCCGATCTCATCACCAAGTTCCTCGTCCGTTGGCTCACGGCCCAGTTCCTCGCTCATTTGCAGCGAAACCCGGCGCATCTTGGAGATCTTGTCCACGAGATGCACGGGCAGCCGGATGGTCTTGCTCTGATTAGCCAGCGCGCGCTTGATGGACTGCTTGATCCACCACGCGGCATAGGTGCTGAGCTTTCCGCCTTTGGCAGGGTCAAAACGTTCCACGGCCTTCATCAGGCCAATATTACCTTCGGAAATCAGGTCTAGAAGCGGCAGGCCTAGATTCGCGTAGTCATGCGCGATTTTTACGACCAAGCGCAGATTAGACCGGATCATCAGCGCTCGCGCCTCGCGATCGCCCTTCTTGATTTTCGCGGCCAGCTCGATTTCCTGGTCCGGAGTCAATAGTGGGATTTGCCCAATCTCGCGCAGGTAAATCTTAATTCCGGTATCGCTATCTTCAGCAGCCATATAACTCTTTTTCATCAAATTCTTGGGGGGTTCGGATCGCCAATGTCCCGTAAATTGTATTCGTTGATGCCTTGTCGATCACGCGTTGTAGCATCCGAGGAAGTATTTAACAAGGTTAAATATTCGAATCTGTGACACCGCGCGGATGTATGCTGTTCAATCTTTTTTTAGCTCCTAAAACGCGCGCTCAATTGGTGCCGAAAACTGGACGACGACAAGACAACTGGACTATAAGCCCGCAGTCCCGTAGTCGTGTACTTCGTACTTAGTGGTCTTTCGCATGCTGAACGTTGAAAAAAATCGCCGCGCCCGAAAATACTCTTCAGGTGAGCTCGCGCGCCGAGTGTTGTGGACACTCGCGCAACCGCTTTTTCGGTTCAGCCCCAGGCCCTGCTTCGGCTGGAGGCGATTTTTGCTTCGCTGTTTTGGAGCAAAGGTCGGTCACAGCGTTCATGTGTATCCTACGGCGACAATTTATTTCCCTTGGAATCTCGAAGCCGGGGATGAAGCCGCGATCGGCGAGCGTGCGCTCATTTACAATCTCGGCCGGGTGACGCTGGGGGCTCGCGTAACAGTTTCCCACGGCGCTCATGTTTGCGCGGGAACACACGATCACACTAAACCGGATTTTCCGTTACTGCGTCCGCCGATCATCATCGGCCCCGAGGCGTGGATTTGTGCAGACGCGTTCGTCGGGCCGGGGGTGACAATCGGCGAAGGAGCGATCGTTGGTGCAAGAGCAGTAGCAATGAAGGACGTCAGACCCTGGAGCATTGTTATCGGAAATCCGGCGCGCGAAACCAAGAGACGCGAGATTACTCAATGAGCGGGCAATCCAACGCGCGGGTGCCGTTGTCGGTGCTTGTGCCGGTTAAAAATGAAGCCGTGAACCCAGTCGACTGTCTTGCCAGCGTTTCTTTCGCGCAGGAAGTCGTGGTAGTTGATTCTGCGAGTACAGATGGGTACGCAAGCAGTGGCCGAAGCAGCTGGAACAGCGGTAGAGCGCGCAAGCGCTGGCTAAAGAAACTCGCAATGAGGGCTCCATTCCGTCCAAGCTTGCGATTCGTTTATCATTACATCTGGAAGCAGGTTTTTCGTGACGGCTAACGCGGATGGGTGCTGTGCCGGCTGCTCGCCTGGCATGAACGCATGATCGTGCTGAAAGAGCGCGAACTGAAAGACCGCCCTAGTAACTCCAGCGCGGTTTCATAAACGTTGTAGCCACCGGCCCGTGGCTGGTCGTGGAGCGGCTGCTTCTTACTTCCGAGACGGCCACAGGACCGTGGGTACAGCCTACATCCCCGCGACCAAGATCATGTTTGTCCTTGCGGTGCGATGCCGCATTTTGCGCGGTTCCCGGTATTCTTCGCAATTCAGCCATTCTTTGGCGCGCTCGGCTGACTCAAATTCAAGCACAACGATGCGTTTTGGTTTCCACTCGCCTTCGAGCACTTCGGTTTTGCCGCCGCGGACAATATATTTCCCGCCATATTTCTCCACCGTCGCGGCTGCGAGCTTCTTATATTCTTCGTAGCCGACTGGATCGAGAATGTCGATTTCAACGATGATGTAAGCAGGCATTGGCCAGGTTAAACGTTAAAGCGCAAAATTTCAGCGGCCGTTGTGGCTGCGGTCCTTTGCAGCGAGTTCTGGGATCTTCTTTCGGCGCCGCAGTCGCAACCAATTGTTCCAGGTTTTGCGCAGGCTGTCGCGCGGCGTTTGGTATTTTTGATTTAGTTCGTTGCTCTTTACAATCTGCGCGAGAATTCCCTTCACTGAAAAATCGTCGGTATTGACGATTGTATAGGCCGTTCCAACGGTGGCAGCATGATGCGCGTCGCTGGCCGCAGTCATGGGCAAACCGCGAATCTGTGCGTACTTAAAAGCGTAGCGGTTGTAGCGGCGAAGCGTGGTGGCGGCGTTGAAAACCTCGAGCGCATCGATCGGCAGCGTTTCCAGAGTGGAAAAACGGATTCCGGCGCGAAACAAATCGTATGGATGTGGAGGAATGGCCAGACCGCCGCGTTCATGAATCATATCGCAGACTTCGCGCGCCGGTTTTCCTTTCAGGTAGGGCAGCTCCGCACCGATACAGAGAAGATGACCATCGGCGGTCGTGACCTCAACTCCGGGTAGAACGAGGAAATCATTGACTGGTAAACCGTCCAGTCGCATCAAGCCCTTCTGGAGCAGGTAATTCACAGCATCGCAGGTGTTATGGTCGGTAATAGCGATGCCGTTCAAACCTTTGGCGCGCGCGGCCGCAATCAAATCTTCCGGACTGGAAATACCGTCTCCGGAAAAAAAAGAATGCGTGTGCAGGTCGATATTAAAGGGCATGGCGGGAGGCTATGGCCATTGCTTTCCCAGTCGCTACACGAGCTCTTCAACAAGAATGCCTGCTTCGGCTTCGGGTTCCTTCTGAAGGCGATTGAATTGGTGATCGTATAAGCGGCGATAGTAACCAGATTTTTCGAGCAACTCCGCGTGTGTTCCGATCTCTTTGATACGGCCAGAATCCATTACAATGATTTGATCGGCAGATAAGATTGTGGAGAGCCGATGGGCGATGGCGATTACCGTGCGTCCAGCAGCGAGCTTGGCGAGCGCCTTTTGAATTTCTTGTTCCGATTCCGAATCCAGCGACGACGTGGCTTCGTCGAGTAGCAAAATTGGCGCGTTTTTGAGAATAGCGCGTGCAATGGCGAGGCGTTGCTGCTGTCCACCGGAGAGCAGACATCCTTTATCGCCAATGACTGTCTGATAGCCCTTTGGCTGGGCCGTGATGAAATCGTGTGCATAAGCTGCCTTAGCCGCCTCGTAAATTGCCTCCGGCGTAGCGTCCAGTCGGCCGAACTGGATATTGTTGAAGATGGTATCGTGAAACAGAAAGGTCTCTTGTGTGACGAGCCCCATTTGTTCGCGCAACGATTTTTGCGTGACCGAGCGAAGATCCTGGCCATCGATTTTGACAGCGCCGGAAGTTGGGTCGTACAAGCGCAAGATTAGCGAGAGAATGGTGCTTTTACCCGCGCCGCTGGCACCGACCAGGGCATAAGTTTTCCCAGGTTCAGTGTGCAGGGTCACATTCTTGATGGCGTCCCGGGTGGTATTTGCGTAGCGGAATGTGACGTTTTCAAAATCAATTCGACCCTGGGACGAAGTCAGCACGGCGGCGTTTGGCGCGTCCTGCACAGTCGGCTTCGAATCCAGAATCGAGAAAATTGCAGAGGTAGCGGCGATGGATCGCTGCATCACGATATGGATCCTGCTAAGCGTCTTAATCGGGTCGTATAGAATGAAAATCCCTGAAATTAATCCAAAGAAACGACCTACGCTCAGGTTCGCAGCATAAACGTAAAGCAACGCCATTCCCACACCGATCGCGGCGATGATCTCGACCAGTGGGCCGACTGCTTCCATCGACCGAATCATGCGCATCATCTGCGAAAACTGCAGTTGATTGCTGCGCTTGAATTCCTTTTCCTGGTACCCCTCGCGTGCAAACGATTTGATTACGCGAATGCCTGCAAACGTCTCCTGCATGGTCACGACCATCTGAGCCATGCCTTCCTGTTCGCTTTGCACTGCCTTCTTGGCGCGACGGCCGTAAACACGGAGCGGCAGCAAACACGTTGGAAAGAGGATCAGCGTCACAACAGTGAATTTCCAATCCATCAGAAGGAGAACGGTGATTGCGCCGACGATGGTGATCGGTTGTTTGAAAACGTCGCTGCTAACACTGGTCAGAGCCATCTGCATGACGCGGGTGTCATTGGTGATGCGCGACATCAAAAATCCCGACCGCATCTTGTTAAAAAAATCCATGGAATGGCGAACCATCTTGCTGAAAAGCTGGACGCGGATATCGGAGACCACCCGGTTGCTAACCCACTGCATGCAATAGGTGCTTCCATAGGAACAGAGGCTACGCACGGTCATGATGGCCGGGATAGCCAGACAGATGAGAACAATGGAATTGATCTTTGGACCCGTGTCCAGATTGGAGCGCAAGGCCATCGCATTTGGCGCGGCGCCGTGGAAAATTGTGCTGGTGACGCGGGCAATCGCCAGTGGGAAAAGAGAATTCACTCCGCCGTAGGCAAGGCCCAACGCCAAGCCCATGATGAAACGCTTCTTATACGGCTTAAGGTAACCATAGAGCCGCCGGTACGAACCGGAAGCCGAACGTAACGTTTGCCAGAGGGATTGCCTTTTCCTAGCCGGTTTTGCGCCGCTCATGAAGTTTGCGCCGCCGCATGCAGCGACAGCAGCGAATCCATAGCACTAATCACCGCATCCGTCGAGATTTCACTCATGGGCAAGCGGGGCCGAAGCGGCGAAAACTCGGTGACTGGCGCAGTTGATTTTCCGTGTAAAACGAGGGCTGGACTTTCCCTCGGGCGCCAATGAAAGGGATTCGTCGGTCCGAACAGAATCACTTGCGGCGTGCGTGTGGCTGCCGCCAGATGCACGGGAGCGGAATCGACCGTCACGAGAAGACGCGCCTTGCCAATCAACGCGGCCAGCGTAAGCAAATCTGTCTTTCCAGAAAGATCGATGATTTTTCTGTGCGTGCTGTTCTTAATTGCCGTGACATGTGCTTCCTCGTCGCGTGATGGTCCACTCGTTAGAAGAAGATCGACCTCGTCATTTCGGCGGAAGCAGTCAATTATCTCTGCCCAACGCCTCGGCTCCCAAAGTTTTTCCTGGCGGGCCGAGCCGGGATGCAACACGACGTATGGCTTGCTAACCTTCCATTTGCGTCGAAGCACGTTGGCTTTTTCGTAGGCACTTTGTGGCAGATCCAGACATGGTGCCATTGAATCATCGTGTGCACCGAGTGGCTTAACTAAAGCCAGATTGTAGTCGATTGTGTGCATGTCCCGCATACGAACGTTGACAAAATCCGTATAAGCGCGGGCGCGCGTCTTCGACTGTTCACGCACCCGGTAAGAAACCACGCGCCTTCGCGCACCGGATAACAATGCCAGCGACGCCGAGCGATCGTTCCGTGTGAAGTCGACACAGTAATTAAATCTCCTGGCCGCGACGGAGAAAAACAGACGGAGGTCGCGCAGATTGCGTCGCGCGATCAAAATGCGATCGACATTTGAGATGGCTGGCAAAAGATCGGCACAATCCTTGGAAACCACGAGGGTGAGTTGCGCTTCTGGAAGACGTTCACGCAAGGCTGCGAGGCCGGGCGTCGTCAAAATCAGGTCGCCGATTCGCTTGAGTTGCAGGAGAAGAATTTTCATCCGCGTTCGTTCTACTACGTCGCGACAGGCAGGCCACCCGTCACGCCATAATCATCCTACCATTCGCATCGCGGTTTCGTACGCGCCCAATAATCGTGTCCGAAAATGGTCCCAGGTGAAATTCTCAACTACCCGACACCTCGCCGCGGTGCCCATTTGTTCAACGATTTCAGGATGTCCATACAAATGCTCGAGCGCCACTGCGATCGCGTTCACATCCCCCGGCTTCACAATAATTCCTTCAATGCCATCGCGCACCACATCGCCTGCCTCGCGCGTGGTGATTTGAGGCAGCGCGCACGCCGCCGCTTCATATGTGACCTTGGCGCTTCCCTCCCATTGCGACGGAAAAACGTGAACGGTGCCCTGGCTGAGATAACTCTCCGGGTCAGGCACAAATCCTACGACGCGAATGTTGTCGCGCCAGAATTCCTTCAGATACGGTTTCGCCTCTTCGTGCACGAAACCAACCAGCCACAGCTCGGCATCAGTCAGATTGAGGCGGTGCCATGCCTTCAGCACATGTTGAATGCCCTTGCGCCTAATTAAGGCCCCGGCAAAAACAGCGCGAAATTTTTCTGGCCGTTTTCCCGGCTTGAAACGCTCGACGTCCACGCCTCGAGGCAAATAAAAGAGTTTTTCTTCCGGAAATCCCCGCACCCGAAAGGTGTGGGCCGCTTTCTCGGATAAAACGAGCAGGAGATCAGCAAGGTCGTACTCTTGTATGAAACGCTTCCGTTGGAGCAACAATCTGTTTTTCCACCTCTGAAAGCTCGAAGTGTTGGTTGTCGGTGCTGCGACTTTCGCCCGTCCGACTTTCTCTTTGCCGCCGTCGCGATGCCAGGTGGGGATCTCAAGCACCGAGGGTATGCGATGTCGTTTTGCCACTTTCAGCGAGCGCAAACAGTCCCCCGACCAACTATGGAATAGATCGTAGCGCTCTGTCGCCAGATGCCGAGACGCGATCCAGTCGAGATATTTTTTTTTCGCGCCGTAGTAATAGGGCCGATCAAGAAACGAAATGAGGCGCACCGGATGCCAGCGTAAAGAACGGATCAGTGAACCAGGAATTTCTTTCTGCCGGTTATCGTAAGCGATTGCTTTGCCAAGGAATCCGCCGCGGTACGATGCGCGCAGGGTCTCAAATGCATCCGTATCCAGGCC
>WNFS01005059.1_pt1 | contig 10082 bp, 8 predicted proteins | sample 5400141 | NCBI WGS metagenome assembly WNFS01 (sample SAMN13153358, study PRJNA577476) | soil metagenome | isolation source: 60 cm saprolite under Madrone tree | place: USA:California | collected 2016-06-14
GATCCTTGACGAGCTGCGCCGCCGCGCCGGCGAGCGCTTTCGCCCGGAGATCGAGCTCGATTACATCGAGCGACTGCTGAAACGGTTCTGAGCTTGAACCAGGCGGAGGTCGATGGATCGGCGTCGTTTTCTCCTGTTTGCTGCAGGGCTCGCGGCATGGCCGTCGGCGGCGCGCGCGGTTGGCCGGCCGCCGGCGCTGCGCCGGTTGCGCCTCACTAACATCCATACCGGTGAAACCTTCGAGGGCACCTACCGCAACGATAGCGGCCCGATCGACCGGGTGATGGAAGAACTCTGCATCTTCCTGCGTGATCATCATTCCGGAGAAAAGACCCAGATTGATGTCGGGTTAATCGATTTTCTCGCGGATGTCCTCGATGCGGTCGGCGAGACGAGCGCGACGGTTCTCTCCGCCTATCGTACGGCCGAAACCAACGCGATGCTCGCGCGCACGACTTTCGGAGTGGCCGAGCACAGCCAACACATCTATGGCCGCGCGCTCGATGTGAGCCTCGGATCGAAGCTCGGTGAGGCAATGAACGCGGCTCGCGCAATGCAGCGGGGCGGCGTTGGCTGGTACCCGCATTCGGGGTTTATCCATATCGACACCGGGCCGGTGCGCAGTTGGACCCTCGACGAGACCGGCCTTGACCATCTGCTGCTGTTCGACGGTAGCCGCCCGAGCCTCGACGGGCTGCGCGCGAGCGGTTCGGGCCACCCGCTCACCGTCGGCCAGCGGCTTGCGCTTCAGCGTCGGCTCGCCCGCGCGGAGTTTCTCGCCCGCACTCGCCTCAACCGGTGACGGCAATACCGATCAGCTTGCCGATGCCAAAGGTCACTCCGGCGGCGGCGAAGCCCACCAGCAGCTGACGCATCCCGGAAAACACAGCGCCGCGCCCGGTAAACAGGGTCGTGCCGGCTCCGATCAGAAACAACGCCATCCCGCTCGCCAGCAGGCTGGCGATGATCGCCGGCAGCCCGGCCAACGCGAAATACGGCGCCACCGGAAAAATCGCGCCAACTGCGAAAAGCAGAAATGATGTGCTGGCGGCCGCCCATGCCGAACCGCCGAGCTCTTCGGGGTCGATGCCCAGCTCCTCCCGGACCAAGGTGTCAAGCGCGGTCTTCTTGTTGGCGATCAATCGCTCCGCTAGCGATTTTGCCAGATCCTCCGGCAAACCCTTCGCCTGATAGATCAACGACAGCTCTTCCTTCTCTTCCTCCGGCACTTGCTCGAGCTCGTCTGCCTCTGTCGCGATTTGGCGCTGAGCGGATTCGCGCGCGGTGTTGACCGAGAGCCATTCGCCGAGCGCCATTGAAAAGGCACCGGCCAGGAGCCCAGCGAGACCGGTCACGAGGATTGCATGAGGTGCCAGGTCGGCTCCGGCGACCCCCATGACAAGGCTCATGTTCGAGACAAGCCCGTCATTGGCGCCGAGTACCGCGGCGCGCAGCGCGTTGCCGCCCATTCCTCGGTGCCGGCCCTCCAAGCGAGCCAGGGTCGCGCCACTGAGCGCGCCCGGTGCACCCGTGGCGAGAGCCTCGATGATGCGGGCATGCGACCGCTCGGCGGCGGGCAGCCCGGCCGCGACAGCCTCCGGCTGGGCGTCGTAGGTGCCGCTGTCCATATGCTCGAGCGTATCGACGGTCGGCAATACGAAAGCCGGGCCGAAGCGGCGGGCGAGCCAGGCGAGCGCGCGGGTCCGAAAGCCGGGACGCAACTTCGGCACCCGCTGATCGATTGCAGAGATGTGGTTCTTCCAGTACTCGGCATGGGCCTCCTCGATCGCCGCCAGGCGCCGATAGACCTCGGCCAGTTGCGGGTTCTTTTCGGTCTGCGCCAGGGTTCGGTAGAGTGCGGCGCTGTCGACCTCACCTTGCAGATTAGCGATGTAGCGTCGTCGTGGGTCGTCTTCGGGCATCTCGGAGCTCCACGTGCCCGACTATCTGAGTTGCGGTCGGCTTGCTTTATCGGCTGGGACAAGATTTTGCACATAAATCATTAGTTTAACTCGTTCTTATGGATCATCCCGTCTTTCATAACAAACTTCAGGTTCTTCACGGGATCCAGCATGACGCGCAGATCCGTAAGCGGGTCGCCGTCCACTATCAGCAGATCGGCGCAAGCACCGGCGGCAATCGTGCCTAGTTTACCCTCTTGCATGAGAAGTGCCGCGTTGGTGACTGTCGCAGACCGGATAATATTAGCAGCAGAGTCTAATTCCATTCTCATTTCGAATTCCCGGAGTTGAGATTTTTGCGCTTCGGGCCCCCACAGATCCGTGCCGAAGGCAAGCGGAATATCGTATTTTCTTGCCCATCTGTAGACCTGCTTCCCTCGGGCTACAGTCTGTTTAAGGTTATCAACTATTGATTCTGAAAGGTGATTTTCGCTCGCACTTTCGATCCGTTGGACAAGAGAGATGAATGTGGGATCCAAATAAGCACCGTACTCGGACATCATCGCGATGGTTTCCTCACTCGCAAAATTACCGTGCTCGATAGACCGCACGCCGGCTCTGAGGCACCGCCGTATCGCTTCGTCCGTATAGGCATGAGCCATAACATAGGTGCCGCGGGATTTTGCTTCTTCTACGATCGCTTGTAATTCTCCCTCAGAATATTCGTAGATGGTTGAATGAGCTTCCGACGGAAAGACAACGCCGCCCGATGCAAATAGCTTGATTTGAGTTGCTCCCTTTCGCAGCTCCTCTCGCGCCGCCTTACGTACATCGTCGACTCCATCTGCAATCACCGACATCACGGAGAACGGGCCTACATGGCCGCACGGGTCGATCAGCTCATTGGAAGCGCGAAAATCGGCACCCCCGCCCGTCTGTGTGAGCGCCTGTCCCGAGTAATAAAGCCGTGGCCCCACTATTTTCCCCTCGGCCAAGAGCCGGGCAATCGAATGATCTGCACCACCAGCCTCTCGGATCGTTGTAAAGCCGTCTATCAGGCTCCTTTTCAAATAATCCGTACATGCCAACGTAATTTCAGATGCGGAATAAGAAATGTTCCTTGGACTTAATGTCAGCCCCGTAACATGAGCGTGCGCATCGATAAGCCCTGGCATTAGCGTCTTACCAAAAACATCAATAACTGTTGCATCCGCAGATTTGATAGGTATCGAGGACACCGTATCGATGTAGTTTCCTCTGACAAGAATATCGAAATCGGTTTGCAGTTTTGTGAACCCGTCGAGCACGAGGTTGGCGTTTCGGAAGAGAATAGCGGACATGCATCACCTACCAGAGCTTGCTGGAGCCGGCGTACAAACCAGTCCCCAACATTTTTGAATGAACACGGCTGCCTTGACCACCGGGCTGCACGGATAGTGTCGATTCCGGCATCTGCCATTGGATTGTCCAAGTACGCCGCTCGCGCGAAGCTGAATGATGGGAACACCCGATTTTGTTGGCGCTCAGCGTGGGGCGAACGACACCTTGACGGTCGCGGTCTCGTCGGCATTCTCGAACGAGGTCTTGAAATGCGCAGATTCGCCTGGCCCCAGCCGCGCAGTCGGCGGATCGATGATCTTGAACTGGATCTCCTTCTCGTTCGGGTCGCGCAGCGCCACCCGCAATCGTGGCACCTCGCGCGCCGTGCTCCCGGCGTTGGTAATATTACCCTCGATGATCAGGCCGTCGGCGGTGCGTGCCGGAATGACCTCTCCCAGCTCGAGCCCGGGCCCGGACGGAGTCGCCGGCAAGCCTGCGAAGGCGTAGAGCCGGGCCGTCGCCGGCCACATCGCCATGACTTCGCCGCGAGCGATGATGCCAGCGAGGACGGCAAGGGCGAGCAACACAAAGACCAAGCCGAGTGCCGCCCAGCTAACCGCCGACCGGCGACGCGCGCGTCGGGGAGCAGCTGGCACCGGCAAGCGGCCGGGTCGCGGCGGGACGCCGAGTTCCGGTTCGATGCGCGTCGCCGGCTCTCGGTCGCGGATCACGAGAGGCTGGGGCTGGCGCCAGGTATGGCCGCAGGTCGCGCAGCGCACCGTGCGCCCAGCCGGTCGGTTAAGATCCTGCTCCTCGACGAGATAGCGGGTCCGGCAAGCCGGGCAGGCGAGTATCACCTCGGCGTTCGGCCCTATCCGGCCGGCGACGCGCCGCGGCGGGCGAGCTCGCGCAAATGATAGTCGGCATCGCCGAACATCGTGTCGATCATCGTGGTGCGTTTGAAGTAATGGCCGACCTTGTACTCCATCGTCATGCCAATGCCGCCATGCAGCTGGACCGCCTGCTGGCCGATCAACCTGCCGGAACGGCCGATCTGCACTTTTGCGGCCGAGAGCGCGTTGCGCCGCTCCGCGGCATTTTCCTCGCCGGCCATCATCGTCGCTAACATTGCCATGCTGCGCGCCTGTTCCAGGGCGATCAGCATGTCGACGGCGCGGTGCTGGAGGATCTGAAAGCTGCCGATCTCGCGGCCGAACTGCCGGCGCGTCTTAACGTAGTCGACGGTGAGCTCGTGCATCGCCGCCATCGCTCCCACCGCCTCGGCGCACAGTGCCGCGATCGCCTCGTCGACGACGCGCTCGACGAGCGGCAGGGCCGCGCCGGGTTCGCCGAGCACACCCTCCGGCCCGACGCGCGCCCCGGCAAAGGTGATCTCCGCGGCGCGCAGGCCATCCTGGGTCGGATAGCCGCGCCGCGAGACGCCTTCAGCCTTACCGTCGACGATAAAGACGCCGACGCCGGCGCGGTCGCGCCGCCCGCCGCCGACACGCGCGGTGACGAGCAGCTTGTCGGCCGTGTCGCCATGCAGCACCACCCCCTTTTCGCCGTCGAGCACCCAGGCGGCGCCGTCGCGCACCGCGGCCGTCGAGATGTCGGCAAGATCGTAGCGCGAGTGCCGCTCGGTCTGGGCGAAGGCAAGAGTCAGGCTGCCGTCGGCAATCTTGGGGACGAGATCGGCACATTGCTCGGGGCTGCCGCCGTGGCGAACAAACCCGCCGCCCACCACCACAGTGGCAAAGAAAGGTTCGAGCGCCAAGGCACGTCCGAAGGCCTCCATCACGATCATCGTCTCGACGGGACCGCCGGCCGATCCGCCATATTGCTCGGCGAAAGGTAGCCCGAGCAGGCCGAACTCGGCATATTGGCCCCACAGCTCGCGGCTCCAGCCTTCGGGAGATTGACCGTAGCTCTTGCGCCGCTCAAATGCGTAGCGGTCGCCGAGCAGCCGATCGAGGCTCTCTTTGAGCAGCCGCTGCTCCTCGCTCAGGTCAAAATCCATACCCTATGACCCCGCCCGCCCCTCACCCTCCCGCTGACGCGGGTCCCTCCCCCTCCCCGCTTGCGGGGTGAGGGCCGGGATGAGAGGCTTGTTCACGTCGCCCGTCACAGCCCAAGAATGGCCTTGGCGATGATGTTCTTCTGAATCTCGTTGGTGCCGCCGTAGATCGAGACCTTGCGGGTGTTGAAATAGGTGGGCGCGATCGGGCCGGCCCATTCAGGTCCGATCGGCGGCTCGTTCCAGCGCTCCTCCTCGTCGTGCTCGGGCTGGTATGGCATGGCATAGGGTCCGACGATTTCGAGCAGCAGCTCGGTCGTCGCCTGCTGGATTTCCGAGCCCTTGATCTTGAGGATCGAAGAGGCCGGGTCGGGCTTGTTACCGACCCAGTTGCGCTCGGCGGCGACGACGCGCAATTGGGTCATCTCAAGCGCCTTCAGCTCGACCTCGACGGCGGCGAGCTTCTCGCGAAAGCGCTCGTCCTCGATCAGCGGCTTGTCGCCGGCGCGCTCGGTCGCGGCGAGCGCCTTGATCCGCCGGATACGCTCCTTGGAGAAGCCAACCCGGGCGATCCCTGTGCGCTCGCGGCCGAGCAGATATTTCGCGTAATCCCAGCCCTTATTCTCCTCGCCGACGAGGTTCTCGGCGGGGACCCTGACCTCGTCGAAGAACACTTCATTGACCTCGCGCCCGCCATCGATCGTGACGATCGGGCGAACCGTGATCCCTGGCGTCTCCATGTCTATCAGCAGAAAGGAGATCCCCTCCTGCTTCTTGGCCTGCGTGTCGGTACGCACCAGGCAAAAGATCCAGTCGGCATGCTGCGCCAAGGTCGTCCAGGTCTTCTGCCCGTTGACGACATAGTCGTCGCCGTCGCGCTTGGCCGAGGTGCGTAGCGAGGCGAGGTCAGAGCCCGCGCCGGGCTCGGAAAAGCCCTGGCACCACCAATCGTCGAGATTGGCGATGCGCGGCAGAAAACGCTTCTTCTGCTCCTCGGAGCCGAAGGCGATCATCACCGGCCCGACCATCGTGACGCCAAAGCCGAGCGGCGGCGGCGCCGGGGTCAGCTGCAGCTCTTCCTGGAACATGTATTGCTGAACCGGCGTCCAGCCGGTGCCGCCCCATTCGACCGGCCAGTTGGCAACCGCCCACCCTTTGGCGTTGAGGATGCGCTGCCAGGTAACGATGTCATCCTTGGCGAGCCCCTTGTTAGCGACGAGCTTGTCGCGGATGTTGTCGGGCAGAGCGGAGCGAAAGAACGCCCGCACCTCGTCGCGAAACGCGAGCTCTTCGTTGGTGAAGCGGAGATCCATCAGGCGAACTCCCAGTTCAAAATTACGCGCTGCCGGTCGGTTTAGGCCATTTTCGTAGAAGCAGCACCTTCCGAGACCGATGGGCGCCGCGAGCGCTCTAGAAATCGAGCGCACCGGGCAGTTGTGTCGCCGATCGATCGTTGCCCATCTGCAGCGAAACTGCAGCAAAACTCCCCCGCAGGTTGTAGTCTCGTCCGATTCAATGGCCCCGCCGGACGCTCGAGCCAAGTCCTACTATGCCCCATAATCATGGCAAACTGCTGCTCAGGCAAACCCTCGGCCCTCGGTGGCGAGGCGGCGGATCAGCGCGGCGGGCTGCAAGCTCTCGTTCCCGGAGCTTTCGGCATAAAAACTCAGCCGGTCGCGGATGTGTGCGAGCCCTAGCTGATCGCCATAGTGCATCGGCCCGCCGCGCCACACCGGCCAGCCGTAGCCGTAGACCCAGATCACATCGATGTCGCTCGGGCGCGCGGCGATACCCTCTTCGAGAATGCGCGCACCCTCGTTGATCATCGGGAAGATCATGCGCTCGACGATCTCCTCCTGCGTGATCGATCGCCGCGGACGGTTGAGCCGGGCCGAGGCCTCGGCGATGACGCGCTCGACCTCGGGATCGGGCAGCGGGGTGCGCGACCCGGCCTCGTAGCGAAAATATCCCTTTCCGGTTTTCTGCCCGAAATGTCCGGCTTCGCACAGCGCGTCCTCGATCTCGTTGCGCTCGCCGCGCCCCTTGCGGATCCGCCAGCCGATATCGAGCCCGGCCATGTCGGCCATTGCGAATGGCCCCATCGGGAAGCCGAACCCGGTGACGGCGGCATCGACCTCCTGAGGTAGGGCGCCTTCGAGCAGCAGCCGCTCGGCCTCGGCCGAGCGCCGTGCCAGCATGCGGTTGCCGACAAAGCCGTAGCATACGCCGACGGTGACCGGCACCTTGCCGATCCGACGGCCGAGGCCGACCGCAGTGACAAGGGCGTCGGGTGCCGTCGCCGCGCCGCGCACGATCTCCAACAGGCGCATGACGTTCGCCGGGCTGAAGAAATGCATGCCGAGCACGTCCTGCGGCCTGGAGGTCGCCCGCGCGATCTCGTCGACATCGAGGGTCGAAGTGTTGGTGGCCAGGACCGCGCCCGCTCTTGCCACCCGATCGAGATCGGCGAAGATCCGCTTTTTGAGGTCCATCTCCTCGAACACCGCCTCGATCACGACATCGGCCGACCCGACGGCGTCGAGCTCGGTGACGCCGTTGATCAGCGCCATCCGGCGCTCCATCTCGTCGGCGCCGAGCCCCCCGCGCGACACCGTCGCGCGATAATTGGCGGCGACCCGATCGAGGCCTGTTTGCAAGAGGTCGCGCCCGGTCTCGACGATGGTTACCGGGATGCCGGCATTGGCGAAGCACATCGCGATGCCGCCGCCCATCGTGCCAGCGCCGATGACCGCGCCCGACGCGATCGGACGAGGGTCGGTCCCTTCCGGGATGCCCGGCACTCGGGCCGCCTCGCGCTCGGCGAAAAAGATGTGGCGCTGCGCCTTGGACTGATCGCCGGTGACGAGCTTGCGGAACAATTCGCCTTCGCGCTTCAGCCCTTCCTCGAAGGGCAGGGTAATGGCGTTGCGCACGGCCTCGACGCAGGCGGCCGGCGCATCGCGGCCGCGCAGCCTCCGGGTCAGCGTCTCGGCGGCATCGGCAAAGCCCTCGGCCACGAGCTTGTCTTCGCGGTCGCGGACCAGTCGCAATGGCCGGCCTTCGGCCACGACTCGGCGCGCGAAAGCGATCACCCCCGCAGTCAGGTCACCGTCGATGATCTCGTCGAGGATCCCGTCCGCCAGTGCTTCCCGAGCTTCGATCGGGTCGCCGGTGACGATCATCTTGAGCGCCTTTTCGGGTCCGATCAGGCGCGGCAGGCGCTGCGTGCCGCCGGCGCCGGGCAGGAGGCCGAGCTTGACCTCGGGCAGGCCGACGCGCGCCGAAGGGGCGGCAACCCGGAAATGACAGGCGAGCGCCACCTCGAACCCGCCCCCGAACGCGGTCCCGTGCAGTGCCGCGACCACCGGCTTCGGCATTGCCTCGATCGCGGCAATGACCTCGCCGAGGCCCGGCGCCTGCGGTGGCTTGCCGAATTCGGTGATGTCGGCGCCCGCGAAAAAGGTGCGCCCGGCGCACGCGACCACAACCGCCTTGATCCCCGCATCATCGCGGATCTGGCGAAGTCCCTCCACGAGCCCGGCGCGGACCTCGTGCTTGAGCGCGTTGACCGGCGGGTTGTCGGCGGTAACGATCGCGATCTCGCCGTCCCGGCGGAGATCGACGCTGGCGTTGATATTGCCCATCTCCACCTCCCGCCTGGCCGAAAGTTTGAGAGTAGACCCATCCGCCCGGTCGATGAAGGGCTAGAATAAGGCCGGTCCGGCTCCGGTCTGCGGCTTGACTCGAAACCTGGGCGTCGGCAGGCTCGCAGCGAGCAGATGCCGAAAATGGTCATTCCTGCGTTGCGCCCCTCGGCGGTCGCCGCGGCTTCGCTTTGCGCCATTTGGCTCGCTGGCCTCGTCTGGTTCGCGACGGTGCCGTCAGCCGAGGATAGCACGGAGCCCACCGACGCCATCGTCGTGCTGACGGGCGGCAGTCAGCGCTTGAATAGTGGCATCGCGCTGCTGCACGAAGGAAAAGGGCGCAAGCTCTTCGTTTCAGGGGTCAATCAGCACGTCGAACTGGAGGATCTTCTGCGCAGCTCGGGCGATGGCTCGGAGGGGGCGCGCGACTGGGCCTCCTGCTGCGTCGTGCTCGGCCACCGGGCAGTCGACACCCTCGGCAATGCCGGCGAGACGGCTCAGTGGATGCGCCAACAGGGCTTTCACAGCTTGCGGCTCGTCACCGCGTGGTATCACATGCGCCGCAGTCTCCTCGAATTCGAGCGAGCGATGCCCGAGATCGAACTCATGCCGCATCCGGTCTTCCCCGACCAGATCGCGCCCGAACATTGGTGGACGCGGCGGCAAACCGCGGTACTGCTGGTGACCGAATATGGTAAATATCTAGCATCCCTTGCTCGTCCCTTTATCGAGGCGCTGGTGCCCGCTGGCCAAGCCGGGATCCGAAGATGAGGTGGGCACGGGCCCTCGCGTTCAATTTCGCCTTCTTCGCCTGGACTGCTATCGTGGGCACGGTCGGCCTGCCGTTTTTGCTCGCTCCGCGGACGGCGACCATGAAATTCGGCCGATTTTGGGCGCGCGGCGTCCTCGTCCTGCTCCGCATTATTGTCGGCCTCGATTACCAGATCCGCGGCCTCGATCGCATTCCGCGCGACGGCTGCGTCATCGCGATGAAGCATCAATCCGCATGGGACACCCTCATCCTCCCCGTCGTCCTCGGGGATCCAGCTTGCGTTTTAAAGCGCGAGCTCCTGCTGGTTCCGCTTTATGGTTGGTACACGGCGCGCGCCGGCTCGATTGCGATCGACCGCAAGGCCGGCGCCGGCGCCTTACGCCGCATGGTCGCGGCAGCCCGACCGATCGCTGCTCAGGGTCGGCCGA
>WNFS01005804.1_pt1 | contig 10081 bp, 15 predicted proteins | sample 5400141 | NCBI WGS metagenome assembly WNFS01 (sample SAMN13153358, study PRJNA577476) | soil metagenome | isolation source: 60 cm saprolite under Madrone tree | place: USA:California | collected 2016-06-14
GAGTTCGTTGGTGAGCATTTGGGGTCTGCCTGAGGCAAGGGGGAAGAATGGTTTTCCGGACAGCTGGTGCCATCGCGACGCTACTGATCGGCCTGGGCAGCGCCGGCGGTGAAGCTTTGGCGCAATACTATCCGCCTCCTCAGGGCTATCCGACCCAAGCTTATCCGCCCCCGCAAGGATACTCGCCTCGGCAGCCGCTTCCTCCTGTGGCCGATGCCGATGAAGAAGATGCGTCCCCACCGCTCAATACGCCGGTGTTGCAGGGCCCTGCGCTGCCGCCGCTCGAGGTAGGACCGCAATGGAACGCGCCGCCGGCAGGCACCCGATATGGACGCGGAACTCCCGCTTATCCCGCCGAAGCGGCACAGCCGCCGTCCGCTAGCGACCAGGGGTACCCGTCTGTGCAACCACCGCAAGGCTATGAGCCGGCAGTTGCTGGAACGCGCCCTTACTATGGCGCGCCCGGCGCCATCCCGCCCGGCCCAGCCGGTTCGGCCGAACAGGATGCAATTCTGCGGGAGGCGATGCGGTCGAAGCTGCCGCCCAGCTCGGGTCAAATCGATTCGGGAGAAGACGATCCGCGCGTGACCGGATCGATTGGAGATAGCGACCCGCGCAATATGGCCGCATTCCCGCCTGACGTGCGACCCGAGACCGGCCCGAAGAAGGAATTGGCACCGCAGTTCCGTCGCACACTGGTTGATTACTACACCAAGGAACCGGCGGGCACGATCATCATCGATACGCCGAACACCTACCTCTATCTCGTGCTCGGCAACGGCAAGGCGCTGCGCTACGGGGTGGGCGTCGGCCGCGAGGGCTTCACTTGGTCCGGCACGGAACGAGTCTCGAAGATTGCGGAATGGCCCGATTGGAATCCGCCGGAGGAGATGATCGTGCGCCAGCCCTATCTGCCGCGCTTCATGGCTGGCGGCGAGACCAATCCGCTCGGCGCGCGCGCGCTTTATCTCGGCAAGACGGTGTACCGCATCCATGGCACCAATCAGCCCTCGACCATCGGCACCTTCGTCTCCTCGGGATGCATCCGGCTGACCAACGAGGACGTCATGGATCTCTATAGCCGGATCAAGATCGGCACCCGCGTGGTGGTGCTGCCGGGTAGACCGCCGGCAACCGCCGCAGCGACTTCGGTCGCGCCGCTCCCGACCATGCCGCCAGGCAATGGATTGGTCCAAGCGGCGCCGCCCAGCCCGCCCCCGTCCGCGATGGCGCGGTGAATAATCCAGCACCGACTCAAAAGCGCTAAAGCGCTTCCGCAACCCGCTCGATCGCTGGACCGACGAACGCTGGAGAGACAAACGGTTGTGGCCGAGCGGCAGGCGCTCAAGAACGTCGAACCGTTCAAGACCGTGCTCTCCGGCAACCAGGAGGCAATCGCCAAGCTCTCGATGCGGGACCTTGAGAAAATCCTCGTCGCAACGCTGACCGGCATGTCGGTGGAAGAGTTCAATGCCGAAGCAAAGAAGTGGCTGGAAACGGCCAAGCATCCGCGCTGGAACCGTCCTTATACCGACCTCGCATATCAACCGATGCTCGAACTCCTGCGCTACCTGCGCCATAACGAGTACAAGACCTATATCGTGACCGGCGGCGTCAGGACTTCGTGCGCGTCTACGCCCAGCAGGTCTACGGTATCCCGCCCGAGCAGGTGGTCGGGCACCGCGGGGGGAACAAAATACGGCTACGGCAAGGACGGCAAGCCGTTCCTCACCAAGGAGCCGAAGCTCCTCTTGAACGACAACGACGCCGGAAAACCCGAAGGCATTCACCTGATGATTGGCCGCCGGCCCTACGCCGCCTTCGGCAACTCGACCGGCGACCGACAGATGTGTCGGGCAAGCCTTGCGCTGGGCCGTAGGCGTATTCGCGCGTGGCGTCGTCGTGAAGCAGTAGCATCGTCAGCCGCGCGCCAGTACCGGCACCGGTCCACTCCAGCAGAGGTCGGCAGTTTTACCCCCGCCCTCTATGAGGAGGCGAAGAAGAAGGGCTGGACGGTGACGAGCATGAAGAACGATTGGAAGCGGGTGTTCGCGTTCGAGAAGTAACGACGCGGGTAATGTGGACCCCGAACTTTACACCATGAGACGCGCGCTCGCTGACGTGGTGAACGGAATGGGTGGTGCGATGGTGTTACGGCGCAATAGGTTGGATTGGCATCGAGAGTGCAGACGAGTTTCCTTCGGGCACGTGCGATCCAGCGAGCGGGACTTAGCGGTTTCAATGACTAAGCGCTCGACTGATTTTTGAGGAGCACCGCGGGTAGGCATTAACCGTCGTTGTGCCTATCTACTCTATTAGACTAGTAGGCCGACCGCCCGTATGCGGAGCAAGCGCCTATATTAATCCTAGCAGATAGGTGGTATATCTTCTTCAAACAGGAGATATGCCTGATGCCAAAAGTGGTGCCCAACGTGCTCAAGCGCCTGCGGATCACCAAGGGGTGGTCGCAGGAGCAGCTTGCCGAGAAAACCAAGTCTGAAGGTTTGCCCAAGCTCGACAAGCAAACAATATCGCGCCTTGAGCGCGGGGACCGGGCCAGCACGCGCGGCCGCACTGTCAGCCAGCTTGCTCGCGCTCTTGGCGTCGACCCGGCTGTTCTGACCGGCGAAGCTTCGGCGCCGGAAAAACCCCACGAACGTAGCCTTCTCGACCCAAGGTCTCAGCTCAATGTTCGCGTCGGCACCGGGCCGCGCAACGCGTTGAATCTTGTATCGCGTCGTTATCGCGTTGAGCCATCGCACATCGTAGAGCTTGCCCCATTCCTGTTTTCCTGCGCGGCTGAGGAGAGCTTACGCCAGCGCCGGGAGCGCATTGCCGAAGTCGACCGCGCCTGCGAGGCAGCCCGAAACGCTGAGAGCGACATTCGCCACCTGCCACCTCCGAATTTCACCTATTCCGAAGAAAAAATCGCGGCGGAATATGAGTCAATCGATAGCAAGGACCTGTTTGGTGCGTTCAAAAGAACGCCCTTCAGCGATCCACCTGATTTCGACGCGGACACCGAAAATCCTTTCGCCCTCTTCCTTCGCAAGCTCGCCGCTCCCCTTGGCGATGTCGCGACGTTCGAGGGCTGGTCAGGGGGGTGGACGCCCAAGTACCGCGTTTGTCCTGATGAAGCCGCCGCGCTTGTTGGAGGTGATCGCGAACGGGCCGATGAAATACTAGGCGGGCTCGTGGCACTGAATGAAATGCCAAAAGAAATTCGACAAGCCGGAAATTCGAAAGAGCGCGCGGAATGGGTTCGGGAACGGGCTGAGGAATACCGCCGTCAGCTTAAACGTGATCTTGATGACCTTGATTCGCTTTTTGACGGAACGGGTAGGACGACAGAATGACCTCGCTCGTGTCAACACGGCATTCAGCCGCTCGCATGGCGCAGCGCGGCATTCGTGCCAGAGACGCGGAACTCATCGCGTTGATCGGTACGGAAGTTGCCGATGGCTACCTGGTCCGCTCCAAGGACGTTCAAGTGGCGGAGCGAGAGATCAAACATCTGCTCGCTCGTATCAGGCGGCTCAAGGGAAAGCGGCTCATTACCGCCGAAGGAACAATCATTACGGCCTATCATGCAACGCACAGGCAACAACGCGGGCTTCTTCGTCGCGTGCGCGAGAGCGATCTCTGGGAGACTGAGTTCGAACCGCGCCGCGACTAACTGATGGAGAACGAGCATGCCCATTCGACATGAGGTGCAGCTAATTAATAGGTGCGTGGCTTACATTCAGGAGCTTGCTGAAATTTATAGTTTCGGCGGGACAGACAACCGTCACATTCTCAGGGACCTGAAAGAGATCGAACGGAGCGTATCGCGCGCGAACAAAAGTGAAGCGTCGTCCCGCCTTTTCGTTCCTTCTGCCGCCCAACACAGTCGGTGGGTCGATGATGTTGAGCAGACTCTCATCCAGCTTGGCGGCGAGGCTCACCTTTCAAAGATCGAATTGATTGTTCGCAGGCTCCGCATTGATGGTGGGCGGTCCTGGCCGAAGAATGCCGACGCCTGCATTCGCCACACCTTGGAAACGCATTGCTCGGATTCGCTGAACTACAGGGGTGGACCGTACCTCTTTGAAATGGTCGACCGTGGGAGCGGCTACTGGAGACTGAGGAAAACGCAATAACGGAGGCTTCGACTTGCCCGGCCACATCTTGTTTGGCACCTGCGTTTGTGCCCGTCGGCGCCGGCTATGTCGAGAGCCTGGCACGGCCGGGTGAACGTGACTGGCTTTGCCGCCCAGGAATATGCGGTGAGCGGAAAATCGATGGAACTGCTCAAAGAGATTGTGCCTCACCTGACGCGAGTGGCAGTCCTTCGTGATTCTGCAATAGCAGCCGGGCCGGGCCAGTTCGGCGCACTCCAGGCCGTGGCGCCGTCGTTTGGCGTCGAGTTACGCCCACTCGATCTGCAAGATCCCGGCGGGCGGTATCAAATACCCCCTAGTGGCGGCCAGAAGCATGTTTCGACGTTCGAGTAGACGAACAGCGTAGCTTCGCCGCTCGGTGGAATTCATGCAAGGAGGAGAGTGTGAAAGACTCGCCGGTAATGATGATCCTTTTGGCCTTGCTTGCCGTCGCGGGCACACTCGGCGGTGTGTGGCTCGGCCGTTACCTAGAGCGAGATAACGAAGCCTTGAAATGGCGTCGTGAACATGTGCTGGAGGCTTATACGGAAGTCCTGCGAGCATGCGCTGTTGTCATGGACGAAGCGGACAATATCTACCATATGGAACCAAGTGCGGAGCGCGTAGCGCAGGGTAAGTTGCTGTTTGATAGGGTCGCAGAAATGTATCGTTTGTCCGATAGAGTGACCCTGCTAGGCCCACGTGAAATCCATGCTTCTGTTGATGCTTTGACGCACTATTACGGGACGGATATTGCCGCGCGATCGCAGAAATCTCCTAAACCGTCGGATGATGAATGGAGGGCAATTCGAGCAAGCGCTGCGCCGCTCTATATGAAGTTCATGATGCAAGCTCGAAATGATCTTGGCGTTCATGAACCTCTGTACCCAATCGAGGAGTTGGTGAATCGACTGTCTAAGAAGTAAGCAAGCCCGATGCAGTGACCCTGCATCGTCGCTTCCGCTACGCGGTGCTCGGGGACCGCGCTCGCAGACACAGAGCACGCGCTCGTGGTTGCGCGCGAAATCGGCCACTCCGCGACGATGATGTACGTGCTGAATTTCAGCGCATGGAAGGCCAATCCGGGCAAGATTAATCAGGCATCGCCCGGCGCCGGAACCTCGACCCACATGGCCGGCGAACTGTTCAAGGCGATGACCGGCACCGACATCGTCCAGGTACAGTATCGCGGCAATGCGCCCGCGCTCACCGACCTTCTGGCCGGACAGGTGCAGCTCGGTTTCGACACCATGCCCGCGTCGATCGAGTACATCAGGGCCGGCAAGCTGCGCGCGCTAGCGGTGGGCACGCTGGCGCGTTCGGGAGCGCTGCCGGACGTTCCAACCGTGAGCGAATTCGTTCCAGGCTATGAGTCGAGCGGCTATTTCGGCCTCGGCGTGCCGAAAAATACGCCCCTCGCAATCGTCGATCGGCTCAACGGGGAGATCAATGCTGGCCTCGCCGATTCCACGCTGAAGGCGCTTGCGGACCTCGGGGCACTGACGCTTGCCGGCTCGCCTGCCGATTTCGGCAAGCTCATCGCCGACGAGACCGAGAAATGGGGCAAGGTGATCAAGTTCGCCGGCATCAAGCCGCAGTGAGACTGCTTCAGAGTTCCGGATATTCCAAACGGCCCGTTCAGCGAAAGCGCAGGTGCCCAGCCGAGCCGAACGGGCACCTCCGGCACGAATAGCCCATACGGTATCCGCTCTTGAAAGTGTCGGATCACCGCTGCCTCGGGGAAATAATCGATTCATGGCCCTCGGTTGTTCGCAGCAAGAACCTTTCCAAACTCTTGGATTGCGTATTCAGCCTTGTCGATCTGCTGAAGGAAGTCAGCATGGCGGATTTCCAACAGAGGCTGCGATACTATCCTGTCTGTCCACTCGGCCTCTTCGGCTAACTGCCGCCATTGGCTTGTCAGCACTCCGTACAGGCGTTTAGTCCCAGGAGTGTACGCAACCTCGGCGCACTGCTGGCACTTGTCTGCGTTCGCGAGGTACCGCGCTGATCGAGATGACATCAAGTCCCTCCCGGTTCGTCTCGGATATGCGAACGAACGACCTGCAATTGACGAAAGTATGGCACGCGCCAGCGAATACCCTGCTAGGGGTAAGTCCGCGCGGCTCGAAGACGAGACTAGGGGCATCCAGGCGAGCACCGAGCCTTCGCCTCATCAGCAAGACGTTCTTCAAGGATCTGCAACTCGCGAACCATTCTAAGAACCACATCGGCCACGAGGCGAAGCTTGTAAGGGGAAACGACACCAATCGCGCATGCTTGCGTATCTAATTGCCTTAAGGTCCGCGGCGGCTTTCGCCCACGGGGACATTCGCGCCGGCGAAGACGCCGGCGACGACCCGGCTCGTGCCCACCAGCAGCACGCGGTCATGGGTCACCGCGTAGCGATAATCCTTGATTTGCGGCACACGCGCGGCGAGGTCATCGGGCACCGGACGCAACTCGATTCCGGGCGGCAGCTCCGTTCCGATGTCTGCGTTGAAGGCGGTGCCCGCCGGCGGACTCTTCAGCATTTCATAGATAGCGCGGCGTTCATCGTCGCTGAGCGTCTTGAACGTATAGGCAATCGTGATGAGCTCGTCGTCGGCCGCGTTCTTCCGCGAGTATTTCGCCGGCACGGTATCGGCATTCGCCGGTGCGCCGTCAACAGCCAAGGCGCCATTGACGAATACCGCGTTCTCCTGCGGCTTTGGAGTCTGAGCCTGGGAGCCGGGCTCTTCCCCGCCCATCTTGCCGGATGGGGTCTGTTGCGCCTTTTCCTGCTGCGAGCGCTGCTGCGCGTCGGCCGGAGTACGCGGCTTTTTTACTTGGGCGGCGCCTGAAATGCCGACGACGCCGGCAAACGCCAGCGCAAGGGCACCGGTTCGCAAGAGATCGCGTCGCATGATGACCTCCATTTCTTTCCGCGCGGGAGAGCGCTACCTGCCGCTCGACGGGTTGCCTAAACGCAGTCCCGCACCGCAGACTTGCACGCGGATCAGGCGCGCCAATCTAATGCAGCAAAATCTTGATTTCTTGGCTACTTAATGGCGGCGGCCGGGTGCAGCGGCAGGTCCGCAGGGCATTCCTGGCCCGATCAGGCAAATTTTCAAGACTCTTGGGGACCGGATGGCGCGCCGCACCGGCTCGCCGCGCGCGCCATGAGCGGCCGCGCCGCGGCCGTGCCGCTGAGAAGCGTAATGAACTCACGCCGTCTCATGTCGGACATGGGCCTGCCTCCTGCCGAGGAGTGACCACCAGCCACCGACGGACCCTATTGTACGCTTAGCCTAAGCGCAGAATGGCCTACAAGTCCTTGAGGCAGACCTGAATTGTTCTGAAAATCCTCTGCGAGCTCGTGGCACTTGCTGACCAATACAGAGTGCCGGCAATGTATTCTTGGCGCGAATTTCCGTCGGCCGGCGGCCTCATGAGCTACGGCGCCAGCTTTACGGATGCCTTTCGCCAGGCTGGCATTTACTCCGGCCGCATCCTCAAGGGTGCAAAACCGGCCGACCTGCCGATGCTGATGGCGACCAAATTCGAGCTGGTCATCAATCTCAAGACCGCCAAGGCCCTTGGCACCACGATTCCAGACAAGCTGCTCGCGCTCGCCGACGAGGTGATCGAATAAGCCGATAGACTGCCGATTGAATCGGGAATGCATGTCATGCGAAACCGAAAACTTTCCCGTCGCGAGCTGCTCGAGCTTCGTAGCCCAACTCAGCAGCGGAATTGAAATCGGCGCTTGTCGCCCGCGACGGAATTGCAGCAAGGAAAGCGCCCCGACCCGCCGCTGTCACGCGACAGGCCGGGAGGTGTCTCCACGTCCCTGGTGGCGCGTGATAGTTTACTTCTCGACCTCGACGACGTACCGCCGAATTGTTTTCTGACTTTTGTCACGCTGGGGCGCAAGGTCCGTCCAGGCTTTCGATTTATAAAATGCCAGCGCGTCGTCCACGCTGTCCCACTCGACGATTGCCACATTCTTCGGAGGCGTCCCGCCCTCTATAGAAACAGACTAAACCAAGGGCGGTCGCGTGTGTCGCGGCCCGCTCTCCGGCTTCCGTGCGCGAGGCAATGTAATAGGGTGTGAATTAATGACCGTCGTCTGGTGCTGTGTGCATATAGGTTAAAATGTTGCTGGCGATTGAGTAGCAAAGCCAACCAAGCACAAGGCCGGCTACGGCGATACCGATTTTGGTCCAGGCGCCCGGGAGCTTCTCCAAGAAAAATGCGGCCGCCATGCCGCCAATGACCATACCTGCTCCTACGTTATTCCAAAACGAGGCAGCCAATTTGACTCGCTCATTGCGTTGTAACGTCGAACCGTTTCCAAAGTGATCCTCTAGCCACATGCTCCGTCCTCCTCAGCGCGACGAGAAATGATAGCCAAACAAATGACCCCTCATCCGGCTCCACGCGCATCGCAAGCTTATTGAGCAGGGCTTTACGCGAAGGGTACATCGAAGGGCGGAACGTGACTGTCGAGCGGCGTTACTCTGTCTCACGTCCCAGCAATGAAATAGGACGCGAGTCGCGACCTGATATTGTCGGCGATCACCTTCGCCGCGCGGAGCTCAGCATCCCGCAATCCGCGCAGACGGGCGAATCGCTGCTCCTGGCCTGGGATGTCGTAAGACACGCGGGCGAAGGTCTGGCCGGTCACCACAACTTTGTCAGTCCCGATTTCGGTCAATGTGTAAGTGGCGTTGATGCCGTAATTCTCCACATCTGAGCGCGAGGTGTTCCTGTCGACGATGATCGCTGCTCGCGTGGAGCTCATGGCGATCTTCAACCGATGGGTGGGCGGCGCTGCGTAGCCGCCGCCGGTGAAGTCGTATAGGAGCGCGTTACGGATTTCGACCGCGATCCGCGCCTCGTCGGTCCCCTTCGGGGCCTGGATCTGCAGAACATCGACGGCGCTGAGCTGGTCGCGCAGGACGGGGCCGCCGGTCGGGGACTGCTCGCCGTAAAGAGGCTGGAAGCAGCCACCTGCGAGCGCTGCAATCGCAAGCGCGGCAGCGGCCCGCATCATTCCATGCCGACCACGCCCCGCGCCGCCCCCGCGGGAAGGGAAACCCCGCAGAACCGCGCCTATGTCATGCCACCACAATGAGAGTACGGGACGCATAACTCCGTCAAATGAGTAGGGTCGCGGCCGCAATGACAATCCCCGTAACGAACGCGGCCAAACAGGAGAACAGCAAAAGATCGTTCAGGATTACCTTCATGGCAGCCTCCCCGATGCAGGCCATGTTGGCGTGAGCCCCGAAGTAGCGCACTCCAGCACCGTGGCGGAAAAGTGACAGGCCGAGGTTGGCCAGCCAGATCACGCAGCAGTGAGGGCACCGTTAAAACCGAGCGCTCGCGCTATGATGGCCTCCGCCTCGAGACGATCATCACACGCCACACCGCGCCAGGCTATGTGCTGGTCCGGTCGCACGAGCATCAACCGGCGTCCGTAGACCGCAATGATGTCCGGCTCATTCAGATGTAATACGTCGAGCGGAACACCACGCCGCGCCGCGGCCTCGACAAGAACTGCGCTCCGAGGTGTACCGACGCAGACTAACGTGAACCAGAGACCCAGCCGGTCATAGATCGGTGTATGATCTTTAAGCACCACACTCGGCATCCGCACGCCGGGAAACGTGGTGGGTATGTAGCGCAACGGATCGCGCGGGATATTGGCCCCGCGCTCTGCACAGACAACCGGAGACTGCTCATAGGCGTAGCCATATTCGATGCCATAACTTTCGTTTTCAGCGTTGCCGAATGAGGCGATGCGACGGCCAGCTTCACCGCGCGCCATATCACCTTGCGGACCGAGCGCGGTCAGTCCATCGTGATAGACCGAGGCGATGTCGCGGCGCGTTTCGCTGTGGCGCTTTGACGCTTCGCGATTACGCAGCCCGACCGGCCGTCGCTCGGCGTCATAG